>Ga0185299_10000075_pt1 | contig 309208 bp, 243 predicted proteins | sample PaiPotPPA55metaG_FD_128002 | JGI IMG/M metagenome (GOLD analysis project Ga0185299, IMG submission 128002) | Iron sulfur acid spring bacterial and archeal communities from Banff, Canada, to study Microbial Dark Matter (Phase II) - Paint Pots PPA... ...
TCACGCTCTGCGCCGGAGCGTTTGATCGTTCCCATCGCGTCGCCGGTTGGAGCGAGCAACAAACGGAGCCGCAGCAGGGTCGGCGCTCAAAAATCACTTCGCAAGATTGAGTTGCGACACAGACTCTGAAGACCTGATCTACATGTGTGGCTTGGGTAGCTGCGAGTTGAAATGCGTCAGTGCGCGGCGGCAGCGGCAGCTACGGGAGCTGCGGCGGCGGCCGAGGAAGGCGGCTTGGGGGACTCTGCTTCGGGGTTGTCGCGGGTGTGTTCGCTTGGGGTTTCGATGGTGAGCGCGAGGCGATGGTCTTGGAGCCCGGGGTTGTTGTCCTGGTAGAGCGAGACGTAGAGGGTGGGGGTGTCCCAGACGGTGAGGTGATTTTCCCATTTGGCACCGGAGCTGTCGTGAGTGGGGATGGATTTTTCGCTTGTGGGGCGGCCGAGTGATTTCAGTTCTTCGGGGACTTGGTTGACCAGCATAGAGATTTTGACGAGTTTGCCGCCGTCGAGGACGAAATTGGTGGTGTCGCGGTCGCCTTCGGGATGATCGAGATCGGCGGCAACGGTGGTGGATACTTCGGCGCGTTTGCCGTACTCGATGGCGTCGAGGAGGCGGCCGCAGGCAGGGCGGTTGGGATTCTGGTGGCAGACTTCCATTTCGCCGCGCGCTTCGAAGTCGAGGCGGAAGAATTGCTTGACGGGTTCGCCGATGAAGTGGCCGCGAATTTCCAAGGGGGCAGCGGTGGGGGCGGACTGCTGCGCGAGCGATTCGGAAGGGCGCGTTGCTGCGAACGCGCCGATAGACGCAATGATTGAAATGAGTGAGAGGGAAACGATTCTCATCTGCATCTGGCTGCGACCCCTTGAGACAGAGTATAGCGGCGGAGGCTAAGGGCGCGGGGCTTAAATTGTCGCGAGCGTTCTTGTGGTGCACTGGTGGTTTCGGACGAAAAACAAAAGTGTGATGGCGTGCCCGAGCGCGATGGCGGGTTCGTGATGCTGGTGCGTTCGGGCACGGCATGCCGTGCCCCTACTGCGGAAACGGCAACGGAGAAAGGAACGATGTCACTCAGCGTCCCGAGTAATGCGATTGTGCCGCGGCGATGCCGCTGGCACAGGTAGCGCGAAAGACCTCACCTCTAAAAAGAGGTGAGCTGCATGAACGGCAAAGGCTAGGGCGCCGGCGAGACGTCGGCGGTACGAAAAGCAAAAAGCAAACGCCGGCCGGAGGCCAGCGGTACAAGATCGAACAGGGAAAAACGCCGGCAGAAAGCCAAAGTACAAATCACCATTGGCCATCGTTTCCTTGGATCGCGACGCGGAGTTCGTAGCGACTTGCGGCGCAGGCTGAAGCCTACGCTACTGAAAGGCAAAAGGCGCCGGCGAGACGCCGGCGGTACGAAAAGCGAAAAGCAAAAACGCCGGCCGGAGGCCAGCGGCACAGAAAACCGACGCCAACTTCACCGACCGAACCGAGGCAAAACAAAAAGGCGAAGGGGGAGCCGGGCGTATCGTTTTCGACAGCAGCAGCGAGGTTTAGGGTTGTGGACTTGGCGAAGGCGATTACGATGTACGTAGTTCGCGGAGTGCTCAGCCTTCCCCAGGGTGTGTCCTAGTGGAGCTGAGTCCTCTATACCGCACAATTCGATTGGGGAGGCTAGCTCATGCAGCAGACGCATGTGTCGCAGAGAGTGGAGGGCCGCGCAGCGATAAGGACGACGGCGCTATTGATCGGCCGGCACGGGAGGCTGGGAGTGGAGCGGGCGATCACGGAAAACGTGAGCTCGCGCGGCGTGCGAGTGATCTCGGCGAGCGAATGGTACACGGACGACACGATTCTCGTGTCGCTTCCGGCTGGGCATTTCACGTCGGCGGCACGCGTGACGTATTGCGATGAGCTGGGCAAGGGGCGGTTCGTCGCGGGGCTCGAGTTTGTGGGCCAAGAGCACTTGCAGGTGGGAGCGATCGCGGCGGAGCCATCGGCGTTTTGAGGCTAGGTTTGAAGCTGGTTCGACGGCTGGCGGCTGGGAATGAGGGCAGCGGGGTTGCGCGATAGCACACGGGAAGGGAGAGAATTGGTTTTAAGGCGCGCATTTTGAGGGAATTTGTGGTATAGTGCGATTGCGCTTAATACCGCGGTTGTGGCTGTGCGGTCTCTGATGAGCAGTAAGTCTGAGAACACCCGCCTTCAGTTCTCTCCGATGTCTTCAGCGTAATTTAAACAAAGAACTGGCTTTACAGGTGGTTCGGGTGCTCGCGCGGAAGGTCGTGTGTGCGATCGAGAACGCCTCCGCCAGACAAAAGGTTCGATAGAAAAATGGAAAGTGCTACAGAGTTGTTTTCGCAGATGCCGGTCTCCGCTTATATGAAAGAGCGGCTGGCAGCTGCAGGGTTTACGAAACCGACCCCGGTGCAGGCAGCGGCGATCCCGCAAGCGCTCGCGGGCAAGGATGTGCTGGCGACGGCGCAGACAGGAACCGGCAAAACGCTGGCGTTCCTGATCCCGATTATCGAAGGGATGCTACAGAACAAGACGCCGGGCATAGCCGGGCTGGTGCTGGTTCCCACGCGGGAGCTGGCGATGCAGGTGGTAGAGCAGTACAACGCTTTAAGGGGCCGGCAGCTGGGGCCCGCGGCGCTGGTTGTGGGCGGGCTGGCCGAAGGGGCGCAGCTGAATGCGTTGCGCAAGGGAGCGCGGCTGATCGTTGCGACTCCGGGGCGGCTCGAAGATTTTCTCGAGCGGAAGCTGGTGAATTTCCGCAGCCTGCGGGTGCTGGTGCTCGACGAAGCGGACCGCATGCTGGACATGGGATTTCTTCCCGCGATTCGCAGGATTGCAGCGGTGCTGCCGAAAGAGCGGCAGACGATGTGTTTTTCGGCGACGCTCGAAGCTTCGGTGGCGCACTTAGTGCACGATTACATGAAAAACCCGATACGACTTGCGTTCGGGTCTACGTTAAAACCGATTGAGACCGTACGGCTGCAGGCGTTTGAGGTATCGAGCGATCGGAAACAGTCGTTGCTACAACACCTGCTTACGAATGAGCCCGGCAGGTGCCTGGTTTTCGCGCGAACGAAGCGGGGGGCGGAACGGCTGGCACTGAGTCTGGCTCGCGAGGGATTTTCAGCGGCGATGATTCACGGGGGGCGTTCGCAATCGCAGCGCAATGCGGCGCTAGCGGGTTTTCAGCAAGGACGGCACCGGATCCTGGTGGCGACGGATGTAGCGTCGCGTGGCATACACGTAGAGAACATCGCGCACGTGTTCAACTACGATTTGCCGGAAATTGCGGAGAACTTCATTCATCGGGTGGGGCGTACCGGACGAGCTGGCGGCAGAGGCGTAGCTTCGACGCTCTTTGGGCGCGACCAGCGAAATGAGTTGCTGCAGCTGGAACGGACCCTAGGTATCAAAATGGAACGGGCCACGGTGGATGCGTCCGTAATTAAAAGAAACGATTTGGTACCCCGAGAGCATCCAATGGAGGTAGATTTGGGGCGACTGGGTGGAATCGTACCCGGGGCGTCGGGCAGGATAGCCCGGCTTCCGGGAGAAGTGCTTCAAATACAGATGGATAGCTAGGCCTCGGGTGGACCGGGCGTAGGAACACATGCTGTGGTGGCATTCATAACGCTAACCGAGAGGAGGGGAGCATGAGCAAGGAGAAACTGCAGGGGCGGGGACGGCTGGTGCCGACCCGGCCGACTGGCGTCGAATATCGTGTGGAATATGGAATCGTGCTGGTTCCGGAAGTTCGGCAGCACGGAGTAGCGCCCGCAGCGGCGCGCGCGCGATGGGCGAAGTGCCAGGTGCGGTCCCAGCATGCGCATCAGATCCCAGACGGGACGTACTTTCTGCATGCGGATGAGGGCCGAGTGCATCAACTGAAGTCCAAGGATGGGAAGTGGGAGTATCTCGCGGCAGCGTGAGTTAGCTCGCTATCTCGTCGGGTCACAAAAATAAGCCCCATTCTCCGGAGACGGAGGATGGGGCTTTTTGTTTTTGCGCGAGGTCTGTGAAAAGCCAGGCTGCCTACGTGTGCTTCGGCGAATGCTGATTCAGCGTTTGCAGAAGGAGCTGCGCAGACGGGGGCGGCGGGACAGCACCTTTCATCACGATATCCTTCGCATCGAGCTTTTTCCCGTAGAGCGACTCGTTGGCGTTATTGTCCGGGCGGAGCGTGGAGCCTGTGAGGGAGATACCTGCGAACAATCCGCGCGCGCGGGAGTACGTGAGGATTTCAGCGCGAAAGGTCACGTCGGTCTCTGCGGAAGCATTCCGACCTACAGGTCCCGCGGCAGCGGAAGCGTCGCCACCCAGTTTCACTTTGCTGGAGAGAATGCTGCTGGCGGAACGCTCGCTCATCAGGAGCAGCACGAAGTCTGTCGCCTGGCCGCCAAGCTGAAGTCCAAAGCTGCCGCCTTCGAGAGCCATCATGGTTGGCGCGCCCCAAGGGCCGCGCATGTTGTCGCCGCTGCGACACGTCATGACGCCGCGGCCGTAGCTCGCGCCGACAATAAAAGCGGCCTTGAGAACGGATGGAAGGACGACGACGCAGTCGGCTTTGTCGATGACGTTCTGCGGGATGTCATCGGGAATGTCCATGATTTCTTTTATGACGTTGCCGGCATTTTCGACGCGATCTTGTTCTTTCGATTGCGCGTGAGCGGGGATTGCAAGCGCGGCTATAAGTGCCAAAACATATAAAGTTTTTATCGCCTTCATCATTTCTCCTTGGTGAGTTGGATGCCGAGCGGGGCCGATGGGTCGGCCAAGAATATAGCATTGCATTGAACCCAGGCGGAGGAATTTTGGTGTACGGCGAGTTGAACGTCCGCCGGGCCACGGCGCGATTTGAGAGTGCGATGCTAGTTCGCCACGAGCTCACGAATGGCAGATTCAAAGACGCGGGTGTGGAGATCGACGTCGGCTTCGGTTGTGGCTGGCGACATGAGCGCCATGTTGTGGAAAGGTGTGAGCAGAACGCCGCGATTGAGCGCGTAGAGATGCATGAAGCGCTCCAGATCAAAATCGGCCGCGGCAGCGGCTTCTCGCCCGTTGCGCGGCGGGTGCGGAGCGAAGAGATACTCGGCGCGGCAGCCGAGGCGCGTTACGTGCCACGGCAGGCGCGCGGCCTCGATCGCTTCGGCGACGCCTTTTGCAAATCGCTGCGCGAGCGGAATCATACGGGCGAACGCTTGAGGCGTAAGAACGTGTTCGAGCGTCGCGCGGATCGCGGCAAGCGAGAGAGCATTTCCTGCGAGGGTGCCGCCGATTCCGCCTGTATCGCAGTCTTCCAAGTGAATGCGGCGAGTAATTTTCTCGGCGACCTCGGTGGAGCAGCCGTATGTTCCGGCGGGGAGACCGCTGGCGATGGGCTTGCCAATGACGAAGAGATCGGGCCGGATGGCGTGTTCGCGAGCGTAGCCGCCGGGGCCGGCACAAATTGTGTGAGTTTCGTCGATGATTAGAAGCGTGCCATGGCGGCGAGCGATGTCGGCGGCGGATTGCCAGTAGCCTGGATCCGGGTGGACGATTCCAACGTTCGTCATTACGGGTTCCGCGAGAATGCAAGCCACGTCTCGATGCGCGAGGGCCTCTTCGAGAGCGGCGAGGTCGTTGAACTCGACGACACGCGTCGTCTCGATCGGATTCACCGGCGGCCCGATATTGCCGCGGCGCGGGCCGGGGACGCCATCGATGAGCGAGATGAAACTTTCGTCCACGCTGCCGTGATAACAGTAGTTGTAAACGACAATTTTTGGGCGGCCGGTGATTTCGCGAACGATACGAATCGAGAAGCGATTCGCGTCGGTGGCGGTGAGCGTGAACTGCCAGAATGGGAGGCCGAAGCGGCGCGCGAGTTCTTCGCCGACCCAGAGAGCGTCTTCGGTGGGGAGCATCAGAGTGATGCCTCTCTTTGATTGGCGTGCAATGGCCTCGACGGCGGGGGCGGGAGAATGGCCGGTCATCGCGCCGGTGTCGCCAAGGCAGAGGTCGACGTACTCGTGGCCGTCAACGTCGGTGAAATGAGCGCCGTGCGCCTCGGCAACGAACACGGGAGATTTGCCCGCCCATTTCTTCATCCAGTTCATGGGCACGCCGCCGAGCAGCGAGCGCTGGGCGCGTTCGTAGAGGGCGGCGGACTTTGGGTGGGCGGAGATGAAATTCTTTTCCTCGCGCGACATGAGGGCCGCGAGTTGAGCGCGATTGATTTGGCGATCCGGAGCGTGAGATAGGCTGGTCATTAGTTCAGTGACTCAATCGTCGGGAACCTGGGCCTGAACGCGTTTTACGTTTCAGTAGCTTAGGGTGCAAAGAACGATCGGAGTGAACAGCAAGATGGATTTTAAACAATTCCAGAAACTCGGCAGTGATCGAGCGATGATTTTGTTTCGCCTGGCGCCGCAGGGCCCCATAGAGATCATCGGGAACGTTTTTCACGCAGAGAGTAGGCATCACAGGATCTCCGGAAAAGTCTAGCATCTTAGTAACCAACTTCACTCGCTCTTACTGATCGTCTGATTCCTCTTACTTCTTGAGGTCGCGGAGGATTTCTCGGGCGGCATTTGCGCCGGACGCTCCTGTGACGCCGTTGCCTGGGTGCGTGCCATTGCTGCATAGGTAGAGGCCTCTTACCGGGGTTGCGTAGCGCGCCCAGCCGAGCAGCGGACGCATGGTGAAGATCTGATCGAGCGCGAGCTCACCGTGGAAGGGATGGCCGCCGGTGAGACCATACGTCACATCGAGATCCTTGGGCGTGATGATGTGTCCGCCGAGAATTTTCGACTGGAGGTCGGGGGCATATTCGGCGAGGGTCTTCACGATCGTGTCAGCGAGCGCGTCGCTTTGCTGTGTCCAATCCCCTGCCTTCAGACGGAAAGGCGCGAACTGCATGTAGATGGACATGACGTGCTTCCCTGCCGGCGCGAGCGAGGGGTCGAGGATTGTCGGAATCGAAATGTCGAGATAGGGCGCGGGCGAAAATTCGCCGTACTTGGAGGCATCGAAGGCGCGCTCGAGGTAGTCGATGCCGGGGCCGATGTGGATGCGGCCAGTGAGCGCCGAACGATCGGCCGATGATTGCCTGAGCGCGGTGAAATTAGGCAAACCGTCGAGCGCGAGATTCAGTTTCGCGGCAGTCCCCTGCGCTCGGAAATGCTGCATCTTCACGACGAAGCTCGGCGGCAGATGAACCGGATCGAGAAGGCCGAGCAGAGTGCGGCGCGGGTCGGCACCGGAGACGACGACCTTGGCACCAATCTCCTCGCCGCTCGAGAGTACGACGCCGACGACAGCGCCATTTTTTACCAGGATTTTTTGCACGTCGGCGTTGGTGCGAATTTCAGCGCCCGCTTGTTTCGCGGACGCAGCCATCGCGGTCGTGAGCGCACCCATGCCGCCGCGCGGGATCGCGGAATTGCCGACGGGATAGGGATCGGCGGCGGCGCGAAGTAGCAGGAGAGCCGTTGAGCCTGCTGACCAAGGGCCGAGGGCAGCTCCGAAGATTCCGCGGGCGGCGACGGCGGCGCGGAGCAGGTCCGTTTCGAAAAACTCCGCGACGAAATCAGCGACGGCCATTGGGCCCCAGCGGATAAGCCGCATCATTTCTTTTTTGCCCAGGCCACGGACCTTGCGTCCGAGCTTCAGAAACTTCCAAAGATCTTCATTCGAAGGGTCTTCGATCACCGGCGGGGTGAGCGAAAGAAGCTGGCTGAGAATTTCGCCGAGACGCGCGAGCGAATCGTGAAGCTCAACGTAACTCGCAGCGTCCTTCTGCGAGAACTTATCAATTTCTTTCGCGGATGCGGCGGGATCGGTGAAAAGTGTGAGCGCGCGGCCATCGGGCAAAGGCGCGAAAAGGCGGACTGGAGATTCAAGGCGCTCAAGACCAAACCTGGCGAGCTGCATGTCTTCGAGGATGGAAGCAAGCGGCGGGCCGCCGGCGTGCGCGAGCGTGGAGCAACGGAAACCTGGATGAAATTCTTCGGTGATGGCCGCGCCGCCAACGATCGAGCGGCGTTCGAGAACGAGGGGCCTAAAACCCTTCTTCGCGAGATAAAACGCGCCGACGAGGGCGTTGTGCCCAGCACCAAGAATCACGATGTCACGCTGGACGGCCACTATTTCTGCCCTGCATCTTTCAAGATTTCGAGCGCAGCCAGGCGTCCGGGCGCTCCCATAATTCCGCCGCCGGGATGTGTCGCGGACCCGCACATATAGAGCTTGCGGATTGGCGTGCGATAGCGAGCCCACCCGGCGACCGGGCGCAAAAAGAAGAGCTGCTCGAGAGAAAGTTCGCCCTGGAAGATATTGCCTTCGGTGAGTCCGGTCTGGCGTTCGATATCGAGCGGCGTGATGAACTGCTTGCCGATGATGATGTTTCTTATGTTCGGCGCGTATTCGGCGATCGTGTCGATCACGGTGTTTCCGAACGCTTCGCGCTGCTCGTCCCATGTGCCGTGGCTCAATTTGTAAGGTGCGTATTGGACGAAACAGGACAGGATGTGCTTACCGGGTGGCGCAACAGAGGGATCCGTGAGCGTGGGGATCACCATGTCAATGTACGGGCGGCGCGAATATTCGCCATACTTGGCTTGGTCGTAGGCGCGCTCCATGTAGTCCATTGAAGGTGAAATGGAAATTGCGCCGCGGAGGTGACGGCCGGGGCCGGGCATACAGGTGAAATCGGGTAGCGCGTCGAGAGCAAGATTCACCTTTCCGGAAGAGCCACGATATTTGTAGCGACGAACCTCTTCGACGAAATCGCCGGGAAGTTCGCGCGAGTCGATAAACTTCAAGAACGTGAGATTCGGGTCGAGGCTCGAGGAAACAGTATTCGCGTGAATTTCCTCGCCGCTTTCGAGGGCGACCCCGTACGCAGCTCCGTTCTTCAGCAGAATTTTCGAGACAGGCGCTTCCGTGCGAATCTCGGCACCTGCTTCGCGCGCCGCGTTGCCGATTGCATTCGAAATCGCTCCGGTGCCGCCACGGCTGAAGCCCCAAGAACGAAACGCGCCATCAATTTCGCCCATGTAGTGGTGCAGGAGAACGTAGGCGGTGCCGGGCGAGCGGATGCCGAGAAATGTTCCGATAATACCGGAGGCGGACATCGTTGCTTTCAGGACGTCGGTCTCGAACCACTGATCGAGAAAATCGGCGGCGCTCATGGTCATGAGCTGCACGAGATTGTATTTGTCCTCAGCAGGGAGCGATTGGAATCGCTTACCGAGGAATGCAAGTTTTTTCAGATCGCGCGGATCGAGCGAGGTAGGATCCGGCGGAATCATGCCGAGAATCGGTTTCACGAAGCGGCACATAGCCACCATGGATTTGCCGAACTCTTCGTAGGCTTCGGCGTCGAGCTTCGAGTGGCGCTCGATTTCGCGGCGCGATTTGGAGTGATCGTTGACGCGCCAGAGATGATCGCCGTTGGGCATGGGCGTGAGCGTGCCGTCGAGCGGAAGAATTTCGAGGCCGTGGCGCGGGAGATCGAGGTCGCGAATAATTTCCGGGCGCAGAAGCGAGACGACGTACGAAAAAACTGAGAACTTAAAGCCGGGAATGATTTCTTCGGTGACCGCAGCGCCACCGAGAACGTAACGGCGCTCGAGAACGAGGACTTTCTTTCCTGCGCGCGCGAGATAGGCCGCATTGACGAGGCCGTTGTGGCCGCCACCGATGACAATTACGTCGTAACGCTTCGCCATGAGGATTTTGTGCGAGACCCCCGCGGGAAAAACAAATGCGGAAAGAGTCGAAGCATTCTACAGGCGCGAGTGCGGAGCGACAAGGCAGAAGCTCGATTTCACTGACTTGAAGTCTTGAAGTCAGGAAAAGCGCGAAAGGATTCGCCGCCGATAGAAACTACGAGAAGGAGTTCGCCTTGCGAGTGAAGCACGGCGCACACTATAATCACGCGCCGATATTTCGAGCATTTTGTTCACGTAGGAGCGGCCTTGCCGATTGGAACAGCGTTGCACGATAGGACGATCAAGCTTTGCGAAAGCCTGAATTTTCGCGAATGGTCAGGGTATTACGCCGCCAGCGTGTACGAAATGCACCACGAGCACGAGTACAACGCGATTCGCAACGCGGCTGCGCTGATCGATGTGACGCCGCTCTTCAAGTATAGAATTACTGGTAAGGACGCGACGAAATTCGTCAATCGCGTGATTACGCGCGATATCAACAAGGTTTCCGTAGGACAGGTGATTTACTGCTGCTGGTGCGACGAGCAAGGAAAAGTAATCGACGACGGCACGATCTCGCGGCTGGAAGAGAACGTATATCGCTGGACGGCCGCCGATCCGAGCATGCGCTGGTTTCATCAGAATGCGCTGGGACTCGATGTGCAGATCGAAGATATTTCGGACCAAGTGGCGGCGCTGGCGCTGCAAGGGCCGACGTCGGGGCGTCTTTTGAAGCGGATCACGGATGCCGACATCACGAATCTGAAATACTTTCGCGTGACGCACGGAAAAATCGCGGGCGTGGAAGTGGATATTTCGCGAACGGGCTATACGGGCGATCTGGGATACGAAATCTGGATTCCGTGGAACGATGCGCCGAAGGTGTGGGATGCGCTGGTCGAAGCAGGCAGGCAGTTCGATTTGCATGCGGCGGGAATGCTGGCGCTCGACGTGGCGCGCGTGGAAGCAGGGCTGATTCTGATTGAAGTGGATTATTTCAGCAGCAAGAAGGCGCTGATCGAGTCGCAAAAATATTCGCCTTACGAAATCGGATTGGGAAGGCTGGTGGATTTGAAGAAGGAATATTTCATCGGCCGCGCAGCGTTGGAAGAGGAGAACCGTCTAAAACCGAAGCGCCTTCTCATGGGACTCGACATTAATTGGGATGACGTGGAGCGGCTTTACGACGCGATCGGACTCGCACCACAAGTGCCGGGGACGACCTCGCGCGTACCGGTGCCGGTGTACCGAGGCGGATTGCAGGTGGGAAAAGCGACTTCGACGACGTGGTCGCCGACACTGAAAAAAATGATCGCGCTCGCGAGCATCACACGTGAGCATGCGGCGGCCGGAACCGAGCTGCAAATGGAACTGACAGTCGAAGCGGTACGTCATAAAGTGCGAGCGACGACGCGGGAATTGCCATTTCTTAATCCAGCGCGAAAAACGGCGACGCCGGTTACGTGAATTTTCGTAGTTGCTTGCCGGTGTACGCGGTCCTGGGCGTGGGCCGCGAAGAAATCAAGCGAATCATACTCTAGGTGACTGAGAGGAGCGGGATGCACGATTGTGCGCAGAGAAATATGGTTGCAATGACTGTTTTGGCGCTGGCAGTTGTGTTTGCGCCGATGTCTATTCGAGCAGAAGCCATGCCGGGAACGATTCGGCTGGAGGTAGACGCGCGCCAGGCGCCGCAGAAAATCCTGCACGCGCATATGCAGATCCCGGTGCAGGCTGGTCCGCTTACTTTGTACTACCCGAAGTGGCTTCCCGGCGAGCACATGCCGGATGGACCGATCATCGAAGTGGCAGGAATGAAATTCAGCGCCGGAGGGAAAACGATTCCGTGGCGGCGCGATCTGGTTGAAATGTTTTCAATTCATCTGGATATTCCGCAGGGTGTGACGTCGCTAGATGCAGACCTTGATTGTTTGCTCTCCGCGCCTGCCACAGGCTTTTCGGCGGGCGCTTCGGCGACGGCTTCGCTCGATCTTCTCAGCTGGAACCAGGTGCTGCTGTATCCGAAGGGCTATGCCGCGAATGAAATCACGTTTGCGCCGAGTTTGAAGCTGCCGGCCGGTTGGAAATACGGCACCGCGTTGCCTGGTGCGAAAGAAAATGGCGACGCGATTGATTTCGATCCGGTGCCGCTCAACACGCTTGTGGATTCCCCGGTAATTTCGGGAAAGTATTTTCGCGTGATTCAACTAACGCCCGGCCAGCAGCCGCCACACGAGATGGATATTGCCGCGGACAGCTCAGCCGCTCTGGCCATGCCTCCCGATCAGGAGATGCATTTTCACCAGCTGGTGCTCGAAACGGGAGCGTTGTTCGGGGCGCGCCACTACCGCGACTATCATTTTCTCCTCACGCTCAGCGACGACGTGGCGCACTTCGGCCTGGAGCACCATGAATCGAGCGACGATCGCGTAAACGAGCGCAGCTTGATTGATGAGCCGCTGCGGATTGCTTTTTCCGGACTGCTGCCGCACGAGTTCGTTCACTCGTGGAACGGAAAATATCGGCGCCCAGTGGGCCTCGCGACGCCCAATTACCAGGAGCCAATGAAGGATGATCTGCTCTGGGTGTATGAAGGGCTGACGGAATATCTTGGCGATGTGCTTACGGCAAGGAGTGGACTGCTCACGCCCGAGCAATGGCGCGAACAGATGGCGTTTCTGGTGGCTACCTACGAGCATCGCCCAGGCCGCGATTGGCGGCCTTTGCAGGACACTGCGGACGCCGCGCCCTTCCTTTATGAAGCCACGCCCGACTGGGCAAACTGGCGCCGCGGTACCGATTTTTATGAAGAAGGCGAGCTGCTCTGGCTGGATGTGGATGGAACTCTGCGGCGGCTGACGAAGGATCAAAAGTCGATCAATGATTTCTGCCGCATTTTTCATGGCGGCTCAAGCGGGCCGCCGGAATTGAAGACCTATACATTTGAGGACATCGTCACGACCCTGAACGGGCTCGCTCCCTACGACTGGAAAGGCTTCCTTCGCGCGCGTCTTGACGGGGTTGGAACGAAAACTCCGATTGAAGCCATCGAAAATAACGGCTGGAAACTCGTCTATAACGAGGACCCGAACGTTATAGAGGCCAACAACGCTGTGGTCTCCAGCCGGCTCGATCTTGCGTTCTCAATCGGTCTGACCGTAGGCGAAGATGGCACAATCGGAGACGTGATTCATGGCGGGCCTGCGTACGTGGCAGGAATCGGGCCGGGAATGAAAATCGCAGCGGTCAACGGGAGGCAGTTCTCGCCGGACGGAATTCGAGAGGCGATCGATTTGGCGAAAGAATCCGCGGAGCCGATACGGTTGCTCGTCGCAAACGGTGCGCTGTATCAGACCGTGTCCGTCGATTATCACGGCGGTATTCAGTATCCGCACATCGAACGTGACAAATCGCGCCCGGATTACTTGAGCGAGATTATTCAACCTCTTGCTCAAGCGAAGGAAGCTCGGAAATAGCAGGTGACATGGTAAGGCGAGTATCAGCATGAGTGGACGCTGAAGGAGTGCTGCGTTGAAATTCAACTCGCTGGCCATCTTCGGCGTCCTGTTCATCGTGCTTGGAATTGCCGGCCTGGCACATCCGAACGTGGTGATGCCAGCAAAAAAACAAGAGATCGAGATCGCCGGCAGCAGGGTGATCATGGAAACGCGGAGAGTGGTCACCATTCCCAAAGTCCTTGGAGTTCTTCTGGTGGTTGCCGGAGGCACCGCTTTATTTCTAAGCCAGGTAAGCCCGGACCGCCGCCGGCGATCGTGACAGCGCATCAATATGCTTCAGCGAGCGTCAATAGTGCTGATCCCCTTCCCCTTCTGAAACGCTAACTTTTCCTGAGACGTTGCGATAGGCGTGGACTGTGTACCCGATCGCGAGAGCCATACCGATCACCCACCAGATCAGGCCGATCTTCAGGCCGTAGTCCGCGGCTTTCGAATTGGCAATCGTGAGGCCGAACGTTGGATTTGTGCTCGCTGGCAGCAGGTTGGGATACAGGCTGAATGCCACGCTGGTGAGCATGCCGACGATGTAGGCGCAAGAAGCGAAGAATGCAATTCCCTCCTGCCGCGTTCGAGTGAGCCATTTGATTCCGAGGAGCCCGGCGACAGCTACAACGGGAAACACCAGGCCCCAAGGATGAATGCGAAAGCTGTCCATGTGCTGAGGCAATAGACGGAAGGTAGTGACCGTGACGATCACTGTGAGGGCCGCGACCAACCACCAAAGCAACGATCCCCACCGCACAGCGCGTTCGTTGAGCGCTCCTTCTGTCTTGTAAGCGATCCATGCGGCGCCGTGAAGCGCGAGAACGGCGATAGCGGTCACGCCAATCAAGATCGTGTACCAGTCAAGAATTCCCGTATTGCCGGAGGGAACGAAGTTCGTCCAAAGCGGCTCGAAAAAGTTGCCGTTCGCATCGAAGGGAACGCCACGGACCACATTGCCTAACGCGGCGCCGAAGAACACCGCGAGCAAACTACTGGCGAGCGCAAACGTGCCATCCCAGAATACGGACCAGATTCGGCCTCCCACGTGATTGCGAAACTCGATCGAGATTCCACGCAGAATCAACAGCCACAGCACCATGATCAATGGCAGATAAAATCCGCTGAAACTCGTTGCGTAGAGTGCCGGAAATGCGAAGTACAATGTCCCACCAGCGGCGATCAACCAGACTTCGTTCCCGTCCCACACGGAACCGATGGAACGGAGTACGCCGCGGCGTTCGGTTTCGGTGCGCGCGATCCAGAGATGCAGTATGCCCGCACCGATATCGAAGCCGTCGAGGACTACGTAACCGGCAAGCATGATTGCAACGAGACAAAACCAGATCGTACCCAATCGAACTCCTTTTTCAGCTTCCGGGCGAGACAAGCACCTCATTCTCGCGCGGATGATGACCGGACTCAGGACCCATTTCGATTTCGCGGTAGACGAGAAACAGGAAAAGTATTCCGAGAATCGTGTACATGCCGAGAAAGCCCAATAGTGTGAACCACGCATTGCCCGCCGAAACCTGTGATGAGACGCCCGCGCTTGTCCGCATCAGACCGTAGATGATCCACGGTTGGCGTCCAACCTCGGCAGTGATCCATCCCGCTGTGTTGGCGATGAACGGAAACGGAAGGGCGAGCATGAGGGCCCAAAGCATGATTCTGGAACCGTAGAGTTTTCCCCGCATCAGAAGCCATGCAGCGACCACGAGGATGGCGATGAAAAGCGTCCCGAGACCGACCATGATGTGGTAACTGAAATAGAGCAGCGGAATGTTATCTGGCCACTCGGACTGCGGAAAACGGTCTAGTCCGTCCACGTGCGCGGACCATTTTTTGTAAGTCAGAAAACTCAACATGCTGGGTATGACCAGGGGATTGTCGAGCCGCTGATTCAGCACGTCGGGCTGACCCAAAATGGCCAGCGGCGCATTTTCCTGCGAATGGAACAGGCCCTCCATCGCAGCGAGAGTTATCTTTTGGTGCTTCGCGATCATCACGCCCTGGCCATCGCCGGTGGGATAAAGTTGCAAACAGGCCGCAACTGCTCCGACCGTGACTCCGACTCGCAGGAACAACTTTCCAAATTCAATGTGGGCATTCTCGAGAATGTAATACGCGCCCACGGCCGCCATCACGAAGCAGCCAGTTTGCACGGCGCCTATCATTGTGTGCGCATATTGCCAGAGCGCCCAGGGATTGAAGAGCAGCGCCCAGAAACCTTGCAGCTCGTATGATCCGTTCGCGCCCATCGAGTACCCGACGGGATGCTGCATCCACGCGTCGGTGGCAACGATGAGATAGCCGGAAAGCCACGAACCTATGAGCATCATGAGCGAGGTAAACCAGTGCGCGCGAGCGCCAAGGCGCTTTTCACCGAAGAGAAAAAGCCCAAGGAACGAAGATTCAAGGAAGAAAGAGAAAACACCTTCCATGGCGAGCGTCTGGCCGATCACGCCGCCCGCGGATTTCGAGAATTGGGCCCAGTTGGTGCCGAACTGAAATTCCATCGGGATGCCGGTGACAACTCCGAGAGCGAAGCTGATGCCAAAAATTTTGGCCCAAAAGCGCGCCGCATGATTCCAGGTTTCATCACCGGTACGCAGCGCAGCGGTCTTGAGGATAAAGATGAGGAGTGCGAGCCCCATCGTCAGCTGAGGAAAGATGTAGTGGAATGTGATGGTGAAGGCGAAGTGCAGGCGGTGAATCGTTAACGCGTCTTCCATTACTTCCTCAGGAAGGGTGCGGGCGACAAACCGCAATCTTATATTCAATCGCGGCGCCCGCGCGACCTAATTACGCGAGGCCAAGAGCCGGGAGACTAGTGCTTGGAAAGAGAAGATGGAAGTGCAATCATCACAGCGATTTGGAGTCGACGTCACAGACAAAAATTTTTAGGAGGCTGGATGAGCTCGCGAAAGGGCGGAGTCGAGATTGCCATGATTCTTTTGTTTTGTGCGGGCGCGGTTCCGGCGATAGCGCAGCAGAAGCGTCCAATGACCTTCAAGGACATTGCGTCGATGCACCGCTTAAGCGGCCCGCAGGTTTCTCCCGACGGCAAATGGATCGCCTACGAAGTGGGAACGCCGAGCCTCGAAGCGAATCGCATCGTACACGATATCTGGCTGGTTCCCGCCAATGGCGGCGAAGCGCGGCAAATTACGCGCGGCGGCAGCGACACGCGCCCTCGCTGGTCACCGGACGGCAAGCGAATTGCATTTCTCTCGTCGCGCGACGGCGAGCAGCAGATTTATTGGATCACGCTGGATGGCGGCGACGCCAACCGCCTCACTTTGCTTTCTGGGGGCGCGGACAATGAGTTGTGGTCGCCCGACGGAAAATGGATTGCGTTTGTGTCGAGCGTGTTTCCCGATTGCAAAGACGAGGCCTGCAATGCGGAGCGCAGGGCGCAACGCGACAAAAGCAAAGTGAAAGCGAGAATCTATGAACACCTGCTCTATCGCCATTGGAATAGTTGGTGGGACGGTATCAGGCGCCATCTATTCGTGATGCCTGCAGGCGGAGGCGCGGCGCGCGATCTTACCCCTGGCGCCGACTATGATGTGCCGCCGTTCAATCTGGGCGAGCAAGAAGCGATTGCGTTTTCTCCCGACAGCGCCGAGCTGTGCTTTACGGCAAACACCGATGCGGATGCAGCGCTGAGTACAAACGGGGATCTGTTCACTGTGCCGGTGGCGAGCGGCGCCGCGCCGAAGCGGATTACTACGAATCCGGCCAACGACTGGGGGCCCGCCTATTCAGCGGATGGAAAATGGATCGCGTATCGCGCGCAGACGCACCCCGGTTGGGAGAGTGACCGCTGGCGCTTGATGCTCTACGACCGCGCCAAGGGCGAACCGATTAATTTGACCGAAAATATTGATCGCAGCATTGACTCGTTTGCGTGGAGTCCCGACAGCAAGACGATCTTTTTCGCGACGGAAGAAAAATCTGAACAGCCGGTTTTCGCGATTGCTCCGATCGCCGGCAGCACCCCGAAACCGGTGCTGGGGGATGGCTTCAACGCAGAGGTTGAAGTCGGCAAGGACGGGCGCGCATTGATATTCACGCGTACGAGCCTGACGATGCCGGCGGAAGTTTTCACGGCCGATGCAGACGGAAAGAATGTGCGGCAAATCACGCATCAGAACGAAGCCCTGCTCGCGCAGCTCGATCTTTCACCGATGGAGACGTTCTGGTTTGCCGGCGCGGGCAAGACGCAGGTGGAAGGTCTGATGGTGAAACCGCCGAATTTCGAGGCTTCGAAGAAATATCCGATGCTGCTTCTGATTCACGGCGGACCGCAGCAGTCTTGGACGGACGCATGGGGCTATCGCTGGAACCAGCAAATGATGGCTTCGCCGGGATATGTGGTGGTGATGATCAACCCGCGCGGCTCGCCAGGATACGGAGAGAAATTCGAAGCAGAGGTGAGCCGCGACTGGGGCGGAAAAGTGTACGACGACATCATGAAGGGCTTGGACGCGGCCATCGCGAAGTACTCGTTCATCGACGGGACTCGGCTTGCGGCGGCTGGAGGTTCATTTGGCGGCTACATGGTGGACTGGATCGCGACGCACTCGGACCGATTCAAATGCTTGATCAGCCATGCGGGGTCGTACGACTTGGTGAGCCAGTACGGAGCGACCGAAGAGCTTTGGTTTATGGACTGGGAGTTCGGTGGGCCGCCGTGGTCGCATCCCGATCTGTATAAGAAGTATTCGCCAAGCGATTATGCAGCCGCGCTGGGAAAATATAGGACGCCGACGCTCGTGATTGGCGGCGAGCTCGATTTCCGAATTCCTTACACGCAGAATCTCGAGTTTTTCACTGCGCTGCAACGCCAAGGCGTGCCGTCGAAGCTGCTCCTCTTCCCCGACGAGGGCCACTGGGTGCTGAAACCGCAGAACAGCGAGCTCTGGTACAAAACTTTTCTCGACTGGCTGGCGAAGTATGTGCAGTAGTCTCAGGGCGCGATCGACGTAGACCTTGCACGTCACACGGACAACGCCGCACTTCCGTAGCGTCGACATCTTGCCGGCTCTTTATGTGCATGTGTGCGCTGCATTGGCGATACCGACCGCCGTAGGTTGTTTCCACAGCCGATCCGCAATTCTACGTAGTTCCCGTAATTGACATCTCGCCCCAGCTCCTGTGAGATTGGTGGCCTGTTTCTAATTCCTCGGGAGGCCGAAGGTGCAGGCACCCAAGCGACCCTGCCTATGTGCATTGATGTTGTTGGCCGCGATTGCGGCAATCGCGCCGCGAACGCACGCCGAATCTCTGACGATCACAAGCACGCCGCCCGGCGCGACGATTGAAATCGACGGCGCTGCAATTGGCGTGACGCCCTATACGATCGATTATCCGTCCTCGTATTTCCACAAGCCGCATACCGTCTTCAGCTCTCGGCTTGAACACGCCGTGATTCTCAAAATCCACAAGGAAGGCTACACGTCGCAGCAGATCACTTTAACGGACGGACCGCTGCAGTGGATTTCGGTTACCGGCCGGCGCCATGGAAATTATTTTCTGCTGAAAGGCGACCATTTTGACTTCCGACTCGAGCAAGTCTCTGAGGCGAGCGCGAAAACGCCGATGCCGACGCCCGGCGGAAACAGCGGAGCAAGCAGCGAACGATCCGGCCCGCTGATGAAGGCAAGTCTCGATGCGGCGCATGCCGCGTCGAGTACGGTGACATTTACATCCGATCCGAGCGGCGCGGAAATTTATATCGACGGGAAATTTGTTGGGCAAACACCGTCAACTATCAGCATGTATCCGGGGCCGCATGCCGTGGTGGTCAAGGCTGCGGGACGAAAAAACTGGCAGCGTGATCTTGATGTGTTGAAGGATAGCCAGGTGGCTCTGCATCCTGTACTCGACGTACAGCCCTGATCACGCCCGGAAATTAGTCGGGGCTGGTGATATCGACTTGCGTGCGCACTCTAGCACGACCCGCAAACGAGAGCGCCTTCTGCAGATAGCTCTCGAGTTCTGGCACACGCAGAATCTTGAGTGAAAGGCCCAGGACGACGATTCCAATCGTAGTGGCTATGCTGAGCAGTAAAACTGCGTCGAGAGGTTCCTGCCAGGCCATGCGCATCTCCAGCCACCCCGCAAGTTTGTAGCAGACGAAACCGGCGACGCCGGACGCAGCCGTCACCTTGCAGAAAAACAGCGCAAGACGGGCCTGCGCATGGTTCTTGGTGCGGCGGTTCAGCAGAACAAATAGAACAATCGTGTAAGCGATGATGCCGAGTGAGCTGGCAAGCGCTAACCCGAGATGCTGGGAGCGTCGAACGAGCCACCAATAGAGCGGTAGATTCAGCAGGGTCATCACGGTTCCAACGACGGCGGGCGTGATCGTGTCGCGCGTGGCGTAAAAACCTCGCGCCAAATTGTATTGAGCGCCCCAGGCAAACATTCCGATGGAGAAAAATGCCAGCGTCACGGCGGTGGCCTGCATGTCCGGTGCGCGCAGCCGCGTGTGCGAAAACACCAGATGCACGAGCGGCAAGCTCTGCGCAATCGTCAATGCGGAGATCGGAACGAGCAGGAAGACGATTCCTTTGAAGATTGAATTGAGGATGCGGTTGAGTTCGTCGAACTTTTTCTCGGAATAAAGCTGCGCTAGTACCGGGAACGACGCAACGCCCACTCCTTGCCCGACAATGCCGAGCGGCACCCGCATCAAAGTCTTGCCGTAACTCAACCACGTGATTGACGCAGGCTGAAGATAGGAGCCGAACCAGCGGATGATCCAGTCGTCTGTGAAAGAGAGCGATACTGCCAGCATGATCGGCACGGACAGTTTCAGAAAGAGCCAAAAACCGGGATGACTCACGTTGAAATTGGGAGAGAACTTGGCGCCGACTCGATACGCGCCGTAAATCTGCAGCAGAAAATTACCGGCAATTGCACCGCCCAGAACGCCAACTGCGAATCCGGTCATGCCAATTCTTGAAGAAAGCAGCACGCCACCGAGGATAATTCCGACGTTGTAGACGAGCGGAGCGAGCGAGGGAATAACGAACTGCCCTTTGGCATACTGCACGGCGCTCAGGATGCTTCCCTGATAAAAGCAAAATTGCGCGGGTAGCATTAGTCGCGTGAGAAAAACAACGCGCTCGCGCTCCGCGGGGCTAAATCCGGGAGCGATGACGAGCACGAGTTTGTGCGCAAAAATTTCCCCAAGGAGTACGAGCGCGACGAGCGCAAAACCCATGACGGTAACGACCGTCGAAAAAACGTGCCAGCCTTCGTCCTCAGACTTTTCAGCGACATATTTAGCAAATACCGGAATGAACGTGACGCTCAGTGAGCCGCCCGCGATCAGGTAATTCAGGAAATCCGGCAGGGTGAAAGCGGCATAGTAGGCGTCCGTTACTGCATTCGAGCCCACTTGGTGCGCGACTGTCCACTCGCGAAAAAATCCGAGAACGCGGCTGAGCAGAACGCTTGCCATTACGATTCCGGTGGCCGCAAAGATTCGGCGATGGAGGGTGCCGGTCGTCACGATCGACATGTTAGTTGGTTTGCTGCTACGGGACTAGAGGCTTGGCGACGAGTGTTTCCGCCAAAATGAATCTAAACCTGCGATTACTCGGCAGCGGTGCTTCCTACTGAAGCTTGACGCTTGGCCTCGAGCAATTCCATCGGCTCCCGCGCCGGAGTTCCCTGCGGTGCGGCTCGCAGATATTGGACCGGCCACGAGGCCGGGAAGCCCTCGACGTGCGCCGCGTGGAGCGGCCAGTAAGGTTGGCGCAAGAACTCCCGAGCCATCAGGATCAGATCCGCACGTCCTTCGCGGAGAATCGTATCCGCCTGATTCATTGACGTGATCATTCCGATCGCACCGGTGAGAATTCCCGTCTCGCGCCGAATCTCTTCCGCGAATGGCACCTGGTAATTCGGTGCGACTGGAATCTTGGCATTGGCAGCGGGAGAGATTCCGCCGGAGGAACAATCTATTAGATCGACGCCCAGCGGACCGATTTGACCGGCCAGCGCGATCGATTGCTCGATGTCCCAGCCGCCCTCGATCCAATCAGTCGCAGAAATACGAATAAAGAGAGGCATGCCTTCCGGAATCACCCCACGAATCGCAGTGACGACCTCGCGGACGATACGCGTGCGATTCTCGAGCGAACCTCCGTAGGAATCGAAGCGGAAATTTGAAAGCGGTGAAAGAAATTCATGCAGTAGATAGCCATGAGCCGAGTGGATTTCGATCACGTCGAATCCCGCATCGCAGGCACGGCGAGCCGCATCGGCAAACGCCTGCACGGTTGCGCGAATTTGCCGCTCATCGAGAGCGATTGGATTCGGATAGTCGTCCGCGAAGCGAACATTGCTCGGCGCCACAGGAATCCACCCGCCCCGCGATTCAGGAATTTCCTTGCCGCCTTCCCACGGCCGAGCGGTGCTGCCCTTTCTACCCGCATGCGCGAGTTGAATTCCTGCTGGGGCGCCCTGGCTGTGGATGAATCGCGTAATGCGCGCGAGCATTTCGACGTGCTCGTCTTTCCAAAGCCCCAGATCCTGGGGACTGATGCGCGCTTCGGGAAGCACGGCGGTTGCTTCTGTAAAGACAAGCGCGGCGCCGCCGACGGCGCGACTGCCTAAATGCACCAAGTGCCAATCCGTAGCGAAACCGTCCGTGCTCGAATACTGGCACATCGGCGAGACGACAATCCGGTTGTGAAGCAGGACATCCCGAATCTGAAGGTTATCGAAGAGCACAGCGCAGCTCCCTCGAGCGAACGCTCTTGGTTTTTGGGGCAAAGCAAGAATAGCAAGGAGTCCTGCGGACGGGAAGCTCTGGGACGTTGAGAGCACCGAGCACACAAGCGAGCGGGCGATCAGTCATCGCGGCGATGAACTTTCATATGCCGGTGATCGGCCACCGGTTCGAGCAGCCGCAGAACATGCTCGCCGGACTTCGCGTCGAAACGATAAACCAGCACAGCGTCCGCTGCGCGGTCGTCGGCGGCAAGCTCAAGCTCTGGATTATCGATCACGACGTCGCCATTGTTCTTGATCCGAAGCTCGGATCCCACCTGCAGCGAAATTTTAGTTTCGTTGGAATTAGAGGCCATGCGGGAGTCTCCTCGCTAAATCCCCTGACAAAGAATCACCTAGTTCGATGTGAAAGAACCCGGAAAAGTGGCGAAAATTATTTTCACTTTTTTTTGTTCGATGTGGGTTTGTCGTGCCCGGCGGTCCATGCCGGCGGATCGCTCGCAGGAAAGGATTCGCGAGAGGCCTCGTCCACTTCCTCGTCGAGGCTCGTAGGCTCTGGAGCCGGCGCTGGTTCCGGCGTGCGAAGCTTCTTGGGTTTAGATTTTTGCGGGCGTCGTGCTGGAGGAACCATAAGTTCCTTCCCGTTGATCGACCTAGAACTTGAAGACGACTCCGCCGTAAGCCTTCGGGTTGAATTGATTGTCATGGAAATACTGCGTTGCAATCATGTCGGCTCCGGCGCGGAGTGCTAGCCTGCGGAAAGGAGTGGGAAAATCTGCTCCGCCACCTACCTCATACGCAAACGCTGCCTGGCCTCCAAAAGCGGTCTGCGGAGTCAAGTGGGAATAACCTACCAGCCCATGAGCGAAGACTTCGATTCCCTTCCGTGCCCGCCAGCGGAATCGAGGGCCGCCACCAACAAATAGAAACCACGAGCTCTGGTTGTTCGGCGAATCGTGCGTCGCGAACATCTCTCCCTCTACTCCAAACCAGGTTTTGAAGTAGTAGGCGATATCAAGGTTGAAACCGTTTAGGTTGCGGCTGATGCCGTGTTGGGCCCCGAAGTGAGTGTAGGTGTAGCCGAAATAGGCCTGCCAGTTATAGTTCACGAATACACCTTGAACGTACTGCGGATCAGGCCAAGCATTGGTAGCAGGCGCACTCGAAAAGGGATTCGCAATGGGCTCGCCGGGACTGGTGGCGAGAGCTATCGGTGAAAGCGAATAAGTTGTAGAAGAAGGTGGGGTGGAAGCTGCGGAAACGGCACCGGATGAAGATAGTGAAAACGGAGCGGCTAGCAGCAGAGGATTTGCAGAGCTGCTTTGCGCGCTAGAAGCACCGGTGACAAAGAACACGAGTCCCAAGAGAAAGAGAACATGTCGCATCGCCCAGACCCCCAGAATAACCACTGCCTCGTCCTACATCCATAATTTGACATGAGAATAGCCCGGCCTGTCCACCCAAATTGTTTGCCTTCTACCGAATCGCTGCTGCGACGAGCTGCCTGCCACCCCAGCCGGGGTACATGATCTTGCCGCCGCGGAATACAGGATAAATTCGAATTGAGTTTTCATTCATAAGAGCCAAGCTAGCACCGTGACTCTCCAGGGATGTGAGTGTGCCCCCGAAGGAAGTGACGCGATGGAAAGAAATCCGCAATTCCAAAAGGTGAAAAAGACTCAGGAGGCGCTGCGATATCAGTTTATCTCGACGGAGCTCGATCTGGCACTCACGTTTGCTGACATCGCTCGCTCGACAAACGATGAAGCTCGCTCGGAGCGAAATCTTGACCATGCCAAGAAAGCGCTTCGGGTCTGCAAGACAATTGCTAGCGGAAGCGACCCTGACGCCAAGCATGAGCGACGACATCAACGAAAAGATGAAAAAGCTGAAACCCTTCATTGACGGTGGCCAACTGCATTCGCACCATCACGAAGGGGAATAAGCGTCGTGCGTCGTGCGGACCGTTCGGCAGGTCAGGCGCTATGGGCCTTGGCATCGAGCGAGCTGTAAAACTCTTCTCCGCGCAGGACCGCACGAATGCCGCGAATCAAATCCTGTGTTGCATTCGCCTTCACGACGAATCCATCACAGTCCGCCGCGCGGGCCATGCGCTCCAGCCCGCGAAACGTGTGGGTGGTATAAATCAAAATCTTTGGAGTAAGTCCTGCATTTCGAATTCGGTTCGCTGCGGAGAAGCCACCGCCACCAGGCATGTTCAGGTCAAGAATGACCAGGTCCGGAGTGAGTTGCTGAGTTCATGGTCGTCAACTATAAGAATGCGCTTCGCACTGGAGGCGGCCCGCGTGGTTTCGGGGACGCGGTGGCGCCGCTCACGGATGCCACCGGCGGCGACCTTTTGCCCGCCACGCAACGGAACAGTCGCGAGCACTTCGGTGCCGTGAGGGCCGGATTGCGGATTCAGAAACCCACCTAAGGATTTGAGGCGCCCTCTCATCCCTTCGATGCCGACTCCCGAGGGTGCCGATCCGGCATGGGCGGCAGGGTCGAAACCGTGTCCCTCGTCCCGAATGGATAGCGTCAAGCAGCTCGGCTCGAGCGTTACGAGAACCCAGGCTTTACCGCTCCGAGAATGCCGGATGACGTTGGAAAGACTTTCCTGTGTGATGCGAAAGAGAGCGGTTTCTGCCTGAAGCGAGAGACGAGGAAGATTTTCCGGAAGCGAGAGCTGCACGAGAATCCCCGAGCGCTTCGAGAAGCCTTCGATGTACCAGCTGAGCGCGGAGCCCAGACCCATGTCGTCCAACAGAGGGGGATGAAGCAGATAGGAAAACGTGCGAATTTCCGACTCCACCTTGCGCAGCCAATCGATCGCCTCCCGCAAATTTTTTTGGGCATTTGGACCGGGCTTGTCCCAGGTGCGGGCAATCGTGTCCAGTGTCATCAGAGCGACAACGATCTCCTGTCCAACCGTGTCGTGCAGGTCACGAGCCAGGCGGCGGCGCTCTTCGTCTTGCAGCTCAAGAACGCGAGCGCTCAAGGAATTCATGGAATCCTGGGAGCGCTTTAGAGCATTCTCAGCCCTCACGAGGCTGGTGACTTCGGTGGCTACGATTCGTACGGGCCGACGGTAACGGCGCAAAAGGCGAGAAGGATATGCGAATCGTGCGAAGGCCATGATCAGTGCCCGCAACCTCGATCTGACCTTCCGTTGATTCCACGGCTCCTTGGGACATTGCTTGCTTAAGGGGAGGCCACGAGCTTGCCGCGATGAACGATTTTAAGTTCGGCAACCGGAGTCTGTGAACAAGGGTTGGCCCAACATTTCCAAGAACCGGCAATTGGCATACAACAGGTCGCCCTTGCGTGTTGTGACAGCCACACCGACCGCAACAGAGTCCATCAACCAGTATAGAGGAATGTTAATAGATCCTTTGAAAGGTCCCATCTGCTGACTGAACGGTTTTTTCGCAGAGGGTGCGTCAAAGACGGCCTTCTTAGCCACGCGTCGATGGTTAGGGGTCCTGCTCACAAGAATCTCGGGACGCATTATGCTCCCGAAGGGCTGCCTCTAGGCAATCCCCAAATCCCTTTAGGCCTCTATTCTATTTTGGCCACGCTCGAGCTATAAATTGTAAACTAGTTGTTATACAGTACTGATAGGCATAAAATCGCGCCAGTTCGCCCCTCCCAGCTGGCTTTCCGCGAGAAGGTCGAGAGATGGCAGCCAAGCGTCCCAAGTACAAACCGTCAAGCGCCAAAAGAAAAAACTCCGACCCGTCGCCGGCGCCGCAGAAAGATGATTTTTTGATTGCAGCCGTTGGCGCTTCGGCCGGGGGCGTGGAAGCATTCACGGAGCTGCTGACGAATCTACCTGCGGACACGGGCATGGCGTTCGTTTTGATTCAACACCTGGACCCGAAGCACCAAAGCCTCCTGAGCGATCTGCTTGCCAAGAAATGCGCGATGCCTGTTGCGGAAGTCACAAAGGGCATGCGCCTCGAGCCGAATCATGTGTATGTGATACCCCCCAACGCGACGATGACGGTCGCGGACCACTCGCTACAACTCGAGAAGAGAAGCGAATCGGGAGGAACCCATATGCCGGTGGACCTCTTCATGCGTTCCCTGGCCGCGGAGCAAGGAGTCCGCGCGATCGGCGTAATTCTTTCAGGTTTGGGCACGGACGGAACGCTGGGAATGGGGGAGATTCAGGCCCAGGGCGGAGTGACGTTCGCGCAGGACGAAAGTTCGGCGAGATATGACGGCATGCCGCGGAGCGTGATCGACGCTGGATGTGTTGACTACATTCTTCCGCCGAAGAGTATCGCTCACGAACTGGCGCGGATCGCCCGCCATCCGTACGTAACACATGCTTCGAGCGCTGACTCGGCTGAGATTCCAGTTCAACAAGGCAATGGGCTCGCAACGGTGTTTCAACTATTGCGCCGCTCGACCGGACTCGATTTTGCGCACTACCGGCAAACGACGATTTTGCGCCGGATTCAGCGGCGGATGGTGGTCCACAAAATCGACAAGCTCGAGCATTATGTGCGGTTCCTGCAGGCGAATCCCAACGAGATTAAGGCCCTCTATCAGGACATGTTGATTAACGTTACAAGTTTCTTCCGGAATCTCGGTGTGTTTGAGGCCATGCGGACGCAGGTTTTTCCGGAGATCGTGAAGGGGCGTCGTTCCGATCGCTCATTGCGTATCTGGACTCCCGCTTGTTCGTCAGGCGAAGAAACCTACTCCGTTGCAATCACTCTGCTGGAATATCTGGGAGACAAGGCTGCGGGAAATTCGATTCAGTTCTTCGGCACGGACGTGAGCGAAAGCAGCGTGGCACGCGCCCGAAGCGGCGCCTATCCGGATAACATTCAGGGAGACGTATCATCCGAGCGCCTGCGGCGATTTTTCACCAAGATGGAAGGCGGATACCGGATTAGCAAAGCCATCCGGGATATGTGCATTTTCGCGCAGCACAACATTTTGAACGATCCGCCATTCTCCCAGATGGATCTGATCTGCTGCCGGAACCTGTTGATCTATCTCGAGCCGGCCCTGCAGAACAAATTGATTTCCTTATTTCACTATGCCACAAGGCTAGGGGGGTTCCTCGTACTAGGCAATTCGGAGGGCATCGGCTCGGCCACAAACCTTTTCGCGACGGTGGATCGCAGCCACAAGATATTTTCAAAGAAAGCGACGGCGGTGCGCCAGACAGTGAGCTTTTCGTTGAACCTTTCGTCTGGACAGATCGACCCTGGTTCGACCCGAATGCCTTTGAAACAGACGGACTCGGTGTGGAACTATGTCGAAGCGCAAAAGGAGTTTGACCGCCGCGTTTTGAGCCAGTATTCGCCCGCCACAGTGTTCGTCAACGACGATTTGGAGATCATCCACACGCGAGGCAGCGTCAACCGTTTCCTGAAGCTCATGCCTGGCCGAGCGAGCCTAAGCATATTAAAAATGGCGCAAGAGAGGCTGTTGCTCGAACCACGCAATGCCATCAGCCGGGCGAAGAAACAAAATCTCGTGGTGCGGAAGGAAAATGTTCAAATCAAAGACGGAGACGGCAGAGACGAGAGTTCTTCAGCCCACCGGCAATTCACGCGAACGGCGGGATTTGAAGTAACGCCTATAAACGTGCCCAGTCTGAAAGAACGTTATTACATGATTGTTTTTCACGACAAATCCGGCGAGAGAGGAACGTCGAGAGGCGCGACGCAGCGCCAACGGGAAAGTGGTTCGAAAGAGCCCACCCCGCAGATCGCAAAACTCCAGCAGGAACTTGAATCTGCGAAAGAATATTTGCAGTCGGTAATCGAAACGCAGGAAGCCACGAACGAAGAATTGCAGTCCGCGAACGAGGAGATTCTTTCGAGCAACGAGGAACTGCAAAGCACGAATGAGGAATTGGAGACAGCGAAGGAAGAACTGCAATCGGCGAACGAGGAATTGACGACGGTCAATGATGAGCTTCGTGGCCGAAATTTGGAGATGACGCAGGTAAACAGCGACCTCACGAATCTATTGGGCAGCATCGAGATTGCCGTGGTGATGATCGGAAGCGATTTGATGATCCGCCGATTTACGCCGGAAGCGCAGAAATTTCTGGGGCTTATATCGACGGACGTGGGGCGCCCGCTGCTAAACATCCAGCCGACGATCGGAATTCCGGATTTTCAGGCGCTGGTGATGGAGGTGATGTCCACCGTCCGGCCCATCGAGAGGGAGCTGACCGACCACAACAAGAATCATTATCTGCTGCGCATCCTTCCGTACCGTACGATGGAAAACAAGATCGACGGAGCGGTGATTACGATCAGTCCCACTTCGGCTAAAGCCGTGGCGGAGGCTAGCTAGAAACTTCTGTCGGCCTAGTGCTCGACGAAGGCCGTGGTAAAAAAGTCACTACTTCAATTTCGATGGCGCGCCCGCCCAGATTCGAACTGGGGACCCTCTGCTTAGAAGGCAGATGCTCTATCCAGCTGAGCTACGGGCGCGTCGTTTCTAACCTCATTACTTTACTACGATTTCCACCGCATTTTCGACATCGACCTCAACCGCATTTCTTGGAACACTTGGAACAAGTGAGGGCTTCGGTAAGTCAAAGCCGATGCCAATTCGCTCTGCCACATCCTCGCGGAATGCCGCATCCTTGTCCATCTTCGTGTAAATCTGGTTCATCGTCTTCTGGACATCCTCACCGTCGCCCTTCTTGGCGTGCCCGGTCCAATAGTCAATCAGGGCTTGGGGCACGTTGTTGGATTCGAGGTGAGTGACGCGGAATCGCCGGAAGCCGTGGAAGCCCTGCTTCTCGATCCCGAGTTTCTTGAGAGCTGGATGCAGGGTACGGCGAATGAAGTTGCTCTGGCGGAGCGGTGAGCCATTACGAGCCGCAAAGACAAATCCTTCCTTGCGGTCGCCGATGAAGTTTCGCAGCATGGTCGCAACGGAGGAGTGCAATTCGACGAATCGAAATGCCGATTTCGTCTTTGGCTTCTGAATGTCTCCGCTCCAGACAGACTGCTGAACTCTCACGGACTTTCCGAGAAGGTGCTTCACTTCAAGTCCGAACAGTTCACCTGCACGAAGACCGGAAGCCGCGAAAAGGACAAGGGCCATTTGCTCTTGTCCTTTGAATTCGGCGATGAGTTTGGTCAACTCTTCTCCCGTGAAAGAGGGGCGGCGCTGCTCACCGATTTCTGGTGCGTCAGCAAATTCGTAGTCCCACTTTCTCGGATAGATTGGATTGGCGTCATCATCCTTCAATGACCCCACGACCATCGTCATCACTCGACAGTATGTGCGAATACTGCTCGGACTCAAGCCCGCCTCGTCAAACTTGGAGACCAGCATCTTGAGGGTGCCGTTCTTAACGCTGGCGAGGGGCAAATCGCCAATGAGAGGCAGGAGCCATTTGTTTAGCGCCATCTCCCAATTGACGATAGTTGCGGGCTTCACGGGCTTGCGTTTGCGGGTCTTCATGTGTTTTAGCCAGACCTTGCTTTGCTCGCGGAAAGTAATTCCACTTTCGCCTTCTACAACACTGCTGAAACGTTCTACTGAATTGGCTCCGAATGAGTTCACGATTTCGACCTTTCGGCGCTCGCGCTCCGACTTGGTCAGAAGTGACAAACGCGATGAAATGGAAGTAGTGCGTGGTGCAGCGCGGCTGCGAGACGAGAGTCTTTGCGGAGAACAGCGGCAGTGATAGTTTGCGTAAAGCCATGCAGCCTCCTAATCAGGTTGCGTCGGTCAGGGGCGTCTCGGTGCTATAACACCGTGACGCTCCGCTTACTTCAGTTCCTTGGCTCGCTCCTGTAGATACCGATCAATCGCTCGTCGGATGAGTTCTGCCACCGGAGCGCCCGTCTTCTCCGATAGCTTCACCAGCTTCTTGAGTTGTTCTTCCTTCAAGAAGAGAGCCGTGCGTTTCATGGTCATACGGTACCATACAGGCATACATGTGTCCATAGAGCAGAAGTACCGGGACGATTCTGCCTGTGGAACTAAACGGCGGACAGCCGAGGGAGTGATTCGGTGGGCGGAAGGCCGCCTTCGAGGGCGAGAGGGAACAAAGCAAGGATCGTTGCGCCCACGGTGATCATTACGGGTCGAATACGCTCGATCCCAGCATCGGGAAGAGCACGCTCCAGCGGTTCCCCTTTTTCGTGCACTTCCTCGATGAAATCGAAGAGCACGATTACGTGGCTGACGATGACACCAATCAAACTCGCAGCCGCTGCCAAACCTCGTTTATGCGACAACTTCTCCTAGAAACTTGTCGATGGCGGCGTTGACCTTTTCTGGAGCCTCCAGGGCAGCAAGATGCCCGACGTTGGGTAACACTATGAACTGACTGCCGGGAATGGCCTCTGCCATGGCGTGGGTTTCGGCGACCGGAAATGTTCGGTCCTCCTCACCAGCCACCACCAGAACTGGTTTTCGAATGGCGCCCAAAAGGCCACGATGCTCGGTGCGGCGCGGAACGACACTATCGATCGCCCAGCAGACGGAGTCCGCCCGGGCTGCGGCCACGGTTGAGCGGATGAATTCCGCCACCTCAGGCCTCGTCCTTTCGGTCGTCGCACCGGCAAAGGCATTGATTGCGAGATCGACGACCGCTTTGGGGACTGTATGCTGTTCGCGCAGTACTGAAGTCATCTGTAAGAACTCCTTCTTCTGGGCCTCATCAGCCACCGAAGCTGTGCAGTTCATCAATACGGCGGCCCGTGTCCGGTTTGGATACAGGGCAGCGAATACGCCGCCCATCATTCCGCCCCAGGAGTTACCGAGCAGGACGCAGTCTTCAATCTCCAATTGATCCAGGATCTGGCTTAGACATAGGGCACATTCCTCAAGGGTGAAGTACCGGTTCAAGGATTCGCTTTCGCCGTGGCCGGGCGGGTCGATCAGAACCATCTGATGGCCACTTGCGAAATGGTCGACCTGTCCCCGCCACATCTGCCCCGTCATCATAAGGCTGGGCCAGCAAACCATAGCCGGACCGTTGCCGACGAGGTGAACATTGATTTCCCCCAGCAGGGTGGCAATGCGTTGCTTGGGGAGGGTGGGAACGCGTTGGTGTTTGGTCGTCTGCATGACAAGCTCCGTTTTCAAGGTGCTGGTGCTCAATGGCGGGGCAATCTTCCGAAATGCTTCGGACGAGCTCCGTCATTAAAGTTCCCGACATCGCCAACTGCGCTCCCACGTTGGCGAACAAGTGCAAGCGACTAAAACAGAATCCTCGCGTAATAAACTTTGACGCAATTGATAACGTCCCTGGCTCAGGGTCTCGCAGGCAGGGTCCGGCTCGGAGGGGTTGAAATTGATTTTTAGGTCCAGTGACGTTCACCCATCCAAGCTCTTTTCCCAGCTTTCACAGTCACCAGAATGAAGACGATCAGGATTTGCCACCACCCCAAATTCAGTAGTTTTTGCGCTGCATTTTTCTATAGGTAACGGAGATCGCCTGCATTCGTTATGGAAGTTTGGCAGCGAACTCGGCGCGTGTCAACGACCTTGAGACACCTGCTCACGGAATTTAGTGAGTTTTTTCATGTTAGTTGGATTGGTTTGTTGATCCACGCCTCGGTGGGGACGGCGGGAGGTTTTGGAGCGCTTCGCACGAAGCGTTCCGGATGAAGTTGATAGGCGGCATCGAGGACTTGTTGGCGCTGTTGCAGAACTCGGTCCGTCTGGTTGTAGTGGACCATCGCCGGCGTGAGTAGGCCGAGACTCGAGTGGCGGTGTTCCCCGTTGTACCAGCGAAAAAATCTCTGGCAGAAAGCACGACTGTCCTGAATGCAGCCGAAGCGATCCGGGAACTCCGGACGGTACTTCAGCGTGCGGAATTGGCTTTCCGAGTAGGGGTTGTCATTCGAGGAACAATTCCCCGACCACCCAGCGGCGCTTACTGCTGAGGCGGCGCAGGGCGGCGAGGGATAGCCCATTTTGATTCGCAGAGACATTGACGGTTTCATTCGAACCGAAATAGGTTCCCGCCAGCCGACCTCGCCAGATTCTTGGAACAGCTTTGGAGCAACTGAGGAAGAAACGGAGTACCTTTTTGCCTTCTAAGCGACGGACGAACAACGACTTGGTATTTTCCAATTTGTTATTAGAAGGCAGATGCTCTATCCAACTGAGCTACGGGCGCGTCGGGTTAGCTTTACCTTATTTTAGGACATTTGGGGTTTGCGCTGGAAAACTTTGCGATTGGCAGGTTAACTTCGTAGAATCTCTGCGACGCCAAGATATTGAGGATCAAGAAACGAACGGAGGTAACCTTCGTCCAACAGGTTCGTACGGGAGGCCGAACCATGAATCTCACCCCAGATTTGCTTATCCGCGATTTAAAAGTGGCGCTGCGATCGCTCGCGCACACCAAGGGCCTTGCCATCGCTGTCGTGCTGACGCTCGCGCTCGGCATCGGAGCCAACGCTGCGATCTTCAGCGTAGTGCGGGGCGTGCTGCTGCGGCCGCTCGTCAATCGCGACGAGAACCGGCTGATCTATATCCGCCAAAGCGCGCCCGGAATCGGCATCGAGAACACCACCTTTTCTGTTCCGGAAATTCAGGATTTGCGCGCCGGCGTGAAGACGCTGAGCGCGTTCGGCGACTTCTCCACTATCGGCTTCACGATGATCGGTCTCGGCGAACCACGCGAGGTACGCGCGGGCGTCGTTGGCGGATCGTACTTTGAGGTCATGGGGCTACCCGGTTCTGGGCCGGCTGCTCGACACGCACGATGATGGGCCGAATGCGGCGGGCGCGGCGGTGTTGACGTATCGCTTTTGGACGACCGTGCTGAAAAGCGATCCCACCGTAATCGGTAAGACGGTGCGTCTCGATTCGCGAATGGCGACAATTGTCGGCGTGCTCGAGCCGTCAGTTCCCTACCCCGCGGAAACCGAAATTATCGCGAATGTCGTAACGAGCCCTCACCATCTCTCAGCGACGATGGTGACAGGACGCGTTCACCGAATGACGGAGCTTTTTGGACGCCTCGCGCCGGGCGTGAACATTGAAACGGCACGCGCCGAGCTGCGCGCTGTCCACAGCGCGATGATCAAGGATCATCCCGAGACATATTCGCCGAAATCCGATTTCAGCATCAGCGCGGTGTTGCTGCGCGATCAGATCACGTCCCGCGCCAGAACGGTTCTGCTCGTGTTGCTCGCAGCTTCCGGCTTGGTTTTCATCATCGCATGCTCCAACGCGGCGAATTTGATTCTTGCGCGCACCGTCCGGCGTGAAGGTGAGCTTGCGATCCGCGCGGCACTCGGCGCAAGTTCAGGCTCGCTGCGTAGAACCCTACTTGCCGACAGTCTGCTGTTATGCGGCGCGGGCGCAGCGCTCGGCGTGCTGATCGCGCGGCCGATGGTGGATATCCTGGCGCGTTACGCGTCGCGATTTTCTGTTCGCGCGCTCGATCTCACCGTGGACTCGAGCATGCTTTGGGTAGGCGTCGCGCTCGCGATTGTCGCAGCGGTGCTATTGGCGTTCGTCCCGCACCTGCCGTCGGCGGACACGTCAAACGGCCTGAGCGTATCAAGCGGTGGCGTGCGCATCACGGGCAGTACCGGCCGGCGATTGCGCGTCTTCGCGATAACGCAAATCGCTGCGTCGTTCATGCTGATGGCCGGTGCGGGAATGTTGCTCAAGACGCTGCTCGCGCTGCAATCTGCGCGCACTGGATCGACCTGCATAACGTGCTCGCGCTCAACGTGCCCGTGATCTCGTACGGCCGAACCCCCGATCAGGTGCACCGACAAATCGCAGAGCTGCCGGGCGTGGATCGCGTGGCAGTAGGCACGGTGGTTCCGTGGCGCGACGCCGGCTTGTTTGGTCCCGGATTTCAGTTCACAGCAGATGGAAACGTGCGAGCATCGGGTGAAGAAGATCCTCGCGCACAGTTTCGGACTGTTTCGCCCGGGTTTTTCGCGGCGCTGGGAGTTCCGATCATATCGGGCCGCGATTTCAACGACGCCGATCGAAAAGATACCGAGAAGGTGGTGATTGTCAGCCAGAGTGTGGCGCAGCGAATGTTTCCGAATCAGGATGCCGTCGGTCACCATTTCATGTGGAGCGATCCGGTGATGAAGTTCATCGACGTAAGCACGGGGCCGCGAAGAATCATCGGCGTGGCTGCTGATATGGACGATGAACGTGTGGTGCCCGGACCCGCAATGACCGTCTATCACCCATTCGAGCAGGAAATAGGCGGCGGCCGGTTGTTCGTTCATACGCAATCGGATCCGTACGCGCTTGTGACGCCGATTACCCGCATCGTTCGCGACATGTCCGTGGCTCAGCCGGTGGAACGCGCGGCGACACTTGAGGACGTGCGCGCGGAAGTGTTGACACCGGACCGGCTCAATGCGCTGGTGTTCGGCGGCTTCGCTGCGGTCGCGCTGGCGATTGCAGTGGTGGGCGTCGCTGGCGTGCTGGTGTTTTCAGTGAGCGGAAGGACGCGCGAGTTTGGAATCCGGCTCGCGCTCGGCGCACAACCGCAGAATCTTCTGAAGGGCGTAATTGCGGAGGGCGCGGTCATGGCGACTGGGGGCATCGTTGCGGGTGGCGTGCTTGGATATATTATGGCTCGTATTGCAAGCAGCTACATCCTGGATATCCGGATGCCCGATGTTGTACCGGTTGTCGCGTCCGCCGGTGTTCTGTTGGCGGCTGCAGTGATAGCTTCGTTCCTGCCGGCAGCCCGCGCCGCTCGCATCGACGTCATGCAGGCGCTGCGATCTGAATGAATGAAACGGTTTGTCGCTGATCGATGGAGCGCTTTGATTGGCGCGCCACGCTTGCCATACCAGAGCCGAACCTGCTGCGAGAGTGTATCCTCGCTGATTCCGCAGGCGTTGAATCTGTCTCCGTTTAGAGACGCTCTTGAATCGACCGTCGCCCTTGTTCGAGACGCTAACGTTCTTTTAATCCCTTTTTCACAGAGTCTAAGGGCCCAGTGCCAAAATTTGTCGCACTGGGCGCCCATTTGCAGTAGATCGCGATGAGGGACCGGGGAAAAGTCCGCCCACCAAGACGAAACGCCGTAACCATCAATAAAATGAGCTACCTAACACTAACCGTCATTGACCTGGAAACGTCCCGTGACGAAGGGACGCGAAAGACGTAGAATCAGGCTACATTCGGCGAGATTGGGTAAACCCCAACCGCGGCACGTAAACCATGGCACCGACACAGACAGTGAGCTCGCTCGACCGACTGGAGAGGCGGCAGTGTGTGCGTCACCAGGTCAGGTCGCTAGCCTACTTGGATATCGGTGCCGACAATGGCGGAATTGTTTTGAACATCAGCGAGCGCGGGCTTGCCGTGCATGCGGTAAGCGTTCTGCCGCCAGAGCCTGTCGTTGACCTTCGCATCCAGCTTCCTAGATCATCCAGGCGGCTCGAAGCAAAAGCAAAAGTAGCCTGGACGAGCGGAACGAAGAAAGAAGCGGGGTTTGAGTTCGTTGACTTGCCTGAGGACGTGCGGTTCGAAATCAAAGAATGGCTTGCGTTGGAGAACTTGGAGCCGGTTTATGTCACTCGGGAAAAACTGCGTCTTCAGAGTCCATCGGCAGTCGAGCCGCCGCCAACGCGACGAATAGCGCGCAAGGATAAATGGACAAGCCTGGTCTCGGAGTTGATGTCAATTCCCGCGGGGATCGATCCCGTTGTGGAAAGCGCGGGAGCTCCCGCACGCCCGGTAACCGTTACGGAGTCCATGCCTGTCAAGGAAACGGCTGCGCCCGCGCCGCTCGATCGGGATGCAAAGACAGCGAGCGAGGAAGCCGCGGCAGTTACACCTGCGACAGATTTTGGCCTCGCCGAGTCGCTCCTGACCTACGACAAGCAAGCGAGCTCGCAGTCCAATTCGATCACACCACCGGATCTGACTGATCGCTCTGTTTCTCCAAATCCGAGCGTGATTGGCAGAAGTGATGCGGAATTTGGTCTGCCGAGCGACAAGCTGCTCAGAACGCCGCTGCATTCGGTTGCGATTGTTCCAGACCACGGCAACAAGACCGAGAACGCGAAAGGATCTCAAAACTCGCAGCAACCCGACTCAAGCGCTGCAGAGGGAGATGAGTTCCTCAAAAGGGCGCGCGAGCTGTTTGGCCCCAAAGACCCTGCAAGAACTGAGCCGGAAGCCGCTAATGTTGATGTTGCCTCGATTTTGAATCCGGCTGAAGGGGCGCCGGCGGAACTGCCTTCCGAAAACAATCCAAAAGAGCATGAGCTGCCGGCCCCCACGTCAGATTTGATTCCGACTTTCACGCTGTCGGGCGAAGCATCCGTTCCAAATTCGCTTGGGCCTATCACAGCGGTTCCGATCAATCCAGATGCACGAGGGGAGGGGTCCAAGCACGGGTCAACGGCTTCTCCGCCAGAGCGCGGTTTGGATCCGCGCAGTTTTCTGGGCTTGCTGGCACTATGCGTATTGTTGTCGGTGGTGTGTCTTGTGCTGGGCATTGTAGTGGGCCGAAGGGTAGCGAAGCATTCGCTGGGCACTGCGGACTCGCGCCACAACGGCTCTTCACAAACCTCACAAATCGCACAAACTTCACAAATGGCTCCGGCGGCTGTGCCGGCCAACACGACTTCAAATCAACCCGCGCCCGCTGCATCGATATCGACCGACCAGAAACAGGGACTGCCCCCCGAGCAGCGAGCGCCGCTCGAAACAGTGCCCCATCGAACCACGGCGTCTCGGTCCAAAGACGATGCTGTGGTTTCGTCCCAAAACGGGATCGATGACCCAGTCGAGAATGCAACGGTCGATCAGTCCACGGTGAAAAGTGACCCCGAGGGATCGTCTACAGCAAACGCGAGTTCGAATGAAGCATCAACCATACCGCCTCCGGAAGTGTCGGTAAGCGCCTCTTCGCCCGGTATTCAGATCACTCTCCCGCCAGAACTGAATGCTGGACCACGAATACAGCCCCCAGCTCGTCTGGTGGTTGCTCATTTGATTTATCGAATGGAGCCTTTCTATCCCAAGGAGGCATTGCAGCAGCACGTTGAAGGCACCGTAAAAATTCACGCGACGGTAGGACGGGATGGGAAAGTGAAGAATCTCAGAGTCGTGAGCGGTCCGGCTTCGCTTACTTCGGCGGCGCTTGACGCAGCTCAATACTGGCGGTACGTACCTGCGCTGCGAAACGGAGAGCCTGTCGAAACCGATGAAGACATGAGCATTGAGTTTCACCTCTCGCACTAAATAACGCCTGGAAGAATTTTCCTCGTATTTCATCTCACCTTTTGAGAATTCAGGTTACGATGATGCCCATGACAGCTAATTGTTCCAGGGAGAGTTATGAACGAGTATCGCAGCGTCGAAACGAAAATTTCCAAATCACTGCGTCTGAAAAGACGGCCGGTCGCAGTGAAATTTTTGGAAACTCCACCAAATGGTGTTCCGAAATTCGAAGGTGCGGAGCCTTCCGGCTGCAGTTTTTGGAGAATCGCGGCGGCCGGAAAGACGTTTTACACCGTGCCCGCGGATCACTATAACTGCGCAATCGGAAGTTACACGCACAACATTCCTCTGCTGCCGGAGCGCGCGAAAGAGCTCGAACAAACGCTTTCTTTCATGACGGACATTGGCTACATCAAGCTGGAAGAAGTTCCCGGCATCCCGCAACTCGCTAAGATGCCAGGCGCGGTGGTTTACTCGCCGCTCGGAGAAACGCCGGTGGATCCCGATGTTGTGATCTTCGCGGCACCCGCGGCGCAGATCATGTTGCTCCAAGAAGCGGCTCAACGTGCAGGGCGCGCAGCACAATTTCCGATGCTGGGGCGTCCGACTTGTATGGCGATTCCGGCGGCGATGGCGAAAGGAGCCATCATTAGTTCCGGATGCATCGGCAATCGAGTCTATACGGACTTGGCAGACGGCGAACTCTACGCGATAGTGTCCGGAAGAGATGTGGAGCGGATCGCGAATGAACTCGAGACGATCGCTTCAGCCAATGCGAAGCTTCACGAGTATCACCGTTCTCGCCGCCAGGAGATTTCGACGCAATAGAGGCAGCGATTTCCAGGCCAGCATTACTGAAAGAGAGGCGTGCGATGGATCGCGAGCATTTTTATTCCATCATGAATGGCGAAGGAACGCTCGATTACGAGCTCTACTTGAATACGAAGGCGCTCCTTTCGTGCCAGAAAGATTTCAAGGATTTTTGCAATGCGGATGAATTGCAATTCCAGCTGGTACACCAGGTGGAAGAACTCTGGATGAAGCTAATTGGCTATACGCTTCTCGATATCGATGATTACTTGCAGCAGGAAAATACGAATCGAGTGGTCACGCTTTTTCACCGCGTTCATATCGCGATGCGCCTCTTGATTGACCAGCTCGCGCTGCTCGAGACAATGTCGCCAAAAGAGTACCAGGAAATCCGGCTGCAGCTTGGGAACGGAAGCGGCCAGGAATCGCCGGGCTTTCGCACACTGCTGAAAATGCATCCGCACATCTGGCAGTCGTTCAAAGAGCACTATCTGGACAAGCACAATCAAACCATCGAGCAGATCTACAATTCAAACTACAGCCATTCGGACGCGTATGTGATAGCCGAGGCGCTGGCGGAATTCGACGAGCTGTTCCAGCGGTTTCGATTCGTTCACTTGCAATTGATTCAGCGAACCATCGGGATGGGATCAAAGTCCTTGAAGGGCCGTTCTGTCGAGTTGCTGAATGAAGGCTTGCGCGTGCGATTTTTCCCCGAACTTTGGGATATCCGCCATCAGATGACGGACTCGTGGGGTGCGCAGTACGGCAAAGTACGCGATTCAATCGGCGGGCACTGAATGACGCGTTAGGAATTTCTACGAGCGAATCCCCAGGCTGTTCCCGACAGGCCGAGTATTACCAGCGCTGATCCAATCACTGCAATGGCCTGCGGACCCATGCCTCGGTTCCACGTTTCAAGCAACACGCCGAGAGGAAAGATCACCGCGCCGGCAAGAAGCGCGATCGCAAGATACACACGAATATGCTCGCCGAATCCGACGCGGTCGAACGCGATTCCCAGAATCAGAAGCAGTAAACCTAAGCCGATCCAATGTCCGTGCGCGTCCACCTGCCGGACATACACGAAGCTTCGCGATGCTGCGTCGGCTAGAGCCGCCTGCGATTCCGTTATGCGATTGTCGGCGGCACGCACAAAACCTGTGGCGAGTGCCGACCCTAATCCATCAAGAGTTTGATGCTCGCTGAACACGGCATACCAGATGCCATAACCCATTCCCCAGATCGCGAGCGCGAGTCCGCCAAAAATTAGAAGCTTGCGCGAAATCGTCATGCCGCGCCCACTGACGAATCGAGTTTCCCGGTATAGCGCCAAATCCCCACGAGCATTGCAAAAAGCGCAGTGATCACAAGCAAGCCTCCGACGTCCGCGAAACCGCCGGCCAGCAAGCCCCACTGCAGCTCGAGCAGGACGAATACAGGCAGCGCGAGCGAACCAATAAGCAGTATGACCGCCCAAATGCGGCGCCACTTTTCACGAAGAAAAATGTACGGCTGAAAAAACGCGAGGAGAATCGCCAGAATGCCGAACTCGATCACGTGCGCGTGCGCGGCGACATTGACGGCCTTCGCACCCTGCAATTGGCCGTAGTCGGCAACCGCCTGAAGCGCCGCTGCTGAATCGCCGGCCGCAGCACGGGTCGTCATTGCTGAGAGCAATTCGTTGTCTCTCGCTTCGTAGCGGAAAAGATGCGCGCCTGCGTAATAGCTTCCCTGAAGAAAACCGATAAGAATCAACACCGTTCCACCGCTGAGCAATGCACGAGCCGGCCAACTGCGGTCGCTTAGAAGCTCGTCGGAAGTTCTAACCGGCCTCTGCATGCGAAAGTATTTCGCAAGACCCGCCAACTCACAAAGACATACTGCCCAAACGAACAATCCACCAAGATCGGCAAATACGCTGGCCCATCCGATCGTCGCAAACGGGCTTCCTGCTAATCCGACGTAATGAATGAGAAAAACTCCCACGGGCAGCAATATCGCTCCCGATAGAAATAGCTTCGCCAAAAACTTCTTCGCGGCATCGGAAAACGCCACATACGGCTGAAGGAGCGCGATCAAAAGCGCAATGTACCCGAAGCCGATCATGTGTGAGTGCGCGTCCACCTTCGTGCCGCGATTCTCGAGCAAGCCGCCGATATTCTGAAAAGCGGCGCCGGTAGCTTGAGGATCATGCGACGCGACGGCCCGCGTGGCAGCGAGCAAGCTTTCACCGATTCTGTTCGCGTTGGGATGAAGAATAAATGCTGCAAAAATATCGCCGAGGATCATTCCACAGAGGATCAGTGCGATCCCGCCGATGACGAAAATTCGCTGTGCGCTGAACGGCGCAAATCGATCCGCGGATTGCGTTACAGAGGCGCCGGAGCTGATTGCTCCCTCGTGAGCGCTCATCGCAGTCTCGGATTTACAGAAGCGAATGGCATCGCGGGCTTTTACGCAGACGCGTGAGCGCCGCCGGAACTCGATCGAAAAGCCGGAATCACCCGCTCGGCAAAGAGCTGCTGCGTCTTGATCGACTTCCAATGCTCGAGACCGCCAAAGTTAGAGACGATCGCGAGTTCGCCGATGCCTCCTTTGTCCTGTAAGTTCTGAACCTGGCGTACGACTTTTTCCGGCGTGCCGATAAAACCGATTTCCTGGTCGACGATTTCGTCGTACGTGAGCTTGGTGAGGGATTCTAGCGCGCCGCTCGCGTAAAAACCGTAGCCCTTCGCTCGAAGCTCGGCTTTCTTCGATTCCTCCTGCAAGGAATCGACCGGCGAGGCGTTGAACGCGAGAAAATTGTGCAGAGCGCCTTCAACTTCTTTTCGAACCTGTTTCTCGTCGTCGTCCAGGTAAACCGGCCGGATGTAAACGATATTCGGCTTGTGGCCGTGTTCCGCGCAGGCCTTTTTATAAATGCCCAGTGGCTTTTCGAGGACGCCCCAGGGCAAAAGCGGCGGTACGAAGATTCCCCATCCCCGTTCGCCGGCAAGCTGGTAGGTGATGTCGCTCGTTCCTCCGGTGTAGAGTGGAGGATAGGGCTTCTGAATCGGTTTCGGAACCACGGTTACGTCCTTCACATTGTAAAACTTTCCGTTATACGAAAACCGGTCCGTGGTCCAAGCGCGCTCGAGAATCTCAATCGCTTCTTCGTACCTTGGACGGCTTTCCTCGAGCGGCATGGCGGATGGAGCGAAGAGCCACGCATGGCCGCGCCCGAGCCCGCATTCCAGGCGGCCTTTCGTTAGGATATCGGCCTCGGCGATCTGTCCCGCGAGGCGCATGGGATTTTCGAGCGGAAGCGTAAACAGCGCAACGCGGAATCGAATTCGCTCCGTGTGTTGAGCGGCAGCGGAAAAAAGCGCGAGAGGATTGGCGGAGATGGAAAACTTCTGAAAAAAATGATGATCAATCACCGAATACACGTCGAAGCCCACCTGGTCAGCATGCTCGATCTGGCGAAGAATCTCCCAGGTCATCGCCGAGTGCGATTTGCCGGGAGGCGTCTGCATTTCCGCATAGATGCCGAATCGCATGCCCTGACTCCGTTAAGAATTCCTACCCTGACCGGAACTGAACTCCCTGAAGCATAGTGCACAAGCAGAAACCGTGAAACCCCAAGGGCAGCGAGGTGACAAATGCTCCACCTCTGCTCAACTCTTAGTATTAACCGCAGGCGCCTCGCCGCACCCGCCATCCGGTCTAGAAGATAAACCGCGCCGCGAGTTGCAGCTGCCGCGGGTTAAACACGGAACTCGGCGTCCCGTACGAGGAATTCGGTGAACCTTCCTTGAAAAACTGCGTCACGCCCGCGCACCCGGGCGCTCCCGGATCAAAGGGGCAAAAGTCCGCCGCGCCATAGTTCGTGTTGAAGTAGCGAACGTTGACGGTATTCATCAGATTGAACGCTTCAAACATCAACTGGAGTTTGAAGCGCTCGCGTACCGGGAACGTGCGCTCGAGCCGAATGTCAATCGTTTGCAGAGTGTCTCCTCTGAATGTATTGCGCGGCTCAGACCCCACTCGGTCGTTGTTCCCGAACACATCGCCGTTCGCATCGAAGCCCGCATACTTCGTGAACCACTGCGGCGACTGGAACGTAAGAATCGTGCTGAACGTGAAATCGCGAAGGTAGATATTCTCCGCCGGGCTGCTGAAGATCGCATTCGCGATAAAACGGTGGCGTACGTCATCCGCGGAGTTGGCTCGTTCGGCGCGGAAGTTTCCTCCATTGCTGTCCTGGGGGATCAACACGAAACTCGGATTGGGCCCATCGTCAATCGAGTGAGCAAACGTGTAGCTGGCTTCCACCGAAAAATGGTGCGACAGCCGCTTATTGAAATTCACCAGCAGCCCGTCGTACACCGAATCCCATTTCGATGTCGCTTCAAAAAATACGCTGAACTGCGGATCGCGAAAACCGGGAATTGCGTTGATGTGCGGAGTGTTGGGAATAACAAATGCCGCAGGATAGCGGTCCGGGCATGCCGTCGGCGGGGTCATCGTCGCCGCAAAATCAAAGTACACCTTCTTGCATCCAGGCGTTCCCTCAGAATTGAACACTTGTACCGTCCCGCTGGGGTCGGGCTGGTTCACGTTGTAAAAGCTTCCCAGATGTACACCGCGCAGATGAATCCCCGAAATGCTCAGCACGGAATCCCTAAAAGGCTGGAATTCCAGCGATGCACTGGCCTGAATTCCGTATGGATTCTGAGAGCTCTGATCAAAACGCACGATCGTAGCGTCCTGCAGAAAACCGCAACCCGCCAGCGTTCCTCCGGGACATCCAAGATTCATGCCGTCCGTGGTGTCGCCGTTCGGGAACTCAGCTCTGGTGAGCAGTGCGTTCAGAGCAACATTGTTGATAAATGGAGAGCTCGCAAAACTGAAGAGGCCGGTTCTCGCGTTCAAACTGTTCTCGAATGGGCGGCCCGGAAATGTTGATAGACCGCCGCAAGACGGCGCCTGGCACATAAGCAGCGGTGACGGGATGATGCCGTGAAACAGACCGAACCCGGCGCGGAACACGACATTGCGCGACGTCCCGAGGTTATAGGCCAGACCGACACGCGGGTCGAAATTGGTCCACTGCGTGTTGAGGACGCCCGACGGCCAAGTCTCAAATTCCCAGCGCAGGCCGCCGTTCAACGTCAGCCGCGACGTCGCCCGCCACTTATCCTGAATGAAGAGGCCGTTGTATGTGTGATCGAGAGTTGCTGATGCCTGTTTTCGCACGGCTTGCGAGATAGCGCCGCCTTGATACACGGCCGTTCCCCCAGTCACAGTCGTATCATTGAAGGGCGGTGTAGTGGTGGCGTTGAAGCGCTCGAAAAAGATTACGAACGGATCCGGACATTGTGTTCCCACACAGCCGGGAGATCCGGTCGCAGCACCGTCCGTCCCGAGAAACGCTGGCAGATTCGCGAAGTCCGCTTCGAACGGATAGAAAAGCGGAAAAGATTCGTAGGTGCTGACGCGATCGAAATTTCCGCCAAAGCTGACGGTGTGATTCCCGAAGTTATGCGTCACGTTGTCCACAATCTCGAAGCGGCTCTCCGTGTAAATGTCCGGGTTGCCGCGATTCACGCCCACCGCGAAAGTGTTGGAGACCTCGAGGTGAGGCTGAGTGGAAACCACGGGAAAATCGAAATTCCGGTGCGCGTACTGCATGCGCAATTCATTGATCCACGAGGGAGTGAGAGTAGAGGTCAAGCCGCCTGCGAGCGATTGATCGCGAATGTCATTGTTCTTGAACGCCGAAGGCAGATCAAAGCCGTTGTTGAGCGGCGACTGATTCGTCAACCGGTCGTCGTTGATGAAATACCGCGCGAAAAGGTAGTTCCGGCTGTTGAAATTGTGATCGATCCGGACGAAGCCGTTATCGGTATTGGCGTCCCGCAATACAATGAGATTTTCAGCCGGAAGCCCAAACACCTGAGTCTTCACCTGGTTGATGGCATCGATATTGGCGAGGACCACTGAATTGTATGTCGGTGACTCGGCCCTCCGCTGTCCTTCGTAGTTCGCGAATATGAAGGTCTTGTCCTTCTGAATCGGTCCGCCGATCTCACCGCCGAACTGGTTTTGTCGCAGCACGTTGAAACCAGGAACCGAGAGAATGCTCTTCGCGTCGAGGTTGTTATTGCGGAAATATTCATAGAGCGCACCATGCCAATCGTTTGTGCCGCTCTTGGTGATGATGTTCACGATGCCGGCGGTAGCGCGCCCATATTCAGTGGTGTAGTCCGTGTTGACCACGCGAAATTCCTGAACGGAATCTTGTGGCGGCGTCCCGCGCTGAATGCCGGACGCCGTTGAAATATCATCCGCGCCATCGACTGCGATAAAGTTGTAGTGAATATTTTGTCCGGCGAAAGAGATTTTTGTCACCGGTTCGACGATTACGTCCGTACTGCCGGAAGTCGTGTCGCCAATCTGAACGCCGGGAGCTAGTAGAGCGAAATCGATAAATTCTCGGCCGTTCACCGGCAGATCACGAATCTGGCTCTGCGTGATCACCTCGCTGATTTGCGTTCGCGTCGGTTCTGTCACCTCCGACTGCGCTTGCACCTCTACTTTTTCACTTACCGCACCGACTGCGAGCGTGAAATTGAGACTGGCTACCTGTCCTACCTGAAGGGTGATTTCTCCGGTGTCCGTCTTGAAACCAGCTAATTGTGCGGAGACTGCATAGCGGCCCGGAGGTATCGCTGGAAGGCTATATTCGCCGCTGGAATCAGTTTCCGTCGAACGCGAAAATCCCGTTTCGGTATTCACCGCCGAAACTTTTGCCTTCGGAACTCCTCCCCCGCTCGCGTCAAGCACCTGCCCTTGCAAAGATGCAGTCACTGCTTGTCCCCGCGCAGGCGACGCATTCGAAAATAGACACACCAGCACGGCAAAGCAGGCAAACGACCGGAACAAGTTCATACCCACCCCCCAAGTAGACCTGCCGCACCCAGTAGCAGGTTGTCTCCCAAATCGTGGCGCTACCATACGACATTCAAAGCTTTAGCGCAAATCAGGTCGCGATAGGGACTTACACGACTTATAAACGACACGCTCGGGGGTCGGAGTTTGGAGAAGCTAATCAGGAACCACTGCGGTGACTTCGATCTCGACCCTTGCTTTGTCTTCGATCAATGCCGTCACCTGCACAGCTGTCATCGCGGGGTAATGAGGTCCGATGATTTCGCGATATGCGGCGCCCAGTTGTTTTGCGGCTGCGAGATATTCTTTCCTGTCAACCACGTACCAAGTCATTCGCGCGATGTGTTCTGGTTTTGCTTTCGCTTCGGCCAAAACCTCGACGATATTTTTCAGCGCCTGCCGCGCCTGTCCCACAAATTCATTCGAGACAAATTTGCCTTCGGTGTCCCAGCCAACCATCCCGCTTACAAAAATCATTTGCCCTTTCGCGGAAATTCCATTCGAGAAGCCGCTAGGACGGGCCCATGACGGCGGCTGCAGAATTTTCATGGTTTGCGGCCCCCAGCAAGCTGGCTCGCTTCGGCGGCTTTCACTTGCGAAAGCTCGCTCTCTTGAAACCACTTGATGATGCCGCGCGCAATGATCAATTGCTGCACTTCCGTCGCGCCTTCATAAATGCGCAGCGGCCGGATTTCGCGATAGAGGCGCTCGACCGGCTCTTCGCTGACCACGCCTTGGCCACCGAACATCTGCACGGCAGCGTCGATCACCTTCTGTGCGGTTTCGGTGGCAGTCATTTTCGCCATCGCCGCAGCAATCGTGACGTTTTGCCCTTGGTCACGCAGCCATGCAGCGCGATAAGTAAGCAGCGCGGCGGCATCGATTCCGGTGGCCATCTCCGCGAGCTTCGCCTGTGTCAGCTGAAAATCCGCCAGTGTTTGGCCGAACATTTTGCGTGAAGTCGCGCGACGCAGAGCTTCCTCGAGCGCCCGGCGCGCGAATCCAACCGCCGCGCCAGCGACGGAAGTGCGAAACACATCCAGCGTCGCCATCGCCACTTTGAAGCCGTGATCGGGTTCACCGAGGCGCTGCGAAACAGCGATCCGGCAGTTGCTGAATTTCAAACGCGCGAGCGGATGCGGCGCCATCACTTGAATTCGCTCCGCAATTTCGAATCCGGGCGTTTTGGCCTCAACAATAAAGGCGGTAATTCCTCGTGATCCGGTTGATTCGCTAGTGCGTGCAAAAAGGACGTAGAAGTCGGCGATTCCGCCGTTGGAGATCAGAGTCTTCTCGCCGTTTAGTTCGTAGTGATCTCCGCGCAATATGACTTGGCACTGGATCGCGGCCGCATCAGACCCAGCTTCGGGTTCCGACAGCGCGAAAGCAGCTATGGCGCGTCCCTCAGCGACGCGAGGAAGATACTGCTTTTTCTGCCCTTCCGTGCCGAAAAGTATGATCGCGCCCGAGCCCAAACCTTGCATCGCGAATGCAAAATCCGCGAGTCCGGAATGGCGCGCGAGCGTTTCTCGGATGATGCAGAGAGCGCGCGTGTCAATATTGTCAGCCGCCGCGCCATACGCGGTTCCGCCAATCGCATATTTCAGCCAGCCGGCGCTGCCCAGGTCGCGCACGAGTTTCCGGCAAGCCTCGTCAAGGTTCGTGTCGTGAGTCGCACCTAGATGCGCGCCAGCCCAAATTTCCAAATCGCGCGCCAGCGTTCGATGGCGCTCCTCGAAAAAGGGCCAATCGAGAAAGCCCCGATCGAGAAAGCTAAGTCCCGCCATTCTCAATCTCCCTTGAACTCGGGCTTTAGTTTCGCAACGAATGCGTGATAGGCGCGGTGAAAATCGTTCGTCGCCATGCAGATCGCTTGCGCCTGCGCTTCCGCATCGATCGCTTGATCGACGCCCATATTCCATTCCTGGTGGAGCATCTTCTTCGTCATGCCGTGCGCGAACGTAGGACCCGCAGCTAGTTCAGCCGCAAGCGTTTGCGCATCTCTTAGAAGCGCTTCCGGCGCGCAGAGCCGGTTGAAAAATCCCCAGAGCTCAGCTTCGTCTCCAGCCATGTTGCGGCCCGTATAAAGAAGTTCGGCTGCGCGTCCCTGGCCAATCACTCGCGGTAGCATCGCGCACGCTCCCATATCGCATCCGGCCAGGCCGACGCGCGTGAATAGAAATGCGGTCTTGCTGCGCGCCGTACCGAAGCGAATATCCGAAGCGAGCGCCAGAATTGCACCGGCCCCGACGCAGATTCCGTCGATCGCCGCCACGATCGGCTGAGGACACGCGCGCATCGCTTTCACCAAATCGCCCGTCATCTGCGTGAATGCCAGAAGCCCCGGCATGTCCAGCTTGGTGAGAGGGCCGATAATTTCATGCACGTCGCCGCCCGAGCAGAAGTTTTCTCCCGCGCCGGTTATCACCACCGCTTTCACGTCGTCCGCCTGCGTCATTGTGCGGAAAAGATCGCGCAACTCGGCGTACGACTCGAATGTCAGCGGATTCTTTCGCTTAGGCCGGTTCTGCGTGATGGTAGCCACAGCACGCGAAACTTCAAATTGAAAATTCTGCGCTCGATAGCTCGCCAGACTCGTTCGGTTTCCCGGCAGGTTGTGTGGCTCGCCTGCTAGATGTCGCATCACGCTCTCTCATTCCGCATTGCTGATCCCGTCCTATCAGCTGCCTACATTATTTCTCCGCCAGCCACAGCAATTGCCTGCCCCGTGATGGCTTCGCTTCCCGGCAAGCAGAGCCACGCCACGGCATTCGCAACTTCTTCAGGCCGAACCAATCTCTTTTGTGGGTTTCGCGACGCCAGCTCCGCTTGCGCTTGTTCTGGCGTGCGGCCCGTCTTCGCAGCAAGATTGGCTACCGCTTCCTTCACGATGTCCGTATCCGTGTAGCCAGGGCACACCGCGTTCACCGTCACCCCTTTCGTCGCAACCTCGAGCGCCAGAGAGCGCGTCAAGCCGACCACGCCATGCTTGGCGACGCAATACGCCGTTACATATCCATAGCCGATTAGACCAGCCGTACTTGCGATGTTGACGATACGTCCCCAACCGGCGGCAAGCATGCCTGGGAGTGCGGCCTGCGTGCAATGAAATGTTCCATCCAGATTAACAGCCATCATCCTGCGCCATAGCGCGGCGTCCGTTTTCAAGAATGGAGCCGAGGCGGCTTGTCCGGCATTGTTCACCAGAATTGCAATTTCGCCAAAACGCCCGCCCGCCGCCTCAACTGCTTTCTTCACCGATTCAGGATCGGAGACATCAGCGGTTACGTAATGAAGCGCGTCGCGCGATTCGGGAGCGCTAGCTCGGTTCGACAGCGTCGTGCTTGTGCGGCTCACGCTGGTCACACGCGCGCCGTGCTCGAGCAACATTTCCGTGACGGCCGCCCCGATACCCCGGGCGCCGCCTGTGACGAGCGCATGCTTGCCGGAGAGGAGTTGCGAACTCTGACCGCGCGACGCGTCGGTCACACCTGTAGCCTCAAAAGTGCCGCGCGAGCGAGATTTCTTTCGAGCTGCTCCTTGCCGTTCAAGTACGGATCGGGCCACCACACATCTGCGTAGCCCTGCTTGGCTGCTTCATGCAGAGTCCATGCGGGGTCGGCAAGATGTGGACGCGCCACCGCGCAGAGATCGGCGCGACCCGCGGCGATAATCGTGTTGACGTGATCGCCCTCGAAAATATTTCCCACCGCGATGGTCGGAATTCCCACTTCGTTGCGAATGCGATCCGAAAAGGGAACCTGAAACATCCGGCCGTACACGGGCCGCTCATCCTTGCTCACTTGTCCCGACGAACAATCGATCATGTCCGCGCCGGCGCGCTTAAAAAGCCGCGCCACGAACGCCGAGTCCTCAGGCGTGATGCCGCCGGGAACCCAATCGTGCGCCGAGATGCGCACACTCATGGGCTTGTCCTGCGGCCAGACGGTGCGCATCGCCTTGAAAACCTCGAGCGGATACCGGCAACGGTTCTCAAGCGACCCGCCATATTCGTCTTTGCGCAGGTTCGTGAGCGGCGAAATGAAGCTCGACATCAAATAACCGTGCGCGCAGTGAAATTCGAGCCAATCGAATCCCGCAGCGACGCCGCGTTCAGCAGCCCCGACGAAATCAGCCTTGATGCGATCCATATCCGCCCGAGTGGCTTCGCGCGGGAACTGCGACACGCCATCGATGTAGGGCACGGACGATGCGGAAACGAGAGGCCAGTTATCCGACGGCAGCGGCTGGTCGATTCCCTCCCAACCGCGGCGCGTCGAACCCTTGCGGCCCGAATGGCCAAGCTGCAACGCGATCTTTGCATCTGAATAGGTACGAACGTAATTCACGATGCGTTTCCAGGCGTCGCGCTGCGCGTCATTCCACATTCCCAGGCACGCCGGCGTGATCCGCGCGTCGGGTGAAACGCATGTCATCTCCGTGAAAACCATCGCTGCGCCGCCCATTGCGCGCGAGCCAATGTGGACGAGATGAAAATCATTGGGCACGCCATCATTGGCCATGTAAACGGCCATCGGAGAAACGATCACTCGATTTTTCAGCGACAATCCACGGACCTTGAACGGAGTAAACATAGGCGGAACGGCATGATCGACGCCGCTGCGCGCGGCGAACCAGTTCTCGACTTTCTCAACGTATCCAGAATCACGCAGCTTGAGATTTTCGTGGCCGATGCGCTGGCTTCCCGTCAGCAGGCTGTAGGTGAACTGTTCCGGATCGAGATGCACGTAGCGTTCCACCTGCTCGAACCACTCCATCCGGTTCCGCGCTGCGCTTTGCAATTTCAGGGCTTCGATCTCGCGTTCTTCCTGATATTTCTGCAGCGCGCTTGCCACATCGCCATCGTGATGCGAAAGCACCCGCGTGAGCGCAATCGCGTCTTCCATCGCAAGTTTGGTCCCGGAGCCGATGCTGAAATGGGCGGTGTGGGCGGCATCACCGATCAATACGATGTTCTTGTGGAACCATTTCTCGCACAGCACGCGGTTGAACTTCAGCCATACGGCCGAGCCGCGCAAATGCTTCGCGTTCGAGATCAATGCGTTGCCGTCGAGCCGGTCCGCAAAAAGCTTTTCGCAAAGCGCGATTGATTCTTCCTGCTCCATCTTATCGATGCCGGCTTTCAGCCAATTCTTCTCCGGCGTTTCGACGATGAACGTGGACCAATCGGCATCGAAACGATACGCATGCAGATTGAACCAGCCCCATTCTGTATTCGCAAAATCGAATGTAAACGCGTCGAGCTTCTTCTTGCTGCCGAGCCAGATAAACCGGTTGTGGCGTGGTTGAATATTAGGCTTGAAGATACTCTCGTATTTCCTTCGCGTCACGGACGAAGCACCGTCGGAGGCAATCACGAGATCGTAATCGGGAGCATACGCGTCTGGGTCGGTAATCTCAGTCTGGAAAATCAGTTTTGCGCCGAGTCCTGTCGCGCGCTTCTGAAGAATCTGAAGCAGTTTGATTCGGCCGATTCCGCAGAAGCCGTGGCCGCCCGAAGTTAATTTTTGCCCTTTGAAGAAAACATCGATGTCATCCCAATGGCGGAACGCGCGCGTGATCTCGCAGTGCGTTTCCGGATCGACGTCTTCGAATCCGTCCATCGTCTTGTCGGAAAACACGACCCCCCACCCGAAAGTGTCGTGGGGGCGATTGCGTTCGATTACGGTCACATCCCAGGAGGGGTGGGCCTTTTTCGCCAGGATCGAAAAATAGAGGCCGGCGGGGCCGCCTCCCAGGCAAACGATTTTCATCTACCTCTCTCCGGAACCGATTCTTTCACGTTCTCACCAGAACCGATTCTTTCATGAAATTTCGTCACTTTGGCGCGCCGCCGGGCTTGCAGTCCTCGCTCGCAAAATCGCATTTTATTTGCGATTAGAAATTCGTAAGACACTCATTCTAATACAAATACTGCGAGTTCTAATTCCAAATTTGCGATTAGAAATCTAGGGCTAATCGCAAAGATTGGCCTGTCATACCGGTCCATTGACTCCGCCGTCGGCGAGCGCCCGGGCGAGCTTTTCGCCGGTATCGTCCGCCAGTGCCTCCTCGCGCAACTTTCTCAAGCGGCTTGCGGCGTCGCTCTTTCCGCGCAACTTCGGCAACGCCGCCATAACAGCTTGGTAGTTTTTTTCGCCTTGCGCGTGTGTGTCGCCGTATCCCTTTACCATACGCGGGCATTCCGCAATTTCGAGCGCGAGCGCGTAATCTTCCGGAGCGACGCGTGTGATTAACGCGAGCCAGTCCGCGATTGCCTTCTGTTCTTTCTCGAAGCGCAGCGACTTTCGCCGCCATCGCCGCATGCCTGCCACCATATAGAGCTGCAAATATCCGCCGAGCGACGTTGTCTCGACGATTTTTCCGTTCCCTGTCATGGCTTCTGTGAGCCGCCGCATCAGCTGCGAGCGGAGCAGCCAGCGACCCAGCGGCGCGGGAACCATGTCCGCAATTTCCTGCACGCGCGGATGCAAAAATTCTTTGATTAGCAGTAGCTGCTCCGATTCGACGCGCGCGTCCTGATGCACTCGTTCGAAGCGCGTGCGCCGGATTTTCAAATCCGCCACTCGCGGCGCGTCTTCGTAGGACATCCAGAGAGCCAAATAGCGCGCCGTCTCGCTGAGCAGCGCAAAATTGCCACGACCGAATTTTCCGTCTAGTTCTCGAATCGCCTCAAGCCACTTCAGATACTCGGCAGCGTATGCGACGTCCTGATAATCCGCGAGACGCTCGATGCCTGCCAATAGAATTTCACGGCTCGCTACCGGAAATTCGCTTTCGATTCTCGCTGCAAGCGGCTGAAGGCGCGGCCCGACCTTGCCCTTCGCGGCTTCTACCTTCGCAACCGCGGCAGCAGTGGGTTCCGTCGCAGCACGAAAACCTGCTTCGAAGGCAGCTAGACTGCTCTCAACGCCCACGCCGCCTTTTCGAATCGCCTCCTCAAATTGTTCGCGGCGAAACGGCAACGCGGCGGTTCCTGCGAGCGCGCCGAAAAGCGAAGCGCTGATGACGCTGCGCGTATCCTCCGCGATCCGAGCAAAATCACCGTGGACAAACGCCTTTGCCGCTGTGTTACTTGCCTCGATCATTTTTGCGGAATCCACGCGACCATCGGTGATCGCGGTTTTCTCAGTCATCGAATAGACGCGATTCGTCGACGCGATCAAAGTGGTTCGATCGGGCGTCACCAGGCCACGCTGGATCGCGCGACCGGCTTCCATTAATTCCGACGCGAGCACGATATCGACTTCTCCGGGAACCGGCATCAGCGCCAGGATGGGTTCTTTGCCTGCCGCCTGCACTTCATCTTCCGGAAAAATCTCGAGATAATAGATTGTCGAGCCCGTTCGCTGCGCGACTCCCGGCACCGACGTGGTCTGCGCACGATAACCCGAATGTTCGGCGAGGTCGACGATCCAATCCGCGAGAACACCGCCACCCTCTCCTCCCATCGCGAGAATCGCAATCGTAATCGCCTTGGGAGTTCGCGTATTGAGCGATGCAGGCGGAGCGGCCGCGCCTTTCGCCATCAAAGCCTCTCGCACACGTCAGGCATGAATACCCGCGAGCCGGCGTTCAATGCGACCCTGCAAGAATCCGATCACCGAGCGCCCGATTCGCGATTTGAAGCTATCCCACGCGTTCGGATTGGTGATCACTTCCGCCCGGAAAAACGAAGGGCACAGCACCGCCGCGTGCGCCACTTCGCCGCATAAGCCGCATCCCGAGCAGCTATCGAGAACAGTCGCCACCGGATCTTTTCGCAAAGGATCCGGGTTCGCCTTGATTGTGAGCGAAGGGCAGCCGGACAAACGAATGCAGGAATGGTCGCCGGTGCAAGTGTCTGCATCTACGCCGAACCTTTCGCGCACTACGCGCTTCCCTTCCTTGGCCATTTTCGCCATCAGAGGCTTTACGCGGCGCTGCTTGTTGAGGGTGCATTCGCTCTGCGCCACGATCACTTTGGGGCCGCGCTCTTTCGTGGTGAGTGCTTCGATGAAGGTATCGCGCATTTTCGCCACGTCGTAGGTGCGGGTGATTGTTCGCACCCATTTCACGCCTACTCCGCGCACGGCGTCCGCGATCGATAGCTTCGTTGTGCGAATCGGGTTGCTGGCTGCGGACGACAAAATGTCCTGGCCGCCGGTCGCGGCCGTGTAGTTGTTGTCCACGACGACCAGCAAACTATCGCTTTGATTGAAAACCGCGTTGCCGACGCCGCTCGTGAGCCCGTTGTGCCAGAAACCGCCGTCGCCCATGAAGCTGATGGTGCGCCTGTTTGTTTCTTTGGTGTTGAACGCAGCAGCGCCTGCCCAGCCAAGTCCGTATCCCATCGTGGTGGCGCCGATATTGAACGGCGGCAGGATCGAAAACAGATGGCAGCCGATGTCGGCGCTGATGTGATGGGGACCGAGCTTGCGCTCCGCTAATTTCAGCGCGGAAAAAATCGGGCGCTCCGGACAGCCCGTGCAAAAAGAGGGCGGGCGCGGATGAATTTCATTGTCGACGATTTGTAAGGCTTGCGGCTTTTCGATCGCGGGGCGTGCTACCGTGGGAAGATGCTGCCGGTCGATTAATTTCGGCGCGTACATCTCGACAAATTTCAGCACACCCTTCGTGACGGCTGCGGCAGTATATTCGCCCGCCATTGGCAGGACGTCCTTACCGTGAACCTTCGTCTGGATATCGGCCTTGCGCAAAATCGAATTGATATTTTGCTCGATGAAATCGGGCTGGCCTTCCTCGATGACAAGCACCGCGCGCTTGCCCAGGCAGAAGTTTTTAATCTCTTCCTCCACCAGCGGATAGGTAACGTTCAGAACGTAATGCGGAATCTTGCTGTCGCCAAATGCGTTCGAGAGACCCAGCAACTCGAGGCAGCGAATCGTCGTGTTGTACATCCCGCCCTGAAGGATGATTCCGAAATCCTGCGCGCCTTCGGCAAAGATCTCATTCAGTCCCTTCTCGTGAATATATTTCTGCGCAGCCGGCCAGCGCTGGTGAATTTTCTCCTGCTCGTGCAGGAAGCTTGCGGGGGGCAGAACGATCCGGCTGACGTCGCGAACGGGATTCTCCATCGCATCTTTCAGCGTGAACTTCGGCCGGACATTATCCTTGGCGATAAAGCGCCCGTGGACGTGACAGGCTCGAATCCGCAACTCGAGCATGACGGGAGTGCGCGTTGCTTCGGATAGCTCGAATCCTTGTTCGACGGCGCGGACGATGGATGGCAGGTTTGGCCTCGGATCGAGCAGCCACATCTGCGACTTCATGGCGAAGGCGTGCGACCGCTCCTGCATGATGCTCGAGCCATCGCCATAATCTTCGCCGACGATAATCAGCGCACCGCCCGTCACACCGCCGGAGGCCAGATTCGCAAGAGCATCGGACGCGACATTCGTCCCGACGGTCGATTTAAAGGTGACGGCACCGCGCAGAGGATAGTTGACGGAAGCAGCGAGAGTGGCCGCGGCGGTGGCTTCGGACGCGCTATGCTCGAAATGGACGCCAAGTTCTTCGAGAATATCGTTCGCGTCGGTCAACACGTCCATCAGGTGCGAAATCGGCGCGCCCTGATAGCCCGCCACATAGGAAACGCCGGATTGCAAAAGCGCTTTCGTAACGGCCAGAATGCCCTCGCCGCGAAATTCCTGGCCTTCGCCGAGATAAAGCTTCTGAACTTCCTTCTTGAAGAACCGCTCCGCCATTAGTGGTGTCCTGTGCGCCCTCGCCTAAGAACGGCGATGATAAGTCACTCCAAGAATTTTACACCTAAATTGGGATTGTCCCTTGAGCGAGGCGAGCGGTTAAGACACTATCTGCCGTTCGCTGGAATTGTGTTGTACGGCGAATGCCTTGCTTGCAAGCCATACTTGATAGCCCGCTATGGGCTGCAACCCTGTAGGAGACGTGCCGAGTGTCCTTCGCTTCGCCGGTGAAGCTCAAAACTCTGGTTCATCCGTCATTTCGGGGAGCGGCGCTTGAAGAGTTTACTTTCGCGCCGTCGCAAGTCTTCAAAGAAAGCCTCACCGTCAACGGGTTTGACGCGACCGCTCTTAATATCATCAACGTAGCGGCCATCGAGCATATTGCGTAGTTCGGCCATTTCAATCAGATAAGCAGCCATCGCGTCTTCCACGAGATCATCGGTCCGGCGACCGCTCTTCGAAGCCAGTTCGTTTAGGCGTGATTCCGTCTCAGGTTTAAGACGTATTTCCATGGTGTCAGTCTAGGGACTTGGTGGAAGTCCTGTCAAAGCAATTGCCCGAACGGTCGCAGTTCCGCGCTCTGGTGTGGGCCGCACAGTACCATTCGGAATACTACGTTCCACCTCAGGAATCGTGAAACCGTCGATGACGATCAGCGGCTCTTCCTCTCGGCTCGCACCGCAGCCGCCGGCGCGGGATGCGGCCGTATAGGTTGGCGGCTCGAAAGCCGTTTCCGGATTTCATCTAGGGTAGGGCGGTCAACGGCGTAGCGCAGCTCGCGGAGCAGGTAGTTCGAAAGGGACATGCCTTCGAGCGCAGCACGCGCCTTGAGCTCGCGATGCAAGTCGGAAGGTACATTCCTGATCTGAACCATGACCGGCATGCGATAAGCATGCTTGCGTGGGGAACACATGTCAAACTAAGCAGCGACCAGAGCGAGGACGCGGCAGGGGCTGCCCGATCCTCGAACGATTTTGAGGGGTGGCGTGATCAGAATCGCGCCTTTTGGCGGCAGTTGATCCAGATTCATCAAACTGGCGAGGCCGAATTTATTGCTGCCGTGCATGATGGAATGGCACGGAAACGGAGGATTGAACTTAAATGCCTGGCCCGCGTCAGTCCCAACGCCCTCTGAGCCCCAACCGATCACGTTACGTTCTTTCGCGAGGAACGGAACGAGCTCCGGATGCGGGCCCGGGACGTGCGAGCCGTCTTCTTTGATGTTGAGAAACGACGCAGCGTCTTTGCGCTTCGACCAGTCGGTGCGCATCAGGACCCACGATCCGGCCTCGATGCGCCCATGTTTTTTCTCCCAGGCTTCCACGTGCTGGGGCGTCAGCAAGAAATCGGGATTGTCGGCAGCCTCGCGCGAAACGTCGACTACGCAAGCAGGCGCGAAGAATTTTGCCACTGGAATATTGTCCGTGGCGTTGTTCGGATAATCCTTGCCCGTCACCCAGTGGATCGGCGCATCGAAATGCGTGCCGGTGTGCTCGCCGCACGAAAAATTATTCCAATACCAGGCGGGGCCGCGGCTGTCGTATTTCGAAATTTCTTCCAGGCGGAATGGCCAGGTCTTGCCAAACTCAGGCGGCAGTTGAATCGTCGCGGTGTTCGCATCGAGCGGCTGGCTTAAGTCAACCACGCGAATCGCTCCGGAACTCAGCGCCTTCAAAAATCCGCTCAGAACATTTTCGCTCATGAACATCCTCCTGCGCCCGGTTCAGCCTGCTCGCGATCAAAGCTGTCGACACATTATGCGCCCTTCGCCAATTTCCCAGAAGGTGATAAGCCTATGAAGGCAAGGAACGCAAGCATTTTGAGGAGTGCCAGGTTTTCAACACGATTCTAACCACGGACCGCGGAGTGCTCGCCGGAAGCACCATTCCTTCCGACGAGAGAATCTAACTACGCTCAAGCTGGCGAGTAACGAAAAGAGGATGTCACGGAATCGTGGCCGATGTATCGCTCGAGTAGGCACTCTCAATACCGCTGGAATCCACAGCCGTAACCCAATAGTAGTAGGTCTGGCCAGATTGCACAGTATTGTCGGTATAGGCCGTTGTGCTCACTGGCGTCGAGTTCAACTTGGCGGGAGGCCCGCTTGCCTGCGTGCTGCTGTACACATAATAGCCTACAACGCCCGAGCTGCTCTCAGACCAGGCAAGGCTGACAAAGTGAGGCTGCGCACCAGAACCAGAGAGCGAGATCGAGAGCGGTGAATTCGTCGCCGTGCTGATCACCGATGCGCTCCCCGTCACGCTTCCAGCCACCGTGGGTGCGAACTTGACGCCGAAACTGGCTGTTTGCCCTGCCGATAATGTGACAAGGGGTGCCGAACCGTTGAGGCTGAACCCGCTGCCGGCCACATTGATTTGGGAAATGGCCACTGCGGAGTTGCCTGTGTTAGCAAGCGTCACGCTCTGCGTGCTGCTGGCGCCAAGAGTTTCGCTACCGAAGCTCACCGAAGTGGTGCTGGGCGTGAGTTGCAGAAGCGGTGCTAGCCCGCTGCCGCTGAGTGCAATCGTGGTCGGAGAGTTAGGGGCATTGCTGACCAGCGTAAAGCTGCTCGCGGAGCTGACGCCCGACATCGGAGTGAAGCTCAGCGTGAATGGCACGGATTTCCCCGGCGCTAGCGTCAACGGCAAGGCGAGACCGCTGAGGCTGAACCCGGTGCCGGGCCCAGCAGCTTGCGTGATGTTAAGATTGGCGCTTCCCGGATTGCTCAGCGTAACCGTCTGCGAGTTAGTCTGACCGACCGTCACCATACCGAAGCTCACACTACCCGGCACTACCGAGATCAGCGGCTGGACTCCTGTACCGCTGAGTGCAACCGTGGACACCGCGTTCGAAGCATTGCTCATCACCGAGATGCTGCCGCTTGCGCTTCCTGTTCCTGCAGGATGAAAACTGACTGTAAAAGCGCCTGATTGGCCCGGACCGAGCGTGAGCGGCAGAGCAAGTCCGCTCATGCCGAAGCTGCTTCCGGTCACTGGGGCCTGAGAAATACTCACGGTGCCGGTGCCGGGATTAACAAGTGAGACGGTCTGCGTACTGCTGGTGCCAACCGGAATACTTCCAAAACTTATGCTCAGGGGACTGACGGTCAGCGAGAGAGTTGGTGTTGCCTGAGGCGGCAGAACACCTGTGCCCGTGAGCGGGATCGTATTCGGCGTGATGTTCGCATTTGTCGAGAGCGAAAGTGTACCGGTCGCGGTGCCCGCTGCCGAAGGAGCGAAACTAACAGTCAAGTTTACAGACTGGCCGCTTGACAAGGTCAAAGGAAGAGCGGGACCAACGTAATTGAAACCGCCACCACTCACCGTAGCCCCTGAGATGTTGGCACTCGCATTCCCGATGTTCGTGATCACTACAGTCTGAGTGCTAGTGGTCCCGACGGTCACGCTTCCGAAATCGACCCCGGCGGTCTGCAGTTGTCGCTTCCTGCCGGCAAACGTGGGAATACAAGAAAAACAAATGAGTGCCACCAAGAAGAGTCCGACCTCAAACCGCTTTGGCGAGGTTCGTTTGATGCCGATTCCGTAGTGCCGATTATTGACTGGTGTGTGTTGGTTGATAGGCATGATGTGTCCCTCTGGCTGCCAGAAAGGGTTGGCGAGAAAAGCTTAGCCCCGGATTGTTCCGCGGAAAACTGGCAGGAGGGATGGATTTAGAACAGCTAGACGAACCTGGAGGCACCTGTACGAACGACTAAGCTATCGACGTGGATACGTGTTCAAACTGAGACGCAATGCCCTGGATCTCGGAGGATGGGAACAGCTGTTCCCAATTGTCACCGTTCGATTACCTTGGCTTGGCGCGTTCGCGCATGAAAGTGAACATCCTTAGTAAGCTAGCCGGGAATGCGCCGGGCCAGCGGCCTGATATCAATGCGCATCGCGGCGTAACTCCTTATGCTGCATCACGACGACGATTGTTACTCATAGAACTACCATCACAAAAAGCTAGTTAGCCACGCTTACCCCGGTTCGGTCATTGCCTTGCATTATTGCGCTCAACCCTGAACCGTCCGCTCGGATTTCCAGCTCGGTCCAGGGAAGAGTCCCCGACTGATTTTGCACTGACTACCGACGCCTAGGTGTCGGCAAGGTGAGTTCTGCGTTGACGTTCGACGAGCGAACTATGCCCGCCCGAGGTAACCGTGACTCTATTTACTAAACGTGTACTTATAGCGTCAGTGATTATACTCTGCGCGGTTCTAGCGCTTAAAGGCTCCGCGCTGCTGATCTCGAGCGGAACATGGCAAGCTACCGGAAACCTCTCGATCGCCCGCGCAGGGGCGTCAGCAGCGCTGCTGCAGGACGGTCGCATCCTGATCACGGGCGGTAGTTCCGGCACCGGTGCCGGGCCGCAAACTAGCACGGATTTATTCAACACGGACGGCACGATTTCCGCGGCGTTGCCGATGACCAATGCGCGCAGCGGTCACATTTCGGTGACACTGCAGAACGGCAAGGTGCTGGTAGCCGGCGGGATAACCGCTGGTGGGAGCGCTACCAGCACCGCCGAAGTCTTCGATCCAATAGCAAATTCCTGGACGCCCATGGGCCTGGGCATGAACGAGGCGCGCTCGAGCGCAACTGCGGCGCTGCTGTCAGATGGGCGCGTGCTAATCGCCGGAGGTCAGAACGGCAGCACAATCAGTTCGACCATAGAGATATTCGATCCGAACCTCGGCGTGTTCACGTCAGCGGGAATGATGTCGTCGCCGCGCACGCAACATGCGATGACCGTGTTGCAGGATGGGCGCGTCCTGATCGTGGGCGGGAACAACGGAACGGCGCCAGTGGCTTCGACGGACATTTTCGATCCGGTGGCGGGCGCGGTCGACGCGGGACCGGCTTTGGCGACAGCGCGTTTTGGACATTCGGCGACGACGCTGTTGCACGGCCTAGTGGTGGTGATCGGCGGAAACAACGGGAATGCGGTTCCGGCACAAGCGGACGCGACGCCCGCGGAGATTGTCGATTTCACGGCAGCGACGCCAGCATTCAGGACACTGGCAACGAATCTTGCGACACCGCGCGAAGGCCATCTCGCAGTTCTGCTCCCCAATAACAACAATATTTTGATTGCCGGCGGCACTTCGGCTGGCACCACGGTCGCTTCGGCTGAATTATTCACACCGCAAGAATCGCCTCAGGGCGTATGGACCTACGGCTTCGGAGCGACCGGCACGATGACCGCGGCGCGAAGCAGCGCGGCGGGTTCAGCGAACCAAGTGAATGCGCCGAGTTCCACCATGCAGCGGAATGGCGTTGTGATGGTGGCAGGCGGGAACGACGCGAATGGCAACACGCTCAACACAACCGAAGCGTACGGCTACCCAACGGTTCAAACTGATCAGAACGATTACCCTCCGGGCACTACAGTCACGATGAACGGCAGCGGGTTCAAGCCGGGCGAAACGATTACGATCCAGCTTGTCGAGTCTCCGCTGATCGATACGCACGGACCTTACACAGTCCAAGCCGACGCCAACGGAAATTTCACCGATACCTCGTTCATGACCGACCTGCACGACGTCAGCGTTCTTTTTTATCTGACCGCAACCGGCGGGACCTCAGGATTTCAGGCACAGAACACATTCACAGACGGCAATGCTTCCAGCGGCGACGGCACGATGACGGTCAGCCCGCTTATCGTGGCTGCGGGCAGCACGGGTAACAGTTTTACGTTTACGTTCACGTCTCAGAACGGCAAGGACTTCAACGCCGGCTCACAGGCTACGATCTTGGTGCCATCAGGATGGACGGCACCCACATCGGGCAACGTGACTGTGACAAACGGCACCTGTACGGCAGCCAGTCTCGGCACTATCAGTGGCTCCGGGCCGTGGACTATCCCTATAAACATGACCTGCCCCGGAGGCGACAACTTCACTGTTGCGTACGGCGGCGTGACCGCACCGACCGCAGCGGGCTCAAACACATTCACTACGAAGACGAAACAGAACGGCGGCAGCCTCACAAGTATCAGCACTTCGCCGTCGGTTACTGTCCAAGCCGCGTCGAAGCTGGTGTTTGGACAACAACCAACCAGTACGCAAGCAGGTGCTTCGATCACTCCGGCGGTGACCGTCAAAGTGGAAGACGCCAACGGCGACTTGGTCAACACAAGCACGGCGTCAGTCACCATCACTGCCAGCGGCGGCACGCTGAGCGGGACCACTACCGTGAACGCGTCCAGCGGCGTGGTGACATTCAGCAACCTTTCGATCAACAACGCTGGAACCAACTACACGCTGACGGCCAGCAGCAGTGGGTTGACCAGCGCGACCAGCAGCGCGTTTAACATCACGCAGGCGAGTACGACGACCACGATCACGAATGCGACCTCCTTAGCAACGGCGACTGTAGTGGGGCAGGGATATACCGTCCAGTACAGTGTGACTGTGAATCCTCCCGGAAGCGGGACGCCGACCGGAAACGTCACGGTCAGTGACGGCAGCGCAAGCTGCACAGCGACAGTAGCAGCCGGTAGCTGCTTGCTCACTTCCACGTCTGTCGGCACCCCCAAGACGATCACCGCGACATATGCGGGCGATTCCAACTTCGCCAGCAGTACTTCGGCAGGCGTCTCCCACACTGTCAATAAGGCCTCCACATCCACCACGATTACATCGAATCTCTCGACTGCGACAGTTGTCGGTCAGACATATACCGTCGCTTACACGGTGGCGGTGAATTCCCCCGGAAGTGGAACGCCGACGGGAAACGTCACGGTAAGCGACGGCAGCGCAAGCTGCACAGCGACAGTAGCGGCCGGCACTTGCTCGCTCACTTCCACGTCTGTCGGCGCCCCCAAGACGATCACCGCGACATATGCGGGCGATTCCAACTTCAACGGCAGCACTTCTGCTGGTGTATCGCACACGGTCAACCAGGCCAGCACGACCACCGCCCTGACTTCGTCGGCGAATCCGTCTGTGTTCGGTCAGTCAGTGACGTTCACCGCCGCGGTGACGGTGAATTCGCCTGGCGCGGGCACGATTCCCGCGAACGAGACGGTGACCTTTAAGGATGGCGTAACCACGCTCGGGACAGGAACCACGAACTCTTCCGGGGTGGCGACGTTTGCGACCTCCGCGCTAACGGTTGCGACTCACTCGATCACCGCGGTTTATGCAGGCGACACGAATTTTGCGACTAGCACCGGCGCGGTGTCACAGGTGGTCAACCAGGCCGCCACCACCACCGCCCTGACTTCGTCAGCGAATCCGTCTGTATTCGGACAGTCAGTGACATTCACCGCCACGGTGACAGTGAATTCGCCGGGCGCGGGCACGATTCCCGCGGGCGAGACGGTGACGTTTAAGGATAACGGATCCACAATCGGGACAGGAACCACGAACACTTCCGGGGTGGCGACGTTTGCCACTTCTACCCTCACGGTTGCGACTCACCCGATCACAGCGGCTTATGCAGGCGACACGAATTTTGCGACTAGCACCGGCGCGGTATCGCAGGTGGTCAACAAGGCAAGCACCACGACGACCATCACCAACGACCTCTCGACGGCCACGGTGGTCGGACAAGCGTATTCGGTATCGGTCAGCGTTACGATCAACGCGCCCGGCGCAGGCACCATTCCTAACAGCGACACGGTCACGGTGAGCGATGGAGCGGCGAGCTGCACCGTGACTCTCAGCTCGGCGACGGGATCTTGCTCGCTGACCTCGACGACGGCAGGCAATAAGACGATTACTGCGACTTATAACGGCGACGCCAACTTCAACACCAGCACTTCGGCGGGCGTGGCGCACACGGTTAATAAGGCCAACACCACAACGACCATCACTTCGAACACGCCGAATCCTTCGACCGTCGGGTCGGCCGTAACGATCAACTACTCGGTGACAGTGAATTCGCCGGGCGCGGGCACTCCGACCGGAAACGTGACGGTGAGCGACGGCTTGGGAGACACCTGCACCGGCACAGTGGCGGCGGGGACTTGCTCGATCACCTTCGCGACCGCCGGCACGAAGACTTTGACCGCAACTTATGTGGGCGACACCAACTTCAACACCAGCGCCTCGACGGGCACCAGCCAGACGGTGAACCCGAAGCTCGCCTTCACCAGCACCGCATTCGCAATTCTCACCGGCACCTGCTCGTCCACGGTTAGCGTTCAGATCCAGAACGCGAACGGCTCGGCTGCGACGCTCGCGACCGCGACAGTCCTCAACCTTTCGAGCAACTCGGGCACCGGGAAATTCTTCAGCGACGCAGCCTGCACGATGCAGATTACTACCGCAACGATCGCTGCCGGCTCCAGCACGGCCAGCCTCTTCTACGACGACACAACCATTAGCAGCCCGGTGATAACCGTCGCTTCGACGGGGCTGACTTCGGTGACGCAGGCGGAAACCATCACCGGCCTGCGCTTCGGCAGCGCGGCGTTCAGCGTGCCGGTCAACACTTGCTCGACCGCGATCTCGGTGCAGTCAGCAAACGCGTCAAGCGGCAACCCCACCAGCTTGACGCAGGCGACCACGATCAACCTCAGCAGCTCTCCGAACAGCGGCAAGTTCTACAGCGATGCAGCTTGCACAAATCAGATTACCAGCACGACGATCAGCCCAATCATTGACAACGGCCACGATTCACCCAGCTTCTTCTATAAGAATACAAGCGCAGGCAGCGCGACTCTGACGGCTTCGGCGGGTACAGCTTCGGCGCAGCAGACAGAATCGGTAGTGACGCCACCCGGCATCAGCAAGGCGTTCGGCGCGGCCATGATTCCGGTAAACGGCACAACCAGCTTGAGCTTCACGATCACCAATCCGGCGGCGAACACGGTTGGGCTGACTGGCTTGGCTTTCACCGACGCATTGCCGGCAGGACTGGTGGTCGCGACTACGAACGGTCTTACCAGCACGTGCGGCGGGACGACCACGGCTACCGCGGGCAGCGGAACTGTCAGTCTGGCGAACGGCACCGTAGCGGCCAGCGGGTCGTGCGCGATTAGCGTGAACGTCACCGGTACGACCTCGGGCGTGAAGAACAACTCCGTCACCGTGAGCTCGGCCAACGGGGGAACGGGAAACACGAGCACGGCGAGTATTACGGTGGCAAGCCCGCCGACCATCAGCAAGACGTTTGGCGCGAGCTCGATTACGCTGAACACGAGCACCAGCCTGACGTTCACGATTACCAATTCGAACACCACCGGTCTGACAGGCGTGGCCTTCAGCGACAACTTGCCGGCAGGACTGGCGGTCGCGACTCCGAACGGTCTTAGCAGCACGTGCGGCGGGACAACCACGGCGGTGGCCGGCTCCGGCTCAGCAAGCTTGAGCGGCGGCACAGTTGCGGCCAGCAGTTCGTGCAGCATTTCGCTAAACGTGACGGGCACGGCCCTCGGCGCGCAAAACAATACGACCGGGACAATTACTTCGAATGAGAGCGGCCCGGGAACCACCAGTAATACCGCGACTCTGACCGTCACCGGCACGCCGCCGAGTATCACCAGCGCGGCGAGCACCACGTTCACGGCGGGCGTGGCAGGATCGTTTACGGTGATGACGTCGGGGACACCGACGCCGAGCTTAAGCGATGGCGGCGCAACACTGCCCGGCAGCGTTACCTTCACGGATAACCACAACGGAACGGCAACCCTGGCAGGAACCGCGACTGTAGCTGGGTCGTACCCATTCACGATTACGGCTCAAAACGGCGTGGGAACAGCCACTCAAGCTTTCACTCTGATCGTAAATGCAGGAGCGGCGGCATCAATCTCTGTCGCGTCGGGATCGGGGCAGACCGCAACGGTGAACACGGCGTTCACGAATCAGTTGGTAGCGTTGGTTCAGGACATCTATGGAAACGCGGTGCCCAGCGTCACAGTGACGTTCGCGGCGTCTGGCAGCGGACCTAGCGGCACCTTCGCGAGCGATGCGAACACGGCGATGACCAACGCCGGAGGTATGGCGACATCAGCCACATTCACAGCCAACAATACGGCGGGCAGCTACACGGTGACCGCTTCGGCCCCAAGCGTGACGAACATGGCCAGCTTCTCGCTCACCAATACTGCGGGCAGCTTCACCCAGCTGCAATTGTTGGTGCCGGGTGAAAGTGCGGCACCAGGAACCACCACTGGCAAGACCGGAACGCCAAATACCGAGTACGTGAACGGGGCGTTCAACGTGACCGTCAACGCGGTGGACCAGTTCTTTAACCTGGTCAACACGGTAGGGGATACGGTTCAGATCAGTTCCAATGACGCGAAGGCGAAGCTGCCTTCGAACGCCGCGCTCGTTGCGGGCACAGGCACGTTCAGCGTGACGCTCGAGACGGTAAGTTATAACCCCGCGACTACCACCATCACCGCCTCCGACTTCACTGACGGCAGCAAGACAGCCAGCACGAGTCCGGCGATCACGGTGATTATCGTCTACACGGCAACCATCAGCCCGACGATGGCGGGCACCGGGAACCCGACCACTTACACGCTGACGGTCAATAACGCGCCCGCTCCGAATGCGAACAACCTCGCGAGTGTCGAGATCGCAGTTCCTTCAGCCGATCAGGGAACAATCACGGGGGTTTCGGTAACCGCCACTCCTGCCGGGGGGCCTAACGCGAACTGGTCATATGATCCGAGCCTGCTTCCTGGCACTTTGCGCTTCGTTGAGAACACAGCCAACGACGCCGTTACTCCTGGCGGCACGATCACCATAACCTTTACCGGTACGAGCAACGCGACCGTCTCTACAAGTCCCGTATACGAGGTTTGGAACACCACAGCGTTCTCGGATGCAGCGTCGCAGAACGCGCTGCCGCTCGCGTCTCCTGAGCCAACGGTGAGCATCGGTCAGGCGCCAGCGATCACCAGCGCCAGCAGCACGAGTGCCTTCACGTACGGTGCGCCGAACACGACATTTACCGTGACCGCGACGGGAACCCCCACACCCAGTCTAAGTGAGAGCGGTTCGTTCCCCAGCTGGGCGACGTTTAAGGATAACGGCAACGGAACGGCCACGATTTCGGGCACGCCGAGCGCCGCTGGAACATCCACGTTCACGATCACGGCTCACAACGGGTTCGGGCCCGATGCAACTCAAACCTTCACGCTGATAGTTCAGAAGGCTGACCAGACGATCACGGTGACGATGCCCGCTCCGGCCATGGCGGTGTACAACACCAACTTTACAGTAGCCGCCACAGCGAGTTCGGGAGATCCGGTCACCTTCTCCTCCAGCGGCGTCTGCACGAATGCGGGCGCGACCTTTACCATGACCAGCGGCACGGGGACGTGCACGGTCAAGTTCGACCAGGCGGGAGACTCGAACTACAACGCGGCGCCGGAAATCACCGAGTCGGTAACGGCGCAGAAGGCGCCTCAGACGATTACCGTGACTACTCCTGCGCCGGCAATGGCGTACTTCGCCTCGCAGTTTACGGTAGCCGCCACGGCGAGTTCTGGGAACACAGTGTCCTTCTACTCAAGCGGCGTCTGCACGAACTCGGGCGCGACCTTCACGATGACCAGCGGTACGGGAATTTGCACCGTCAAGTTTGACCAGGCGGGAGACACGAACTACAACGCGGCGCCGGAAGTTACCGAATCAGTGACGGCGGAAAGGGTTCCGCAAACCATTACCTTTGGCGCGCTTTCTGATCAGACTTTCGGCGACCCGCCGTTCAACGTAAGCGCCAGCGCGACCTCCAGCCTCGCGGTTACGTTCTCAAGTCTGACGCCCACCGTCTGTACGACCTCAGGCACAAACGGAAGCACGGTGACCATGATCGCAGCCGGAACCTGCACGATCGAGGCAGACCAGCCCGGCGACTCGGACTACTTGCCCGCTCCTTCTGTCACCCAATCGTTCAAAGTGAACAAGGCCGTAACGACTACGACCCTCAGTTCCTCGGGAGCCGCAGTGGTCGGTGGGCCCGTAATGTTCACAGTCAGCGTAGCGGATGCCTCCACAGGGAGCACGGGAACGCCGAGCGGCACGGTCACGATCAGTGACGGGAACTACGCCATCGGACTTATTACGCTCAGCAGCGGCGGTGGAAGCTTCACTACAACGCTCTTGTCTTCGACGGGCTCGCCCCACAATATCAACGCCCACTACAATGGCGACCCGAACTTCCAGACGAGCGATGCGACGGCGGTTTCGCAAGTCATTAACACACGCGGTACGAGCACGACCCTTGCGTTCAATCCCACGCAAGGCACTTTTGAGACTCCGGACACGATCACCGCGACGGTAGCGGAGGCGGCAGGATTGCCTAGTCCCTCGGGCACGCCGGATTCCTTCACGGGCTCAGGCAATCTCGGAACGGCTCGCAAGGGCGCCACGGCCACGCAGTTGCTAAGCGGGCTAATTCTGGTGGTAGGTGGCCAGGACACGAACGCCAATATCATCGGCAGCGCAGAACTGTACAACCCGGTTACTGGAACTTCTGTCGCTAGTGGCGGCACACTCGGCACCGCGCGTTACGACGCTGCGGCGGCACTGCTAGCTGATGGTCGCGTGCTAATCGCGGGCGGCACGGGCAGCGGCGGCGTGGTGCTGAATTCGGCGGAGATCTATAACCCGACGACGGACAGCTTCACGTCAACAGGGTTATTGCAGACAGCGCGAACGGGCGCGACGGCAACGCTGCTTACCAGCGGCAAGGTCGTTGTGATCGGCGGGTCGGGCGACGGGATGACGCCTCTGTCTTCGAACACGGTTGAAACGTTCGATCCCACGGGCAACAGTGGCGTTGGCACGTTCGGGTATCCCTCGACAGGGACTGGACTCGCCGCGAACCGATTCGGCCACGTGGCAGCCATGCTGGCGAGCGGCAAGATCTTGATTGCCGGTGGAAACGACGGCTCCGCCGCACTCAAGTCCGCCGAGATCTATGATCCCGCTGCGAACACGTCGACGGCACTGACGGCAACCCTGAGCGTGGCGCGCGAATTCGCCGGCGCGGCAGAAATGCCGAACAACTACACCCTCATTGCGGGCGGCGACTCCAACGGGAGCACTCCTCTGGGTACGGCTGACTTGTATGACCCCCAGGCGCAGGCGTTCTATGCGTCAAGTGCGACTTTGGGGACCGCGCGAACGCAACTCGCGGCTGTGCAGCTAAACGATGGACGAGTGCTAACAGTAGGCGGCGCGGGACCTGTTCCTCCTAGCACCAACGCTGTGCTTGCGAGCGTGGAGGCTTACACGCCTGCGTTCACTCCGCAAGGCGCGGTGGCCTTGAGTTCGACCGGCTCAGGCGACACTTTCACCGGCACGTGCCAATTGCAGCCTGCTATGCCGGCTACCAATCCTGCGCAGTCTACCTGCACAGAGACGATCGATCCTGGAAGCGCAGGTACGGATAGTGTTACAGGCAACTACCCCGCGGATGTGGTGCATTCAGCGAGCAGCAGCGGAGCTACCAGCTTTACTGTCAACCCAGCAACGACCTCGACGACAGTAAGCTCTTCGGCGAATCCGTCGATCTTCGGGCAGTCGGTGACGTTCACCGCCGTGGTGTCAAACACCTCGACCGGAAGCACCGGCACTCCCACCGGCAGCGTAAGCTTCGCGATCGACGGTGCCACTCCGGTGGCAGGCACATCGGCTAGTTGCCCATCGGGTTCGCCAACTTACAGCCTGTGCGCCACGTATTCCACCGCGTCGCTGACGGTAAGTGGCTCGCCGCATAGCGTGACGGCGAAGTACGTGAACGCGGACGGGAATTTCAGTGGGAGCGACAACTCAGCCTCGCCGCTTATGCAGACGGTGAAGCCAGCGCCGACCTCGACGACAGTGAGTTCGTCGGCGAATCCGTCGATCTTTGGGCAATCGGTGACGTTCACGGCGACGGTAGCCAACGAAGCCGGGGCTGCTAACAGCACGGCCACGCCCACCGGCTCGGTGCAGTTCTATGTCGATGGCACGGCGTTCGGATCCGCGGTAGTAATCTCCGGATCGGGAGCGACGGCCACAGGGACGAGTGGCGCAACAGCAACGCTGACTGTCAGCAGTTCGCCGCACACGATCAAGGCGACGTATACAAACAGCGACGGGAATTTCAGCGGCAGCTACGGGTCCCTGGCGGGCGGACAGACGGTGAATCCGGCGCCGACCTCGACGACTGTCACTTCGTCGGTGAATCCATCGACCTTCGGCCAATCAGTAACATTCACGGCGACCGTCGCCAACACAGCCGGGGCAGCGATTAGCACAGCGACGCCCACGGGAGCGATCGCGCTCACGATTGATGGCTCACCGGTGACGCCGACGGTCTCAAACGTCGGAAACACCTTAACAGCGGTGTACTCGACTACGGCGCTTACCGTGAACGGCTCGCCGCATAAAGTCAAGGCAACCTACACAAACAGCGACGGGAACTTCAGCGGCAGCTACGGGAGTGTTAGTCAGACGGTGCAGCCCGCGCCGACGTCCACGGCGGTGACTTCGTCGCAGAATCCATCGACCTACGGCCTATCGGTTGCGTTCACTGCGACGGTGGCGAACATATCCGGGGCAACGATCAGCACAGCCACACCGATCGGTTCCGTGCAGTTCTACATCGATGGCAGCCCATTCGGCTCGCCGGTGATGTTAGCTGGGTTGGGATCGTTCGCCGCGGCGACAAGCAGCGCGACAGCGACTCTGACCGTGAACGGCTCGCCTCACTCGGTGACGGCGACATACATCAACGCCGACGGGAACTTTAGCGGGAGCGGTGGAACGCTGAGTGGCGGCCAAATAGTGCAGCCGGCGATGACTTCGACTTCGGTCAGCTCGTCGCTCAACCCGTCGACGTACGGCGATTCAGTGACCTTCACAGCAGTGGTGTCGAACGCTTCGGGAACGGGAGCGACGCCTACCGGCTCGGTGCAATTCACCATCGACAGTGGCACGCCGGTAGGCGGAACAGCGATCAGTTGCCCGATGGGCGTTCCAGCGAACAGTCTGTGCGCGTCGTTTAGCACTTCGTCGCTGACGGTGAGCGGCTCCCCTCACTCGGTTGCGGCGACATACGTCAACGCCGACGGGAACTTTAGCGGCAGCAGTGGAACACTGAGCGGCGGCCAGGCGGTGAACCAGGCCAATTCAGCAACGACACTCGCGGTGTCGCCGGTATCGACGATCCTCGGCGACGCGGTGACCTTGACGGCGACGGTGAGCGACAGCTCGTCGGGAAGCACTGGCACGCCGACCGGGTTGGCGGTGTTCTTTGACGGAACGACGCCAATCGGGACCGGTAATCTCAGCGGCGCAGCGACGGATACAGCGACCTTCACGACTTCGCTTCTCGCGGTGGGATCGCATTCGATTACTGCGGCGTACCAAGGTGACGCGAACTTCAAGCCCAGCGCGACGTCCACGGCGACGACCGAAACGGTGAACTTGCGCTCTAGCTCTGTGGCAGTGGCGCTGAATGCGGCGACGGTAGTTGTGGGTCAACTCAGTGCGGCAACGGTGACCGTAACCGACAACGGAATGACCAACCCGCCGGGCATGCCTGACACGTGGGTGGCGACGACCGGCGCTCCGGGCACTGGGACTACTGGCGGTACGGCGACATTGTTTGCTAACGGAATGGTGTTGGTGGCTGGCGGTGCGAATTCGAGCGGGACAGCGGTAGCGAACGCGTACATCTATAACGCCACGACTAGAAGTTTTACCCCGACCGGCAACCTGAACACCGCTCGGACCGGTGCAACGGCGACGCTGCTGCCCAACGGGAAGATCCTGATCGCGGGCGGTTCGAGTGACGGAACGGCAGCCAAGGCCCTGAACACGGCGGAGCTGTTCGATCCGACGGGAAATAGCGGCGCAGGGACGTTCACAGTGGCGGGCAGCGGGTCAAGCAACGTGATGACGGCGGCGCGATTGAATGCCACAGCGACACTTTTAGCGAACGGGCAAGTACTGATCGCGGGCGGGCAGAACTCCGGCGCGCTCAGCAGCGCCGAACTCTACAATCCTGCGACTGATACGTTCGCGGCTACCGGCGGATTGACGACTCCGCGGTGCGGCGCGGCAGCGACTCTGCTGTCGAACGGCAACGTGCTGATTGTTGGCGGCACGAGCTCAAGCGGCACGCTGGCGAGCGCGGAACTGTACTCGAGTGGGAGCTTTACCTCGGCCGGAAATATGACGGTAACGCGCACCGGCGCCACGGCCACGCTGCTGCTCTCAGGCAAGGTGCTGGTGGCAGGAGGGTCAAGCGACGGCGCGACGCCGCTGAACACGGCGGAGCTGTACGATCCCACGTACGGGACCTTCTCACTGAGCAACGCGACGCTGAACACCGTGCGGTTCAACGGCACGGCCACGCTGCTGCCGAATGGAATGGTGTTGCTGGTGGGCGGGACTACAAGCCAAGCGACGGAACTGTATGACCCCGATAGCGACAAGTTCGACGCAACCGGCAGCCTAGTTAACGCGGATCAGGCGAGCCTCACGGCTACGCTGCTGAACAAGGGCCACGTGCTGGTCACAGGGCTGACCTCGGGCGGTTCGGCCGATGCGGAGCTCTATACTCCGTCGTTCAATCCGCTGGGGACCGTAGCGCTGAGCTCCTCAGAAGCGACCGACAGTTTCGGCGCGGCTTGCGTGTTGATGCCCAGCAGTGCCACGGCGTCGACGTGCGCGTCGAGCGTGACGCCATCGAATGTGGCTACGAGCCCGCATATGATCACTGGAACGTACCCAGCCGACGCGGTGCACTCGGGAAATACGAACACCACTTCGCTTACGGTGAACAAAGCGGATACCACCACCTCGGTCACTTCATCGCTCAATCCGTCGATCTACGGGCAGGCGGTAACGTTCACAGCGGCGGTGAGCGTGAATCCGCAGGGGGCAGGAACTCCAACCGGAACAGTGCAGTTCTTGATCGACGGCACATCCTACAGCTCGCCCGTGCCAGTCGGAGCGTGCAATCCCAGCGCCGCGAACGCCGTATGCGCCAGCTTCAGCATTTTCACCTTGACAGTGCCGTCGCACATCATCACAGCGAGTTACAGCGGAGACTCAAATTTCAACGGCACCGGCACCGGCAACAGCACGGCCACGGGCGTGACCCAGACTGTGAACAAGGCAGCCACTGCAACCGCCGTGGCCTCCTCGTTGAGCCCATCGGTCTACGGGCAGCCGGTGACCTTCACGGCGACTGTGGCCGATGCTACGCCGAACAGCACTGCCACACCTACCGGAACCGTGCAGTTTTCTATTGACGGTATGCCCTATGGCTCGCCGGTCTCGGTGGGGGCCTGCAGCCCGAACGTTGCGAATGCGGTCTGTGCGAGCTTCAGCACGCATACCCTGACGCCGCCTTCGCACACGATCTCCGCTAGTTACAGCGGGGATGGGAACTTCACCACCAGCAACGGCAGCACCACGCAGACGGTGGCCAAGGCAGATACTGTGACCACCATTGCCTCTTCGTTGAACCCCTCGGTCTATGGGCGGTCGGTGACCTTCGCAGCGACCGTGGCCGACGCTACGACAAGCAGTGCAGGAACGCCGACTGGTACGGTCCAGTTTTACGTTGATGGCACGGCCTATGGCTCACCAGTATCAGCAACGGCGTGTAGTCCCATCATGGCGAACGCGGTTTGCGCTAGCTTCAGCACGCAGTCCCTCACCGTGCCCTCGCACGCCATCACGGCTGCCTACAGCGGCGACACGAACTTCAACGCTACGGGCATTGGCAAGAGTACCGCGATTGGCGTTACCCAGACGGTGCAACCCGCGCCGTTAACGATCACGGCCAGCAGCGGCTCGATGACCTACGGCGGCTCACCGTTCGTTGTCATGCCGATTTTTAGCGGCTTGGTGAACGGCGATACACCGGCGACCTTTGGGGTCAGTCCGAACAGCCCGCCCACGTGCTTGCCCATACTAACCAGCACCACGCCGGCTGGGCCATACATCAGCACTTGCACGAACGCCGCCGACAGTAACTACATGATCGGCTATGCGCCCGGCAGCGTGATAGTTAGCCAAGCCACCACCACCACGACGGTGATGTCTACCCCGAACCCGTCTATCTTCCTGCAGCCGGTGACGTTCACTGCGACTGTGGCTGACAGCTCGAAGGGAAGCACAGGCATGCCTACCGGCACCGTCAGCTTCTATGACGCGGCCTCTAATGCGACTTGCGGGAACTTCGGGTCCAGCACGTTGATCGGCGGCATCGCTCAGCCGTTGATCAATGGATCCGCCTCCGTCAGCACCGCCGGCTTAAGCGGAAGCGTGGGCGGGCAACAGCACACAATTCTCGCGTGCTATAGCGGCGACAACAACTTCCAATCGAGCAACAACACCACCACCCAGACCGTCAACGCAGCGCCGGTGGTCACCGTTTCCCCGACATCCATCAGCTTCACGGGTCAGAACGTGAACACGACGAGCAGCCCGGCCACTGTTATCGTGACCAACATCGGTGACACCACGCTTAACTTCGCGTCGGGCAGCCCCGCGATCGCTGGAAATAACCCGAACGAGTTCTCTACTTACACAATCGGAAGCCCAACGCCACCCTACTGCGGCTCAACTCTTGCGGCCGGGAGCTCCTGCACGATCAACGTCACGTTTACCCCGAAGGACACAGGTGAAGCCTCCTCTATTTTGCAGATAACTGACAACAACGACAACGTAACTGGGTCACTACAGAATGTCACCCTCACGGGTGGCGGCCTCTCCACCATCACAGCCGGCGGATCGCTCTACTCGTACGCCGTCTTTGCGACGCAAAACGCCTGCGGCAGCATCACCGTGAGCGGGAACAGCACCGTCGACAGCTTCAATTCGTCCGCGACAGGCGGATATAGCTCATCGCACGTGCTCAGCGGCGGGAACGTCGGTACGAACGGCAACGTAACTCTCAGCGGCAACGCCATCATCTATGGCTCGGCCGCCGTGGACTATGCGACGACCGGAAATTGCACCAAGAGTTCCCTTACCGGTGTAACTATGAGTGGAAAAGCGAAACTGACCGGTGGCCAGATCGCACTCAATGGGCCCGTAACCTATCCTGCTCCTCCAGCCCCGAATCCGGCGCCGCCGACTACCGCCCAGAACGTGTCGCATTCCTGCCCATCGGGGATGACTGGGTGCACCAACAACGGAAATAATACCGTCACCCTGACTCCCGGCTCTTACGGCAACGTGCAATTCACTGGCGGGACCACAGCCGATCTCAGTACGGGGACATATAACTTCAACAGCCTCGCGCTCAGCGGGAACAGCATTCTCTACGTCAAGTCCGTATCCGGACCGGTCATCGTCAACATCGCTGGCGCCGGGCTCAGCGGAGCCAATCCGGCTCTCGATCTGAGCGGCGGCAGTATCGTGAACCCCACCGCGATTCCTGCGAACCTCGAATTCCTCTATGGCGGCGCCCACGGAGTAAATCTTTCCGGCGGCTCACAAGCTTACGCCACAATTTATGCCCCAGCCGCGCCGGTCAACATGAGCGGCGGCACTGACTTCTTCGGAGGCATTATCGGCCTCACCGTCACCGACACCGGCGGCACGGCAATTCATGGCGACACCAACCTGTTCAATATTGCCGGTGGTTACTACGTCTGGTTAGCCGCTGTTGTCAACAACATTCAATCCAAGGGTAGCCCGCTCACCGGCAAGGCAGGCCAGGTTAAGCTGTACTTGACCAACTCGACGATCAGCTTCACTGCGAATGGAACCCCGCACATGGTGCAGGTGCCCAACGCCGTCGTCACCCTCAACTCGGCGTCCGCAACGGCCCCGAAGACCAGCTACGATCTGACGAACAACAGGTGGGCCACAGCGATACCGCCCTCAGACTTGACCGGCAATACGTTCGTCACTGGGATTGCGATCCCGGTGCCGGCCAGCGGCTTCCCGGCTGGCATCCAAAACGTCAACTGGTCGGCGGCATTCTCGACCGATACACCGAACATCACGTTCCAATGGGGTTGGACCGCTGGCGTTTACAACTCCTCCTTTGGTGGCGGAACATGCCCCGCAGGCGCTGCTTGCCCGGTCTCGACATACGCAAGCAGCAGCAACAGCAATCTCCTCGGCGTGAATCCAGAGGACGGCTCCGCCGATACGAACGGTACGGATCCAGCCGGAACGCCGGAAACTTACAAGCAAGACGAAGTAATCGGCTTCTTCAGCGCCCCCGCTGGCGTCGCAGCGGCCCCCGCTGAAGTTAGCGCCGCGCCGAGCAATTACGCTTTCGCTTCACAGGGCAAAGGTACGCCGAGTTCAACGACCTTGGTCACTGTGCTGACGAATAACGATGGCGTCGTCCACAACTTTGTTACTCCGACGGGCGCCTCTGGCCCCATCTACGTTTTAGGCACGAACGGCACGGACTTTGTGCTGCAAGCCGGCGGGAGCAACAACTGCGTCGGTATGACGAGCCTTATTGCGGGAGGTAGTTGCAACGTCTACATCGTCTTCACGCCCAGCACCCAAAGCGCCGAAAGTGGCAAGATCGTGATCAACGATGATGCGAACAACAGTCCTCAGACGGTGTACTTGTCTGGCACCGGTCAATAGCGAAATTCAGTGCTGTTGGCGACGGACAACGAGAACACTTTACGCGTGCAAATGCATGCGGCTTCGCTCAAACGAACAATCGCAGTTCGAGCTTGGCCGCTGGCACGACCCGGCTTGGCTTATGAGGCTGGCTATAGTGCGCGCCAACTAAAATACAGGAGAGCCCTATGGGCACAGTCTCCCGAAGCTGAGATCTTCTTGGGCAAAGTTTTGGGGTCTTGAAGTCCGACAAAAAGCTGATGTGGTTGCCGGTTGTTTCGGCAATTTTCTGTTTGGCCGCCACGGTGGTGATTGTCAGCGCTGGCCTGCTTTTGCTTGTACCTCTGGGAGCAATTCCCCACGATGCTGTCCAGCAAAAGTTGCTCGGCCAGGAGATGTTGCCCTTCGTTTTTCTTTTCTACGTCGCTACCTACAGTATAGTGATATTTTTCAACGTCGCGCTTGTCAGCATCGCATCGAATCGCCTCGCCGGCGGCCACGCGACATTGAATGACGGCCTTCAGGCGGCATGGAATCGCAAGTGGCGCATTTTTCAGTGGGCGTTGCTTGCCGCGACCGTCGGCATGCTTCTGAAAATGCTCGAGCGCCGCTTGACTTCTGGGACGCATCATCACAGGCATGATGGCTTCGTCTGGACGCTCGCTAGCTTTTTCGTTGTTCCCGTTCTCGCCGCAGAGGACATAGGCCCCTTCGAGGCGCTTCATAAATCATCGCAGTTGTTCCGCGAGACGTGGGGCGAAGAAGTTGTCGGCGGATTCAGCTTCGGACTGATTTTTTTCCTTCTGGGACTCCCGGGATTGTTTCTCCCGCTGATCGGCGCGCAGTTCGGACATACAGGAAGTTCGCCGGCCTCGCGGTTGCCGTAATTTACTGGCTGCTCCTCGGCGTGGTCAGCTCGGCCGCTCAGGGAGTCTTTGTCGCGGCGCTCTACCGTTACGCGACTACCTAACAGCTCTCCGCCGGATTTCAGGTCGAAGACCTCTCGGCTGGGTGGCAGCCAAAGCGGTAGTGGACAGTAACCACATCAGTAGTTCTCATGCGCTTGGCCGTTCGCTTTGTCTGAACAGAAATGTTGGAGAGTGCCAGTAGTACCAGTGCATTGACTTCATATGACCATCGGGCGTAGATTACCCTCACCTTTTCCTTACAGGCATGGGCGTGCCCGTGAATTCTCCTACCAGGAATCCCGGTGACTGCTCCCGAGCGGGGCAGAATGCTTCTGCGCCCAACGGCGGTCCATTGAAGCTTGTACGCCGACTTCTGCATCGCGAGGATTCCGCCGCACTCACGAGCATTAAGTCCCGAGAGTCCTCAGAATCAGCCGTTTCGCCGAAGGTATCCTTAGTCGAAAGGCTGGAAGGCTTCTTTACTCAGGACTTGCCCTCCAGCATGGAGGTCCTGCCTACAAAGACGGAAGAGCCGCTTGCTGCGGCATGCAGTGAAACGGCCGAAAAGTCCCCGGGAGGCGCGAAAACAGCGGAGCCGAAAGACAGCCTCAGCATGCCTTCTGAGTTCATGGCTGTGCGCTCGATTCGGCTCGCGGCGAAAGATGCGATTGCCCGGTCCCAGGACGCCTACCGGGAGATCGAATCCAACCTCAAGAACCACGCGCAGGAATTCGAGCGGCGGCAGGAAGCACTCTCCTCTGCCGTGGAAAGTGCGTCGGCAAACCTCCGACAGCTCCAGGTGAACATCGCGAAGGATCTCACGGAGGAGCTAGAGAAAGCCTCTCAGGCTCTGCTCACTCGATCAGCCCAGCAACTGCAGGAACAGGCCAACGCTGCCGTGGGGACGCTGAACGAGAAGCTCAGCGCTGAAAAGCAGGGCTTCGTCGTTGAAACAGAAAAGCAGTTCGAGGAGCTGCGCGCGTCAAGACACGCGTCCATTGAAGATACCCAAAAGCAGTTGGCCGCTGTGGCGCGATCCTCCCTCGACTACCTCACCAAAGCCGCCGTCGAAGGAGCTTGCGCCGAACTCGACGCGGCTAAGCAAGGCGTCATCAGCGAAAGTCACAAGGAATTGGCCTCGATGGGCCGGACTTCGGCCGAGGCACTCGCAAAAGAGCTGACGCACGACCTAATCGAGAAAATTCGCGCCGAAGTTACTGCTTCAAGGCAAGGATTCATCGAAGCGACGCAAGATCAGTTGGCCAAAATGACCATGGCTTTCTTGAAAGAGATGCAATCCCTCTCCAAGACTAGTGTCGAACAAGCTGACGCACATTTGACGGCCTCGCGCAAGCAGTTCATCGACGAAGCTCCAAGCCAGGTTGCTGGCATGGCCCAGGCTTCGCTCGAATCCGCCGTAAAAAGCAGCGTCGAGCAAGGTCGCATAGAGCTCAGCCACATGGTTGACGAGTTTCTAGTGAGCGGCATCTCGCAGATCGAAGCTGAAATGAAAAGCCTAGTGAATCGGCGCATCGAGGCCCTTCGCATGCAAGTCGCCAACATGCAAACCGCCGATGTCTCCGGGCTGACTCCAGTTCACCGAACGCCTTCTCAAGGACATAAACTCGAATTCACCTTGCCTGAAAGCGCCCCGAAGCGCCGAATCGGAGTCTCCGACGTTTTGGCCGGACTCACGTGGGGGTTGAGACTTGGGTTGGCCCTGGGCGTTGTGGTTCTGCTCATGTTTGCGATTTACCTTTCCAGCTCTCCCGTCGTCCGCCTGAGGCCGAAGCCACCGGATGCGTTTTTTGATCAGAGCCCAAATTTGAGCGCCAAGCAAAACGCCAAGGAAGACCAGCTCGCGCGCGCTTATTGGGACATCGCCGTGCAAGATATTGAGACAAAGTATGGCTTTGGAAGCACCCTACCGACTGACCCTCCCGATAATTTCCAAGTGGCGGAAAAAGGCCCCTCCGGCGCCACTCTGAAAGTTGATGCCGCCGCAAGGACCCGTTATTGGGAAAAGCTGCGCGAAGTCTGGCCACAGTCCAACTCATGGGAGCGAACTTCGGACTGGAACTTGAACTGGATTCGTAACGCCTGGGATTCTGCATCTTCGAAGATTACTCAACTCTTTAGCCCTAGCCACACTTCGGCCGCTCCCGCTCCTTAGGAGTGAACGACTAATTCTCCGAATTTCTAATATCGAGCGCGCTGAATCCAGCTCACCTCAAACTCATTTCGATTCTGATTCAGTGACGCTCGTCTTGCTCGCAGGTTAGATTGCCGGGCGATCGCCCATCCTCTTGGGCGCGCGGAAACGTGCAAACCGCTGGGGAGAGAGCCGATCGCACAGAAGGGAGAGCACGTCAGGCCATCGAGTCGAAGACAAGACAACAAATGACTCACACCCTTGCTCAACCCCGCTTCTTACTCCAACGTCTTGCGACGACGACGCCAAATGATGATAAAGATAACCACTACCGCCAGCGCACCGGCGACAATTCGAATCAGCGTTACAGTATCCATCAATTTGCTCCGCTCAGTTCGATTTGATTTGTACCCGCTCCCATTAAATGTCGGCCTCCATTAATGTTTTCAGCTCCAGCACCATGCTATGCACGTAGGCTCCTAAGACTTGATTCGCTGAAGGGTCTCAATTCAGGGGATTCGGAGGCGGCTTTGTAACCTCGGTCCTTAGCTTGTCATACGTTTCCCGCGTTGACACATTTACACTTGTCCAGCCGTTGGAGCCGGGCTGCTCGTCAACCTGGATAGCGTAGCTCTCGGCCAGCCAAAGTTCCTGGTGACGTTCGTAGCGCACACCGTACGCATTTTGATACGGCATAATGCTCTCGCTGGTCGGCGGACCATAAGTTGCTTTCAGGCCGCCGGAAATTTCCGCAAACGACTTCCCCTTGTAGTTGTTCGCCATATCGGGTGCAGTAAAAAGAATCTCGGCGGTCACAAACTTCCCGGCCACAAAAACATAAGTGGTCGTCTTTGTGTAGTCTGGGCTGACCTCGCCCTTGTACTTGCCGCTCTCGCCGCTGACCATGCGCTGCCGGATGCTAGTGAGCCAGGTACAATACTCTTTCGCCGTTTTCTTAATTGACCGATCAACCTTCGCAAAATCTTTCTTCGCGCAAGCACTGAGTATCATTCCCTCGTGAGCTTCGGAAAAGAACTGCTCAGCGGTCTCCCCGAGCGAATGGTCTTCTATTTTCACCTGCGCGCCGGCCGCCGTTGCGACTGAGAAGAGCGCGACCAGCATGAACCCCATTAGTTCTTTTCGCATCGCCGTTCTGGCGCTAACCTGCCCGGTGTTCCTTGATGGTCTTGCCGATTTCGGCCCGGGCATAGTAATCGAGAAGCAGTTTTCTACCTGCGGGACTAAATAGTCGGTAGTGCGCGATACCCCACTTTTGTAATCGGCACTTCAGAGTCGTGTTGAGCACACCAAATCCATATTTCACGCTTCGAGCAAAATTGAGCGAAGAAGCTTCGTCGAAATACTTGGTCGGACAGGAGACCTCACCTATGCGGTAGCCAAAGCAGATACACTGGGCAATCATCTCATTATCAAAAACAAAATCGTCCGAATTCTCAAGGAGAGGCAGATTCAATAAGACATCCCGATCAAAGGCTCGAAAACCGGTGTGGTATTCCGACAACTTTGCGCCCGTGAACAAATTTTGAAACGCTGTAAGGAACCGGTTCGCTACATACTTGTAGAGTGGCATTCCACCCTTGAGCGCACCGCCTCCGACAATTCGGGAACCCAGCACCACATCGTAGACATCGAACGCAATCATGCTTGCCATGGCAGTGACCAATCGTGGCGTGTACTGATAATCAGGATGAACCATTACCACAATTTCCGCACCAGCGGCCAAGGCTTCGCGATAACAAGTCTGCTGGTTTCTGCCGTACCCGTAATTTTTTTCATGAATGAAAATTTGCAGGCCCAACTTCTCGGCCACCTGCACAGTCTCATCCGAACTTCCGTCATCGACCAAAATCCGAATATCCACGACGTCGGGGAGTTCACGCACAGTCTTCTCGACCGTCTTCGCCGCGTTGTACGCCGGCAGCACGACCGCAACCCGCTTCCCGTTAATCATTATTTCCTTCTAAATCCGGTACCGCACAGGCGTAGCCGGGAGCGGAATTTGGCGCGGCGAATCACACGCCCCTCGCTCAGCCCAGTTTTTCGCTAGGGTATCATTCGCGAGTCGAAGACATGAAAAAAGTTATTCCATGTTCGCTTCACCGTCAACTAACAACTCTGAGGAATCTGCAAATCGTAGAGCTCTGTCGAATACAAGGAACCGCCAATATTTCAATCCAAAATCAACAGCTTGACCGAAAAGAGGATCGACGAACCCAGCACAAAGGTGAAGGGGCCCTGCAACCACGAACGCATCCAACCGCCTAGAGGGTGCAGGCTCGGCCTATAATCATCACCAAATCTTTGGGCAAAGCGAACGATCTACACGGAGGGATGCGATGAAAATGCGGTTGAGAGACACATTGGCGTGGTTCGTTGTGTTCATGGCCCTTGTCGTGGGCTCTTTGTTTGGGTTCGTCGGCAGCACGTTTGCGCAACCGGTGATTTCCAAATTAGATGTCGCCGCGGCGGCTTCGCAGGACCAAGCACAAGCAGATCAGGCCAAGCCCTCTGAGGAAAAGAAGACAGAGGAGGGTACGAAACCGGAAGAAAGCAAAAAGCCCGAAGAACAAATGGCCTTCGACGACGCGGTGAAGGACATGGAGATGACTAAGGGGCTTTTCACGCTGTATCGCAAGCCGGACGAGAATCGAGTCCTTATGGAGATCCTTCCGGACCAATTCGACAAAGTGTTCCTTTTTGCTGCGACGACCGATCGAGGCACAGGTGAACGCGGTTTGTATGCATCCATGGTCGATGGCGACTTCCCGTTCGTCTTTCAGCGGGTAGGAAAGACCGTTCTTTGGGTGCATAAGAACGCCAGCTTCAGCGCCGCGAGTGGCACGCCGGCAGCGCGCTTTAGGGACGTGTCGTTTACTGACGCCATCATTGGGTCAGCGAAACTCCTATCGAAGCCGCATCCGGAGCGGAGGAGCATATTGATCGACGCTTCTGAGATGTTCGTGAGCGACCTGCTCGCGTTTGCGATAGCGTTGAATCGGGCTTATGAGCCAACGATTTTCCACTTCGACAAAGAACGAAGCTCCATCGGAACTGTGAAGACATTCCCAGAAAATGATCTGCTTCAAATCCGCCTGCATTATGCGACAGACAATCCCCGAAAGGTTTCGATCGCCTTGCCGGACCCTCGAAGTGTTCCTCTGGTGGCGAAGTACGAATTCTCAGCGTTTCAGGAGACCGGCTACAAACCGCGAATTGCGGACGATCGCGTAGGCCACTTCAACACAATCATGCAGGACTTTACTTCCGACCGCCCTATGAGTCCCTACGTTCGATACATCAATCGCTGGCAGCTCGAAAAAGCTGACTCGAACGCACAACTTTCCCCGCCGAAGCAGCCGATCATTTATTGGCTGGAGAACACCATCCCCGTGGAGTACCGGGAAGCAGTAAAAGAGGGAATCCTACTCTGGAATAAAGCTTTCGAGCGAATCGGGTTCAAGGACGCAATCGTGGTAAAGCAGCAACCCGATAATCCGGACTGGGACTCGGACGATGTTCGCTACAGCATGATCCGCTGGTTTACCGGCGTCGACGCGGGATTTGCGATCGGTCCTTCGCGCGTCAACCCCTACACCGGGCAAACTTATGATGCGCATATCGGATTCAGCGAAGTCCTAACGCGAAGTCTTCGCCGCGAAGCCGAGGAAAGAATCGGACCGGTAGCTTCGGAGAGCTGGCCTGTAGCAGCTTGGACAGGAACAGGGCTGCCGTTGGGCGCGCTTGGTGGACGAGACGTGCGCTACTTTTGCGATTACGCTCAGGGGCTAATGCAAGAGGCCGCGTTTGCTCGTTCCGTGCTTGACGCGCGCGGCCCCGTGCCACCCGAGCTTGAGGAAAGGCTGGTGCACGAGTTCCTCGTCAGCATTGTGGCTCACGAAGTAGGACACACCTTGGGTCTGCGGCACAATTTCAGCGGCAGTACGATTTTAAAGCCGGATGAGTTGAACGACTTGAAGAAAACTGACGAGCTGAGTCAGTCGAGCTCGGTGATGGATTACAACGCCATCGTCATCGCGCCTAGAGGCCAAAAGCAGGGCCATTTCCTTCCTGTCACGCTCGGACCCTACGACTTTTGGGCGATCGAGTACGCCTACAAACCGATCTCCGGAAACGAAAAGGAGGAACTGAAGAAGATCGCGTCACGGGCGGCCGACCCCATGCTGCCTTATTCGACCGACGAAGATGCGTTGGGTACGGTTAGACCGCAATCTATCGATCCGCTGGCCAATCAATTTGATCAATCCGACGATCCCATCGCCTTTTTCCGCGAGCGGATTGGGATCACTAACGAACTCTGGAGCGCAGAGGAGACCAAACTTGCTATCTCTGGAGAAGGGTATCAGATCATGCGGCGTGCCATGGATGGCAGTCTAACTGAGTATTCACGGGCATTGCTGACTGTATCGAAATACGTCGGCGGGATCTATCATTACCGGGACCACGTCGGGGATCCAAACGGACGCGTTCCCTACGTGCCAGTGCCAGCGGCAAAACAGCGCGAGGCGCTGGAATTTCTTCGCACGTATGCCTTCAGCGAAAAGGCGTTCCATTTGCCTCCGGGCCTGCTCGACAGGCTGGCGATCGAGAGGCTTCCCGGTTTGGACTGGGACGACTACTACTTCGTGCAAAGACTCGACTACCCGTGGCACGACCAGGTGCTCGGTCTGCAACGAGCGGTTTTGGATCGCCTTTATCATCCAATAGTTCTCGCACGAATCCAGGATAATGAACTGCGTTTCAGACCTGATCAAACTCCGTTCCGCATGGCCGACCTCTTCAACGGTTTGAACACTGCAATCTGGGCGGAGCTGGGTGCGGGAGGGACGAGCATCTCAAGTCTGCGCCGCAACGTTCAGCGCGAGGACTTGAAGCACTTAATCCGGCTCGCATTGCGGATGCCACCGCCTCCTCTCCCTCCACCACCGCCGGTCGGGATTTTCGTCACGTTTCCTCCCGCTCCGAAGCCGCCGGAGGACGCCACGACCTTGGCTCGCGCCGAACTGGTCGAAATTCGCGGAAAGATCCGCGGCGAGCTAGTCTCAGGAAAAGTGACCGACGCGACCACGCGAGCATACCTGGAAGAAACTCAGGAGCGCATCGAGGCAACTCTGCAGGCTCGTATCCAGAAACCGGTGGAGTGAAGCTGGATTGAACGGCCGACTCCGCGATAAACGTGATTATCGAACAAGCGGGATCCCGGTGGCTACCTCGAAGCCGCAATCTAGGAACCGCGAGGATCGCCGACGCCCGGGCTACGTTTCCGTCGGATTTACAAATTCCCCAACATCGCGTGAAACAGTCGCGAGATTGTGTTGAAGCGCGGTCGATCCCAGCAAGCTAACTATGGTTGAATCCCCGCTCAAAAACACGGAACCAACTTCATCGAACTAACTTGCGCGAACGGGACCTACAGTGCGCATTGTATTCGAGACCAGCTATTCGCAAGGCTCGCCCAGAGCCGCGGTATATCCAGTTTGTACGGCGTCTCCTTGGGCCATGTAGACGCCATGTTCGGAATGGCCGTACGTCTCGCTATCGGGGCAGTAATAGATGCCCGTTGACTTGTTGACCCAGACCCTTATCTTGCGCCTAGCCTCTTCTGATTGGCGTGTCCATGTTGGGAAGTGAAGCCTTCGGAGGTGCAGCACCCAGCCGCTCCCCGGGCGTAGTAAGTAAAGGAGGGCGAGAACGGCGAGGATGGTGGGAATCCCGAGGACGATGAGCATAGATCCAGGAACCGGCGCCTTGGTAGAGCGTGTCATTTGAGGATACTGTAAGTCCCCGCCGAGTTGGTGACAAGCTCGACCTTTAAGCAGAATTGCCAATACTATGGCGGCGGACTCCCGGAAGACCCCAGGCATGCTGGTTGGACGGAACCCCTCAAAGATGGAGATTTTCTCGGGAGGATACTGCTGGGGAAGACGAAAGGGCCGTATAAGCAAGAATGAAGTTCTTAGAGACCCTAACTTATCTCCCGTGAACCCGTTCGTGGTTCCGCGCAGTTGGCCTTGAATACGCTACGATTGCTTATTTCTATTTTAACTGTCGAGCCACTTCGTCTTAGTCCTGTTCAACGGCGGATGGGTAAGTGCGCCTCGGACCTTGCGGAGAACACACTGTGATTCGCGACCTAGACCAAATAGGAACGCGAAGGGCAACATTCAGTGGATCTTCCCAGCAAGCACCACAGTAGAAGCTATTTCGTGAAACAGCGAAAGCTAGCTGGCCGAGGACAGATTCACCGCAGCGTTTGAAAATACGTTGCTGATTGTCTGCCCTAGCGTCTGCATGGAGACAATTGCGACCAATGCGATCAATACCATCAGCAACGCATATTCCGTGAGGTCCTGGCCTTCTTCTTCCTTCCACAGTCTTTTGAGAATTGTCATATCTGGTCCTCCAATAGGTACAGGGCTGATTGTGCTCTAGGAAAACCGTAAGCGCGCAGCATTTCCTTTGTTATGTTGGCAATCTCCGTGCCAGATTGAAAATAAGATAGATAGTGCGTAATCCCTTGAATCACAATGCCTTGGACAAAGCGGCGCTCCGCAATCACGATAATAGACTATCGGATGTACAAGTGCTTTCCCTTTAGTGCAAAACCTGTGCTTACCGATGGAATTCTTTCCGAAGCCACCACATTGGGTGCCGTTTGATCGCGCCGAGGCATCGGTTCTGCTACTTACAGTACTATTCTGCATCGCCGATGCGTGCAGCAACTATGTCTCGGTGGCGTTGGAGCGTGGCCGTTCCTGGTGGTTGGCGGTATCGCCGCTGGCGGAAACTGTGTGCATACCATACTCTGAGCAACGTTCATGATGTTCACTATGTTCATGGGCGCATTTGGTCGGCATCGTGAGGGAGGGTGTGATAGTGATTGGGCCACCCGTTCCTGCTTGGTCCTTCACACTCAAAAAGAAAATTCGGGTTCGATTGTAAGCGTGGCTTCCATCACCCAGGCAATATGCATGAACGTGACGCGTACTTGAGAGCCAGGTTTTCTGCTGGCAAGCTCGGTATTCAAGGTCTCATCGCTCGTCACGGCGATGCCGTCTATCGCCACGATAATGTCACCCACTACAAGGCCAGACCTCGCCGCGGGACCGAAGGGTGTTATATCGAGTATTTTCACGCCGTCCAGACCGTCACTCGGTACTTCAGCCGGCAGGATACCGATCATTTCGCTTCCGGACTTGCCCCGGCGGCGTGTCCGATGACCGAAAACCGCTCCACTGATAACGCTTCCTTGCGCACTTTCTTTATCTGGAGCTGCTCGGCTCATTGTGTCGGCGCTTGCAGTTTCGCGATTTGGGTTTTCCTGGTTTGGAGCGTCACGATCCTGGGCTGAAACATTCTCTATTGCGACAATGGTGGCCTGAGCGTTTTCCATAGGCACAGTTGCCAGCTTCACAGTTGGAGGCGTCGCTAGAACTAGAAGCGCGCGGGCTAAGGCCTTGGTGCCTTCCGGCTTGCGGTCATGGTTTGCGCCTTCTGAATTTCCGTTGGCCTGAGCGATGCAAGGAATGGGCACGATCCATGGATTGACTCTGTGGTCTTGCAATAGATGTTCGGACGCCTCTAGGGCTTCCGCCTTTGAGGTTGTCAGCATACGCACTCGCCAAAGAGTGTCGTCTTGGGTGACGAGTGGCGTCAGCGTCGTGGGATAGGAGAATCTTTGGGTGAGCCTGTTTAACATCGCCAGGGCTTCGGCTCGGTTACCGTAAGCGCCGACCTGTACCGCGTAACACCTGGCGGTTTCGGGGCTCTTCGTCACTGCTTCTGTTGTTTGGATCTGCGGCACGGCCAACGATGTCTGTGAAGACAAAAGCAGACCCACAACAAGTACTAACGGAGCAAGCGCTGTGCGGGCGAGAACATTAGCGGACACTATAAACAACCGCTTCGAAGATACGCGGTTTGTTTCGTTTGCAGAAACCACTGTAGGTGTACCTAACACGATATCGCTCGAAATCCTTCAAATCGAAAACTCTTTATTCCAGAGCCGTGATATTGCGTTTTCTTCGTATAATGCAGTTCCTCTACCGATTCAACCCAGAATCGGATCTTCTTCGAAAGCTTCTCTGAAAATGCGAAGCTGAGTTCCATCTTACTTCCGGCGCGGCCGCTGCCGAATGCTCGCACAAACCGTTGCGCGCGCCAAGCGAAAGCCGCAGCATTCACGCTGTTTTGTGGAAAACCCTCTGATTAGCTGTGAATTTCGTAGGTCTATACGAAAGTGGTTGCGCAGCATTCTTGAATGCCTTGCGTGTGATCAACTGCCATCTTGCGGTAGGATTCCAATCGGCCCAATGACAAACATTCCGCGATTCGTACAGGTGTTCGCCTTAGGCGCTTGGGTGGGGTCGATTTTCTACTTCAGCGCGGCGGTGGCACCGGGCGATTTTCGAGTTCTCTCGAGCGCCGATCAGGCTGGAGCTCTCATTGTGTTCACGCTGGGGCGGCTGCACCTGATGGGCGTAGTCGCGGCGCTCCTTATATCTCCTCGCGACGATGGCGCTTGCGCGGTCCTTCAAGGGCCTCAGTCGGCTCGAACTGATCGCCGTGATCGTAATGCTGGCTGTTAACGATCGTCTCTCAGCAATTTGTGATGCGGAAAATACAGGTGCTGCAGATGCAGATGGGATCGGTTGCTGCAACATCGACGAGCGATCCGCTGCGCGTGCAGTTCGACCGGCTGCACGACGTTTCCGCGGATATCGAGGGCGCGGTGCTGCTCATTGGGCTTGTGCCGCTGTTTCTTACGGTGCGCAGTTACCGGCTCTAGCGAAATAGAAACCTTGCGGCGGGAGAGATAGAAGACGGTGGGGGGCGGAATAGCACTTCCCGGGCGCTATAGCCTAGAAAAAAAATGGACCTCCCGTGCGGGAAGGTCCATTCTTAGGAGACAGAACGTACGTCGGCGACGGAGCGAAAAGGTCTAGGAAGCGAACCTGCGTCGGGCGAATCCCGCCAAGCCGAAAAGACCGGTACCGAGCAGCATCAGGGAGCTGGGCTCAGGCACCGAGGGGGTCCCCGTCCCAATCCCGACATCATTGGAAATAGCCAGAACGCCTTGCCCTTGGAAAGCCTGTATGTGGGTTTCGGTCGGCAACGGGGTACCCGTCGGCATGGTCACGTCAAACGTAAAATCGATCGTACCATCTGGGACACTAATCGCCGGACCTGCGGAACACCAAAGATTGGCAGAGCCGTTTATGTTGCAGCCCGAGGGGTTGTTCGGTCCTTGACCCAACACGCTCCACCCGGCAGGACTGGATTCAAGAGCCACATTCGTGGCACCAGTAAACTGAACAGAGAAGCTAGACAAAGTCCCTGATATACTGGCGCCAGCAGTGGTGATCGCCAAATTCACGTCGAAAACTCCGCCGCCATCAGCTTCGCCAGTGGTGAACATATAACATACACCACCTGAACAAGTGGTGTCGGCATGCACCGGCGCGCTGGCCAGTGCCAAAACCGCTACAAAGATCGAAGCGAAGATTAGTTTTCTGTACATTCTGTTCTCCCCCAGGGTAGCCCAGGCTAGGACACTCATAGGGCACCCGGCGAGAATGCCAGCACGCCCGATGCCAATGGACGGCTCGACTAGGTTTGTGGGACTGTAAAAAATTGGGCCCTTATTTTCACTTACTTACGCCCTATCGATACCTTTGTGAGGGCTCTCCCGCCCGGTGGTCAAGAGCAGGTTATGCAAACCTTTGCACACAACAAGACAATGAAATCCTCTTAGAGCTAAGACGCTTAGGCGCAGGACTGCGGCGGCCGAATGGCGGACGATCTCTTTTTTGTCGGACATGGCTATCGAACTGCCGCCACATTAGCCTCGAGAATTCTCGCAAACCTCTTGTACTATACGCGTCGTTGATCGCTTTGAGTTGGTCGGGCTCGAGGCGAAAAGGGAGACTCCGGCTAATTTCGCATACTGAGCCGGACCATCAGAAATGGCGGCACCTCCGCCTCGCCTCAGAAATTGTCCGAAGCGAATCGTCTTGTGAGTGTGCCCATAACGGACTAACATTCGGCCACTCCCTGCAGAGAAGGATCCTATGACTGGCAATGCAGGTGTGTCGGAACTGCTTCTCATTCTCTTCCTCGCCACTCCGATAAGCGTTGCGGTCTACCTGTCTTGGGTGGCTTGGACGCGAGCCGATCCGCAGCAGGATTCGATAAGCGTTCAGTACGAGCCCCCGAATAACCTCACGCCGGGCGAGTGCGGGGCGCTCGCGGACAACGCGGTCGCCTTGCGCTGCATTACCGCGACGATCACTGACCTGTCGGTTCAGGGCTATCTCACGATCGAGCAGGAAGAGTTGACCGACGCGACAGGCAATCACACGGACTACGTCTTTCATCTGAGAAAGCCGCAAACCGAATTGGGCAGGCTGAAGCCGCACGAGCGCGAAGTGATGACGAGTCTTTTCACTTCGACCAACCCTCTGCTCATGCTGTCGCTGGCCGTGAAAGGGTTAGAGGAGGCTCATGTGGCTTCCGGGAATTAGGATGCTTGACTCCGTCGGGAATAAAATGCTTGCCTCTACGCTTTCCCGTGTCGGGGCGAAAGCGAAGGAAGCGTCTGACCAGTATCAGGCCCTGTCGGGGACAAGCGACGGCGTTTTGGAATCTGTGGCGTTGTCGGACCTGCAGCAGCAACAGTTCTCAATGCGTTTACCCAGGATTCGCAACGCCATCTTCAACGGGCTTGTGGCCGAGGGCTATTATGCGAGTCGTCCCGATTGGATACGGATCAAATATGGAGTCTCTGGAGGCTTCCTCGGACTCGCGATGGCGGTCGCAGGAGGATTTTTGGCGTCGATGACCAAGATAGCGCCGCTCGCGTTGATTGGAATCGGCACGTTCACCGGCGCGATCGTTCTCGGATTCGGCTTCTTCCTGCCGGCACGAACGCGCGCGGGAACGCAGTGCTCGCAAAAGTGTTGGGGTTTCGCGAGTTCCTTGTTCGCGTCGAGAAGGATCAAATCGAGCGGCTCGAAAAAACGCCCGAGCTTTTTAAGAAGTATCTGCCTTACGCCATGGCCCTCGCTGTGAAGAACAAAGTGGACGCAAACTTTCGGCAACATTACTGTGCCGCCGCCACAATGGTATCAGGGCAAGCGCCGCGAAGTGTTTCTGCCTATGCATCTCACCAATGACTTGATTCAGATGTCGACTCAGGCAGCAGGCGCTTCGACTTCATCGTCACTCAGTTCCGGTCCCGCAGGGGAATTCCCCAATTAGTCATTTCCTAGAATATTTTCTTAGTTGCAAAGAACCGGATGCGTGATGAGTGGGCTCATCCCTAAAAACTTGCCCTCACTCCCACCTGCGCCGCAAACGGAATCCCTACCGTCGTCCCCGGCCCGAAGAAATCCCCCAGCGCCCCCGCCGGCGCTCGCAACTGATTCAAACTGATAATCGGCGTGCTGCACGCCGCTGTTGCGCACAACGCCGTCGCATTCGCCAAATCATTCACCGGCACCGGCAACGCTGAAATATTCGTTACGAAGTTTGCGCCCGGATTATTTCGGTTGAACAAATTGAAAAACTCAACGAACGGCATCAGCGTCCACCGCTCGCGGAACGTAAATGGCCGGCTCACCCGCATATCCACCTGGATGTACGGCGTCCCGCGAAGCTGGTCGAGCGAGGTCTGTCTTCCGTTCACCACGGCGCGATCGTCCGCCGCGTCTCCGAATCCGTTCACGTCGACTCGCGTCGTCAGTGTATACGGCCGCGCGCTCTCAAACTGCGAGAGCGTGGCGATCTCGAATCCGCCCGGCACGCGCAGCGTCCCCGCGAGCACGAAGCGGTGCCGCACGTCCTCGCCAGATGGCCCGTAATCACCCTTCTCAAACGCATTGTTCGGGTTGCACACGCCGTTCACGTAATCGAACAACTCGCCTAGCACGCAACCCCACGTGTCAGCCTTCGAAAGCGTGTAGTTCGCAATCAGACTGAACCGCCGCGAAACGTTTCCCTGCAAGTGAATCATCAGCCCGTTGTAGCTCGAGCGATTGTCCGAGCGGAACACCGAAATATTTGGAGCGTCTGCGGGCAGTGTGAACCCGGACACAAGTTGGTAACGCCGGTAGCCGTGAACTCCCTGCTCGTGCGTGTAGTCGGCGCTCACCATCCACCGAGGGTTGAATGCATGTTGCGCACCGCCTGTTAGATGGATGGCGTAGGGGGTTCGATAGCGTGGATCAATCAGGGCTCCCATGCCGCCAGCCGGAACGCACCCGGGATCAGTCGGGATAACGCAGGTTCCCGGCGGCGCATTCACCGCCTGGAACGCGTTCACCCAACCGTTCTGTGCCAGATCGTTGAAAAAAAGGCCAAACCCGGCGCGAATCACCGTGCTCTGCGATTGTCCCGGCGAATATGCCACACCAACCCGCGGCCCAAACTGCTTGCGGTAATCATGCGGCACGCCGCCAACGAGCGGAATCCCGAGCGCACGCAAGGTCAGCAGCGCTGGGTTCTCCAGCTGCGACCGTCCCGAGGCCGAGAAGAGCCCGAACGTGTTGTCGTACCTCAGACCGTAATTCAGTGTTAGGTTCGGCCGCACGCGCCACGAATCCTGCGCGTAAAGCCCCAGCCGCTGTATGTTCTGCGCGAACGAACCGTCGCTCGCCGGAGTCGGCGTGCACGTCACGTCCGCTGGAATCGGTGAAGCGCATGTCAGATCGGAATAGAACCGCGACGGATTCGCTGCGTAAAAGGTCGGATCGTTCGCATACGTTAGCAATGTTTCTTTTGTGCCCGTTAACGCCCCGTCCAGCACCGGCTCGTGAATGAAGTTCACGCCGAAACTCGGCGCATGCGTTCCAGACGTATGTTGTACATCGTAGCGGAATTGATATTTCTCTTGGTTGCGAAGCACTGGAAAGTTTGCGATCGCGGTCGTGAACTGATTGTCACCGAATGTTTCGAATCCGGAAACCGTCTGCGACGTGGCGCTGAAGGGAAATGCCAGCGCGAAACCGAGTTCCGAACTGCGCGCTTCCGTGTGGTGCAATCCGCTCGCGTCGAAAGTGAACGATCCGAGCCATGTCGGGCTGAATGTGAACTGCTGGTTCGCCAGCAGGTTCAAATAGTTCGAATGTGACGTCGCTCCCGTCGAAGGTAGCCCGCCTTGCTGCACCAGATCGTTTTCGGTCGTGTAATTGTCGATCGCCGCGCGCAAAAACCAGTGCGACCGCGAAGACTGGTACCAATCGAGGCGTGTCGTTCCGAGATAATCCCGGAACGGCACAGGGACACTGCTGGGCACTGCGATAGAGCTCACGCCCGGAACCAATCCCATGGCCGCCAGGTTCGCAAGTGCTTCAAATTGCGTCTGGCTCGCTGGGCTGTAGGCGATGCTGGCGCGCTCGTGGACGAACTCTAACGACGAGAAGAACCACAGCTTGCCTTTTTGAATCGGGCCGCCAATCGTCCCCACATAGTTCTGCCGGGAAAACGGCTGCTTTGGATTCGGCGCAGGATTCTCAATCGGATAGCGCGCATTTAGGGCCGCAGAGCGCTCGTAGAAGGCTGCATCACCATGCCAGCTATCCGTTCCGCGCTTCGTCGTGATCACTACCGACCCCGCCGTTGTCTGTCCCGTGTCCGCTTCTTCCTGCGCTGTCCGCACCGCAAATTCCTGAATCGCGTCCGGCGAGAAATTCTGCAGGAATCCGCCGATGTAATCGTCCGAGTTGTCCCCGCCGTCGACCGAAAGCTGCACGTTCAAGCCCGAGCTACCGCCGAATGAAACCGCCGTAATTCGCGCCTTCGTTGGATCGGAAGGCTCGACCGGCTCGGTCCCGGGAACGAGATACGCGATGTTCGCAAAGCTGCGATGCGCTAGCGGTATCGTCTGCAGATCTCTCACGATCACGATTCCCTGCTGTACCGCGCTCGCCGTATCGATCGGCTCCGTAGTGATCGACGACGCCTGCTGGTTCACCATCACTGTCTGTTGCACCGGCTCGGGTTTCATCGTGATCGTCAAATCGCGCACGGAGCTGGCGAAAACCGTAATTTCGGCCCGCGCGTCTGCGAACCCCACCGCGCGTACGCTCACTCGATACAGTCCCGCTGCCAGCAAATCGACGCGGAATTCCCCGCGTTCGTCGCTGGACGCGCCGCGCACAAACGAGGAGCCCGTTGCTTCAATCTCGATCTTGGCACCCTGCACGCGCGCCCCGCTCGCATCCTCCACCACACCCCGCAGCGTTCCGGTCGGACTCTGCACGCGCGCCTCGCCTCTACCCAGAAGTCCCAAAGCCAAAACAAAAAACACTCCGGACAGCGAGGTCGTCACCCATCGCATCCGAGATGGCTGAATCATGCCGGGCATTATCCTTGATGCAATGTGAGGCGTGCGCGGCAGCCCCGCGCACGCCTCAAGGTTGCAGAATCGTGGACGCTAGCCGACCAAACGCCCAAACGGAGCGCATCTGGCAGTCAACAGCTGGCTCGCGTTCAAGGCTTGAAATCAAATGGAGCCGTTGCGTCGATCGCGTTGAATATGGGGCCGGTCGACGTGCCTGTTGTCGAGCTTCCGGTCCCGCCGGCTGCCGCCGATGTCGCTTGCGTCACGGTAAGAGCGGTGATCGAGTACAACACGGCAGTGGGATTGTTACCCACATCGGAAACCGGGACAGTGAGGGTGATAACTCCGCCCGTACTCGACGCGGAATAGCTGCCCTGTATCGTGTGAGCAGGATTGTAGGTCAGGAATTTGCCATGTGTGTCGCTCAAAGCCAATGTCTCGCCGTCGTAGAACGACACGGTCGGCGCTGGGACGCATGCAGGAGAACCAACGGCGCCGTCCGCTTCCATAGCTGCGAAGTAGATGTGCCCCGCTCCGTTCGGGTCAGGCACTTCCCAGCGCACCAGCCAGACAACGTCGGTACCGCCGAGCGTTACCGGGACGCAGAGAGTGCTGAAGTCCGCAACATTGATCGTGAACTTGTAGTGCTGTGCGTCGGGCATGGTGATCGACGTCGATTGAATGATCAGGTTTCCGGTGGCCAGAGTCGAAGTGCCGTCGGCGGAATAGAAGGCTTCCGGGGACCCAACCCCGGCGCCGGTGGCAGGCGAGGGCCCATTTATCTGGCCGATGTTGGCATACAGGCTCGGGCCGGCGACTTGGCGGCTGAACGCGAGCACAGCAGACGACGTGCCCATGATGAAATTCTGGTTGACTGCGTCGGCCCAGGTTACGTTCGCTTCGCCCTGAAGCCCGGTCGTAACGCTAATGAAGTCGAGCAAGCCTCGGTCGCCCCCGGTGGTGCACCCGATCCCAAAGGTGCAGATGGCACCGTAGTGGTTGGAAATTTCCGAGACCTGCGTGGACGTGAAGCTAGGGCTCGGGTTGGGCGCTCCGTTCGTAATGGCGTTCAGGCTCTGGGCCATCATCAGGAGCCAGTGTGCCGTAATGGCGCCGGAGCCGCAGGGTTGGTTCGGACACGAGCCGAGTGTCGGCGTACCATACCAGACGATATCCACACGGCCGGGGTCGCCCGCTGCAATCCACGGGAACAGATTCGTGCCGTTCACCAGGTTGGGCGTGGCGGCAGTTACCTGTACCGGAGGGCCCCAGGCCTTGCCGTGGTTGGTGGAGACGGCCATGTAGATCCGGCTCGGGCCGTTGATCGTTCCGGACGAAGGGTCAACCGTTGCCTGCGACCAGACCACGTAGAGATTTCCGGCACGGTCGATGGCGATGGGGCTGAAATCCTGTCCGACGGTGACCGTGCTATTGCCACTGCTGTTTAGCGGCGCAACGTAGGCGAATTCAGTGGTGCAAGTGGAGGGAGACATCTGGCACAAAGTTTGGCTACCTGTGAGCGCGATTGGTGTCGTCGCGTTGTATCCGTTCGGAAAACGTACCACGACGATAGCGTTGTCGTTGCCGTTGGCGTCGGATCCTCCCACGAAGTTTCCGGTTGCCGGATCTACAAATCCGGTATGCGCAATGTAGACACCGCCGGTCGAGTCGGTAACGATCCCTGAAACGATGCCGTCGGGTTCGATTTGCTGTGCGGGTAAGGGAGTGAAGGTGACCCCGTCCCGCGACCGGGTGATCTCCACGATGTTGCCGCCTACTTGTCCTAGGCCACCCTCGCCCAAACCGCACGGTGTGACGCACTGTTCAGTCTCATCCACGGTTTGGTACAGTGCGCCGCCATTTTGAGGATCACCGAAAGCTGCGATCCAGGGGCGGTCCACCCCTGTATCGTTGGCGGCGTTGCAGGTGCTCAACCAAGTGGTCCCCTCGTCCGAGCTGACGCTGTTACTCACGTCGGTCAGTCCTTGCAGATCGGCAAAATAGAGTCTGTTCACGCTATCAACGGCCTGAGCCGAGTCCCCGCCTCCTACACAGGTGACGAGCGGCTTCCCGTAAGGTGCAAGATTGCCTGGGACGAGGTGAAAGCTTTGGCCGTGGTCTTCTGAGCGCGAAAGGTAGCTGGCTGTGGTCGAGAAGCCGAACGGCCCGGAGATGTAGATACGGTCTTCACCATCGATCGAAATGCTAGGCTCACCATTAACGCGCTGGTGGTCCACGATGACTTCACGCCCGAAAACCAGAACGCTGGAATGCGCTCCCGATCCGCCGCGCCGGTTAGCAGTGACCGACCCGCTCCACCCGCCGGCGCTCTGGTCGCTGTTATGGAAACGCACCGCAAGTGGATCGGTGGTATCGGGAGACAGGAAGATGGCCGAGAGTGTGGCGCCGTTTGGAGCTAAACCCTGCCGGCCACCGCAAAGCGTGAGTGGCGCCATGGTCGAGCCCTGATAGACCAACGAACTCGTCTGATCGGCTGACGGGTACCATCAGTTGTCATTGGCGCCCACCGCGTGTAGGATTGCACCGGTAGTGTGATGGTGAGGGTCTGAGCGCTGCCGTCGGGGCACACGACATTCATCTGCACAATACCGGTGGTCACCGTCACCGTCGTCCCCGGATGATTTCCGGGCATGGTAAAGTCATAGCCTGCGCGAATGGTGTCACCCGGGTTGACGGGCAGGTTCCCCTCCATCGCACCCCCAATGGTCACCATTTGCGCGCTGACTGCCGGCGTCAAACACAGCAAAACAGCGACGCCAATAAGGGAGGCCAAGCAGAAGCGGAGTCTGATCAATACATAAGAGGAACGATTCATTTCCGTCTCCTTTTTAACTCGAATGACTGCGCGTCAATTCCTGCACCATCCACGTTTCCCAAGGTAGTTCTGAATTCGTTAGGCAGCTTTGAACTCGTTTCTACGGTTCTGGCCAAGCGACCGGCACGCCGCGGGTAACATATTCCCGCGGCGTGCCGGGGCAGCCTATTGCGGGTATGTCGAGGGAATGAGTTTATTGATTTTGTAAATGTCCCACGATCCGAGGCCGGTGACGTAATCGTAGCCGGGAAGTGCGGTGAATAATCCATTCCCTCCCAGGACCACATCATTGAAGTCCGGACTGCTCGGAGACGGACCGCCGTTGGCGAGTTGATAGATCAAAGGCCCGGCGAACCCGAGTTTATTGTGATGCGCAGTTTGAATTCGGGCCCATGAACCCATCGCCAGCGGGGAAGATAGGCTGGTTCCACCGATCAGCGTTGCGGTACCACTTACAAACACGTTTGCCGAGCAGATCGCCAGCAGGGTTCCTCCGGCGCACATCGAGACGTCGGGCACGCCACGGCCGGTACCAACTGCAGATCCTTCGGAACTGGGAACGATGGGCAGCGTGCCAGATCCCGTATATGCCTGCCAAAAAGGAGGATTTTCAAAGTAGCTGGGTCCGCCACCGCTGGCCTCCCACCCAGTCTCGAAGTCGTAGGTGAAATCGGCGTTCGTGAAAAGGTTCGTTCCGCCAACGGCGATCACGTAGGGCGATGAAGCCGGATAGGAAGTGTCTGGCGGCCCGGTGAGGGGCACGCCGTTCGTCAAACCTTCCACTGGACACGCAGAGCCGTTGTCGTCGGATGCGGCAAACGGAGTAATGCCCTGAAGCGCTGCTTCGCCGAAGACCTCATCATCGATCAGCATCGCGCCGTCGATATATGGGCTAAGTTCACACTCGCCGAAGGACATGTTGAATGCTTTTACTTTGTTCTGAGAAACAGCTTTGTTGATCGCCAATGCAAGATCGGAATCAGTGAGGGAGGTGGCCGCGTAGAAATATAGTTGTGATACTTGTTGCGCGATTCCAGTGGAGACCTGCGAATCGAGGTCCCACTCCTCGGCGCCACTCGTATCCGGACTGGGAACGCCAGCGTTCACAACAGTGACGGGTACCTGGGGCAGCTTGTACGTCTGCTCATAAGTCCGTAAATCCTTGATCACCTGGGTCAAATTACCTTCAACGATGTTGCCAACCGCGGTAGCCGAAGCGGGCGTGAAGTTCTGTGCTGGGCAGTGGGGATTGTCGGATGGACAAGTCGCGTCGTAGGCAATCTGGTATTGCTGCGGGCCGAAGACCTCGTTGGCGATGGCGGGCGTCGGACAGTTCGGCGGCGTGCACGGGTCGGTCGCGGGAGAGGTGTTCAGTGCCAGCGTGTGAGCGTCGAAGTGCACCGCCACAACATTGTTTAATCCAAGGATCGCGCCGACAACACCTGAGAGTGACGCGGGTACCTGTGCGTCCCTCGCGTTTACGTAGACGGTGGTTCCGTTTACGGAATACTGCATCAGCGCTGTGTTGAATGCCGTTTGGACATTTGCTGCTGTTCCATCGGCCTCAATGAGAAGCTGATTGTCAGCCACAGTTACGTTTGAAAATCCATTGCTGGAGAGATAGTTCTGAACTGCCTGCACCTGCGCAGGGTCGGCCCGAACTGAGCCACGAATTGTTGCACGGTGAAAAAGGTTCCATAGAGCGAATCACCCGGCGTGATCATTCGTTTGAGGGTCGGTTGAATCTGATCCGCGTTTCGTTCCAGGAGGCCGACGGCAACGTGTATAGGAGCGGAAGACCCCAGGGGGCCGAGTAGCGTGGCGTTTTGAAAATTCTGTACCGCATAAGCTCTAGTGGCAGTCGAAACCCAGCTTGACTGGGCCAAAGCTTCCGACGAAAAAAGAAAGACGAGCAGGACAACCGGACATAACCTCATAAAAATCCGCATCGTATCCTCCGGAATTGGCAAGATGAGAGTCGATTGTTTGGCCCGATAGTCGAACTATGGAATCCAGCACCGTTGCTACTGCTTGCAAATATTCCAACCAGTGGGCTTTCCCGGTCAATACAGTTCTTACCCGATGTGCGTTCCCGCAGCGTGCTGCTAAGAGATTTAGCTGTGCAGGAGTTCGAGTACCTACAGTGCTAGGATTCGTAGTAATATCATCGTGTGAAGGCTCATACTCTGCGTGAATTGGCCATGGCCCGAACTCAAACCGCACGGACGAAAACTCGGTCGGTTGTTTCCAGCCGCGATCGAATTCGCGAAGCTGCTAAGCGCCTATTCGCAGAACGCGGATATGAAGGCACATCGACGGCCGAGATTTGCAACCTTGCCGGCACAAGCCAGTCGCAACTCGTCAAGCATTTCGTGGACAAGCAAGGACTCCTCGACGCCGTTTTCGAACACGCCTGGGAGCAGATAAATCCGACTCTCCATCTGGCCACGGAAGCGATTAGCGAGCCCCGGGAGAGGCTGAGGGTTGTCACCGAGATCATGTTCAATGTGTTGGTGAAGGATCGCGAGCTGCGCACGATTTTTTTGCTCGAGGGACGCCGGATTCGCGGCGACGGCCACATGGTGGTGTTGGTGCCCGGCTATCTGGAGTTCGTTAAGGTGCTCGATGCCATCTTGAACGAAATGGCCGAGCGCGGCGAGTTGCAGACGGGAATTCATCCCGCAGCATTACGCTCCGGACTGATGGGAGTCTTCGAAGCTTTGCTGCGTGACCAACTGCTGTCGAGCACGTCGAAGTTTCCCGCGTCCTACAACGACAATGATATCCGTCGTCTTTTCTATACCTTCCTTGCTTCGTGCATGGCGAAATAGCCGGCTGCTTAGATCCGCGGCCGGAATTCACATACCTGGCGGCATGGATATTTCTCTTCATTCCTTGAGAAACGAGGACTCGACGGATATTTCGGCCCCCAAAGCAACCGATCCTGGCGAGTGGATACTTGAGAGTCCTTCGATGAATTTCTCAGAAATGCTCGGGAAATGTGTCATTTTTGCTTGACACTCGATTCGAACAGGAGTAAACGTTCGGGCACTCATTCGAGCATACGATGCCCCGCGAGCACCCAGTCCTCGGGGTAAAAAAACGGTCCTGTAACGGCCAGTACTTCGGGCTGCTTAAGCGCGACCGACTGTTTCAAGTTTGCGTGTGTTCCTCGCTTATAGCCTGGATACGATAAATGACAGGCAGTGCGCGGTCTAATCCTGTCCGTAAGTGGTCACTCAGTTGCTTGGAATTGCTGATGTCCATCGAAGTAGGCGATCGGAAAAATGCGCGAAACACTGCCCCGAGGAGGACCCCCACCATGAAGGTATTCGAATTGACGCCGCTCCGAATAGTGCCATTGGTTTTGCTCTGCTGTTTCGTGTGCCTAGGCAGCCCGTCGCTGCACGCCCAGGGCTTTGTGTTCACGGATTTCAGTTCGACCACCGGATTGCAACTGAACGGGAATGCTGCGGTGGCAACTAGCAATGGCGTACAAGTCTTGCGAATTACTCCGGCTTCAACATCCCAGGTCGGAAGTGCTTGGTACTGCGGCTCCGCCTGCCCCCCGGGGACGGGCACTTTGTTGCCTCTGAAGAACGGGTTCTCGACAACTTTCAAATTCCAATTGAGTGGGAGCAACACCCCCGCGTACGGCACCGCGGACGGCTTCGCGTTCGTGATTCAAAATGGCTGTTTCTTCAACGGCGATAGCAGTACCTGCGGGAGTAGGGCTATCGATTCGATTAGCGGAGGCAGCGTTGGCTATAGCGGGAACGTAACCTGCATTGGTGCTCCGCCATGCACAGACGGAACCGAAGGCCTCACCCAAAGCTTGGCAATCGAATTTGACACGTATAACAACCCCTCCTTCGATATCAGCGCAAACGAGGTAGGCATCCAGAGCTGCGGCCTCGGCGCAAATACAGCCGATCACACCAGCTGTAACTTCGGATTGGTGGACCCGAGCACGACCGGCTTCAGCCCTCCGATCACGCTCGCGGACGGGACCGTCCACACCGCTACGATCACCTACACGCCGCTGTTTCCGTGCGACGGATGTCCAAATCTGACAGTCACTGTGGACGGTCAACAGGTCTTAGCAACAACCGTGAATCTTTCGACTCTGGGTCTTGACGCTAACGATGACGCTTACGTAGGGTTCACTGCCTCCACCGGAGCTGGCGACGAGAACCACGACATTCTCAGTTGGAGCTTCGACGCGGCACAGCAGCAGATGCTGAATGGGAGCGCTCAAACGATCACATTCCCCTTCGACAACAACACCCACAGTATCGCGTTTACGGTTCCGGCTGGTTGGTGCGCCTACGCTCCATGCACCGTAACGGCATTCTACACAGACACGCCGAATTCACTTTGGCAGACCGAATCGGCGAATTACCCCGGGACAACAATTGCGCCGATCACCGCGTTGAATGGTGACGGCGCAGTGTATACGGTGACATGCACGGACAAGTTCGGAAATATTTGTAGTAGTCCCCTCGACTACACAACCACCTTAGCTTGGCAATCGTCACAGGCCAATTTCTGCGGATCCGGGCCCGCGTTGGGGAAGGAAGAGACCAATACTTGGGAAAATATCCTCGGAAGTTGCAGTGAAGACCCGACGATCTCAGGGGGTTCGGCCCCTAGACTCTCCAGGTGGGCGGCCTTTTATGGCGTGACAGGGCCATCGTCCGCCACCGTGACAATTACCACACCAGTGAATGGCACCACTTACGTTCTGGGTGAAGTGGTGAAGGCCAGTTATTCGTGCAGTGGCACTTACTCTGAATGCGCCGGCACCGTAACAAACGGAACTCCAATCGACACCTCATCGGTCGGGTTGAAGACATTCACAGCCGAAGCAGACGTCACCTCAGGCCCAACTGCCACTGCGTCATCGAGCTATACAGTTACTTCCGCCTATCAGTTCATTGGATTCTCCTCGCCCGTGAACAACCCACCAGACCTGAACATCGCAAACGCGGGTCGAACAATCCCGATTAAATTCCAGGTACTCGATGCGAGCGGAAATCCCGTGCTGAACTTGACTTCGCCTCCAGTTAGCATTCAGTCTTTCCAAGCTAGCTGCAATAGCTTGGACACCTCGGTTTCCACTACCATCGACACGACGGCATCCGGCGCCTCAGGGTTTCTAAACCTCGGGGGAGGTTTCTACCAGTTCAACTGGGCCACTTTGAAAGCGTGGGCGGTAACTTGCAGACAGTTACAGGTTAACTTGGGCGACGGAGTGTTGCATAAGGCAGATTTCAAGTTCAAATAGATTTTCTAGTTAAGCTAAGGGCGGTCGAAGCAAATGGGAATCGCCCCCGGTCTGCCTAGCCCGGGCTGGCACCTTTCGAATATTGGGCAGATTGGGAGTAAATGAGGCCCAGATCGGAGCGCTGGAGAACGGCGTCGCTCCCGGTATCTTTCTTGATCTCATCGAGATACCGAAGCGCCTCGCGGTAGTGACTTATGGCTTCGGACCCGCGACCGCTCAGCCGAAGGGCGGTCGCCAATAGATACTGATCCTTGGCAAGCACGGATCGCAATTCCAGTTTCTCGGCTTTCGCCACTACGCGTTCAAGTTCCTGCCGGGCATGTTCGTAATCTTTGGTTTCAATCAAGGCCTCCCCCAAATAGACGGATGATTCGAGAGACAAGTACTTCATGCCGAGGCTATCGGCTTCCCCACCCAACTTCCTAAGCGCGCTAGCAGCTTCCGGCGGTTTGCCTTGTTTTAGGAGCACCCTAGCGAGGTGAAATTTGGAGAGCAAAATCTTCTCCTGCTCCTTCGAACGCGAGGCGAATTGTAGACCCTGGTCGTAAAGGTCACGTGCGGATTTGAAATCGCCGCGATAGAAAAAGCACTCTCCCTGATAATCGAGTGCCTGGGCAATCGAGCCGTCGTTCTTCAGTTCGCGAGACAAGGCGAGGGCTTCGTCGAGTGGTTTCCGGGCGTCGTCGATTCGGCCGGCATCAGCCAGGGCCATGCCGTAGCCGCTTAGGATCTCGGTCATCCAAAAGGTCCGGTCTTTCAGATTCCTGAATGTATTGAGAGCCTCCTCTTTCGCCTTGATGGCCGCGCCATATCGTCCTTGATATCCGAACAGCGTTCCCATGCTGTAGGATTCCATCGCTGCGCCTCGCTGGTCCCCCGAGTTGCGGTCGAGGTCGAGCGCCCGCACATAGTAAGCAAGTGCGTGATCGTACTGGCCGATCTTCGCACTCGTTTCGGCCAAATTATGAAGAGTGATTACGATGTCCTCTGCAATTTTCGATTTCTCGCGCAATTCCAGGGCTTGTTGAAAGTAGGCGAGAGCGCTTTCGTAATCCCCTTTAGAAAAGTAGCAGGTTCCAATGTTGTTCAGGCAGAGCCCTTGATTGCTTTCGTTGCCTAATTCCCGCTCAACTTGCAGCGACTCCTTGAAATATTTCAGCGCGTCGTCATAGTGACCCCGGTAATTGTAAAATGTACCCAAATCGATTAGGGTGTCGCCAAGACCCCCTTTGTCTCCGATTTCGCGCCGCAGTTGCAGGGCCTCCTGGTAACCTTTCAAGGCCTGATCCGATTTCCCCATCTCGTCCTGGATCTGGGCCATCGTGTTGAGGCTCACGGCAACGCCACGCTTGTCTCCGAGGTGCCGCCTGATTTCAAGCGCCTGCTGAAGATAGCGAAGGGCTTCGTCGTTCTTGTTTAGTTGGCGATAACAGATGCCGATCCCCTGCAAAATCATGCCTTTCGATTCATCATTTTCGAGCTGAATAGCGAGGGTGAGAGCGCGGTTGAAGAAATCCAACGCGCCCTGCGGATTGCGGCTCTTGATTTCCACGCGGCCCATTGCGATCAGCGCGTTCACATTTTTCGGGTCGCCCGCCAAAGCCTTTGTGTAGTGATCCCGAGCCTTGTCGAACACCCCGGTGTCTTCGTAGAGGCTCGCCAGTGCAAATTGAATTTCGGGATCATCGGGCGTAGCGGACACCAGGTTCTCATAGGACTGGATAGCCTTTGGGTAATCGTGCTCGATGCGCGCGTAGTTCGCGGAGATGAGATATTGTTCTCGGCGCGGCAGGTTTCCAGATAAATCGACAGCCTTCCGCGAGGCCTGTTCGGCTTCATTATCATGGCCTAAATTTGCGTACGTCTGTGCGAGCCTTGCGTAGGCGAGAGCAAATTCGGGATCTGCTTTTGTGGACGCCTGAAAACGTTTCAGAGCTTCGAGATTATTGCCCTTGCCTACGAGATCGACTCCTTCGGTATAAAGGCGGATTGCGTCCAGCGATTTCGATGAAGGCTTGAAGGATTGCGCCTTGAGTTCGTCCACAATCTGAGGCGATAGAGCCAGGTTTTCGCGGATCGTCTGCGCGAGTTGATCGACAGCGGTCAACAAATCCTTTTCGCTCGGCGCCTGCGTCTTGAAAGTGATGGCGCGATCCTGCTTCAGATCTCGCAACGTGGCGTCGATGCGAATTTGATCACCGAATTTTGCGTATTGCCCGGACACCACCCTATCCGCATTCATCATCGATGTGATCCGGCGCAGTGTCGCGGCATCCGATGTAGCGTCGGGCGTGATCTGCAAATCGTGCAGCACCTGGTGCAGCCTGTCGGAAGATACGGGATGTAGATGAGCGGACTGTCCCACGTCCGTGCTCAGCATGTCCGCGAGACTTGATCCGAGCCAGTCGAGCGATGGATCGCCCGACGCGTTTCGAAACGGAAGGATTGCAAGCGCGATGGCAGGCTGCGCCGGTTGGTCCGGTCTTGCTGCAGAGTGGAATCCAGGTTTCTTGATGACCACGAACGCGCCCACCGCAATCACGGCGGCCAGAGCAGGCACGAGCCATTTCCCATACGGAGTCGCCTTGCGCAACCAACGTTGCGTTGGAGTTGCGGCGGAAATCGAGGTTCCCGCCTCCCAAGCTTCCAGGTCTCGCGCGAATTCTCCGACGCTTTGGTAACGTCGCTCCCGGTCAATTTCAAGGCACTTCACTACCATGTCGCTTACGGCCCGGGGAATTCCCGGTTCCAGCTCAATTGGCGGCCGCGCGGATTCGTGTGTCCGCTTCCACAATGTCGCCATGGCCGTATCAGCTTTGTAAGGGGAGTAGCCAGTTAATAATTCGTAGAAAATAATCCCTAGCGAAAACAAATCCGACCGCGCGTCTAAACGCTCACCCTTGGCTTGTTCTGGCGACATGTACTCGGGTGTGCCTACGAGCGCGCCAGTCTGAGTCATCCCGCCGCCAATTTCCATGCTGCGGGCGATCCCGAAATCCATCACCGAAACTTTTCCTTGCTCATCGACCATGATGTTTTGCGGTTTAAGGTCGCGGTGAATTACTCCTTCCGCGTGGGCAACTTCAAGAGCGTTGCAGACCTGTACGATGATCTGCTTAGCTTCCTTCGGTGCAAATTTTCCCTTTTCGCGGATTAGGCTCTTCAGGTCCCTCCCCTCGATATAGTCCATCGTGATGAACTTCACGCCATCCGCTTCGCCCAGATCGAAAATGCGGATAACGTTGCGATGGGTCACTTTCCTGGCGAGGATCAATTCCTGCTTGAATCGATGGAGGACATCGGAATTCTGCGCCAGCTCGCGGCGGATTATTTTCAGAGCTACCAAGCGGTCCAGCTCGCGGTCTCGCACTTTGTATACCGCGCCCATGCCGCCTTCCCCGAGCAGTTGCAGAACTTCGTAGCGGTTGCCGAGCACGCGGCCCCGCTCGAGAGGGCTCGAAGATCCCGCAAGTCCTGCGGCGCCCGGAGCCGACCACCCGCTCACGTCGTCCATAGTGCGGTCGGAAACCACTGCCGCGCCTGGAATGGCGCTCGGGGCGATCGTAATTGTGCGGTCGCTAACGGGCAGCGGGGTGCTGCATGCGGTACAGGCAGTGATGCCGGGGGGGTTTGCCAATCCACATTGGGGACATTCCATTGCAGAACTGCCTCGTTGGTTTGAGTTTACGGTACACCCGCAAACAGGCCTTTACAATAACCATCACGGAAGCAGTACCACCTTTCGATGAAACGCCTCTATGTTGAAGAACTTGGCTTCGTCTCACGTTCCGGGAATCGGCGGGCTGGGGTCGGGGTCCCCTCTTGCTTACCGCCCTTGACCGTGCTCGCTTCGAGGGATCGGAACAAGCCCTGGCCGATTTTGGTTCGATCGGCGCGGTATCCGATTGCTCGGATCTTTAAAACGGAGGCCGTCCGTGAGCCCAAATTCTTCGCACAGCAAGCAGCGCCGACCGCCATGACCGGCTTCGAGACCTTGTGACGTTGCGATCGTGCGCCGACTAATGCCAAGTGGCGCGCGACCAAATGAATCTGTCTATTCATGGCAGGCGTGAAGAGCAATCCACGTCCAAGGGAACCCAACGATTCTGTCCTCACTCCGAGAGACTTTAAAACTGACCCAATCTTCCGGGCGCTGATTTGGCTCGGAAGAAATGAGGCGCGTATTTTGGGCTTGCCGGCGGGTGTCAAGTAAGGGATAATTATCAGGTAAGGAATCCATGATATAGTAAGGATGCTTCCGATGCAGCATTCCACGGTAACGAGCAAGGGGCAGACGACGATTCCGGGAAAGATTCGCAAAGCCTTGCGAATCAAGCCGGGCGATACACTGGAGTACGCGGTCGAGGGGAACCATGTGACTATTCGCGTGCATCCGGGCACGCGGTCACTCAAAGGTGTGCTCGCCAGCAAGAAGGGTAAGGGGATGTCTTTCGCCCAAATCCGCGAGGCCACAGCGACGGCCGCCCGCAATCGTGAGGGCATCCGGTGAGCAAGCGAAGGCTTGTCGATACCAACCTGATCATTCGCTATTTGGTACAGGACCACGAAAAGCACGCAAAGGCCGCTGGAAAGCTGTTCGACGCCTGCGACCGCGGCGATGTGGTGATTGTGGTATTGCCTGCTGTTCTGGTCGAGTGCGTGTTTGTACTGGAGTCTTTCTATGAGCATCAACGTGGAGATATCGCTTCGGCGCTGGGTACACTCATCTCCAGCCCTGGTGTTGAAGTCAACGAGGCGGGGATTCATCTCGACGCCTTGGACCGCTATCGAAGAACGAAGGTTCATTTCGTGGACTGCCTGATCGCCGCAACCGCTTCCGCTGAAAACACGCCAGTGGCCACTTTCGATCAGGACTTTCGAAAATTCGCCGACGTGCGCGTAGAAACCCAATAGTTTTCTCTTCGAACTGCCGCTCTCAATCCTCGTAGGGTCAGGCGTCGGTCCGCGAGGGAGTTCAGAATTTGATTTTTAATATATTTTCAGTTAAGGAGACAGCGTGGCTGCACTCATTCAACAAGTCGATTGGTCAAGCGTAAACATGGCCACGCGGCGTCAGATTCGGGACCACGAGCCAGTCGCGAAAAACTACCTCAAAAGTGCTGACAAGCGGGTACCAAAAATCTTGCCCCGACTTGACGGCGAACGATTCAGCGGCACTCCGAGCCAACACTGTTTTCGCCGTCCGCCATCTGATGTAGACTGCATCGCGAAACCGCTGCTTTGTGTGGCCAAGCTTTCGATGGAGTGATTGTGATTCACACCGGCCGCCACTTTCTCCAGATCCCGGGTCCTACGAACGTTCCCGACCGAGTTCTGCGGGCGATCGACCAGCCTGTGATCGACCACCGCGGCCCAGAATTCGCGAAGCTGGCTGAGGAGGTTCTCGAAGGTCTCCGCCCGATCTTCCAAACACGCGGTCCTGTGGTGATTTATCCTGGCTCGGGCACCGGTGCTTGGGAAGCGTCTATCGTCAACACGCTCTCGCCGGGCGATCGCGTGCTGATGTTCGAGACGGGTCACTTTTCGTATCTCTGGCGGAAAGTGGCGGAGAGTTTTGGCGTGCTCGTCGAATACGTCTCCGGCAACTGGCGGCACGGCGCGGTGCCGGAGGATATCGAAAAGCGTCTGGCTGACGATAAGGATCGCAGCTTCAAAGCCGTGATGATAGTTCACAATGAGACTTCCACGGGCGCCAGCAGCCGTATCTCCGAAATTCGCAGCGCCATAGACCGCGCGCGCCATCCGGCGCTGCTGATAGTGGATGCAATCTCTTCACTGGCCTCCATCGATGTTCGTCACGACGAGTGGGGAGTCGATGTCACGGTGGCCGGCTCACAAAAAGGCCTCATGCTTCCACCGGGACTTTGCTTCAACGCCATCTCCGAAAAAGCGCTCGCCGCAAATAGGACTGCCAAGCTGCCGAGGTCCTATTGGGATTGGAAGCCGATGCTCGAATCGAACCGTGCGGGCTATTTCCCGTTCACGCCGGCTACGAACCTCCTCTTCGGCTTGCGTGAGGCGTTACACATGCTCGAAGAAGAGGGACTGCCCAATGTGTTTCAGCGTCATCAGCGTCATGGCGAAGCCGCCCGCGCTGCTGTGTGCGCGTGGGGCCTCGAAATCCTCTGTGAGCATCCGCGCGAGTATTCGAACTCCATTACGGCTGTTCTGATGCCGGAAGGACACAATGCCGACCATCTGCGAAAAATCATCCTCGAACATTTCGATATGTCCCTCGGCGCCGGCCTTTCCAAGCTCGCCGGCAAGGTTTTCCGCATCGGACATCTAGGCAGCTTCAACGATCTGATGCTGGCTGGAACTCTCTGTGGAGTGGAAATGGGGCTTCGGCTCGCGGGCGTGCCTCACAAGGACGGCGGCGTTGCAGCCGCGCTCGATTCCCTTGTTTCTGCAGCCAAAATTCGCCAGCCTGTCCCATCTCTTAAATGACTCGTCGCCTGTTCGGACCAACAATCGTGGCACACCCCGAGGTTCCAGATGGCAACTGAAGAAAAGGCACTCGTTCACCGACCCAAAGTATTTTCGGCGACAACCAACGTGTTGATTCTGATCTGCCTGATGTACGGGATTACATACATTGACCGCGTCAACGTGAGTACCGCTTCGGCCGCGTTCAAGCAGGAACTTCATCTCACAAATACGCAGGTTGGCCTTGTGTTTTCAGCGTTCGCCTATCCTTATCTGCTCCTTCAGGTCATCGGTGGATGGGTAAGCGACCGGTTCGGGGCGCGGCGTGCGCTCACCATTTCAGCTATCATTTGGGCCTCGGCGACGCTTTTCACGGGCCTGGTCACCACTCTAGGAGCGATGATATTCGCTCGCGTCATGCTCGGCCTCGGTGAAGGTGCACCTTTCCCACCGCCACGCGAGCGATGAGCGACTGGACGCCGCCCGGCAAGCGCGCGTTCGCTCAAGGCATCACCCATTCCTGCGCACGGCTCGGCAACGCGATCACGCCACCCTTGGTTGCTTGGTTGATGGCTCTCGTCACCTGGCGAGGCTCGTTCGTGATATTGGGAATTGTCAGCACGGCCTGGGCTATCGCCTGGGGCTTGTACTTTCGCGATAATCCCGGCGATCATCCTGTGATCACGCCGCAGGAACTCGAAAAGCTTCCGCCCTACGCTTCGCGATCGGAGAAGGAAAAGAACCCGGTCCCCTGGCTCTTGCTCGCGCGCCGTATGCTGCCAGTCATAATCGTCTATTTCTGTTACGGCTGGACGCTCTGGCTCTATCTCGCATGGATCCCACAGTTCTTTCTTCACAGCTACAAGCTGGACCTGAAAAACTCTGCATTGTTCTCGGCCGGCGTCTTCTTCGCCGGCGTCGTGGGCGATACGCTGGGCGGCGTCCTAAGCGATCGCATTTTCGAGAAGACTCACAGTCGCGACAAAGCGCGCCGTAATCTTGTCGTCGTAGGATTCCTCTGCTCGTTGGGATTCATGGTGCCGATCGTGTTCACACACAATCTAACGTTGGCAGCCATCTGTTTGAGCCTCGCGTTCTTCTTCGCTGAATTTACGATTGGTCCGATGTGGGCTATTCCCATGGACATCGCTCCGAAGTTTTCCGGCTCCGCCAGCGGCCTGATGAACACGGGCTCAGCGCTCGCGGCAATTCTCTCTCCCCTGGTCTTCGGCTACGTGATCGACAAGACTGGCAATTGGGAGCTGCCGTTCATCGGCAGCATCGGCCTGCTGTTCCTCGGCTCGATCCTGGCATTTTGGATGAAGCCGGATAGAGAGCTGCGCGAAGCGGCGTGAATTGGTACTCTGACTCGGAACGAACAAATGCATGCGTTGCACTCAATCGAACCACTGCCGCCGAGTTCGCATGCGAAGCCCGTTGATTCCTTTTCGCAAGCGTCCGAATTGGAGTACGAGCTCAAGCGAACTGTGCGCGGCGAAGTGCGCTTCGATCCCGGCAGCCGCGCGCTTTATGCGTCGGATGCGTCGAACTATCGTCAGATCCCGATCGGCCTCGTTGTCCCGCGCGACTCCTCCGACGTGGTTGCCGCAGTCGCCGCATGCAAAACGTTCCGCGCGCCCGTCCTCCCACGTGGCGCGGGCACTAGCTTGGCTGGGCAATCCTGCAACGTCGCTGTCGTCTTGGATTTCACCAAGTACATGAATCAGATTCTCGAGCTCAATGCCGCGCAAGGTTACGCTCGTGTCCAGCCTGGCGTCGTGCTCGACACGCTGCGCGACCGCGCCGAGGTCCACCAACTAACTTTTGCGCCTGACCCCTCGACGCATAATCGCTGCACCATCGGCGGCATGATCGGCAACAATTCTTGCGGCACGCATTCACTGCTGGGCGGTAAAACAGTGGACAACGTCGAGGAGTTGAAGGTTCTCTTGTATGACGGCACCCAGATCACCGTCGGCTCGACGTCCGACGCCGACCTGGACCGCATCGTCCGCGAAAGCAGCCGCCGCGGCGAAGTTTATTCCAAGCTGCGAGTGATCCGCGATCAGTATGCTGATCTCATTCGGGCGCGTTTTCCCCGAATACCTCGCCGGGTCTCTGGTTACAACCTCGATGAGCTCCTTCCGGAGAACGCTTTTCACGTAGCGCACGCTCTCGTCGGCACCGAAGGCACTTGCGTGACGGTGTTGGAGGCTAAGCTTAAGTTGATTCACAGTCCTCCGCACCGCGTGCTGGTCGGATTTGGCTACAAGGATGCCTTTCTCGCCGCCGACCACGTGCTGGAGATTCTGGACTTCCGTCCCATTGCCCTCGAAGGGCTCGAAGGCACCATGGTGGATAGCCTCAAAAGGAAAGGCGCCCCCAACGTGGAGTTGCTTCCCGAAGGGCGTGGCTACCTACTCGTTGAATTCGGCTCCGACGATTCCGGCCAATGTCAGGAGACCGCCCGCCGCCTCGTCGAGCGCATGGCATCCTTACCAGACTCGCCCACCTCACGGCTTTACACCAAGCAGGAAGCACGAGGCGTATGGCAGATTCGTGAAGCGGGCCCCCGAGCTTCAGCGTTTGCGCCCGGCGCGCTGCCGCAGTGGGACGGGTGGGATGATTCCGCGGTGGCGCCTGAAAAGCTGGGACCATACCTCCGCGACCTGCGTGCGTTGCTGAACGAGTTCAATTACCAAGGCGCTTTCTACGGTCATTTCGGGCATGGATGCGTCCACTTACGCGTCAGCTTCGACCTCCAAAGTGAAAAACGGAATCCGCAAGTACAGCGAATTTATCAACGCCGCTGCCGACCTCGTGATCTCCTACGTTGGCTCGCTCTCGGGCGAGCATGGCGATGGGCAGTCTCGGGCTGCGTTGCTTCCCAAGATGTTCGGTCCTGAACTGATGAAAGCGTTCGTCGAATTCAAGTCCGCATGGGATCCAGCGAATGGGATGAATCCCCACAAAGTGGTGGATTCTTACTTGCCTACGGAAAACCTACGCCTGGGCGTGGACTACAAGCCGCTCGAACCCGTGACCCATTTCAAATTTCCGGAGGATGAAGGTTCTTTCGCGAAGGCCGCGCAGCGGTGTATCGGCGTCGGGGCGTGCAGAAAAAACGACAGTGGCTCGATGTGTCCCAGCTACATGGTGACTCTCGAGGAAGAGCACAGCACGCGTGGCCGCGCTCACATGCTCTTCGAGTTGCTCCAGGGAGAAATCGTGCGCGGGGGCTGGCAGGATGAACAAGTGAAGAAGGCGCTCGATCTTTGCCTCGCCTGCAAGGCCTGCAAAACCGAATGCCCCGCGAATGTTGATATCGCGACGTACAAAGCCGAGTTCCTATCCCACTTCTACGAAACAAGTCGCCGCCCTCTCTTCGCATACGCCTTCGGCTGGATCGACAAATGGTTGCAGGTGGCTTCGCTCGCGCCGCGCGCCGCGAACTTCCTCAGTCACGCACCGGGCTTCAGCCACATCATGCGAATGGCGCTGCACCTGGCCCCGGAACGCGACATCCCGCGGCTCGCACGCGCGAGCTTCCAGCAGGCAATTCAAGGAAATCGGAGTGAAACCACGAGCCGGCCCGCTTCACCAGGTGTTCGTGAGGTCATCTTGTGGGTCGACACGTTCAACAATTACTTCCATCCGGAGACAGCGCAGGCAGCGCTGCAGGTTCTCACGCACGCTGGGTTCACAGTAACCATTCCCCATGAGCAGATATGCTGCGGGCGTCCGCTCTACGATTTTGGCATGCTTGATAGAGCCAAGGAATACCTCGAGCGCGTCCTCGAAGTCTTCGCGGGACCGATCAATGCTGGCACGCCGATCGTGGTCCTCGAGCCGAGCTGCGCTTCTGTTTTCCGCGACGAATTGCAAAATCTGTTTCCAAATCATCCAAGGGGCGCCCGTCTACGTGGCCAGACATTTCTTCTGAGTGAGTCTCTTGAACACCATGCTGCCGGCTACGAACCTCCGCGCCTTCCGCGAAAGGTCCTGCTGCATGGTCACTGCCATCAAAAAGCGCTTATGAAAATGACACACGCCGAATCGCTGCTTCGCAAAATGGGGGCAGAAGTGCACTCAATCGACTCGGGATGCTGCGGAATGGCGGGACCCTTTGGCTTCGAACGTGAAAAATACTCGATTGCACAGGCCTCCGGCGAACGGGTGCTGCTGCCCGCCGTGCGCCAAGCGTCGCCGGACGCACTCATCATTTCAGACGGATTTAGTTGCCGCGAGCAGATCTTTCAGTCAACCGGCCGCCGCGCTTTGCATCTCGCCGAAGCGATCGTGCTCGCTGCGAAGAGTCTCGACCCCGTCCTGAACAATTATCGAACACCTGTCTGAACAGATCGAATCGAACTAGTGGGAGGCGGGCGTTTCCGGGTACAGGCGCTCAAATTCAGGGTCGCCGTGAAGGAGAGCGAGGTCCGAATCGCGGCGCGCCCACACCGAGTCCCTGAACCCCGCTTCCCAGGCTTTGCGCAGGGCATCCATGGCTTCCATCTTTCTTTCCAGGCCGCAGTACGCACAAGCCGCGTTGTAGAGAATCGAGGCTTCGTTGGCGCGTAAGGTGAGAGCTAGGTTGAGTTCCCGCAAGGCGTCTTCCACCCGTCCCAGTTCGGCGTAGTCGTTGGCCAATAGGATGCGTGCCCGCGCGTCTTCGGGCACTTGTTTCAAATGGTTTTCGAGGGCCGCCATCCTTCGCAGGGTCATGTTGTGCCTGGCTTCTTGTTTGCCGATGGACCCAAGGGAGTTCAGGATGGGAACATATACGTTGTAGTCCTCACCGCTCGCCTCGATGGCGGCATCCGCAATGTCCAGAACTTCCTGGTAGCGTCCCCCAGCGAACAGGGAACGGCAGAGGAGATAATAGGCACCCTCGCAGTCGCGCTTGCGTTCAATTGCCTTTTTGACCATGCGCACCGATTCATCATGCAGTTCGGCTGCGTAGAGGACCCAGGCCTGGCTCACCTGCACTTCGGGCAGGTCCCAGCGCATAGCTACAGCCTTGCCGGAAGCCTCGCGAGCGCGTTCGACCCAGACCTGTTCGCGGCTGTAATTGCAATAGAACATGGCGCAAGCGTTAGCGCAGGCGGCGTACGCCAGGGCAAAACTGGGGTCAATGGCCACTGCGTTTTCGAACATCTGCAAGGCGAACTCAAGGTCCTGGCGGGTCTGCCGTCGCGCATATCGTTTACCGCGCAGGTAGAGGTCGTAAGCCTGCAGGTTTTCCGTAGGCTTGATGGCCAGGGCCTCCAGCTCCTGCGGCGAAAGCGTCACCCGCAGAGCTTCGGCGATCTTGCGAGCCATTTCGTCTTGTATTTCGAAAACGTCCTTCATCTCGCGATCGAAGCGCTCCGACCAGAGGGGAAAGTCCGTGTGAGTGTCAACGAGCTGGGCGTTGATTCGCAGGCGGGTGCCGGATCGACGCAAGGTGCCGGTGAGGACAAAGGCCGCGCCGAGCTGCTGGCCGATCTGCGCGGGAGTCACCAACTTGTCCCGGAAGGCCAGAACGGTGGGACGCGAAAATGTATTCAGTCCGCGGATCTTGGAGAGCTCTGTAATGATGTCCTCGGTGATGCCATCGCGCAAGTATTCGTCTTCCTTGGAACCGCCCTGATTTTCAAAATAGAGCACGGCAACTGACTTCTTCGTCGACACGGTGCCAGCCGGATGCGCATTCGATGCCTCTGTCTTTTCAGCCGCTGGGCGGCGGCTCGAATCAAGGTCTCGCTTAATGCGCTTGAGGTCGGCCCGAAGTTCGCCTGCGGTTTGGTAACGCAGATCGGCATCTTTCTCGAGCGCCTTGCCGAGAATATTATCCAGCGCCAGGGGCAGACGAGGGTTTAGCTCCTTCGCAGGCGCAGGCGTGGAATGCAGGATTCCGTCATAGATGACCGCCGTGGTTGCTCCGGAAAACGGAACCGTCCCGGTCGCCATCTCGTACAGCACCACACCGAGCGAAAACAAATCCGAGCGCGCGTCCAGCTCTTCGCCCCGTGCCTGTTCGGGCGACATGTAAGCGACTGTCCCCATTGAGCTCCCTGGGCTGGTCAGGTGCTCGTTGTGAAGCACATTCGCCGCGGTGCGCATCGATGTAGCGCCTACTGACTCGGTGGCGAGGCGGTGAACCGGCGTCAACTTGGCCAGGCCAAAATCCAGGATTTTCGCCTGCCCGCGGTCCACGAGAAAGATATTCGCGGGCTTGATGTCGCGGTGCACGATTCCTTTCGAGTGTGCTGCATCGAGCCCGTTCGCGATTTGAATGCCAATCTCAAGTAGCTCCGATATTTCGATCGGCTTCCCCTCAATACGATGCTTGAGCGTCCGGCCTTCGAGCAGCTCCATGGCCATGAACGGCCGCCCCTCGAATTCTCCGATATCGTAAATCGTGCAGATGTTCGGATGATTGAGTGCGGATGCGGCCCGCGCTTCGCGTCGGAATCGCTCGGTCGCTTGCGGATCGTGGGAGATGTCGTCCGGTAGGAACTTCAGCGCAACGTTTCGGCCCAGGCGCGTGTCTTTGGCTTTGTAAACAACGCCCATGCCTCCGCCGCCCAGTTTTTCCAGGACGCTGTAATGGGAGATGATGCGACCGACAATGGAGGAACTATCCGGCACAGGCCGTGCATTGTACGTCAGCGTCTCAATTCAGGCAATTGCGCAACGTCGCCGTTCCACCGATTTGGCGCGTGCCGTAAAGCCTTCAAGAAGGATTCTTTACAGCTTGCGGACTTCTTTCGGCCCGAGCCTAGCCACACGCCAATTGGTCAGAGGAACTCTCTTGCGCGCTACTTGAGTAGCGCCTGGAAGCGAGGATGGGTGCGTAGAGAATCCAGGTCGGAGTCTTTTTGCGCCCACCCCTTATACCAGTCCCCCCGTGCCGTTGCCTTTTCGAGGCAGTCGATTGCTTTTTCCGATTCACCCGAGAGAGCGTAGACACACCCTACGTTGTAAATGATGGAGGTTTCTTCCGGGTCCGTCGCCAGCGCGCGCTGGGCCCATTCGAGACCCCGCGCTCGCTGTCCCAATTGGCATAGGATGCCCGCCCCAAGGTAAAGCGCTCGCGCATCGTCGGGGTGAAGTTCGACGTGCTTTTCAGCCAGCTGCAAGGCTCGACGCCGAGTGGCATCCGCTTGTGCATCACGGCCCAGCGATTTGTAAACCGGAGCAAGCAGACTCGGGGCTTGATAATCATCCGGGTTGACGTTACAGGCCTGCTCGTAAAGCTGCGCCGCTTTCGCCAGGTCTCCCTGCTGGAATGAGGTGCGCGCGTAGAAGTAATATGCCTCGTAGAGCTTAGGATCGAGCCGAATCGCCGTCTCGAACTCCGTCCGGGCTCCCGTGAAATTTTTCCTCATCGCAAGAGCCAGTGCTCGCGAGGCATGTGCCTCCGCCAAATCGGAGTCAAGCTCAAGAGCCTTTCCGCTAGCTAGGTCCGCCTCGTTTAGGTTGTCGTCGCTGCTGTCCCAGTACATATAGAGAAATGAGCAGCAATCCGCTACCCCGGCATATGCGCGGGCGTATCCTGGGTCGATCACGATGGCGCGGGCAAACATCTGTCGAGCAAAGTCAAATCCTTTGCGTCGGAATTGGTGGAAATACTGCCGCCCCCGCAGGTAATAGTCATAGGCTTGAGCACTCTCGGTCGGCTTCCGGGCGATTGCCTTTTCCTCTTGAGGCGAAAGCGTGATGCGCAGGGCCTGACTAATACTGCGGGCAATCTCGTCCTGCACTTCGAAGACATCCTTAAGTTCCCGGTCATATCGTTCAGCCCAAATGGAATGGCCAGTCTGGGTCTGCACGAGCTGGGCCGTGATGCGCAGCCGGTTGCCAGCTCGGCGCAAGCTTCCGGTGAGTACGCAGGCAGCGTTGAGTTCCCGTCCGACCTGAGGTCCGGTGACCGGTTTGTCACGATAGGCCAATGCGGCCGCCCGCGGGAAGACCTGCAGGTCTTTGATCTTCGACAGCTCCGTAATGATATCTTCCGTCATCCCATCGCGGAAATACTCATCGTCTTTGCTCACGCTCAGGTTCTCAAAGTAGAGTACCGCCACCGATTTCTCGGATACGGGCGCCACAACCAATGTCGAGACGGCCGCTTGGCTCTTCGATTCCCGAGTGCGACCAGCGGCAGAATCGCGGTCGCGTTTCAATCGCTTCAGGTCGGCCTTCATCTCTGAAGCGGTCTGGTAGCGCAGGTCGCGGTCCTTCTCCAGCGCCTTGTTGATAATGCGTTCCAGTTCCACAGGCACTTCCGAATTCAGCTGCGCTGGTGGTTGTGAAGTTCCATGGAGAATGGCATCGAAAATCGCTGCAGATGTGTTGCCATCGAAAGCGAGCCGGCCCGTGGCCATCTCGTACAGAACGGTACCGAAGGAAAATAGATCCGTGCGCGCGTCAAGGTCTTGCCCTAGCGCCTGCTCGGGCGACATATAGGCCACCGTGCCGAGAGCTGTGCCGGGGCTCGTCACAAGCTCCGGGGCAGCGGCCGCGGTCACCTGGCCGGAGACTCCGACGGCTTCGCCTACCCGCTGTCCCCGAGCAGCCAGTTTGGCCAACCCGAAATCCAAGATTTTGGCTTGCCCACGCTGCGTGACAAAGATGTTCGCAGGCTTGATATCGCGGTGGATGATTCTTCTTCCGTGCGCCGCATCGAGTGCGTCGGCAATCTGGATGCCCAACTCAAGCACCTGCTCGGTATTCAAAGCCTTCCCGGCGATGAGATGTTTCAGCGTCTGCCCCTCCAGCAACTCCATCACAATGAAGGGCCGGCCCTCCTGCTCACCAATATCGTGAATAGTGCAAATGTGGGAGTGGTTCAAAGCTGAGGCGGCACGGGCTTCGCGCCGAAAGCGTTCGAGCGACTGCTGGTCCGTCGGAGCATCCTCGGGCAGGAACTTAAGCGCCACACTACGGTCGAGCCGGGTGTCTTCAGCCCTATATACGACGCCCATCCCGCCGCCGCCGAGCTTTTCAAGAATGTGATAGTGAGAGACAGTCTGTCCGATCATGAGAAGTGGGTCCCATCCAATCCCGAGGGATGTTACGCTGCGAACTTGTTCTGAGTCAACGCGCCCGCGTCACGATAACTGTCCTAGGACACGACGACTTCTGCCGAAACCGATTCCCTTTCCGCACAGACTAGCTGTGACCGGTCTAATCCACTGCGAGGATTTAACTGGATCACTCAAAGAATGAAGTTCTACCAGCGATTATTCGGGATGCGAGGGAAGAACTCATGGAGTGAACACGATTCGATTTGTTATTCTCTGCCGAAAAAAAATCGGAGGCCGCAGGTGCGGATTGATTTTAAGTCAGTCGCTCGACGGATTTCTGAAGTGCTTGGTTTGCCTTCTCCACAAGCGAGAGAGCCTCTATCAATTGCGGCCGGAGAGCTTTATCCGCAGTTGGGAGAAGGCTTCTTAAATCAGATTCAATTTCACTCAGCCGATTTAGGAGCAAGAGGGGTCCGATCAGACTTCGCTGTGGTGTTGCCATGATGAGAACTCCAGGGAAACCGATTGGAGTTTTTGTGTGCCAAATATAAGGAACAAACGGAGGCGCGTCAAGACACTTGCATTCCCTTGCCATAAAACAGTGATCTCATCGCTAAGGACGGCGCTCTCGCCCCGAGTTTCCACACCATCGCTATCATGAAACGTCGATTGCTCTTGCGTTTAATCCTTGAAAAACGGTCGAGCCACTTCCACGGCGGAACATTTCTTTCGAAGAGAGATGACCGTACTTCGGTCGTGGGAGGACCAGTTGGTCGAAGCCCGTCACCGTCACCAGAAGACGTTTGTGTTGAGGGCAGGGTGACGCGTACGATGCGCGAGACCTCACCGTCGGGAAAAGCAATGTGGCTTCAGTCTGCACCGTATCCTCGCCGATTTCTTGATCGGGCTCGTGCGCTTCGAAACGGATTCCGCCTTCTCACTTTGGATGACCGCCTCTATCGCGCAGCCTTTCCTCGCCTTTCGATTGTGTCCCTCTGATCCCCTGCCAATTGTTGTCGATCCGTCCGTTGGATCAACTGCGATTGCCGAAAATGTTTTCTCGAGTCTCGTCGGAAGGCTAGCGGAGCGATGAGGACAGAGTTCGGAAAAACTCGGCTGCAGTAGCGATGCGCGCTCCAGTTCGTTTTCCGACTGCTTGGGTAAAATGCTTGGTGTTGTGCGTCAGCAACCAATCTGGTTTGCTCGCCATAGCAGAAAGAAGTATGGGAACATCCGCTGCGTGCCGGATCAGGTGTCGGCTTGACCGCACAAGTGCCTGATCGGGATAGGAAACTATTTCAGGATCGGTCAGTTTGACCAAATGCCGGTAGTGCTCAATGAGTTTTTCGGCTTCCAAGAATGGTAGGCGCACCGCATGGAGCAACAGATTTTCTTCCACCTCATCTCGGACCACGTCGGCCAGCACCAGTCTGCAGAGCCGTGCTGCGCACAGCGACAACGCGGCTTTATCGAGTCCCCACGGAGAAACAATGCCTCCCGTGAGAACATTCGAGTCCAGGAACAGCCGAATTCGCCGTTTGCTCTTCACTTCTGGCGATGGCCATGAGAGCACGGGTGCAAGGTCTTCTTTGAGGAATCTGATTTTTTGTAGTGGCGTGCAAAGACGCGCTTCCGCGCCTCAGGCAAAGTCGCGAGAATTGCTTCTGGTGTAAGGCCAGCGCCCGCGAGAGCAGCCCCCACCCGTTCGCAGAGATGCTCAAAACGCTGCTGCTCCGGCAGAAGAACGAGACCGTCCCCTAAACGCAATACTGCAAAGGGCGCACCGGTCGCCAAACCAAGATCCTCGCGGAATTGCTTTGGGACTGTAAGTTGTCCTTTCTCCCCGATCTTTGTGGTTGTCAGATATTCGAGAGTTCCTTTTCGGCTCGCCATAGATGACTCCTGTTATCCGCCTCATCGTTCGGCTCCCGGGTGGTAGGAATATCCTACCTCAAACACATCGGCTCGGCAACTTCACCAGCGAGCACCGTTCCTAGCGGCGGCATCGACTTTCGAAACAACGCCGGAGGAGCCTTTTTCCTCGACTTGGAAACTATCGGGAGGGTCGGTTGGCAGGCTGCTTCCAAACCCATACTCTGCATCAATATCGCGCAAGGCGACGTCCCAATACGGAGGAGCAAGCTCGTCTTCCCTGGCGCCTTGCTTGGCGGTCAAGCTCGGGCTCTTATCAAAGAACGCGTCCGGAGGCTTCGGCCGCAGGCGGACGACAGGAGAGCTGGAAACGTAAATCGCAAGCATAAGCAGAACCGCGACGGGGCGCTCAGGCGTCGAGTCCCAAACGATTTCAAAAACCCGCCGGATCGGCAGACACTATTACTGCACCGTCGATCCGCTCAGCAATGTTCGTAATGTTCACTATGTTCAGGGTCGTGGAGTGGGCGCGCTGGCGAGGTTCCCAGCGATGCTTGAGCCGCTGCTGTCGTGAGCAAAGCTCCTCGCTGCGTGGTAGTTTCGATTTTCCGCCAGTCTAATGACTACTTTAGCGCACTGGCGATTTAAGGCTCGATGATTCCGCCGTATTCGAGCAATCTGAAGGGAGCCGTCCTCAAAATTCGAAAAATGGTTCGGCGGCTTGTTTTTGGTCTTCGCGCGCAATTTCGGTCAGGTGCTTCCCCGCCGCGTAGTTCTGTATGACACGAACGTGCCGCGGCGAAGTCCAGCTTGGATTTAGCCGCGCAGGCTTCCGCCGCCGCGGTTTCCCGACAGGCTGGATGATCGACTCGAGAACTGTCAATGCGACCTCCCCGTCCTTTTCTGCCAGCCTTCGACGAATTGCTTCGAACGACGCGTCCCACAATTGCACCCAATACGGCCACTGCGGATCTTTCACATCCATTGAAACGTCTCTGCTTTTGAAGCATTTGCCCACGTGTCACGTTCCCGGAATCGGCGGGTTGGGTTCGGATCCCTCCTTTGCCGGCCGCTGGACACCATTCTTGCTTCGAGGGATGGGAACAGCCCCTGGCCGATTTTGTTTCGATTGGCCCGGTATACGAGTGCTCGTATCCTTGAAACGGAGTCCGTCCGTGAGCGCAAATTCTTCGCATAGTAAGCAGCGCCGACCGCCATAACCGGCTTCGAGACCTTGTGATGTGGCAATCGTGCGCCGGCTGATGCCAAGGTGTTGCGCGACGGCATGAATCTGTCTGTTCAGGCGGGGGGTGAACAGCAATCCGCGCCCAAGACTACCCAGCGTCTCCGTCTTCACACCGAGGGATTTTAAAACTGAGCCAATCTTCCGGGCACTGATTCGAAAATCCTCGCCACGGAATTTCAGTTTCTCGTTGATCGACGCAGCAATTCCACCCACGACGATGGAATGGATTGGGCCTTCGTGGATTAGCCGGAAAAGATTCTCCTCGGTGAGCCATTCTGGTTCAAGCGCGCGTTCGATTTTACCAGCACGGTCGCGCTCCCGCAGCGCCGAGATAACGATTGACTCGCTTTCCGTGTGGCCCTGGATGGGTGCAACAAGCGCGCGGACAACCTGCTTCATCCGCGGCGTAAAATCGTTCAGCGCACTTGAAGGAAGCCGAAAGCTCTTCACTCTCGAGCAGTTCGTGAATCGGAGCATCAGCAACTCTGGCTGAAATCGATGCGCGATTTGGCGCATTGCGATGTCATCGAGAGGCTGTGTTTCTTTTCCGCTGGGCAGCATCGAAACAATAACGCAACGACTAAGGAGAGCAGCGTCCCGCGAAACGTCGCGTGACGCGACAATTTTAAAGCCGTACGTCGAAAAAAGTTTTCCGTTGCGAACAGCTGGAACTCCCTCCACAGTTCCTGTCCGCAGTAACCGGAGCGTATCGACGCTGTTGCGGTCGTCCAGGTCCAGTTCGTCAATGAGCAATGTCGGATTATAGGAATCGGTGAGCGTGTAGAGGGAGCCGGCTCGGACATCGCCAACGAGGAGCGCTCGGCGGCACATGCACGAAAGCAGCTTTAGGAGTTTCGTTTTTGCGCTGCCCAAAGGGCCAACAATCCAGACATAGGGCGCAGCCTCGAAACAGTCCGGGAACCAGCTACACAAGACGACACTCGCCAGGAGCACCAGCAGTTCGCGGTCAGCTTCGATGAATTTGGAGAGTGTTTCGACGATGTCGGCAATTAGGGCAGCCGGTTCGCGACAAGGACGGACGCCATCCGGAAGAATGATTTGGGAGTGCAACGCTTGCATCGGGTCCGGCGGCACGTACAGCGTGCCAGCGTGCTCGATGCTCGGCACCATAGTCGCAATCCCATCTTGCCAACGTAAAAACACCAAGCGAGTGGAATCGTTTGGATCCCGTACCGTTTCAACTAACTGCGCTTCTGGAAGGAGATGTGACGGGAATACGCCTGAAATGACTGTTGGGATTCTTTGCTGATCGTGCGGCATTTTCTTTTCTTTTTTAACATTCCGAGAGTCAACTCCATCGCGACGTGCTAACACTGCACCGGGACAATTCCTGACGACAAATATCACTCCACCCAACCGGTTAGGACGAAAATGAGCATGCGCACTTCGAATGATGCGCGCCATCCTCGCCATTAACACGAGAGTGCAATCAGATTCTTCTCGGCACAGATGATCGTAGCCCTCGAAACACAAAACGGAACATATGTGTCAGAAGTACCCAGAAAGCTTGTAATCAGCCCGCAACAGTTTTGGGGCGGCCAAACTCTTCGGAAAACGCGATTGTCCACAATACGCGCGGATCCAATTTGAATCGGCGCCCTGTAGTTTGGCCGCCCCTGTTTTCAGCTAATTGCTAATCAGTGACGTCGGCGTCCAGCCGAGCCGCGATGGCTTTGCGTTTCGACTTGGGCGCGTTGTAAAACTGCAGTAACCGAGTGAGTCCACATGAAGCATCCCGTTCGGTCAAGTCCAGCACCCTCATAGCAAGATAGGCGGCTTGCGATACCCACATGAACACGCCGGTCTCTTCGTTCAAATAAGGAACCGGGTGATTGCGCGCGTCGACTCCATTCGGAAAAAGAATGTCGTCGATTGCACAATCTATGTCTTCCGCGTTCTCTATTAGTTCGTCTAGCTCCTCATCGGTGATTCTTATCCCTTCCATGCATTCCTCCGTAGCTACTTCGAGTCCGGCTGTCTTCGCCGCCGGTTGGCGTTCGATCTAATGCACTGCGTAAAGCGAAATACGTTGCCTGCAATGCGGATGGCATGCACATTGCTCGGACACAGCTTTCGCAGCCAAGAGTTTCCGCCGCGTGACCAAGTTCGAGCAGTGTTCCGTCACAAAGTAAGTGCGCCGAGCCGTGAAATCGGCACTCGTTGGCCCTTTTAAATGCGTTCATCTCTGCTCTCGTCGCATCCGCCATTTCGGTCGTAAACATTTATGAGCAAAAAAAAAGGACGGACCCAAATTCGGGTTCGTCCGTCGCTTCGTCCCGGGCTCCGAACTGATCGGGCCCGTGTCCTGCCTATTACGAATCACATCTTATCATCAAAATGGGCCGTGCAGCAGGACAACTGCTGAGCTGATGTTAACCTTTTGAGCACAAAGGGCAGGCCCAAACTGAATCGGCGCCGCGTCTTAAAGGTGCAGTCCGTCTTCAAATTTGCCCCTCTTCGCGGCGTCCCATTTTCCTTTTCTTCTTTTGTAACGCTTTCCAATCCAAAAAAAAACTACGCTCCAAACTACGTAGCGTCGTCCTCGAGAACCAGAGCGGCGATAAGCGCCGCTCCGTGATCGTGTTGTACTCAGCTAGATTATTCCGCCCTCGACCCCCGGGCAGTCGGGCCTGCAGTTCCGTCGCATTGGTTTGGCGACGTGACGCGAAGTTGCTCGCCGCAATACTGTAGCGCGATAACGTAGCTAACGTCGGGCCGCGTGCCTGCCACTCTCGTTATCACCGGTTAGTAACCAGTCGATACTCACTCGAAATTGTTCTTTAATGCGCATCAAAACGTCCGCGGGAGGAGCAACAATCCCCCTCTCGTATTTCGACAGCTGACTCTGGCTGATGCCAAGTTTCCTAGCGAATTCTTCCTGAGTGACCTCGAATCCGCGCAGTTGTCTGATCCGTCGCCCAAGGGCCTTCATGGACGTGACGATTTCTTCGCCGCTCAGTTTTCCGCTTGACGGCATAGTTATAAAAGCATAAAATAGTTCAGATAGACTTTGAATCAAGGAGCTTCAAATGATTCCCAAAGCCCCAAAGATGTCCGCTGTTATTCGTCAGAATGCAGCATGCGCGAGAGCGCTATGGCCCGGCGAATGTTCAAGGTCGACTCTCGACACGCTGCGCGAGCTTACCACACGGTTTGGCTTTTCAGTTCGTTTGGGCGAAGTCCGGCTCCTTAACGGCGCGTGGTACGTGACAAACAGTGGATTGATCCGCTTGGCTGACCGTCGTCGTTGCAGAGGAATAAGCAGCCAGGCGATGCCAGAGTTTTCGGACCCAGCAGCATCTCGTTGGGTTTTCAAAGCGGCAGTTTACAAGCGACCTCATTCGAAAGGATTTGTCGGCTATGGCGACGCCGATCCGTCCAACGTGTCTCCGTTGGTTCGCGGCGCCGAGATGCGCGTGGCTGAAACTCGTGCCGTCAATCGAGCTCTGCGCAAGGCGTACGGAATCGGCCTCTGTAGCGTCGAAGAGCTTGGCTCCTTTTCCACACCCGATAAGCCCCTCGCGGTCACTCCTCGTTCGAATGGCCACGCCGGATCGAACGGCTCAAGCAGTGGCCAGCCCCGCTTGCGCGATCAACTTTGCCTGCTGATACGCCAGCACAACCTCGATCCCAACCTCGTGAAAGCTTACGCCTCCGATTTCTGTGGCGCACAATCCCTGAGGGAAGCCGGCCGTGACTCGGTTGAATCCTTCATCGCAGAGCTCGCTGCATTTGCCAAGAAAGATCGAGCGGGGCTCATCTGTAAACTCAATTCCTACGCTAGCCCTGTGGAGACGACACCATGAAACGACACATTCCGGGATTGCATTCACGGCAGCAGGATCGCGACAGTCTTCTCGAAGGCCTGTTCCTCGTTCGCGTCGATGCTGCTTCCTATCGCTGGCATCCGCAAAAGCCGTTCCTGTCTTTGCGGTTTGTCGTTCTCGAGCCCGAAGCTTTTGCGGAACGATTATTTTCGGGCCGGCTCTACTGCACCGAACGAGCGCTTTGGAAGCTGAATTGGTTTTTGCGCGATTTCGGATACGACTCGGAACTGCTCACTCAAGATCAGATTGACGATAAAGCTCTGCTCAAACTTCGCGGAGTCGTTCGGACATCCCATGTCACGCTGAACGGTCGGTCATTTCAAAACCTCGAAGCTTTTGCTCCTGCGACGGAGTGGGAGGAGCTTTCCTGCGAAACGGTCGGCGGGAAGCAAAGGCGTAGCGGCGATGATCTATAGCCACACCCAGATCGCTCGGTACCTTCGCTGCCCACGCAGCTACCGGCATCACTACCTCGATGGGTGGAGAGAAAAAGAAACGCGCGCGGCGATGGTGTTCGGGCGTTGTTTCGAAAAGTCTCTCGCGGCTTATTTTCAAGCAAACGACTGCACAGCCGCGCTCTTCAAAGAATGGGGCGTGTTTCGGGACACTCCCTTCGAATACAAGAAGGGCGAATCCTGGGATCGCCTCGTTCACCAGGGAGTCCACTTGCTCGAAAGATTCGCCCAGGATGATCGCGTCAGGATTCACAATCCAGAGAGCAATCTGCAGGTGAAGCTGACTCGGGAACTTCCCGAAAACAATGAATTCGTCGCCTACATCGACGCCCTGGGCGAACTCGACGGCAAGCGATGCTTGATCGACTGGAAGACCACAACGAGTCGCTACTCGGAAGAGCCGGACGGGTTGCTGTCACTCGATCCACAGTTGATTTGCTATTCCTGGATCAGTGGAATCTCCGATGTGGCGTTCGTAGTGTCGTGCGGAAAAATCATCCCGAGATTCAATATCTGAAGGCATCCATTTCTGAGGAACAGCGCCGCGAGTACGGTCGCCTCGTCGAAACGACCATTGGCCGGATCGAAGCAGGCCAGTTCCCTCCTCATAGTGGCATTCGTTTCCCGCAGAACGGATGCATGAGCTGCCCACATCTGGGCCTCTGTCTGGGCAACCAGGAATTGATCAGCACGAACCTGATTCGAAAACCAGGAGCCAGCGATCTTGATTGGCTTGACGAGCTTGTGGATTAACGAGCGAACCCTCGTGTCTCCCGAGATCAATCGTCGGCGGGCCTTGGTCGTTCTCGGGAAGATTGACGAAATCCTATCCTGGGAACAGGCCAAGGAACACGAACGCGACGAGCGCTTCGTCGAGTTGGGTGAACACCTTTGCGAGGTTCGTGCCGGCCAGTACTGGCGATTGGAAAATCTGAAATCCTTCGATGAATTCCTCGAGAAGCGGTTTCCAGAGTCGCGTCGGAAAGCCTACTACCTCATGGCCATTCACGAAAATCTGACCCGGATTCCTAAGCGACAGCTTCGCGAAGTGGGCTGGAGCAAGGCCACGGAGCTCGTCAAAGTTGCCCGCCGAGACGGCAGTGAGTTCGATTGTGCAACCTGGTTGCACAAAGCCAAGGAACTCCCCAAGGAAGACTTCAAACGAGCGGTCGAGTCTCACCTGACCGGCAAAGAGACGGAGCCTTGGGAGATCATTTATTTCAAGGTCTACAAGAGCCAGCTGCCGGTGGTTGAGCGCGCGCTCGAGACGGCGGCCTTGATGCTCGGTAGCGACAGGTCGCGTGGCTACTGTCTGGAAATGATCTGTGCCGACTTCCTCGCGGGCGCCGCTCTGGAAACAGGAGAGTGCGTACCAAATATCGGGTGTTCGACACGCAACGGTGAGTCACTTGCAGGTTCGGAGCAGACGGTTTCGACGGAGACAGTGCGAGGTGAATAATTCTGCTTCGCAAAAACGACCGCGAATTCGAGCGACGCCGAGGCTTTATGCGATGCTGCGCCGTGCCGTCCTGAAACGCGACGGTTGGCGCTGCCAGCAATGCGGAACCCTCAGGAATCTTGACGTTCACCACATGAGATGGCGAAGCGCCCTCGGCGACGACGCGGAGGCGAACCTCATCACGCTATGCAGGAACTGCCACCAATTACTGCACAGATTCGCATTTGCTCGCACGCGATACAAGATGATCTCGGTTACGTGATTTGGTTTCCCCCCAGCTAGAAACCAGAGCCGTCGTCGCGCTTCGAAGGATTCTAACGGGACTTCAGAATTGAATTAAAGGTGCGGGTGCGAGTTCTAATAAGTCGAATCTTTGGTCCGCCACTCCCACCCCATATTGTCGTCGGTGATGATCAATCGTTTACCGAGCCGTACATTCAGAGAAGCCGACGTCTCAATAGTCTGCGGTGTCGGAGCTTGCCTCACAGAGTCCGCAAGCAGCATATAACCCGCGAGCGTCATTTCGGATTTTGGATTTGCCGGATCGAAAACCAGATTGCCGTCGATCCTATATTGTCGAAGTGTCGCTATCCAACGAGCTTTATCAATCTCGATGGGAGAATCGCTTACTGCGAGGAAATTTAGCACTCTCAGGCCAAATGGAAATACATGTAATCCAGTCGCTACAACATCATCCGACCCGGTGGTGTTGAAGTAAAACACCCCTCCCGGACTTAGATGCTGGCGGATGATCTCCAGCCAATCGACTGAAAGAAGGTTAGAGACATGGTCGCGCCAATAGAAAGTTGTGTTTACCACAATTGCGTCGTATCGCGCGTCAGGATGTGCGAGCAGCCAACGCCTGCCGTCGTCGATATTGATGTTTACTTTCGGATTCCTCAGGATTGAGGCCACCATCGGGTACTGAGCGATTAACTGGAGATATCCAGGATTGATCTCGACAATTTCTAGCGACTGGAGTCCCGGGTGATTCGCGAGTACTTGTGCCCATGAACCGGACGAAAGTCCAATTTCCAAGATTCGCCGCGGGTTTGGATGGAAGGCACTCAACGCAAACGCGCGAACGATCATGTTAACGTCATTCATTGGGTCGACATTAAAATACCCGTCGTAAACCCCCGAACCGAACACCGCGCCCTCTCGCGTGATTGCAATGACTCCGTTTCGATTTTCCGCCACTTGAGCGAGCGGCATTACCGCACTGGCGCCGCCTCCGAAAATTAGCCGCTCGAATAAGCCGAAATAGAAACGAGATGCCATTGGGACGGCTGCGATAGCCACTATTATCGTAGCGATGGCCCAGGCGGGCGGTTTCGAAGACTTACGACAGCCGAATGCGAACACCACGCTCCCCGCGAGCACCGAACAGGCCGCTAACTGCAGCGAGACCTGCCGAAGCCCGAATTGATTCAGTTGCACAAGTCCGATTAGGAGGCTTCCCAGGGTCGATCCGACGATATTCGATGCGTACACGAGGCTGACCCGCCGGCCCGCCTGCAGATCCGCTGGTACCGAAAGTTTGCATGCCAGTGGGAGCACAGCGCCTAGGAGTGCGGCGATTAGAAAGAAAGCTCCTGCAGCAAGCAGGAATGGAATGTTCTTCCATCGGAGAAAAGCGACCAGCGGTGGCACGTAGCATGAGGCTGCGCCCGCAATCAGCATCACGATACCGATCATTCGGAGAACTTCCCGCGCTCCCTTGCCATCTGATAGTTGCCCCGCGATATACGATCCGGCGGCGATGCCCGCCAAATACGTTGAGAGTAAGAGCGCGAAAGCAGGTGCACGGTCAGTCGAAGCAAGCACAAATACCCTAAACCAGGCCATCTCGTAACCGAGCGCGATGAAGCCGGAAATTCCGGCAATCAGCATCGCAAGTGTTAGCGGAAGCGTGGGACTGTCGGTGGGAGAGATGATCTGAGAATCAACTCGATCTTGTGCGGGCGTTTCTTGCTTGCTGCGTCCGAGAAAGAAAACTGTTGCACCGACAAGCAAATTCAAAATTGCTGCGATCAATACAGAACCAGACTGGCCGCCAAGACGCAGGAGAAAGGTCGCACAAAGATAACAAGCTACCGCGGAGCCAAACGTGTTCACGAAGTAGAGCATTGCCACAGATCTTGCCACTCGGCCGGAGACACTTACGAGGTGCTCGACCAACAGAGGCAGGCTAGCACCCATCAACATCGTTGGGATCGTAAGAAGCAAGAAACTAAAAGTTACTGTGTGAGGGAGACTTGCACCTGCCGTAAATTTTGCAGCCCAATGGAAAATGCGCAGCGAGCAAAGACCAAACGCCGCAACACCCACTTCTGCGGCACCGAATAGCATGATTGCTCGCCGCGGGAATCGAGCCGACAGCCACCCTCCACCAAGGCTTCCCAGTCCGAGTCCCAGCATGAAAGCGCTCACGACCACTGCAACGGATTCTGCGTTGACGCCGTAAATCACGAATAACGCGCGCTGCCAGACAATTTGGTAAATAAGTGCTGGCATGCCAGAAAAGAAGAAGAGCACGCTAGCGAGAATCGTGGTTCTTGCTTGAGGAGATTTTCTTACCGATGAGATGGCACCAAGGAATACGATCAGATCGTAGATAAGTAGGGCTAGAACCGGGAACGTAGCCATGTGATATCAGTAGGTTAGCATCTGGTCGCGGAACCTGATTAGGATGAATATGGGTAGAGGATCATGAGAGACGGATTAGCCTACTAGGCAGGGTATCTTACCAGAAGGCTCAAGTCGCCATTCCCCAGCCGAGTCATTTGCAGGTTAGGAGCAGACGGTTTCGACGGCGACAGCGCGAAATGAATAATTCCGCTTCTCAAAAAACGACCGCGAATTCGAGCGATGCCGAGGCTTTATGCGATGCTGCATCGTGCCGTCCTGAAACGCGACGGTTGGCGGTGTCAGAAATGCGGAACCGTCCGAAACCTTGATGTTCACCACATGAGAAGGTGAAGCACCCCGGGGTGACGACGCGGAACCAACCTCATCACCCTTTGTAGGCAATGCCACCAAGTCCTACACAACATTGTGAAATCGGGTGTGGCTGCTGAGAAGCTCGCTCACTGACGGGAGTTTTGAGCTGGGGTGATTTTGCGAGAGGCTTCGTGCTGGGCGACAAATGCCGTAGGAAGGCAACATATCCTGCGACGTAAACCACTGCGCCCAGGAGCACCACGGCTGTAAAACCAATCCTCATCGCCAGCACGACGGCCAATATTGATCCCGCGACGCTTGTCAACCCATTGATGCCCCAAGCCCAGGGAATAAAACGCGCATGCCGGCCGGCAAGATAGCGCATGCCCGTTGCAAATGGGATGCCCATGCAGAGGCCGAGCGGAAGCAGGGATGCCAGAACCACCGCAATGCGCCCGCTCAAGCTCCAGCGCTCGGTGAGCGGCATAACATACTTCATCGCGACGAGCCAGGCCGGTATAAGAACGGCCGTTCCGAGCATGCCAACCCGCAGTTTTGGCATAAGGGCCAATGTCAATCGTCCGGCGGCGAGACTCCCGAGACCTGCATATAGCAGCAGTGCCGCCAGCACGACCATGAGCGAGTACATGGGGTGGCCCAAATAAAGGTTGAGCCACTGCATGCAACCGATTTCCACGAACATGAACCCGACGCCAAGCGAGGATACAAACGCGACAAGACTCCAGCCACGCGGGATCTGGGCGCCCTCCCGCTCGAAGACGACAAGCGGAATGCCCATCCCGAGCGCGCTAAAAAGAGTAGTGAACCCGAGCAGAAGATACAGGACGTAATGATGCGGACCGCGAAAATTGTACAGCGCAGAGGCGCTGGCCTTCTGCTCGGCTGTCCAGCCTTCTTCCCTTAAGTCGCTTACTCTGCCTTTGTAGTATTCAAAAAAAAACGGCTTGTCGTCGAAGACCAGATCAATTTTGAACGGATAGGAGCCTGCGAACGCCGAGCGACCGGCTTCACTCGGCGCCGATGCCAGCTCCGCGTAGGTACTGCGCGCCAGTGAAAGTTCCTTGGCGTGCCGCTCGAATTGCTTGGCCTCGAACTCGCGTTGGCCGTCGCCCAAGACTTTCGGCACATAAACCCAGGAATAATCCTCCGCCGCCATCTTGTCACTGACGATCCTGACCTCTTCGGGTGTAAAGGGCGTGCGCTTTATGAATGTTCCAGACCACTCGTGCTCATTGATCTCCATGAGTCTTTTGTCAGGAGGCCCTTCTCCCGTCGTTTCGGCGGCAGACAGAAACAGGTTTGCTAGACGAATACTTTCGCGAGGCCGCAGAAAAAACCACCGGCTGATCACCATGACTCCGTCCGGCTTGAGCGCGTTTAGATAATCCTTCATCGCTTCCACGGTATATAGGTAATTCTCGGAAAGAACGTAGGCCCCGGCATTGAGCGCCGCATAAGTATCGACGCCACGCATCACGATCACGTCGTATTTCTTTTGCGAAAGGTGGGAAAAACGCCGCCCTTCGGAGTTGTACAGCGTTACGTCTTTCCACTTCGGCCATTGGGCGAAATCCTCGAATTTTTTCGTCATGAGGTCCACCGTGGCCGCGTTGATCTCGACCCCGTCGATGCGTTCCGCGCCGAAGATATGCGCATCCACCACATCGCCTCCGCCGCCGACGCCGATTACCAGAACGTCCCCGGGGTTCGGCTTCATGAAATAGGCAAGCGTCGTTACTCTGGTGGGACGGCCATCCTTTGCTTGCTGAGCATAGCCGGCGATCATTGTCTCGCCGTTGATCAGGGTGTTGGCATCATTGTCTTGGGCTAACATCATGCCAGTCGGGGGATGCGCTTTGACTGAATCCGAGAACACGTCGATTTTGGCGATCGTCGTCCAGATAGACGCTTCATGCTTGGCGGGTGTCCAGTCGGTATAGAAAAGGCCTGTCTGCTTATACGGCTCAGGCTGGTTTCGGACAATCTTGTGCCCGCACAGCAGGAAGCCGGCGACAAGTGCCGCCGCAATCGAAAGCACACGGCCCATGCGTATGCCAGCTATGGGGGCCTGCACCGCAAGCGCGGCCAGAGCGGCAGCCGAGCAGGCCCAGGCGAACCCCGCTGCGCCCAACGGTCTTAGCAGCAGGCTGAAAAGGATGGCGGCTATCGCGCTCGCGCAAAGGTCGACACAGTAGAGACCGAAGATCGACATACCGTAGCACATGAACAACAGTGAGAGTGCACCGCCGCCAAAGACGAACGGGATGACGAGAATGAAGTAGGACACTATCATTTTGGACACAGGATCGACAGTCGGCAAGGCGCCCGGCAAGGCGCTCGCCGCAAAAAGGCAGAGGATGATCGCCACCGACAGCGCTCCGCAACAAAATGCCGCAAGTTGTTCGGTGTGTTCGAGCCTGCGGTACAGGACGGATGCCAGCACACCCGACAGGCCGAAGCCCAACAGCGCGATGGTGACCGTCATGTAAACTATATTGTTGTAGTAAAGCGCAGATAATACGCGGGTCTGCAGCAATTCGAAGCCGAGCGATGACGAAGCGACGAGTGCAACCGCGCAGAAAACACGAGGACTCGCCTTGGTCATTTGCTTCCTTTCCCCGCAGGAATTACCAGGGCGTTCTATCCCTGGACACGGGGCGCGCGTTGCGTCAGCTTACCGCGAGGGAATGATTCCCTCAAGCGATCCGGCAAAATGCGATGCGGAATTGATCAAGAGCATCGTGCGGTTTTCTTAGAAATCCATTCCACTCGGAATTTGCGACTTAGCCCTGCAACTCGCACATCGAACGTTTCCCCGTTCGAGGTACCAAGCACGGTTCAGGTTCTTTTCATGGTGAACCGGGCAGCGTGAGGATTTACGCCTTCGTACCCTGAAAGGTCTACTGCGAGATCGTCTATGTCACCATCCGGAGACGATAATCCAAAAGTATACAGCCGTATCTATCGGAATATGAGATACTTAGGTCCAAGCGTGATTTGGTAGTCGTGTTGCATCACCGGTTGATCAGCTATTCCCTTGTCCGGAAGGAGTGTTCCGATTATGGGCAGAGCACTTAGCCTGTCGTTGCTGTTTCTTCTCTTCGCGTCAGCCATCAAAGCGCAAGAGACGCCGCAATATGAAGTGTTCCTAGGTCCCTCGTATTCTCGCGAAGACCTGACAAATATCAAGTTCTTAAACGGAATTGGATGGCACGCTTCGCTCGACGGAACTGCGAACAACTGGCTCAGCGCCGTGTTCGATTTCTCGGGCTACTACAGCTCGCCGAAAGTCAATCTCGCCGGCCTATCCAATCCCCTCCCAATAGATTCGAGCAACTATTTGTATCTGTTTGGCCCTCGGTTTAATTACCGGAAATGGCAGCGGCTCACGCCGTTTGCCGAAGGGCTCGTCGGAGTCTCCAATTTCAGATTCACTGCGTCTTCAGTCGGCCTCACGAACGCCGTTTCCTCAACGACATTTGCCGCTGCTTTTGGTGGTGGAGCAGACTATGCGGTCAAGGATTGGCTCGCCATCCGTCTTATTGAAGCCGATTATGTCGTCACACGGTTTCGCGAAATAAGCGTCGACCAAACCACCGGCCAAGTCGCCTTCAACGGGCCCCGCAGAACACAAAATAACGCTCGCGCGTCGGCGGGAATTGTTTTGAGGTTTGGAAGGCGTTAGGCACCAGTCACAAATTGAGAGGTTTAAGGACGGCAGCGGGAGGTATTACTCGTGAAGGTCCGACATAGCCGGCTGCGGTTCATTTTCGGGGTTTGTAGTTTCATTCTTCTCGCAATATCAGTTGTTACGAGCGGCTTTCGAGTGCTGGGCGCGAGCGACATCGCTCATAAGCCTCAAAAGAATCCGAAACTCAGCACAGCGCTTGTTTTGCTAAGCCTGAGCGTGAAGCAAGAAAACGCGCGCCCGACGGCGGCTGTACCTGCGAGTCCTCCGGCGGGATTTTCGACAGAGGCGCTTCCGAAGCCGTTACGAGACGCGATTCACGCGCGCCAAATGCGCGTTACAAGCAACGGCGAAGTCCAAGTTTATATCGAAGTAAGTGCGATCGACCCCCAAAATCTCTCTGAGCTTGGCAGTCTTGGTGTGACCGTGCAAGTCATCGGCAATTCGAAGCCAGACAAGAGCAAAGGGGAAGTACTAGCGAAAGTTCCCACGGTGCAGGGCCTGCTCCCAATCACGATGATTAACCAAGTCAGTGCGCTGCCTTTCGTTCGATATATCCGCCTTCCGGATTACGGATTCAAGAATACCGGCTCTGTTGACTCTCAAGGCGACCAAATACTTCAAGCGGCGCAGGTCCGTGCCCAATTTGGGGTTGACGGAACCGGCATTCGTGTCGGAGTCATTTCAGGGGGCATAGGCGGCATCTTCGCAGCGGGGTGTACGTCTTGCGGTCCGACCACGGCAACACCCAGCCCAATCACCACCGGCGACCTGCCGAGCGCGACGGGAACTCGGAATTCGACTGGAGTTCTAGTGTCTGCAAGCGGGGGAATAACCGCACAGTCGTTCCGGGCTGATTTCGACCTGGAGGACACCGCAGACCCGGACGGACCGGCAGGCGTCAACGCGGAAGGAACCGCGATGATGGAGATAGTGCATGACCTAGCTCCTGGCGCTCAGCTCTTTTTCGCAAACGGCGGCACCGGCCTGGAGTTCGAACAGGCCGTCAACTTTCTCGCGGCTCATACGGATGTAGTGGTAGACGACATCAACTTCTTCACGCCCCCGTTCGACGGAACAAGCGCGGTTTCCACAAACACAGCGACCGCCCTGAACACAGATTCGAATTCAATCCGAGCATATTTCACGGCAGTGGGCAATTTCGCTCAAGATCACTACTCAGGGCTATACGTCGATTCCGGCGTAGACGGAACCAGTATTACCGGCGAATTGGGCCATTTGCACAGTTTTCAAGCGGTTCCTAATGTGACGACGGACAATGGGGGTTTCGGGTCATCTGTTTTCGATCCACTGGAGGTGCTCCCCGGTGGCGTCGTACAAGTTTTTTTGGCCTGGAATGATCCAAATGGAGCGTCGACTAATGACTACGATCTTTTTCTTGTTCCGCTAAGCTGCCCGAACGGGTTTGCTACGACCTTGCTACCTCGGCCCCCTTGCAAGATTAGTGGCTCCCCGGTTGGTTCGAGTACGGACAGCCAGACGGGCAGCCAAGACCCGACTGAAGTAGCGGTCTTTCAGAATTCAACGAACTCTCCGGTAGCGGTTGGTATCGTCATCCAGAACGTGAACAACGCAGCCGCATCGCGTACCCTCGATGTCTTCATAGCGGGATCCCTCAGTGACGGGGCTGAGTCTGATCACAACTTCAATACTGTTTCTGGCAGCATACCCGCACAAGGCGATGCTGGTGGTTCGCCTGTCAGCGTGGTCTCTGCTGGCGCAATTGACCAAACGCAATGCTCCGGACCAGGTAATTGCACCGGTTCCGTCGAGCCTTACAGCAGCCAAGGACCGACAGAAGCAACGCCACAAGCGGGCGTCCGGATAAAACCAGACGTGATCTCAACAGATGATGTGACTGTCACAGGAGCCGGCGCATTCGGCTTTAATGGAACCAATGCCACCGCCACTGGCGGCTGCGCTATCGGAGAAACACCCTGTTTCTTTGCAGGCACTTCTGCCGCATCGCCACACGCGGCCGCTGTTGCTGCGCTTGTTTTGCAAGCTTTGTCCGGCTCATCTGTCAGTCCGGCAACCGAACGTGCGAACCTGCGAAACTTTCTGACCTCCACAGCCTTGCCGCTGCCGGGAATATCCGGGACCGTTCCAAACAATATCGAAGGCTTCGGGCTTCTTGATGCATTTTCCGCAGTAAAGGCAGCCCTTCCTTCCGGCAGCTTCAGCGCATCGCTAAATCCTACGACGGTTAATATCGCTGCTGCTGGTCAATCCGCTACGTCGACGATTACCGTCACAGGTTCGGGTGGCTTCGCACGGTCGGTCAGCTTGGCGTGCAGCGTTTCTCCCGTACCCGTGAACGACCCGCCTACGTGCTTCGTGAATCCGTCTTCGGTGGCCCTCACTGCCACAACCACCACCGGCACTGCGACCGTTAGGATTGCTACTACGGCAGGGCTGAGAGGTGCCCTGCCACCGGCGAATCCTCAGAATAAGCCGAGTTATTTCATAGCGAGTGCGGGACTGGTGCTGGCCTGTATTTTCTTGCTGGGAGTTCCTAAGACTAGAAATTGCTGGGCAGCGGCGCTTGGATTGGTCGTGCTCGTCTTCTTGGGGGTGGTTCTTAGCTGCTGTGGTGGTCACGGCGGGAGCAGCCAGATAAATTTCGGAACGCCATCCGGTGACTATACCGTGACGGTTACCGCTTCGGGCGGTGGCACGACGCAGAGCACAAGTGTATCGCTGACCCTCCAGTAGAGCACCGCACGGCGGGAAAGGCTTTGGGATCTAAGAATACTTGTCAAACGATCTGAATAGATGACTTAAGAACAGACGGCGGCAACGATGACGAACCTTCGACATCCGAAAATGATGGTACGAGCCCCATCAAGATTGAGTGGCCTCCGGGCGGAAAGTTCTCGCGCAGTCCTGGAAGCGCTCGCGCACATGGGGTCGCGACCTATTTAGATCGCACCGCCTTTCAAGGCGTCAGTGGCCATGACATCGGAGCAGTAGAGGCTCCCGGGGTAAAAATTTCTGGGATCTCTCGGGAAGTCCTCTCTCTACTTGGGCCCTTTGCCCAACCTGAGACGCCGCACCTCAATAAAAACCAGTCCTTCGAGAACACACAGCGCCATCAGCAGGATGATCATAAACTGCTCGTATGCCATCTCTTGTTTTCCTCCAATTTTGTCGCTCGCCAAAGAGGTGACCCTTCAATTCCTTTTCCGCCTCGGCGTTGCTCGTCCCATCGACAGTGCCGGCATCCTATCATTGATCGCCTGCAGAAGTGCGCGCTCGATTTTTCGACTATGCTCGAAGTGTTATTGTCAAAAATGGCAGAAATGAGGCGGACAAAACGGGTATGCGCCTCCTCGCGATGGTCATTGCCGCCAGCGTTGGTACGGTCTCTTTTTGGGGACTAACTTCTTCAGCCACTGCATAGGCTCGTTTGCGTTTGTGATAGTCAAGCGAGCCAAGGCGGAGTAGGTACGATCCGCGGGCAGGCAAGGTGAATTGGTTCCACTGTTCGAGAGGTCACCACCCTCATCGGATCGGATAAGGCGATACCTGGGGGGGCTTATCGTTGGTTTCCACCAACCAAACACGGCGATTGTGGAAATACCCGATTAACTCCCGATTCTCAGCAGGGCCCATGTCCCATGCCCACACAATTTTCGCTTGGTCGATATTCGCCTTGTTGTACACCCAACCAGGCTGCGGGGTGCTAGCCCCTGAGGAATCATACTTGACGATTGCAAGCTGGTCCCCGGGTTGTGACTGCAATTTGGATTCAATGCAAATGCCGGGCGACTTGACTGGCTTCGCATTGTAAGCCGTCCAAAACTGGTTCGCGCTAGAAGAAAAGCGCAGCGCGGGCGCCACAGCTCGCAATAGCAGCATCAATACGCAGATCAGAGGAACCGCTCGAGTTAAAAACAGGCCGACCGGCTTCCCGTGCCACTGCCATTTTCGAACCTGACGCATCGCCGACAGGACCAGCGCGAGGATTAAGCAAGTCATCGGCGCCGCATAATGGGGCGAGAAAAAGACTTCGACTCCGAGACCCGCGATTGATGTTGCGCTTGCCAACAAGAAAAAGCGCGTAGGCCACTGTATGGAGTCCCATCTGAAACCGTACGGGAGAACTGCAACGGCCATGATCAACGGCAGCCCGAGTGCAGGTCCGAGATAGAAAAGCAAAAAACTTACGCTTCTAATCATCCATAAGGCAATCAATTTCGAAAGCGAGCGCGTGTCATCGTAGATGCCCAATTCGTAGTCGATATACAACTGTCGCATCGCTTCGTTTCGGTACGCAGGAATCGGCCTGGGGTGTTGCCAGAGGAAATACGGTGCGACGGCATAGGTGTCGCGATTGAGCTGCTGTGGCATGCGCAGCGCATTTCCTGTCACACGCCAACAGTAATATCCCGTGACTATCGCACACACGAGCACTACGAGTACCAGCGGGACAACCATGCATCGGATCGAAGTTCGAAGCATCGTTCCTCTCTGCTTGAACAACCACGCAAAAAACATAAGAGCGACTGGCAAGGCGAGAACAAATCCTTCGTAGGGGCGGCTGTTCGCCAGAACAGCCAGTCCGAGCCCCATGACAATCGCGCTGATCCAATGAGTCCGCTCAATAATTCGTGGCAGGGCTCCGAGCACTAATGCTCCACCAGCGGCCGCGACTGGTGCGCCCCAATAGCTGTTCGCCCAATAGCTGAATACAGCGAAATGCATTACTGCCAGAAATCCTCCAAGCAGAGCCCAGCCAGGAGCCATCCAGCCTTGAAGCATCCAGCAAAGAGCAGCGCACATGAAGCCAAGACTGATCAGGACTCCAACAAACGGGTGTCCCCCTATTGCTCGGCCCAGCGCGAGAAAAACGCCTTGTGCTGGTGGGTACATTGAAGCGTAGGTCGGATGCATGATGACCTGGGGAGTTTCGAAATGGATCCACATCGGATGAGTTGGGTTTGCAAGACGACCTTGCAGCAGCGTGTCTGCAAGAAGAAGCTGACTGAATTCATCGGTTACGTACGGTTGGGGAACTGGCAGAATCGGCAAAACGGTCACGCGCGCCGCGATAGCCCCAAATCCTACCACCAGGACAGAGAGCAACTGCCTCTCCGCCAGGCTTCCAAACATTCTTTCAAACTTAGCGAACCAGTTCGAGCCCAGTGTTGGACAACAAAGAGCCATGACCAGAGCGGTCAACACTAGTCCGAGTTCGATCCAATTCAACACTCAGCTCGATAATCTCCACTTAAATCCAGTTGACTGGGGACAGAACAGCACGAAGGTCGTTGGCTGTCACCAGACGATCGTGACCGGCCTTGAAGCTGCCACTGCTTGACCGGGCCCGCCTTAAAATTCCTGATGGCTGGCGAATATTGCGTTTGGTGCAAAGTAGTTATAGGGAACATCGTCTTCACCGTCGAATTTTTTATTGCTACGTGCTCCAGTAGCTCGAGTTTCAGGTTCTCAGACTTTTGCATATCAACTAGATCACATGCCCCTAGAATACCGAAGATTCCCGAAAATGCCCGCACCGCTGACCAAAGGTGCGACGCCGCTTGCCCGACACGTATTATCTTCTCTACGCTGGAAATGAAAAGAGCGTTCTTTCGTCGAGATAACTGAGAGGGCGCACACTCGAAGAGAGGCATTCCGCGTACGAGAGTTTCAGTAGTAATTGTGCAGAGTTAGTCTTTCGGAACGTCCCATATTCTTATAAACTAACGCGCCCACATGGGCCTTCGTCGCACGCAAGATGCAGCCATAATTGGCCACAGAAGGTGGCACATTTTTCACTGGTTTACAGCATCGCTCGGCAAGCTCCACTTGGTGGCGACGGTCGGTCTTGTGGCGGCCATCATCCCAGCGCTCAAAGCGGCCGGAATTCCCCTCCGATTTGCATGGACGCAGTACTTTGAAGTCTATTGGCTTGCTTTCGGAGTCGAGTCATTATTCTTGGCGCTCATCCTGTACACGGTTACGTTTCCCTCGGAGGCCTTGGCCTGGTTAAATCGGGACCGCAGGGACTGGGGCGATTTGCCAAGCCAAGTCGAAAGCCTGAAGAACGCAGTTGCGTCAACGGTACTCCCTTCCGCATACCTATTTGTGTCGTTGATCCTCGTCATGAGCTACAACGACGTAATCGCCACGTTTCGGTTCGACGGAAGCTGGGACTTCAAGTTGAATCAGGCGGACAAGTTGCTACTTGGCGGTTATACGGTGTCAGCGATTTCCTCTCGTGTTCTCGCGGCCTCCCCTACTTGGATCGTGCCGCTGATGCAAGTGATTTATGCCGCCCTTTTCCCGGCAGTTGGGTGCTGCATTATTCTCATCGGACTTCGGTGCGGGCGGAAGAGGTCAATGCAGTTCGTCGGGGCAATAGTAACCGGATATTACTTGGGACTCATTATTTTCTTCTTCGTGCCAGCGACCGGACCTTACATTCTACGTCCGCATTCTATGCCGCTCCCAAATGTAACGATTTATGTAGCACAGGCAGGATTCATCGAGAAGCTCGCCATCCTTCACAATCGCCATTTGACTTTGGTGGGCATAGACTACTATGTGGCCCTTCCTTGCCTTCATATTACACAGCCAGTCATCATTTTATGGTTTGTGCGCAAATGGAGGCCGATAAGCCTAATTTTCTCAACGTTCTCTATACTTCTAATTCCTTCCATTCTATTGTTGGAGGAACACTACGTGGTGGATCTAATCGGAGGAATCTTCATCGCTATATTGGCAATAGCCATGATCGATGGAACCCGTCTATTCGTGGCCCCCGTTGAAACTTTTGGGGGCGGCCCACACCACAACCATTCAGCAGCCGGGTGCATTACGTAAGGGAAAAATCTGAAGAGCCGCGCAACCTGTTCCGAGAAAGTTAGCTTGTTTTTCAAACTGGCGACAATTTCTTTTGATGGCCTTTTCTCTACGGTTCGCCATTCCCAGCCCATAGAAGTGCCAAGAAAAGCTGGCCGGGCGAATCCAGTTCCGAGCCCAGTCGCTCGTCATTCGCGAGAGGCCATGACAGGCCTTAGGTCACGGGCGGATCGCGATAAAAGAAGAGCGCTAAGATTGAGCCGACTGCGACAGCAATTAAAAGAAAAAAGATGATCGAGAGAATTGGCCCTACAACAGATCCGACAAATCTCCTAAATCCTGCAAGCTTGCCGAACAACAGGCCTACAGTGAATGCAAGCATTGCCATCCCAACATAGCCCGGAATATGAAGTTTGCCCCGCGCTGCTGCCATCGGGATTAATCCCGCAATCATCATACAGACTACTAACAGCGGTATTACGATCGGAAGATTTGCTCTATATACCGCGAAACTTCGCATCGTGATAGAGATGGTCAACATGCTTGTCGGCATCCTAGCGGATGGATCGTCAACTGAACCGAATATTCCGTTCCAATGGGGCCCCGTAATCAGAGGCCAAACACAAGTCCCACCAGTTTTCAGCTGTTGCTGGCCAAGGAGTAGCGATTGATTTTATAGAACGACGCGCAGAGTATAAGATTAAAGTTTAGCTGAACATCGAAAAGTACCAATGTCGATATTCGTCCGAGGACGTAAGTGAGACGACGCAGAGGCTCGATTGAAGCGATCCAAACATCCCGTTTTAATCGGTTGGCTGCCTTCAAAAAAACGCTAGCTTACCTGCCGAACAGCCTGCTTAGCCGGTTTCATCTAGAAGACCCTCCACAAACGCGCGTCCTCTGGCCGCTGTTTCTCGTCAGTTTCGCATCGCTCTACATCGAAGTTCTCCTGATTCGATGGATAGGTACAGAAGTGCGGGTCTTCGCATATTTCCAGAATTTGGCTCTGATCGCTTGTTTTCTCGGTTTTGGACTGGGTTGCTACAAAGCGAATTTCAAGAAGGCCTCTCTTTTTGATCCGCTGACGATGAGCATTCTCATTGTTCTGGTTGGACTCCCATTTGCGCCATGGAAGTCAATCCTAGAATCGCTGTCGTCCCTTCTCTCACTTTCGCCGGACGCACAGATTTGGGCCGGCGCGATCGAAAACAATGGGCATTCCCTTTTCGGACCATTTATCGTCTCAGCGTTAGTTGTATCAAGCTTCCTTTTCTTGATGGTTGTAACAATGGTGCCGCTCGGGCAGTGGGTCGGGACATATTTGGATGCGGCGCAAGATCCAGTAACCGCCTATTCTGTAAATCTGATCGGGAGTTTGGCTGGAATCTGGCTCTTCGCGGGCATGTCCTTTCTGCGCCTTGGCCCCCTCGTCTGGTTCGGTTTTGCTTTATTATTGTTACTTTTGATCCGCCGACCTGTCCGCAATTTCCTTAATTTTGGTGTACTCCTTCTGGGAGCGAGTCTTCTCCTATTCTTACATGGGGCAGCTGGTACGGGAGAAATTTACTGGTCACCCTACCAGAAGGTCGAAATCCGACCACTCTTCGGTCAACAATTCAACCTGCTTGTCAATAACTCTGGCTATATGAGCATTGCAAATGCATCTCCGGCGTATCTCTCGACGTATCCCGCGCTGGCCGTCGCTTATCAAGACAGTTCATATGATTTGCCCTTTCGTTTTGTTGATGGGCGTGATCGTGTGCTCATTGTCGGAGCGGGCGCTGGCAATGATGCAGCGGCCGCGTTGCGCAACGGGGCTGGTTACGTGGATGCAGTGGAGATCGATCCCGTGATCTATTCACTCGGAAGGCAGCTTCATCCGGAACGGCCCTATAGCTCCCCACGTGTCCATATCATCTTAACGGACGCTCGAGCTTATCTTCGACAAACCAGTCAAACGTATGACGTCATAGTTTTTGGCCTGCTCGACTCTCAAACTCAGTTTTCGGGCTACAGTAATATGCGCATCGATAACTATGTCTATACCGAGCAGTCATTTCTTGACGTAAAACGTCTTTTGAAACCCTCGGGCGTATTAATGGTTAAGTTTGAGGTGCGGGCTCCGTGGACTTGGATGGGCCAACGATTCTACTCGATGTTCGACGATCTTTTCGGTCGGCCCCCGGTGGTCTTTTGCGCTCCGCCAACGGGTATAATGTTAGGAGCGACGGAATTTCTTGCCTCGAACGATTCCAGTTTGTGGGACCGCGCCGCTCGACCCGCGCTGGCTGAGATCATTGAGAAGTATCCCCCTACCTTCTCCCCCGATCTGAATCATGCGCCTCCTCCAACTACGGACGATTGGCCATACGTATATAATCGAGGGCACTCGATTCCGCGCACGTACCTGACAATCTCAATGATCTTATTGATTATGGCTTTTCTTTTGACTCGCCGATCATTGGAGCCAGCGAAAGCTTCCACATGGTATTTTTTCTTCTTGGGTGCGGGATTTCTTCTGTTAGAGACACAGTTAATCAGCCGGCTTGCTTTGTATTTTGGATCCACCTGGTGGGTGAATTGCATTGCGCTGTCGGTAATTCTACTTGTCCTCGTTCTGTCCAACTTCTGCGTAGAGCATGGGGCAGCATCTCGGTTGTTCCCGTGGTATTTTGCGACCATAGTGTCGCTTTTTGTGATTTACTTCATTCCGTGGGAGTCGTTGCCATTCCAAACTAGGTCCGTAGGGATCCTCTTGGCTGGAGCATACTGTCTTCCTGTCTTCTTTTCGGGGGTGATTTTTGCAGGGACATTTCGCCGCACCGAGAACAAATCGAGCGCATTTGGAAGCAATATTCTTGGAGCTGTCGCTGGCGGTCTTACCCAGAACGTATCATTCTTGATTGGGCTCAAAGCGCTGCTGCTGTTGGCCGCGGGCTTTTACGCGTTGGCAGGAATATTTACTGCGGTTGAAGAAGGGAGAGCAGCGCGATCCGAAACCTTCTTATCAACCAGCACACGAGAAACGCAGGAGCGCTAACTTCTGAGTGGACCGAATACGGGGGAAGGTCAGGATCGCTCGTCAACTGAACCGAATATTAGTCCTTGCCCACCATCGCAATTGCGATGATCGCCACGGCAACGCCGCCAATCAGGTCAATAACATAATGCTGTTCCAGCAGCACAATGGACGGAAAAAGAATGAGGCAATACGCTGCTAGAACCACCATCACGCGGCGCCATTGCCGAACGAACCAGAGCGCAATGAGCGGTTGTGTCACGTGCAGGCATGGAAGTGCGATGAAGTAGTCCGTTCCTACTATTTGAGGGACACGATGGTTTCGCATTGCTTCCAACGTTTGTGTGAATGCCCTCTGTCCTATGCCGATGTAGTTTCCATCATGATTCAGAACTGAGAGGTAGTAAGGCCCTGTTGCTGGGACAAAATAGAATGTGATGAGACTGAGATAATAGGACGTTGCAATCGCTGAGATGAACAGCATCGCAGTTTTCCGTCCGGAGCGCAGTGCGAGCAAAATCAGGCATGCTCCTATCTGCGAGAACAACAGGAAATAGATTACTTCCATCACCTTGGACATAGGGAGCGGAATTCCGCGAGCCAAAGATGAAACCGTTAGGCCTCCTAGAATCCATGAATCTACCTGGTTCAGAGCAACGTCTGCCGAGCCGTTGAAACGGAACGAAGCGATGACGTCGTTGTAGCTGAAAACCAAAACGAACATCACGAAGAGATAAGTTGATGGAACAAAGATCGCGAGGATCTCTTTGAGCGGATTTTCTCGGTGCCCCACACGCGAGGTCAGCTTCTTACGAAATTCAGACGCGAAACCAATTGCATAGAGCACGACCGCTGCCATCATGGATTGAAAGCCCAGTGACCACCAGAATGTTACAAAATAGGACTTCCAGGTAAATTTCAACGGGATTTGCGCAGCGCGGAAGGCAGGGATTAGTGCGAGTGCAAGGATCACGGTTGCGACGTAGTGAAAGTTACGAAAAAGATTTTTTGTCATTGTGTCTTGCCACTAAACATGACTGCGGAAACGACTACGCCACAGCCAGCCAAGATTCGTCACGAATTCGATCTGATCGCTGAGCGATAACTTTGACTTGCCATGGGCGCGGGGAGCAAACAAAATGGGGTCTCCGCAACCCGAGCGCTACTCCGAAGGAGTTCCGAGAGAAACGAAGATTGTAGCCGCGTGTCGGGAGCGACCCGAAATCATACTGAGCGATTAAGTTGGTACGGATGCGCCGATAGCCTGAAGTGCAATCGTGTAAGCGGGGCAGGCCGGCGGCCATACGTACCAGGATTGTCCCGAGTCGGCTAATCAGCCGACGACGAAATGAGAGGGCGGGTTTACCGGCTCCTGGTGCAAAGCGAGATCCAATTATGAGAGTGAAGCCGTATTGCGTAAGGGCTACGAACAGGGGGCCAAGACTTGGGTCATGCTGTTGGTCGGCGTCCATCTGGAGAACGAGCTCGGGGTCGAGTGTCGCAATGGCGTACGAGATACCGCGCTTATAAGCCTCACCGAGGCCTTTTTTCTCTCCTGTTAAGAGGTGGATGCGTGGATTCTCCTTCATCAATTGGACAACGACGGAGGCGGTACCGTCCGGTGAATTGTCATCGACGACGAGAACGTGCAGTTCGTGCGAGTCAATCTTTTCTGCCTGATCAAAGATCCGAGGGAACAGCTCAGCGAGATTAGCGGCCTCGTCGTACGTCGACATTACGATGCAAGCTATTCTTCTCATTAATCTGCCTCGGGCCAAAGCAATATAAGCTCAAGCATCAGCGGACTCAGCAGCCATAGTAACCCGTGGGTAGTTAGAAATAGATAGATTGGCTGGACCAGAAAAAGTCCTGGCGGCGCGGCAGTTATAACCCATTCGCCTGCCATCGACTTCTGAGAGGCACGATCCAGCAAAATCACGATTGGAAGAATCAGAAGAGTGAGATCATGCACCTGCAAGTGGTAGCTGACAAGGAGGGCGCACACGATCGCGAGTGCAAAGGAGCTTCCTGGGGATGCAATGTGCTTCCCTCTCCGTGCCGTCCACCATAAGACAAGAAGAGACACGGCGACAATCGCACCCTGCAACCAGACTTTAGGTAGGTGGGGTCCCGCCAGCGAGAAAAGCATCCCGCGCAAATTCGGCATGGCCCGAGGGAAGATTCCGTTTCGTAACTGATCCCCGGATGTGGCGAGACCGCTGCTCACGCCGAGCAAAAAACGGGCATGCGTGATCAGGCCGTTCAGTCCAACAAGCCAAATAGAAGCGATCAGAACCGCAAACCCACTGACAGCGAAGCCAGCAATCATGCGCCAGCGCCGCCAAATCAGAAACAGCGCCACTACAGGCAGCGCGATTTGAAATTTGACCAGCGCAAGGCCGAGCAAGCAGCCAGCAAGAAAATCGTTTCCCGCGACGATCGCGACGAACGCTCCTGAGTACAACGCCAGCAGCAAAATCGAGTTCTGACCCTGCATCAGCGCGATTCCCGCAGGAAAAAACAACAGGAACAGCGCAAATGGCAACATCGTCCAGACAGCCGTGAGACCAGTAAGATAAGGCCGCATCAACCATGCAGAAATGACCAGCAACGCGCTGTTGAATCCGATGAACAGGAAATATCCCACACGATAGCTGGGCAGAGAGAACGGGACGAAAAGCAATGCCTCGTAAGCAGGATGCTCGGAGGGCAACGCCACATCAGAGGGTGAGACGAGCGCATTCTGAACCTGCTTCTGCATCTCATAATCGTACAGCTGCCTGCCATGGCCGGTGCGGACCAGGTAGCCGGCGCAGTAGAACGTGCGAAAGTCAGCGTGGCCTTCGAGCGCGGGGCGGACCGACATCACACAAAGAGCCATCTGAACCACCAAAAGATATGCGAGCGCAGCGAAGAGAAATGGACGAAAGGTTTGCTGCTGGCCAGGAACTCGCGCGTTGTTGTTGTTCTGCCGAGTCATTTGCTAGTGGCCGCCATACCCATAGCGTGGGGAGCCCGGACAGCACGCAGGGAGCTCGTTCTCCCTCTAATTAGCTCACTTTCTCTGGACGGATCTGGGCGCTCCGTATACGGGAATAATTGCGGGGTGTCCTCATCAGCATCAATGGCCCACACGCGCCGGTTCTTGAAGTAATCGATGAGTTCCTCGTTTTGAGCGGCCCCCATATCTCTTGCCCAGACGACTTTTGAGTGGTCGATATCCGCGTCGTTATACATCCACTCCCAATCCGTGTCGTGCTGCGGCTCGTAATGGACGATCACAAGATGCTGGCCGGGAGTGGCATCCAACTGCGCCAGGATGCGTGCTCAATCCAGATTGCCCGGCAGCGTGTTGTACCACACTTCGGCTATGAGGCCCGCAATCAAAGCCGTGACCGACACAAGAAGAAAATGCGTTTGTTCGTGTAAGCCTAGTTAAGTCATACCGTGCGAGCTGATCGCAATAGCAACGAGCAACGGGATCGTAGGGACGGGCCCAAGTAAAAAAACCCAGATGTGTGTGAAGTTGACAATCCACAACGCGACCATGGTTTCGACCGACCGGGTTTGTTGGTAGAAAACCAGCTCATTGTGAAGATAAAAATCACGCATCTCTCCGTGGTCATTGACTGATTGAGGCCGCGGATGTTGCCAGATGAAATATGGTGCCACGACGTAGGTTTGACAGTCCACCTGCTGCGGCATCCGAATCGGATTTCCCGTCACTCGCCAGCAATGGTAGCCGGTAGCCAATGTCGCTAGAAGGACTATCGCCGTCAGTGGCACGATCACGTGTTGAAACCGCCCCAAAAATGCTCCTGGCCTTCCGAAAATCCAAAAGAACATGGCATACCCGATCGGCAAGCTGAACACAAATCCTTCGTAGGGACGACTGTCGGCCAACATCATCAGCGCGAGGCCATCGAAATCACGTCTCGGCACCGCTCAAATTTCATTACTCGTGGCAGTGTCCCTAGAAGAAGAGTCTCGGCGGTCTCCAACTGTTGCCGACCAAGGAGCAGCGATCACAGCGCGATGACCCACAGAACCATAGTGCAGAGTATACGAATTCTTGCTACAAGCGCACCTCTAGATAGTTCCGATAGTAACGACTTCGCTGACAGGATAAATCGTCCGAACTAAAGGAAAGATTGTTGCAAGGTGGCCAGACGCGCAGAGGCAAAACGGCGAGGAAGAACTCAATTCCAAAGACCCTTCTGCGAATACGCTTTCCATTTCAAGGTGTTCCCCATTAATAACCCTGGAATCGCAGATTTGAACAAGTCTCCGAATGGCTCCTGTATTATCGAGAGAGGGTGCGATATGGCACACGGCAAATGTGCCAAGTGGGAGCAAGGAGGGTGAGCCAAGAAATGCGGGCAACATGGCTGACTGCTGCAGGCGTTTTTCTAATCACGCTTGCAACACTGATGGACGAGATCCTGATCACACGGATTTTTAGTGTGACAATGTGGTACCACTTCGCGTTCGTGGCCATTTCGCTTGCTATGTTTGGCATGACCTTGGGCGGGTTGCGAGTCTATCAGCACCCGAACATTTACAGCGGGGCCGGCGCGAAGCGGCAAATGGCGCGTTGTGCGTTGTGGTTTGGAGTTAGTGCAGTCGCGAGCGTGCTCGCGCAACTGTTCGTGCCATTTGCCTCGCATCCCATATTCGCGACGCCCTGGATCATTCTCAGCTACGTACTCTTCTCGATCCCATTTTATTTCAGCGGCGTGTGCGTCTGCGTGGCCTTGACGAAGTTTCCCAGATTTGTCAGCCGACTATATGCCACTGACCTTGTCGGGGCGGCGAGTGGTTGCATTCTGCTGATTTGCGTCTTGCAAATCACCGACGCGCCCACTGCCGTCGTCATTGTCGCCCTATTGGGCAGCTTGGCTGCCGCGCTGTTTGCTGCCGACGGTGGTCTGCCCCACCTCCGGCGAACGGCAACGCTCGTGAGTGCGACCTTCGCGATCATCGTGATCGTAAACACCATTTTGGCGCAAAAACAGGACTCTTTGCTACGCGTGACGTGGGCAAAGTACCGTGCCGAAGCGCGCCCCCTCTACGAAAAGTGGAACTCGTTTTCCAGGATCGCCGTTGAGGGCGATCCGAACATCGCAACAAGCCTGATCACCGAAGGAATCAGCCCGACTTATCCCGAGGACCGCAAGATACGACAACTGCGTCTTAGGATCGACGCTAACGCCGAAACAACGATGACGGCCTTCAGTGGGAGCTTTGATGACCTCGATTACCTCAGGTACGACGTAAAAAACATCGTGCACTATGTCCGACCGAACTCGAACGTGTTAATTATTGGTGCTGGCGGGGGCCGCGACGTCCTTTCGGCGCTTCTCTTTGAGCAGAGGGCAGTGCGCGCAGTTGAGATCAACCAGAACATTCTTCGCACAGTGAATGAGATATTTGGCAATTTTACCGGTCACTTGGACCGGAATCCGAAAGTGACGTTTGTGAACGACGAGGCACGCAGCTACATGTCGCGGACGGACGAACGCTTCGATATTATCGAGGCCTCCTTTATCGATACCTGGGCTGCCACCGCGGGCGGCGCTTTAACTCTTACCGAGAATTCTCTCTATACTGTCGAAGCTTGGAAGCTGTTTCTCGATCGGCTCACTTCGAATGGCAAGCTTTCCTTTTCGCGCTGGTATTCCCCTGAACTACCTGCCGAAGCTTACCGGCTCACCTCGCTGGCGGCGGCGGCGCTGCGCGCCAACGGAGCCACTGACCCACGCGCTCATATTCTATTGGTTAGGAACCTTCGGCAAGTCACGGATGGGAAGTCGATCGGAGCGGCGACAATCTTGATGAGTAAGGAGCCTTTTTCTCCCACGGAGCTCGACCGAGTGGAAGCGGTATCACATCAGATGAAGTTTGATGTAATTCTGAGCCCACGAGTCGCGCTCGACCCGGTTTTTGCAGAGCTTTCGACCAGCTTGGATGTCTCAGGTATTGCCAGGCCATTGCATGTGAACCTATCGCCTCCGACCGATGACTCACCATTCTTCTTCAATTTGACTCCGTTCCGCGAATCGTTTCCTCTGATTACGCTCCGCGACAACGGGCGTGTCGCACCCCAGTTGCAATCCGGAAGAGTTGTCGGACTCTTGCTTCTCCTCGTCACTTTCCTGACGTTCTACTGCATTCTCCTACCCCTTCTCCGCACTACTCGGAAGGAGACTCTCCGGAGTGCGGTACCGCATTTGTTATTTTTCGCGGCGATTGGCCTCGGTTTTATGCTGATTGAAATCTCGCAGATGCAGAGGTTAATTGTCTTTTTGGGGCATCCCACTTACGCGCTCTCGGTCGTCCTATTTGCACTCCTGCTTTCGAGCGGCCTAGGCAGCTACACCACCCGGAGCATCGCCGAACGGGGAAATGATGCCAAGGTTCGTCTAAGTATTTTATTGCTTGTATTGCTGGCCTTTGGGGTGATGACGCCCCGCGCCATTACCGTTTTTGGCTCTTCCACCATGGCCTTTCGCATTTTGGTCGCGACCGGCATTCTTTTTCCTTTGGGATTGTTTATGGGGATGGCGTTCCCATTAGGATTGAAATTGTCGACCAGTCGGCTCGATGACCTTACTCCCTTGTTCTGGGGGATGAATGGGGCAACTTCGGTTTGTGGGTCAGTATTGGCGGTGTCGATAGCCATGAATGAGGGAATTTCAAATTCATTTTGGACAGGGTTCTGGTGCTACGTAGTAGCCTTCGGCTCCTACCTCTGGGCCGCACAAGGATTGACTTCAGTGCCCCCAACAAATAACCAGTCATGTTCGAGTTGAGGGCCTGGATCTCGAAGTGCGGGCGGCAAGCCATTCGACCATTCTCGCGCAGGCAATGAGGTCTACATATGATTCTTGACGGACATCGTAGGATCAGAATCCTGGTCTTCAGCTCGGATCTAGTCAGCCGGAATTATTCGCGCCTTCGCCAGCCGCATTCGAAAACCGAGACTGATCAAGTATGCTCCGATTACGAGAAACATCAGGCTTCTGTTGCCGATCTTCATGCTGAGATATTCACAAAAACCGCCAATCATCGCTCCAATTAGGTTCGCGCCGAAAAAGGCCGACGAGCTGGAGCCCTCGCGAAACGTCGTGGAGAAGATCAGGCCGGCAAAAAAAATGGGAAGGGGGACTATTAGAAGAGACCAGAGTAATCGCTGATCGAAGGTCAGCGCCAGAACGGTGTCTCGGTTGACAAAGTAGAGCAGCAGCAGGGTTGCGATCAGTGGCGCGTACATCCACATCCGGAACTGCTCCAAGTGCATGGCCACAATGTTTGCAGCCAAAACCATCATCAACACACCCGCCACAACGATCATGGTTACAAACCAGGTAGTGCCAAAGTAGAGAGAACAGTCTGAAATACTCTTAGTTTCCAAGAGCAGAAAACCCAGTCCGAGAAATAGAAAGTGACCGTCATTGATACCGAAACCCCGGTCGCGGAGCATGTAGACCGCCGAGAGCGATACCGCAAACAGAATTTCGATCACGATTAGGTAATCTGCCGGGATTGTCTTGCCAGAGAGATAAAGAAAAGGCCAATCGTCTGTAGGAGCCACGGCGTCGGACAGATCGTCACCTCGGGGGAAAACGGTACGCACAAAACGGCCATACCGCGGGGGCGGATCGGGGTGTTCGCCCCGAGGGGCGCACAACACAACCTGCCCATGACTTTCGTAAACGACAGGCATATGGCCCGTAGCTTCCTCGACCATCCGTACCAGCTTGCGGGCCAACCATTCATGCCCAGCCATGAAGGAGAGCGACAATACTCCGTGTTCGTTCAACAACTGGTATGCCGAATGCATGCTTTGCACCGTATAAATATAGCCGTCCAAGCGGAGGTTGGTCATGGAGCTGAACAACGCCTGGGAGTCTAGCCACCCGAACACGACCATGTCATACCCGCTCTTGGCCTGCCGCAGGAAAGCCCGGGCATCGTCCACATGTACGTGCACATTTGGATTCTCGTAGATTCCCGAAGCATTGAATCGGCTGGAGAGCGTTACCAACAATGGATCAATTTCGACCGCATCAACCTGTTCAGCCCCGTTTAGAATGGCAACTTCGGTGTCCGTGCCTCCGCCTGCCCCCAGCACGAGCACGCGGCGGTGTGCAGGAGCCAGGACATAGGGCAGATCATATTGCACGCGGGCATCCAGCACCTCCGCTCTTTTCTGCGGTGAATACCGTCTCGGGTCCAGTGTGCCGTGCGGCTGATAAAAATCGTGATTCACGCTGACTTCGTAGGTCGGTGGATCCTCCATCGTGCGCACTCTCGGATGTGGCTCCCGAAGGAGTCCCTTCTGAGTTGATCCGCGTTCCACTACGGTGATGTAATAGTACGGCGACCAGAATGAATTCGAATTGATCGACAGGAACACCCCTGCAATAACCAACCCCAGCATGGGGATTGCCCACAGCCACTGCCGACGAGGCAAAAGCAGAATAATCATCAGAATCACGAAGCCCATGCCCATTGTGGGCGAAAAGCATTTCAGCGAGAACAGACCGAAACACAGCGTGCCCGCAAGGCTTCCGCCCAAGTCCCAGGAGTAAGCTTGCAAGGCAGGTAAAGCATCAAACAGGGAGCCCATCCGCTGGCCCAGCGGTACAAACACGCTTGCGTTGGTGACGAAAATGCCCACCAGGCTTAGATAATTCCCGATCCGGGGGATGGATGCGTAGAATCGACTCTCCGAGGCAGTGCTCGGCAAAGTCACGTAATGCGCAATCAATAGTAGTCCACCGTTGATCAGCAACAATACCGGTAACCATCCAAACAGCGACCTCCTTGTCTTGCCGATAAGGGCCCCAACACCGATACCGAGAAACGAACTGATCAACATCAAGTTGGCATAATAGGCTACTAGTCTGACCACCGCGGGTGCCCACCGTATTACCATCAGCTCGAGAAAAAGAGCGACGAATGACAGCCAGAACAGCTCCAGCCCCATCCGGACACTGTCGCCCGAATCCGAACGGTCAGACGAAGGCAGAGCAGGTGAATCGAGTGAAGTCATGGTGTCCTATTGCGGGCCTGGCCAGCACGGACATAGCTCGAACTCGTTCTCATTGGCTCGTTCTCTCCGGACGGATCTGGGCGCTCCGCATACGGGAATAATTGCGGGGTGTCCTCATCAGCATCAATGGCCCACACGCGCCGGTTCTTGAAGTAATCGATGAGTTCCTCGTTTTGAGCAGCCCCCATATCTCTTGCCCAGACGACCTTTGAGTGGTCGATATCCGCGTCGTTATACACCCACTCCCAATCTGTGTCGTGCTGCGGCTCGTAATGGACGATCACAAGATGCTGGCCGGGAGTGGCATCCAACTGCGCCAGGATGCGTGCTCGATTCAGATTGCCCGGCAGCGTGTTGTACCAACACCATCGCGGGCCGGTCGGTATATGTAGGGGAAGTGCCGCGGCGCGGACGCCAACCATGAGAAGACAGATCAGCGGCACCGTTCTCACCAGAAATAACCCTGCCGGTTTGCCATGCCACTCCCAGACGCGGAGCCCGCGCATTGCCAGCAATGTAAGCGCGAGTATCACGCAAGTCAGTGGAGCCGCATAATGCGGAGGTGGAGGGACCTCCAAACTCAGGCCCAACATTGAGAAAGCTAGAATGAGTAGTAAGAATCGCGTCTGCCCGCTGACCTGCCTCCATTTGAACCCGTAAGGGAGTGCGGCGAGATACATTACTATCGCAAATGTCAGAACGACTCCCAAGTAGAAAACATCGATACCCACTACTCTGGCCAATTGTGGAAGCAGAAATCCACTCAGCGTGCGGGGCCACGAATATCTGTTAACATAATCCTCGCGCATCAACCGATGATGATATGTCGGTACAGGATGCCGAGGTAGAAAAAAGAGGTTTGGCGTTACCGTGTAGGCTGCTTCATAGGCGACGTAGGGCATCCTCAACGGATGCCCGGTCACTCGCCAGTCGTAGTACCCCATCGCCATCGCAGTTGCAAAGAGCACCAGCGCCAGCGGAACCACGAGACCCCGGACTGACTTCCAAAATTCAGAGCCGCGCTTACTGATCAACCAAAACAATAGCGCGCCCGCTACTGGGAGGCTGAAGACCAGTCCCTCGTAAGGACGGCTGTTGGCTAGGATCGCGAGGCCAAGCCCCATCACTGCGCCCTCGCGCGGGCGCTCGAACTGCATAATCCGCGGCAAAGCTCCAAGAACCAGCGCTCCGCCGATCGCAGGTACAGCTCCGCCCCAGTAGTTGTTTGCCCAGTAGCTGAAAATGCCCCAACGCAAAACGGCCAAAACTCCTCCGAGAAGCGCCCACTCCGGCGGAAGCCACCCTTGCAGCATCCAGCAGATGGCTGCGCACATGGCCCCCATGCTGAGCCAAACGCCAACGAATGGCTTCCCGCTGATAATTCGTCCCGCCGCAAGAACCACGCCTTGGAGCGGAGGGTACTTCGAGGCATATGTCGGCTGCATGAGGACATGAAAAGTCTCAAAATGGATCCACATAGGATGGGTTGGATTCGTCAAGCGTCCATGTAAGAAGGTGTCAGCCGCGAGTAGATAACTGAACTCGTCTTGTGCCTGAGGTTGCGGAATGGGCAAGATCGGCAATGCTGCCGCGCGTGCGCCGAGCGCGGCCAGCCCGACAACGATGACTGAGAGTATTTGCTTCCGCGCCAACTTCGTGAAACCACTCTCTACTTTTCCGAACCAAGCCGAGCACAACGTGGGATAGCTAAAAGCAACAGCCAGCGCGACAACGACGAGACCGAGTTCCATCAGCATTAACATGAACGAGATATTGCTCCAGGTTATTACCTGACTGAACTTTCTCCGGCGAACGTTAGCACCTCCGATCGCGCACTTCCTCCTAATCCCAGGACGAAACTGTGTTTCGTGCTGGTTTAACGGTCACAATATTCAGAGGTTGAAAAGAACTCCCCCTATTGCCATTATTAGGTTTGTGGCCGCTATTTTCAAAAGTAAAATCGCCGAGTGTGCGCTCTGTTCTTTTGGCATAACCGCGGTAGTTGGTCTGTGCAGATAACATTGGTGAAGGATTGCTTCAACTTCGAGGGCACGCTCTAAAATGAGCACAGCAGCACCGCGGAAGAAAATTACGGCCGTAATCGCTTGCTACCTCGATGCTCCTGCCATTCCAATAATGTACCAGCGCCTACGAAGTGTGTGCGAAAAGATCGGAGTGAACTACGAAATCATCTTCGTAAATGATTGCAGCCCCGACAACGCCGATGTCGTCCTCGCGGACTTGGCTGCTCATGACCAAAACGTCGTGGTTATACATCACTCGCGCAATTTCGGATCGCAAAATGCATTTACGAGCGGGCTGAGCATTGCGACCGGCGATGCTTGTGTGCTCCTCGATGGAGATTTACAAGATCCGCCCGAATTGATTGAGGAGTTTTATAAACGCTGGCAGGATGGCTTCGAAGTTGTGTACGGCATCCGAGTGAAACGTGAGGCGACACGATCTCTTCAGATCGCCTATAAGGCTTTCTACCGCATCTTCCGTGCGGCCTCATACGTGCCCATGCCCCTAGATGCCGGCGACTTCTCGTTGCTCGACCGCCGCGTGGTGGACGCGCTGAATAGCCTTCCGGAGAATAACCGGTTTATGCGGGGACTTCGTGCTTGGGTGGGTTTCAAACAGACAGGGCTTCCTTATGTGAGACCGGAACGGATGTTTGGGCGTACTACGAATTCTGTCTTGCGGAATCTGGGCTGGGCACGAAAAGCAATTTTTTCATTTTCCTACGCGCCGATCGACATTATGACCGGGCTAGCGATTGTGACCACGCTGATCGCGTTATTCCTTGCTGCCGTTCAGGTCATGGCCCGTTTATTCGCACCGCAACTGGTTCCGAGGGGTTTCACGACTACCATTGTACTCATTCTCTTTCTGGGCGGCGTTCAATTACTGTGCTTCAGCATCATAGGATCGTATCTCGCACATATTTACGATGAGGTGAAACGGCGTCCTTCATACATCGTCGATTACGTTCTCAACGCTCCCGCGACGCGAGAACCCCCTAAGAAATAGGGGACAGCAAATGGCCGTCACCTTTCATGCTACCCGGTGTGCGATTTGCGACACTGAGGGCAATGCCACCGAAATTTATCGAGCAAATTTCGAGCCGAGTGCCTTTAGTCCAGAGGTGTTTTCCGCACGCCGGCTGCCCGATCGCATTCATTATCGAATGGTTCGCTGCAATACCTGTGGACTGCTACGTTCCGATCCGGTAGCGGACACGACGACCATAGCGCGGTTGTATCAGGAGAGTCACTTCGATTATGGCCGCGAAGTGGAGAATCTAGCTCGTACGTACGGCGCTTACCTAGAACGGCTCGATCGTCACAGGACGAGTAAGGACTCGATTCTAGAGATCGGATGTGGCAACGGCTTTTTCCTGAAGAAAGCACGCGAGCAGGGTTGGCGACAAGTTCTTGGGGTCGAACCGAGCCGTGCCGCCGTGGAAGAGGCATCCACGGAGATTCGTTCCAGCATAATATGTGCCATGATGCAGTCGCGCCTATTCCCAGATCATTCTTTCGACGCGATCTGTCTTTTTCAGGTGTTGGATCACGTTCTCGACCCTATCAGTCTGCTAAAGGAATGCTTCCAGATTCTGAAGCCTGGCGGCCTCATATTATGCGTAAATCATGATGTTGACGCTCTTTCTTCAAAAGTAATGAAAGAGAGAAGCCCAATCGTCGATATCGAACATTCGTATCTATATAGCCGCGTCACAATCACGCGACTTTTCCAACGATTTGGCTTTGAGGTTAAGGAAACCGGGGGCGTCACGAATCGATGTTCGCTAAGCTATCTGGCGTACCTGGCCCCAATGCCAACTAACTTGAAACAGCACATCTTAGTTTTGCTTGACAGAATCGGATTGGGACGCATGCCCCTGCGAATCTCCTTGGGAAACCTTTACATGATTGCACAAAAGCCTTCGAGCTTTGTTGAACCATCATCGTGAAGCACAAGAATATCGACGTGTTCAACAAAGATGCAGAACTTAACGAGGGTTATCTTTACACACACACAGACCGGCTAAGTTGCAAAATGGCTACGCAACGAACTATGGACATTATTCTCGAAACAGGTGAGCTGAGGGATAGGCGGGTCTTGGATCTGGCGTGTGGGGATGCGTTCTATACGATTGGGTTCGCAGACAAGGGATGTCCAGCGCAACTTGTGGCGACCGATGCCGCTTTGACGGCTGTCAGGTTGGGCGCAAAAGAAAAGGGATCGCGGTCGATTCGCTTCCTTTCAGCCGATTCGCACGGGCTGCCCTTCGCCAAGGATAGCTTTGACGTAGTCCTTGTGCAAAGCGTCCTGCACCACGATGACCAACCTTTGAAAATTATAGAGGAGGCATTTCGAATCGCGCCGCGAATCATCGTTCACGAACCCAACGGGAACAGCCCTGCCCTGAAGATTATCGAAAAAGTTTCACGGTATCATATCGAACACAACGAACGGTCATACAGTACGTGGCGGATGCGACATTGGATCAGACGAGCCGGGGGGCGGGTAGTGTATGAAAAGGTGGCTGGTTTGGTGCCGATGTTTTGTCCGGATTGGGTAGCAAAGATTTTAAAGGCAGTCGAACCGGGAATGGAAGCTATTCCGGGACTGCGTTTATTCACTTGCGCGGTGTATGTCATGGTTGCCAAGCGTGAGTAAAGTTTGCTGGAGCCTTCCAAAACTAGGTACACCGTTTTCTCATTCGAGATGCCAACTTTCTTGATGCACCCACTGGACAGTTTCTGCGACACCCGCAGTTGGCTCTTTTGATCGCAATGGCCTTACTCTCCATATTCCGTGGTATCCTCCGCGAACCATAGATTATGACCGAATCGTTCGATGCGATGGGATTGGTGCGCGAAGGGGTCGATCCCAAGCAGATGCGACGCATCATATTGACGCAGTCTTATCGCGCCCATGTGGGTCACATTGGTTCCTGTCTTTGCGTCGTGGAAATCCTATCGGCGCTTTACGGTTCTGTTCTACGAGCGCAAGGTCCTGACGATCCTAATCGCGATCGGTTTGTCCTGTCGAAAGGACATGCGGGTTTGGCTCTCTATGCAGCATTGTATCTGAAAAAGTGGATCTCGCAGACACAACTGGATACGTTCTTTGCTGATAATACTCTCCTGGCAGTTCACCCCGAAGCGGCGCTGCAGGGCGTTGATTTCTCGAGCGGATCTTTGGGACAAGGTATCAGTATCGCCGTGGGTGCCGCCTTGGCAGCGCGCATAAGACAGGTTCAACGTCGAGTCTTCTGCTTGATCAGTGATGCTGAGTGCAACGAGGGCTCCGTTTGGGAGGCCGCTATGTTTGCGGCTCATCATCGGCTTTCTAATTTACAGGTCATTCTTGATTGGAACCGGGTCCAGGCTTTTGGCCGTACTTCTGACGTTATGGATCTCCCAAACCTGGCGGAGCGCTGGCGTACTTTCGGTTGGCGCGTTTCGGAGGTCGACGGTCACTCCGTGCAAGCGCTTGTTGACTCGCTGTCTAGTCCGTCTGACAGCCCCTCGCCTCATCTCGTCTTGGCGCGTACGTTATTCGGTAAAGGCGTGAGCTACATGGAGAAAGGAATCCCCTTGACACAGAAAAATCTACCGGTTGAGCCGATGAACTGGCACTATCTGCCCATGAGCCCTGAGGAGTTTGAGCTCGCCATGGACGAAGTGGAGCGCTCCGATTGAGGAAGGCTTTTATTGATACGCTTTGCAGCTTGGCGCAGCAGGACGAGCGTATTGTCTTGTTAACGGCTGACCTTGGTTTCCTCGCGATAGAGCCTTTCAGGGATCGATTTCCAAATCGTTTCTTCAATGTAGGTGTTGCGGAACAGAATATGATCGGCATGACCACAGGACTCGCTGAAGCTGGGCTGCGGCCGTATGCATACTCAATCGCAACTTTCGCTTCACTTCGGCCCTTCGAATTCATCCGTAACGGTCCCGTTATGCACAAACTCGATGTACGTGTGGTCGGCATGGGAATGGGCTTTGAGTACGGGCATTCAGGCCCAACGCATTTTGGAGTGGAAGACGTGGCTGTCATGCGCACTCTTCCGGGTATTACCGTAGTGATTCCTGCAGATTATGAGCAGACAGCGACGGCAATTCGAGACACCTGTGATGTTTCCGGTCCAATCTATTACAGCCTGGGAAAAGACGATAAGACATTGATGCCCGGCCTCAAGGGGCGTTTCGAACTGGGCAGAATCCAGATTACGCGCAGCGGCAGCGATGTGGCGATCCTCTCGATGGGTTCAATAAGCTCGGAAGTTGATGCCGCTGCCAACCAGCTGGAGCAGGTCGGTGTTCATGTCACGGTGGCGGTTGTTTCCAACTTCAATCCCAACCCGGAACATGACTTGGTGGAATTGCTCAAGCAGTTTTCATTCGCCCTCACAGTGGAGGCGCAAACCATCTCTGGGGGGCTGGGCGCCTTCGCAGCTAGCGTAATCGCCGCGAATGGTCTCCCTTGCCGCTTATGTACGCTAGGAGTCCGCACACCTCCTGATGGGACGAGCGGAAATCAGCAGGAGCGCTGGCGGAAAAACGGACTTGACCGAGGGGCTATCGTCCACAACGTGCTCTCCATGCTCAGAATACAGCCGGCGCAATGAAGCGAGTTGTCATCACAGGCGCAAGTGGATTCATAGGAGCCAATCTAACCCGTCGCTTGCTTCGTGAGGGTCACGAAGCCCATTTATTGCTTCGCTCCACCCACCAGCCGTGGCGTCTAGAGGAAATTTTGGACGATGTTCAGTGTCACGAGACCGCGCTTGAAGATCGCGAAACAGTGAGCCGCACAATACACGCAATACGTCCAGACTGGGTGTTCAACTTGGCTGCATATGGCGCATACCCTTCGCAGACCGGCATCGAGCGGATGGTATCCACCAACTTCTTAGGATGCGCGGAACTAGTGGACACTTGTACCCAAGTGGGAGTTGAAGCATTTGTCCAGACGGGATCGTCCTCCGAATATGGATACAAGGACCACGCTGCCAGAGAAGACGAACGGGTTCAACCGAACAGCGACTACGCCATCACCAAGGTCGCGGCCACACATTATTGCCAGCTCGCCGCCCACCTTCACGGTCTGAACATTGTAACCGTACGACTGTATTCAATATACGGACCGTACGAGGAACCTACTAGGCTGATTCCCACTTTAATATCATACGGGACGCGAGGACAGTTTCCTCCGCTAGTTTCGCCGGGGATTGCGCGCGACTTCGTGCACGTGGACGACGCCGTCGAGGCAATTTTACAGGTGGCCACGATGAAACCAGCCCGGGGGGTCGTTTATAACGTTTGTAGCGGTACGCAAAGCAGGCTCGACTTAGTGGTGGCAACCGTGCGCAAGCACATGAATATCGCCGCGGAACCGGTTTGGGGCAGCATGCAGCCTCGGGCTTGGGACACAGACACCTGGGTCGGTTCGCCCGATCTGATGGCACAGCAAGTCGGCTGGCGCTCCAAACTAGATCTTGAGGCGGGCTTGAGGCTTACTATCGATTGGTTCAAAACCAATTCGAAATGGCGAAACTTTTACCGGGACCGCATATCCCAGGTGTGAGCATCACTAAATTTCCTTCCACCTCACTTCAAATCGGCCAATCCTCGCCGAATGAGGGTAGCGCTGTTTGAGAGCCCTCATTAGGATTGGCTCGGGCATCGGGGACCATCCTGGCATATGGTTGATCGCAACGACACTCACGTTCTTCTCTGCTAACGTTTGCAAGATACGCTCGGTACGACCTGAAGGTTCATCAAATTCATCGGTAAATGTGCGAGTGGGGTTCTCTAGACCGGATAGGAAATAGACCTCGGGACAGTCCGAAGTGGCGTAGATGAACCTGCCGATTGCGTGGGATTGCACCACGGAAACTAACTCTTCGTAGGATGCTGCGGAGACCCGGGTAACCCTGAGGCCACCTGCTCTTGCGATGGTTAATCTCTCTACCTGCATGTCCGGAGCAAAATAGACCCCCATATTTGGAATAAATCCAGGCGAGACCCGAAAGATAACGAAAAGGAAATAGAAGGCACCGAGAGCCCAGTATGTTAATTTGGGCGGCCGATTCATCGAAGAGCACAGGGCGACCGCGGTCAGGATCTCCAGCGGAGCGACATAAAAGTTATAAATAGGGTCGGCCCACGGGAATTGCACGATGCTTGTCAGCGCTGTTACACATAGCAAGAGCATGATTTCCTGTTTTCGAAGCAATGTCATTCTCTGACCAGAGCGCGACACCCCAAGAATTAGCACTCCCGCCAAAATCAGAGCGGGAATGGCCGTAGTTAACGACCTCCATCCCAATCCATACAAAAGCGTAGAATCTCGTGAAAACACAAGAACCAGAACGAGAAAAGTCGTCAAAATTCCGCCCCATAGCATGCGTCCTAATCTGCCGCACTCTGAAGCCAAGAGGACAGGCACAAAAAACGGAATCATCTCAGCCATCAGAATGGGGTTGTGCGGAGGCATAACCGCGAAGACGAACCTCTTCATTGGTAATGTGAAAACCCCGTAGAGGAGTGCATGTACCGCCCGGAAATGCGCGAAAAGTAAAAAGAACGCTGTCGGCGGGATTGCCGTACCAATAACAAAGGGCAGGCATGGGTCTAACAGGTTGGAAAATCTTTGGTGATCGGATGATGGAATTCCGGCACACTCTCGTGCGACCAAGAAAATGACCAATGCAACTGAGGGCACAAAGAAGTATGTCAGGAAAGACAGCTCCGGCAATTTATGAATTAATCTAAAAAGTAGTATGAGGAAAAGGATCAGGCAGGACACGATCGTCGTTGTATAGAAGCGGGCCCGGTCGCTTGATTTCTGGCTACATTCTCTTGAGAGGCCTTGCTCACAAAACACGAAAAACAGAAGCACACCTGCGAAGAAATACAGTCCCGTAATTTTTGCCAGAATCGAAATGCCGGCGCAAACGCCCGCGAGAAAAACCCAGCGGCGGGAATGAACTTCGAGATAACGCAACAAAGCCGCCGCACCGAACGTGGCGAAAAACAAGTTATACCAGGAAGGCACTGCCGCCGGATAATTGGGGACACTCCAAGCCAGGGCTAATAGAGTAACGCCTCCGGCCGCGCATGCGGAAGCAAAGCGCGAAGCCACGTAGAAAACAGCAGGAACCCAGGCGACAAAGAAGGCGAATAGGATTATGCGCAGCGAACCGAGATTCGTCCCCAGTTCTCGGAATGCGAACGCATGGAGGAATGTCATTCCACCGGTGTATGTTTCATCGAAATCCCTGTGGGGGAGCTCGCCGTGAAGGACTCGTTCCGCAGTCTGACCCAAATAGCCTTCATCGGAGGGCACCCAACCGCGCTTCAGGTGAGTCGCCATATAACCGATGCTGATCGCCCAAACGATGAGAAGCGCGAACCAATGGGCTTTTGTCATCGATTTCAATTGTTCGCGCTCCTATAATCTGCTGGGACCTGAATAGCTCTGGTGGTCGAGCCTAGATCAGTCAGATATGGCGACACTTTCGGAGGGTTTTCGTCGGGTTCCACCAGCCAAACTTCTCGGTCTTTGAAATAGTCGAAGAGCTCCTTATTTTTTTCAACGCCCATGTCGCGGGCCCAGACGACAGGTGAACGATCGATGTCGGCTTTGTTGTAGACCCATTCGTTGACTACATTGTGATTGGCGCCGTAACGTACGATGACTAGATTCTGTTTTCCGTTTCTCTCCAATTCAGTTTCAATTCCGGCCCGAAACCAGTTTCCGGGCCCGCTCGAGCAACACGTCTCGAGCCTTTCCCCATTGAAGGGGACATGTAGAACAGCACTTGCGACCCGCACCACAGGAACCGTAAGACAAACTAATACGCTCGCGCGAGTTAGGAACAATCCTACAGGTCGCGCTCGCCAGGTCCATATGCGTAATTGCCGCACGGCTAGTAAGACCAGTGCAAGAATCAACCCGGTCATCGGCGACGCGTAGTGCAGCGAAAAATAAACCTCCACCGCAAGACCTGCCACCGATACGCCAAGGACGATGAGCAAGAAGCGAGTGTTGGAGCTTAGCGAGGCCCACGTAAGACCGTAGCGTGTACTACCGATCCCGGCAAGTAATGGGAGGGCAAGTGCTGGACCCAGGAAGAAAAACCCACACTTCACAATTTTTTCGGACTCATTCTTGATGAGGCCCGCAGCGGTACGCGTTTCTTCGTATTTCGGTAACTCCCAGCCGATGTAAAAATCGCGAATGACTTCGTGATTGAAGATCGGTTGAGGTCTAGGAGATTGCCAAAGGAAATACGGCGCAGAAGCATAGTTGTCGCGGTCTACTTGCTGCGGAAAGCGGAAAGGACTGCCGGTGACGCGCCAAAAATAGTAGGTAGTCGCCAGTGCCGCCACAAGCATCACCAATGACAAAGGCACGACGACGCGGCGAATTGCCATCCAAAATGACGGACCCTTCTTCTTGAATAACCACGCGAAAAGTGCAATCCCAACGGGCAAACTGAAGATTAGACCTTCATACGGCCGACTGTTTGCGAGAATTGTCAATCCGAGTCCCATCAGTAATGCATCGCTGGTACGCTCGAACCGTACAATCCGCGGCAATGCCCCCAGGACGAACGCTCCGCCTATCGCGCCTACCGCTCCGCCCCAATAACTGTTCGCCCAATAGCTGAAAATCCCAAAGCGCACGACCGCTAGTGCGCCACCCAACAGTGCCCATTCTGGAGATAGCCATCCCTGGAGCATCCAGCAGATCGCTGCGCACATCAGTCCTACGCCGAGCCACATACCCCAAAACGGGTCTCCGGCAAGCACCTGGCCGGCCGCTAGGAGAAGGCCTTGCGCGGGGGGGTACATCGAGGCGTACCTCGGATGCCAAAAGACGTGAAAAGTCTCGAAGTGAACCCACATCGGATGAGGTGGATTGGTCAGCCGTCCGTGGGCAAAAGTATCGGCAGCAAGAAGGTAGCTGAATTCGTCGTGAACAGTCGGGTCGGTAACCGGCAGTATCGGCAATACCGCTGCGCGTGCCCCTAAAGCAACAAGCCCCACTAGGAACACTGACAATCTCTGCCTTCGCGCCAGCCCACCAAAACTTCGCTCGATCCTGGCAAACCAATCGGAACCAAGCTGCGGGCGCAAAAACGCGAGTAAAAAGACCGCCAGGACTAACCCGAATTCAATCCGGAGAAACATACGCCCGGTTCGTTCCTCGCTTTGGCCTGCCAGCAGCAAGTTTCCGTTGCAAAAATTCTAGAACCCAGTCTGCCGGCATCGTCAGGGATCCAGGCGATGAGCGTCTTGCGGAAGCAATAAAAGATTGGCCGCCCGGCAAGAAGGGTCTTCCCGATGCCGCAGACAATCGAGAGAGTAAATGCTTACATGACCGTCCGCACTGCGGAAAACCTCCGGCAGCGCGTTCCGAAGGCGAGCCTCGTAATTCCGCGATGCCGAAGTGGCCTGAGGCCACATCAGGCTGAAATCGTCGTCAGAAATCATCCAGAATTGGGCGCCGATGGCCTCGGGGACATCCCCCATATGCGCGACTATGCGCTCAAGGAGTTTGGAGTCATGCATGGCTGCGGAGGTAAACGCGATTGGCGCCATGGATGATCGTCCAGTGTACAGGTAGGCGCTTGCATCTTCGCAAGCGATCACGCGTGCATCCGGCGAGGTGGAGCGAAGGAGCCATTCGTAAGCGGCGCGTTTTCCCGGAATAAGTCTGGAGCGGTGCTGGGCCATTTCCCCGAGCACCTTCCGCGACGCGTCGAAATAATTCCAAGCTACGGCGCAACTGAAAGCCATGATTAGAACCGCGACGCTAGCTGCGATGAGTTTGTCCGTTATCGCTCCGCGGCTCGCGAGAGTTGCACCGATCATCCGCAGGACATACTTCCCTTCCATCCAGAGCCCCGCGGCGAAGAGCGGTAAAAAGGGCAGCAAGAAACGGTCAGCAATCGGATAAGGCCAAAATAGAATTGTCGCCAGGTAGAACGGCAGCGTGTAGTGAACAGGCTTCCATCCATAGTGATGTGCATGCTTCACTACGCCAGCAGCAATAGCTGCAGTAACGAGAACGACGAGAACTCTTCCACCCTGTGTATCCCGCAGAAGCCCGGGAAAGAGAAAATAATTCGCCGGCCCACCGAGTAGTACCCTGACATTGTTACCGAGCATACTCCAAAAAATGTGGCGGTTTGCGATATCGTTCTTCCAGACTGAAAGATAGCTTGTATAACGACCCCAGGTGAGAGTCCAGCCGAGGCTTGACGCACCGACCTTAGAAATTGCGGGCGGAGCCACAACCGTCGGGAAAACGAATCGCCGGGCTAGTACCGCAAAGAAGGGAACCACGCATCCGCAAAAAATGAATAACTGTCGCCACGCACGCCGAACTACACCAGCAACAAAAATTCCCGCACCCACGGGCACGCCCAAAACGCGCAGGAGCATCGAGAAACCTACGAGAATCGCGGAGTACGCGGCGGTCACGTTGTTTCCTTCGCCCCGAATCGCTCCATCTGCGGCGAGCATGGCGCCCAGAGCCACTGTGGCAAACGGGATATCGGAAAGGACGCTTGAACTATAAAGGAGTACGATCGGATTCAGAGCGCAGAAAGCCGTGAGGAATAAGGCCTCCGCTTCGCCGATGCCCTTGAGTTTGCGCAGAAAGAGAAAAGTCAGACTGATATAGCCCAGACCGAATGCAACGGTTACACCAACGGCATCGGCTAGATTCTCGGGGAAAGAAGGATTCCAGCGCCAGACCCAAGACAGAAGCCACGGGTAGAGGATGGGATATTCGGTCGCAGGAGGTGCCCCAGGAACGCTTGGCAATACGTATCCCTTCCCCTCGGAAAGCGCCTTCGCGGAGCTGAAATAAAGGGAATCATCCCCCGTCATCCCAAAAAAGCTCGTAGGGTTAAGCCGCACGATCGCGACGACGTAGAGGATCGCGATGCAGACTAAGCCCAACCACGGTAGGACGCGCCGGTAGCAGTGAATGCGAATGCGATGCGCGGAGTCGGTAGAGTCTAGGTTGGTTACGTTCGCATTTTGCATCTTATATTTCAGGGTAACGAGCTCCAGGGCTAGTTACAGCGTAACGGTGGGGTCAGTAACCGGCAGTATCGGCAATACCGCTGCGCGTGCCCCTAAAGCAACAAGCCCCACTAGGAACACTGACAATCTCTGCCTTCGCGCCAGCCCACCAAAACTTCGCTTGATCCTGGCAAACCAATCGGAACCAAGCTGCGGGCGCAAAAACGCGAGTAAAAAGACCGCCAGGACTAACCCGAATTCAATCCGGAGAAACATACGCCCGGTTCGTTCCTCGCTTTGGCCTGCCAGCAGCAAGTTTCCGTTGCAAAAATTCTAGAACCCAGTCTGCCGGCATCGTCAGGGATCCAGGCGATGAGCGTCTTGCGGAAGCAATAAAAGATTGGCCGCCCGGCAAGAAGGGTCTTCCCGATGCCGCAGACAATCGAGAGAGTAAATGCTTACATGACCGTCCGCACTGCGGAAAACCTCCGGCAGCGCGTTCCGAAGGCGAGCCTCGTAATTCCGCGATGCCGAAGTGGCCTGAGGCCACATCAGGCTGAAATCGTCGTCAGAAATCATCCAGAATTGGGCGCCGATGGCCTCGGGGACATCCCCCATATGCGCGACTATGCGCTCAAGGAGTTTGGAGTCATGCATGGCTGCGGAGGTAAACGCGATTGGCGCCATGGATGATCGTCCAGTGTACAGGTAGGCGCTTGCATCTTCGCAAGCGATCACGCGTGCATCCGGCGAGGTGGAGCGAAGGAGCCATTCGTAAGCGGCGCGTTTTCCCGGAATAAGTCTGGAGCGGTGCTGGGCCATTTCCCCGAGCACCTTCCGCGACGCGTCGAAATAATTCCAAGCTACGGCGCAACTGAAAGCCATGATTAGAACCGCGACGCTAGCTGCGATGAGTTTGTCCGTTATCGCTCCGCGGCTCGCGAGAGTTGCACCGATCATCCGCAGGACATACTTCCCTTCCATCCAGAGCCCCGCGGCGAAGAGCGGTAAAAAGGGCAGCAAGAAACGGTCAGCAATCGGATAAGGCCAAAATAGAATTGTCGCCAGGTAGAACGGCAGCGTGTAGTGAACAGGCTTCCATCCATAGTGATGTGCATGCTTCACTACGCCAGCAGCAATAGCTGCAGTAACGAGAACGACGAGAACTCTTCCACCCTGTGTATCCCGCAGAAGCCCGGGAAAGAGAAAATAATTCGCCGGCCCACCGAGTAGTACCCTGACATTGTTACCGAGCATACTCCAAAAAATGTGGCGGTTTGCGATATCGTTCTTCCAGACTGAAAGATAGCTTGTATAACGACCCCAGGTGAGAGTCCAGCCGAGGCTTGACGCACCGACCTTAGAAATTGCGGGCGGAGCCACAACCGTCGGGAAAACGAATCGCCGGGCTAGTACCGCAAAGAAGGGAACCACGCATCCGCAAAAAATGAATAACTGTCGCCACGCACGCCGAACTACACCAGCAACAAAAATTCCCGCACCCACGGGCACGCCCAAAACGCGCAGGAGCATCGAGAAACCTACGAGAATCGCGGAGTACGCGGCGGTCACGTTGTTTCCTTCGCCCCGAATCGCTCCATCTGCGGCGAGCATGGCGCCCAGAGCCACTGTGGCAAACGGGATATCGGAAAGGACGCTTGAACTATAAAGGAGTACGATCGGATTCAGAGCGCAGAAAGCCGTGAGGAATAAGGCCTCCGCTTCGCCGATGCCCTTGAGTTTGCGCAGAAAGAGAAAAGTCAGACTGATATAGCCCAGACCGAATGCAACGGTTACACCAACGGCATCGGCTAGATTCTCGGGGAAAGAAGGATTCCAGCGCCAGACCCAAGACAGAAGCCACGGGTAGAGGATGGGATACTTGGTCGCCGGTGGCTCTCCGGGAAGACTTGGCAATACGTATCCCTTCCCCTCGGAAAGCGCCTTCGCGGAGCTGAAATAAAGGGAATCATCCCCCGTCATCCCAAAAAAGCTCGTAGGGTTAAGCCGCACGATCGCGATGACGTAGAGGATCGCGATGCAGACTAAGCCCAACCACGGTAGGACGCGCCGGTAGCAGTGAGTGCGCATTCGATGCGCAGAGGGTGCAGTAGACACGCTCGATCTATTACCCGGGAGCGGTTTGCCTATCAGCTTGTTGCGACTCTCGCAGCCGCGATATTTCGAGATGGTCCCCGATCTGGGTTCCGGACCGATAAATCGTGTGGGGAGGAAGCTCCAAGACGCTGGCGGCTTTTAAGGACACCCTGGAGATGCGGAACGGGCGCACGTGCTCCTCGACTCCAACGACCTCTTTGTTCTTATCAAGAAAGATCAGGTCGATTGGAAACAGCATTCCGATTGTGTGCACGCCCCGCGATGGAACAATCCACAGACCCGTTCCGAGGCGCGCCCACCGCTTTGTCTTTCCAAGCAGTCCGACCAGCCGGCGCACGTAGCTGTCCGCCACCGTCGCTTCGGTAGCAACGAACGTTTCGCGCGTTTTGTTGTAGACGTACACCGCGCTGTTCCGATGATTGTTTCCCACAGCCGTCACTTACCGCTCCCTCAGTCTGAAATACGTGCCCGCCTAGCGGGCCCTTATTCATTCAGTTGCTTTTCCCCGTCGCCGCCAGATTATGATGAATAGAACGACTACGGCCAAAGCTCCGGCAGCGACTCGAATCATAGTTACGGTATCCATCTGCTTCCTCCTTCGCTTTTAGATTTGTACTGCCCACAGCACCAGCAGAACCGTTATGTCGCGGCAATCATTTTACGAACTGCCGGTAAATCGTGATCGCCGCCGGGCCCAAAATCACAACCATCAAAGCCGGAAAAATGAAAAACACCAGAGGAGGCACCATTTTCACGGTCGTCTTGGCAGCCATTTCTTCTGCGCGCTGGCGCCGCTTGGTGCGCAATTCGTCCGAGTGAACACGGAGAGATTGAGCAATACTGGTGCCGAACCGCTCCGTCTGGATGAGCATGGCCACAAGCGCCTTGATGTCTTCTAGCCCCGTGCGCCGGGCTAGTTCCCGCAGAGCATCAATTCGAGTCTTACCCACACGCATTTCGAGATTCACCAAGTGCAATTCGTCGCTGAGTTCCGGGTGAACGATTTGCAGCTCATCGGCCACTCGCAAAATCGCTTGGTCCAAACCAAGGCCGACTTCCACGCAAATAACGAGCAAATCAAGACCATCCGGCAACGACTTCTGGAGACGATGTTGGCGGCCAGAAATCCTCCAAAGAAGCCACATTTCCGGAAGCAAAAAACCGGCGATCGCAGCCGCTGCGAAAATTAGAAACGGGCTAGAGCGATACAATTCCGACAAGTAAACAATCGTCACGAGAGCGATCGGCAAAAGCACCTTCACTCCTCGTATGGCCAGGATGGCATTCTGATCCCGAATTCCAGCCCGCGCCATCATGAGTTCCGCACGAGACTGCGCTTTCCCTTGTGCAGCCGGCAGTATTTTCCCGACGGACGCAAGAACGTCAAACGCTCGTTCCTTCTGCTTTTCTGAAAATCCCTCCTCCCGTACGGGAACGGTGGAGTTCAGCAGTCGCGAGAGACGCCCAGCAATTCCTATTGCTCCAGGGCTGAACGCATATACGAGCGCCAGCAAAACAATCACGGTAACCAGAAACGTTATCCCTGTAACTGCCCAAACCATTTCTGTCTCCTCAGACCTCGATGTGAATAATCTTCCAGAGAAAAAATGATCCGATGACCTGCAGGATAGCTGCGCCCGCCAGAATGGGAGGACCGAACGGATCCACGAACATGACTTTGATGTAATCTGGACTCACCAATTGCAAAGCGAAAAGCATGGCGACCGGAAGCGAGATGAGAATGATGGCAGTCAGCCGTCCCTGAGCCGTCTTTACCCGCACGTCGCGATAAATGCGGAAACGCTCCCTGATTACCCGCGACAGCTCGTCCAAGATTTCTGCTAGGTTTCCGCCCGTCTCCTTTTGGACCATCAGAGCGGTGACAAAGAAGCGCACGTCTACAATCGGAACGCGCTCGGCCATGTTGAACAGCGAATCCCTGAGCGGGAGCCCAAAATTCTGTTCCTCAAAAGTCGTACGAAATTCGCCCGCGACCGGTTCCGCCGAGTCCTTGGCAACCATCTCGAGACCGGTCGTGAAAGCATGGCCTGCTCGAACAGCACGGCCCAACAAATCGAGCGCCTCGGGAAAACGTTCTTCGAATTTCCCCAGCCGTCGTCGGCGCAGGAATACGACAGTCGCAAAAGGCACCACCGCACCAAGCAATCCCGCTGCGATCGACACCAGAATTTGACGGGCGAAATATCCTGCCAAGAGATATGTACCCAAACCAGCCACAGCGGAGAGCAGCAGAATCTTGCCGGGTTTTGCTTTGAGACCAGATTGAGCGATGAAATCCCGAAACTTGCCAGGCCAGGAGAAACGCATCATCGCGCGATTCAAGACTGGAACAGAGCTGAGCAACTCGTCCCGGACCAGTTGGAGGTCCAAAGGGATGTTGCCGCCCCCTCGGAGCTCTGCTTTCCGCACAGCCTCCACTCGACGGCGGACAGTTTCCTGCTGGGTATCAACTCCTAAGGAGAGCCAGAACCCCAGAAAAATGACCGCCACTGCCAGGAACGTTAGGAGTGCTAGTAAAAATGCCATTTCGGCGTCCTTTCCAGCGAGGGCCCAAAACTCTTAGACATCACCTACTCAGAGCTCAAACCAAATAATCACTGTAAGCATGCAATCGAACTCAACGAGCGTGTGAAACTTCGAACATGGCCGTGGGAAGCTGAACCCCAGTAACCGCCAATCGTTCGGCAAATTTCGGGCGAATACCAGTTGCCACAAAATCTCCGACTACTTCCCCATTGTCTCGAATGCCGCGCTTCCGATACACAAAGATGTCTTGCATGGTCACGATATCGCCCTCCATGCCCGTGATTTCGGCAATGGCTACGACTTTCCGAGTACCGTCGCTAAGACGGCTGACCTGGATAACCACGTCGATCGCGGACGCAATTTGTCGACGCATCGCTTGCTCCGGAAGATTCAGACTAGCCATGGCCACCATTGTTTCGAGACGGCTCAAAGCGTCGCGTGGGGTATTGGCGTGAATCGTAGTAAGCGAGCCATCATGGCCAGTGTTCATCGCCTGTAACATGTCGAGCGCTTCTTCAGCGCGGACCTCACCGACGATGATTCGGTCGGGACGCATACGCAAGGAGTTGATCAGCAGTTGCCGCTGGGCAATCGCTCCTTTTCCTTCAATGTTGGGTGGCCGCGTTTCCAGACGAACAACGTGTGCCTGGTGAAGCTGCAATTCGGCTGCGTCTTCGATGGTGACAATTCGCTCGCGATCGGAGATGTTTGACGACAAAACGTTCAGGAAGGTCGTCTTCCCGGCTCCCGTACCACCCGAAATCAGAATGTTCAGTCGAGCTTTTACACACCCACGCAATAGTTCGAGCATAGGTGGCGTCAAGGAATGGTTCGTAATAAGGTCATCTGCCGTCAGTCGATCCCGGCCGAAGCGGCGGATCGAAAGACATGGGCCGTCCACTGCAAGAGGGGGGATGATCGCATTCACGCGCGAGCCATCCGCAAGCCGCGCATCCACCATCGGCGAAGATTCATCCACTCGGCGGCCGATTGCCGAAACGATTCGATCAATAATAGCCATCAGATGCGCGTCGTCACGAAACAGCACCGGGGTTCGTTCCAGCATGCCCCGACGCTCGATATAGACGTGCTTGTGTGTGTTCACCAGAATGTCGGAAATAGTTGGATCAGCAAGGAGCGGTTCGAGAGGCCCGAGCCCGAAAACCTCGTCGAGAACTTCTTGCGTCAGGCGTTCCCTCTCCTGCAGGTTCATAGGAGTCGATTCGCCCACCACGATCCCTTCCAGAATCTGAGCGACTTCGCGTCGGACATCTTCCCGCTTAATCTCGTTCAGGCGGTCCAGGTTTAACTTCTGGATCAACTTTCGATGAATTGCGGTTTTCACGGCGCCGAAATCGGTTCGTGTGGGTAGGGTGGACGAGATTGGACTCGGTGGCATATGCATTTACCTCTTTGTTTTGGTTGAAAGTGAAAAAAAGTTGCCTAGCCCGCCTCGTTTGACGACAGGGGTGGAACTGATCCCCGCTATCTGCGAAGCAAGCTGACGATAACGATTGCTGAGGGTGTTGTTGTGGTTTTCCATCAGCGGAGTGCCCAAATTTACCGACAAACTTGCCTTCTGGAAATCATTGGGGAGCGATGCGAAAATCGGGCGCTTAATATCTTTCTCAATGCTCTTCAGCACTTCCTCGTCGCCCCTGTGCCAACGGTTAATAATTACGCGGACGCGTTCCGGTTCGATGCCGAAGCCGGTCAGAGCGACCATGCGGCGCTCGAGAGTCCACAGTGAAGGAACGTTGGCTTCTGCCACGAGCAGAATCATCCGAGCCGAACGCAGCAAGGAGCTCCAGTCAGATGAAAACTGCGAGCCCATATCAGCTAATACCATGTCGAAACCGGCTTGAGCGACATTCGCAACCCGCTCGAGCGAGGCAGGCGGTATCGTTTGCCACTCTTCGGGCTGTAGAGTACCCCCTAGTATTTCCACTTTCGATTTGTGATGTGTCAGAAGCCCGGCGAAGAAATGGCTGTCGAGTCGGTCCACGTTTTCAACTGCGTCACGTATGCCGAATCGCGGATGCAGGTCAAGCAGAAGGTGAACGTTTCCGAGAGGGCGGGCGAAGTCGAGCAGAGCGATACTCTTGTGGGCAAAGGTTCTGAGCTGAACCGCAAGATTTACGGACACGGTGGTCGTGCCCACTCCCCCTTTTGAACCCATTAACACAATTAGCTTTTCGGCAGCCCTCCGCTCTGTTGTGGGACCTTCCAAGTCGAGCCTGATCAAGATTTCCCGCAAGGATTCGGCAGTCGCGGGCTTGGGAATGAACTCTTGCACACCACAGCGCATAGCATCCAAGAGGAGTTGCGGACTCGGCGGATTCGTGGAGGAGCAGACAATCAACCGTACCGAAGGCCGCAAGCGGCGGACATGGGCACCGAAAGCAAAATACGTTTCCGGATCGCGCGCAAGATCCAGAACAATGACATCCGGAACTATTTCCCCAATTTCAGGAAGCTTATTTACCGGAATCACCCACTGCTTGACCGAACTCACCAGACCCGTTTGCTGCAAGCTAGCCAGCAAGTGTGCGGAGCCCGTCAAATCGGCGGTGACAATTCCAGCCGTTAACATAGAGTCTACTTCCCTATCTTCCGTTGGTAAGTAAATCTGTTCGCGAATCGAACGTACTGAATCACGTACATTATTTTGACCCGGGCGGTTGGTTCCCCTGCGGAACGGTCGACGGCATGAACGGCAGCGGGAACCCAGGGCCAGCCGGGACTTGGCCCGGTGCTAACGGTTGCACAATCCGTGGTGTCACAAGTACGAGCAGCTCGTCATTGCTCTTGGTTCGGTTGCGGCTCTGAAAGAGCTTCCCGAGTACCGGGATGTCTCCGATACCCGGAATCTTGTCAAATTGGTTCTGCACGCGATTATCCAGCAGCCCTGCCATTGCAAAGCTTTGTCCGTCTATGAGGTCCATCTCGGATTCCGCCCGGCGAGTCGATAGAGCAGGAATTAAGAAACCTTGAATGGTAAGCGCATTCGTAAAATCGAGCGTACTGACTTCCGGCTTCACCTTCAGGTGAATGAGCCCATCAGCCCTAAGAGTCGGGGTGAAGTTCAGTCGAACACCAAATTCCTTGAATTGGATTGTGATTGGTGCGAATCCTCCTGTGCCTCCACCCTGCACAACTGGGTAGGGAAATTCGCCGCCTGCGAGAAAGCTCGCTTCTTTGCCCGACGAGGTCAACAGGTTCGGTTCGGCCAGAATCTGAAGGAGATTCTGCGATTCGAGCGCCTGGATTGTTGCCGCAAAATTAATATCCGGGCGGAAGATGAACAGGTTGAGGACGCTTCCCACAGTTAGTGCGGAACCTGTGCCTAAAGTGCCGCCCTGGAGGACCGGAGGCCCAAACTGCCCCGTGGTAATTGTGCCGATATTCTTGGAGCCAGGAAGGCTCAGAATGTTGATTCCTAGCTGGTTCGTGTTGGACCGATCCACTTCTGCAAATTTCACTTCTAGCAGAATCTCCCCAGAAGGCGGCGGAGGTACTTCCATCAAGCTCGTGACTTTTGGGGTGGCGTTTTTGACTACTTCAAGAATCTTATCGGCGACGGCCGCTGAGGATATTCGACCGGAAAGCATGACAACATCTTTCGACGTTTCCACCTGAACCTGTTCGGACGGAAATACATCATGGATCTTCTGGGTTAAGCTGAGCACGTCGATGTCTACAGAAACTTCAAAGGCTTGGCTCTGGTTCGCCTCATCCCACAGCAGCAGCGATACGCCGCCTGGAGACTTCCCATTCAGGAGCACTTGATACGGGCTGACAACAATCGCTTCGGCGATCGCAGGGTCGGCGAGAGAAACACGCTTGATCCGCGTTGGTGACGTAATCACCAATGAGCGGCCCACCAATAGATGGAGCTCCTGGGGTGCTTCGGACTCCTGCGAAGTTTCCCTTTGCACCGGGGCGGACTGAACAACCTGCTGTGCTGCGGCTGCGTGAGTCGCCGCCTGGGTTTGCCCCGCTGAACTCGGCTGCTGGGCTTTTGCGCCGGGCAAAGTAACCAACAGCACGCCCGCAATTACAGCTACCCTGATTACAAAACCGAATTTCGCCGCCCTGCACTGTTTCGACATTCGATTCTCCACTAGGTTGCTCATGGATTTGGGAAACTCTTATTCTCGCGCTTGTTACCAACAATAATTTCAATCGTGTAGGGAGGTGGCGGCGCGGCTCTTTGTGGGACTCCATGTTTTATCGGAGCTGGCGGTGCTCCGCCACCAAAGAGGGTAGCCTGTAGCACAGGGGGAGGAGAGACGGTTTTGCCGTCAATCGTGTTCCGAAGGGCAAGTTGAATTTTTCCTTGGGTACTCGCCATCGTCAGTCTTGAAGCGTCTTCTGGGGTAACCAGCAATGTGATGACAGGAACCGGCTGCGGTTTCCCGTCCCGATCTTGCTCGATTTTTTGGCCGGCGGCAAGAACTCGAACATTTTCCAAGATTGTCCGAGTGATGCTCCCTCCGCCGCTCGCACCAATAGCTTGCCCTGTGACAAGAACATCGACCATCGTTCCGGGGATTACAAAACCGGCGACCGCGACGACGTCATTCACCGCAACAGAAACCGCTCGCATCCCTTCAGGAATTGTTGCCGGCAGCCCAGCCCCGGATTGCACGGAAGCCAATTTGCTCTCCAGAATCGGTTCATTTTCAGCGACCGGCGTGATCAGCGCTCGGTTCGTGCAGTCTTCCACGCGAGTGAACATGCCCGCCAAAGGTTGGTTTCCCGGCCAAGAAATCAATCGCAGTTTCGTCGGGTCGAGTCGAGTTCCAAGCTGCAACGGAGCAGCCGCGACCACGATCTGCTTCATCGCGACCGCAGGGACTACCGCAGACGCCTGCTTGAACTTTTGGTAGACAAACGAGCTCACAAGAAACGCCAGCACGACGGCTACTGCCAACCCAATGATCAGCCTATTGCGATTCATGAATCCGATCTCCTTTACACTCCGCTACAAACCCCAACGAGCCAGGAGAAAACAGATCACCGTGCCTGTCGCGGCGGCCACTCCGAAAGGCAACTTCAGCAACACCGGATTGTCTAGCGAAATATCTGGATTGCGTCGCAATCCAAATGAAAAGAAGCCTCGGACAAGAACAACCAGATTTCGCAAGGTTCTTTTGACTCGCCTGCTTTGAATCATCAACACGGTTGCCATGAGCCCAGACACCAGAAAGCTAGCGACCAATACAAACATAAGCATCCAAGGACCAATGAACGCACCCAAGGCAGCCATGAGTTTCCAATCACCGGCCCCCAATGCCCGCAGCAGAACCAGAGGAAGCAGCAGAACCAATGCTAAGGTCGCGCCTTCCACTGAGAAAAGCGCTCCGCGCCACCCTGCCATCCAGGAGTGTAGCAAGAGCCCGATGACTAGGCTCGACACTGTCAGCCAATTCGGAATACGGCGTGTGCGCCAGTCGATCCAGCCTGCGAGGAACGCAAGCGCCAACGAGAAGGCCCAGATTGTTTCAGTTCCGTTCATTAAGGGCAGGTCTTACGATGCATATCATGTCATGAATGTTAGGTCTTACAACTCACAGAACTGCTCTTTGTGACTAGACACTAACAGTCCGGCGCCCGACGGGCGAGAGGCTAAGTGGAGGACAGGTTCACCGCGGTGTTTGAAAATACGTTGCTGACCGTCTGGCCGATCGTTCGCATGGAGACAATTGCGACCAATGCGATCAAGACCATGAGCAGCGCGTACTCCGTCAAGTCCTGGCCTTCCTCTTCTTTCCAAAGCCTCTTTCGCGTCTCATTCATCCTAGCCTCCCGGCTAACGGTCGGGGATTCTCACAAAGAAGGTGTCTGGCCGAGCGGTCCAAGACGAGTGCCCCGTTGCCACCAGGAGTTTTGATCGCCTCGAGACCAAACACCGAAGTTAGCTGGCCGAGGATAGGTTCACCGCAGCGTTTGAAAATACGTTGCTGATTGTCTGCCCTAGCGTCTGCATGGAGACAATTGCGACCAATGCGATCAATACCATCAGCAACGCATATTCCGTGAGGTCCTGGCCTTCTTCTTCTTTCCAAAGGCGCTTCAAGATTACCTTCATTTTCTCACACGTATATTCGTTGGCCTTCCAACCAAGGCGTTCGGCCGCTGGATCCGAGCTAGAGCCTCCAGCGGCCAGCCGTGGCCTAATCGATTCAAAACCAAACAGCGAACTTAGCTGGCCGTGGACAGGTTCAGCGCGGCGTTTGAAAATACGTTGCTGACCGTCTGTCCGAGCGTCTTCATGGAGACAATCGCGACTAATGCGATCAAGACCATGAGCAACGCGTATTCCGTCAAGTCCTGGCCTTCTTCTTCTTTCCAAAGGCGATTCAGAAGATTCTTCATTTTTTCCTCTCCAAGTGTGAAATGTGCGACTGGAAGCGTCTTGCCGCCACTTCTACTATGCACCTGGGACGCCACTCCCATTGCCATTGAGTATCATTGATAAATACTATGTTATCAACAGATTATTGTTTCGAGGTGCCGCGAAACGGTAACGAGATGGGAATTGCCCCCAAAAACCGTCACTCTTTGTAGACGCCTGCTCGATCTCCCGTGTTTTCTTCGGTTACATTGGAGAAAGCCGTTTCCCGAACGTTGGAAAGTACTTCCGTAGACTTTCAGTTATTGAACCGACGCGGTTGCCTCGCAAGTTGAGAAAGTGACTTTCGCAAGTTGAGAAGACCTCCTTTTGATCTGAATCCGAACGATGATCGAAGCGAGCCTCAAATGTGACGAATTCCGGCAGCTCACCGGCCCGGAACAGACTTATGGATTCGCACGGTTGGATCGAATGAAAAGCGCGCTGACGTCATCCGAATAGGCCCGTTTCCATCCTGGCGAAGCTGATAGAAGAGTTGCCAATGCATCCTTTCGCCCTACTAGGCAGGATTCAATTTTATACTTGCCCAGCAGGGCGAGCGCATCATCGTTCACGTTGGCAATGTGAAGATAGTCCTGAAAGACGCCACTGTATTCGTACAAGTCGGCCCGCCCGTCGACAAACACCTTCTGCTGTGATCCGAGTTGCCAAATCAGGTAGCCGCCAAAGCCGTACGCATTGAACATACCAGTCGGCCGCGGATGCAATCGAAGATAATCGACCGCTTCCACCGGATAGTCCTTTTTTACGAGCTTTTGGAGCTCAGTTCTAGACGGGAGGTAATTCACAACTGCCACGGCAACGAGAGTGATTATCGCCAAGTTCAATATAGGCTGGTCTTTCTCTCGGTTATAACCCGGAGCCCACCGAGCCAGAATGCTCGCAATGATCGGGCCGAAAAACATCACGAAGATCAAGATGAATCGTATGTGGACGCACGCAGCATAGACCCCGAATAGAAGCAGCGCCATTTCATGTAGCCTGTACTTGATCGAGAGCAGGACGTGAACAACAAACGTTATAAGTACCAAAGCTAGAAGATATTTCCCCACACCCAGCCGGAATGAAAGCGGTTGCCATTCCTGGATATTGGCGATGTTGAACGGCTGTGAGGTCGCCATCTGCACAGGGTACGCGGCGAGCTGCGATCCATACGGTGTGATGAGCAGAGCCAGTGTGGAGAAGAGAAACGCGAACAACAACAGCATCCGTTGCCTTCCCGTCCAAGGTTCTGCAGATAGTCCTCCGAGATGGAACTTGAAAAGGCCGCTCACATAATAGAGCCCAATCGCTGCCAGACCGAAGACGAACGTCCCATGCGTGTTGACCCATACGAGAAACAATGGCGGAAGAAACCACAAAGCTCTACTGTGCCCTTGCCGGAAGCTCTCGAGACAGATGAGTGTGATGAGTAGAAATACGTACCCAAATAGTTGGGGACGGAGAGTGAAAACAGCCGCCCCAATCGGAAGCAGGATTCCAGTGGCGATACAAGCCGCTTTAGCGTTTCCACAACGCACATAGAAATAGCTGTAGAGCAGAAGAGTTATGGCTGCGACCAAGCCAAATAACAGCGCCGCAAGCCCAGAGAGACCACCAGCCCGCGCCGCGAGCGCCATTGCCACTTCGCCCAGCCATTCGTAGGCAATCCAGTGCGCTCCGGGCGCCGTGAACGAGTACGGATCGGAAGTTGGCCAAGTGTGTGTCTGCAGAATGCGTTCTCCCACGGCGATGTGCCACCATGTGTCTGGGTCCGGCAGGCGATCGTGGACGCCGATCAGCCCAACGGCGGCGAGCAACACTGCCATCAGCACTGGAAATGAGATGGCCTTGCGAATCATGCTCCAGGCCCCAGACGTCGCTACCGGTTGACCCGTGGCGAGCTCGGGTGTATATGGCGCAGCGCTCACCGATGCGATCAGACTGCTCTGCTCCGTGCTTTCTCGGATTGTCGATTCTGGCTTTTTCATTTGCAATTAACTGAATATTGCGGGCGCGCGGGAGCAATCCCCTCTGCAATAATAGTGCCGGACATTCCCGATCCGCCACTACTCAAAGACATGCGGTTTCGTATTGGCAAAGTAGCCGTGCGTGGGGGATGCGTCAGCGACGGAAGAGCTGAGGAGAATTATGCAGGATCTCAGAACGCAATTAGTTCCCCTAGTGAACGATGACCATCTCGGAGGTGCTAGAAAGATTTATCGAACCACTGTGAATGAACGGATAGACAAAAGGAAAGGCATAGGTTACCTGAACCTCGACTGTGCAGCCGGGCGCGTTTTGCGTGGCTATGACGTAGCAATTACAGCCGAGCGTGGTCGGGTCGGTCGTGCAAACCGCCGGTTCCGGCGGCGTCGGCCAGTTCGGCGTAGTCGTCACCTTACTCGAATCCAGGCCCGATGGCACGATGCTCTGCACATAATCTTGAATAACCGTATTTGTCGAATTCGCGGGGCCCGTATCGGGGTTCGCAAGCGAACAACTCCCGGGAGGAAGATCACTGTTGCAAGTGGATCCGTGCACAGCGGCGTATCGCGTCGCTTCCCGCGCCGCGTGCGACACGAAATGATAGGCGTAGAGCGCGCGTCCAAACTCGATGATTCCCAACAGCATTATAAAGAACAACATCGCAACAAAGGCATACTCCAGGAGGCTGTTCCCATCTTCCCCCTTCAACCGTTCCAAGCGCGATCCGGCCTGTGCTGTAGGGAAGCGGGCTTCAGTGTCTGCAGTTACAAACTTTGATTCAGTACAAGATTCAGGTGTTCGCAAGATCGATTCGCCTCGACACCTCATACTTGTGCCACTCGTAGCGTGGACGTCCTCGATATGGCAATGGCACCCGGAAGTCCCGGATAGGTAAACATCGGACTAAAAGTCCCAGAAGCTGTCACCGATACAGTCACCACCCACACTTGCTTCGAGACGGCGGTGCAGCTGTTCGCGTTAGCCACCGTGCAAGTTTGCGCAGTCGTCGTACCGCCATTGTCACATCCGCACGCAGTGGAGGAAGTCACCGTAAGACATGATGTTGTGACCGGAGGTGTCCCGTTGGGGTTACACACTCGCGGGCCATTATTGTTGTAGTCATTTTGGGCAGCCGTCTGGATGCCTACCGTGTCAACCGATTGGGCCAGACTCTGCGCACCGTAATCGGCACCAGCGCGCGCTGCGTTTCCGACTAATATCCCGATATACGCAAACCGACCTAGCTCAATCACCCCAATCGAAAGGAGAAGCAGCAACGGCGTTACTATAGCGAGCTCGAGCATGGCTTGCCCAGACTGCGAGCGCAAAAGCCCCTCGCCACGCCGCACGGAATCGCGCCTCCCCTTCCTCAGGTTCCTATGCGTTTTTTCTTTCGTTTCCATCAGCTATTCCACAAGAACAGGGTGCGTCAGAATACTCACACCAGCGGGTAACGCGGAGGCGCCTTGCATGTTAAAGGTGGCGTTGCCGCTCATGCAAAGCGAGTCCGTTACCGTCATCGCAAGATCGATGGTGCCGCTGTTGCCGAAAAGCCAGAGCTGGTCCCCTGGGAAATATACCACCCCATTGTAAGCACTTCCGCTATTGCCTCCCAACTGAGGGCCCCCTAGACTGCCAGGGGGGCACGCGCCGGTACCAGTGTGGGGGTTTATGCCTGTGTTCGTATCATTTGGGTCTTGATAAAACAGAATTCCGTCATATACGCCAACTCCACTGGCATTTTGGGGGCAACTCGGACAATTGGCCCCACTCGGTGCGGTTAAATTGACAGTGGCCGTGCCGGCCGTGCTGATGGTGGATCCATTCGTGAAATAAAACATCACGCCGGTTCCAGTAACCACCGCGTTTGCACCTATATTGAGGCCTCCGCTGCTGCCATCAATTATGTAGATCCCCGGGTTAAAGGTCGTATTGCCCGGGCCGACCGAGATGGAACTATAAGTTCCAGGGCTGAAGGCATTGTTTACGGCGGTCGCCGCGCTCCCTCCGGTACACGTGTAACCGAGAGAACAGGGAGTCGGTAGAGACGCCAACGGATTTGCAGCAACAGGTGCGTTGTACGTCGGACAGTTACCTGCAGTCTGGTCAGGTCCGCAGGTGACGGTGCCCGTGCCGTGCCCAGTATCGGTTCCCGAGACACTGAAACTGCCCGCCTTGACCGTTAGCGAACCGCCCGTCCGATCGAAGTTTCCATTGTCTGCGATTCCGCAGGTGGGAGCATTCAAAATTACGCTCCCCTGCACGTCGACTCCGATTGACCTCGCCGGCTGACCCAGCGTCCACGCACAGCCGTTGCTGGGTCCTCCACCGCTCGTGTTCGTAGCGACCGCGCGCGCCGTAACCGTTCGACTGCCGACTCCCATAGCCTTCATAAAGAAAGTGGGCTGGACTGCCGTCACGAGAACTTCCACGTAGCAGGAAGGGGCAGGCGAGCACCCCGTGTTGCCCGCGTGCGGGCCGCTCAGCGGCGGAACGTTCACGGTCACAGTGATACAGCCGAGAGCGGCGGGATTATTCGTGCATGTAACGCCGCCACTGTTATCGGTGAACCCGTTCGTTGCCGAGGCGCTTTGCGCTCCGGCAGCTATGCCAGCAGAACTCTCAGAGCCAGCCATGTTCGCCGCGCCGGCGATCGCTGCAGCGTCGGCTGCCGTCTGCTGCAGGCGCTTCTGGTAGCGCAGCACGCCCATATCAACTCCCAGGCCGGCAAAACCCATCAGAAGAGTCACCGCCAAAGCGGTAATCGCCAATGCTTGGCCTCTCTCGTTATTGCGTGTCATCGCGGCCTCCATGTGATCGATCTTTGGTCTGCGGGGTGCCAATCACTTCAAGCCAAACAGGGGGTTTGGCTCCGAGCAAAATATTTCCGCAAATGTGACGCCATCTTACTTCAACAGCAAAAAGTTGGCTAGTCATAAAAGAGTGCCCCGAGGCGCCTCATTATGGCGTCCGGCTCTCCAAAACATCGGGAACCACAGAGCGCAAACGAGTTGCGTGCAAAACGCACGATTCCGTGGCGTGGGGAGATACACCACAGGCCCTCAGCAACTCCGGGCGCTTGCTATGAATCTGCAATCCGAGTTCCATCCCGGGGAAATAGCCTCTTAGGATGTCCCCCCAGTTTCCACATTTACTAACCAGATTAATTGACGGGTGCATATAAGGGCCACAAGTCATTCCGCTATCCGCGGCTGCCTCAAAGCGTTGAACTCCTTCAGCACCGCAAATGGGGTCTTGGTACTCTCAATACTCTCTCCGAGTTGACTAATCTTCTCTGGCTGCATATGACCAAGTAGCGTGGCAGCGCGGGCGATGTGCTTGATCCGTTCCGGCAGCAATCCCATGACGCGCGCGCAAGTGGAATCTACAGCAACCGGGTCGTCACCAAGAACCAAAACACCGCAGGGCGTTGGATCACCTTGAATCGGCCCGTTACCTTCCATTCCGATTATGCCATCCACGATCGCAAAATCGGGGCGCGCGGCTGCGTTGATGTCCAAAATGGAATTATCGATTCCAGCCCAATGGAGAACGTTCTTTGGCCAACCATAGCAGCCTCCGGGCACGATACCAAACATATTTTTGAGCGACAGAGTGACACCAGCCCAGTGATGGGTTTTGAGTTTCGGCATCGAAACGAGGAAGTCAACCCCGCGCACGGTTTTGGGCAAATACAGTTCCTTGAGCCGTGAAGCGTGAGTTTTCAAAACCACGCGCTCGACATCGTCCACGTTTAAATCTACAAATGTGCGCGAAAGTGGCCCGGCATATTCACGCAAGCGGATCGACTCAACAACGGCTTGTGAGTCGCGGTCCATCGAAGGGCCGTCTCCAATCAGAACTTCCGCCGCGCCAAGCCTCAAAAACGCTTCGCGAGCCGCGGCAATCACTGCTGGATGAGTATTGGTCACACACCGAGAATCGAGCCCGACGAGGTTCGCCTTCAACAGTACGGTTTTCTCGCGGACGGGCAGATCGAACTCGCGAAGAGTTTCGTAGAGCAGAGCCTCGAGATCTGCCTGGTAACTTGTGGCGCGCCGGATCGCGACGCGCGAACAAGGTCGCGCGTATGGCGGCAAGAGCGACGGAGCGGCCCTGGGCATGAATCAGCTCTTCATCCTTGAGTCGGATCGATTCAGCCATTTGTGCTTCTCACTCATGGCTAGAATAGTTGAGCTTACCGCCGGAATGTTCCACAGGATTTCGTTCTTTTCGTAAAAGCTGCAAAGTGCAGTTCGTACATCCGGGCGGCTTCGTCCTAAAAGGTTAAGTCCGATGTGGGCTAAAGCCAGAGTGCCGGGGCTCTCGATCCGGCGCCAACTTGTTTCGAGCCAATCCAAACTTTTTTGGACTTCGGGCCGATCCGGATGATCTCGCAACGCGAGGAGCGCCCAAGAGGTTTGGCACACCTGTGGTTCACCCGGAACACCGTAGACCAACGGGTTCCCGCAATTCCAGCCGCCTCCGGGAGACATACGGTCATACAGCATGGCCTCAGCGAGTTGAATTCGACGTTGGACCTGTGCGGGTAAAAGTACCGCCGGACTGTTGCGCAAGACGATGAGCGCCATTGCTGTGGGCTCTACCCAACTCGCAGTTCCAGCGGTCCAGCTCCAACCGTAATAGTAATCGTTCTGGGCAAGCGTACGCCGTGCGCCGCTCAGCCGTCGCAGGAAACGAAACCACCGCCTCGCTTCTCCTGGTCGTTCGTCTATCAGCCAGCGTATCCCACGCGCGAGGCGTTCGCGGAATTGCGGTTGGGAAATCAAAGTCAAACAGGCGAGAGAAGTGACCCAGCAACCTTTTTCCTGACCCTCAGCGGCAGGCCAGGATCCGTCCGTTAGTTGAGCTCTGAGCAGGTATTGAAGACCAAGCGCAGTGGCGCGAGCAGCCGCGTCGTCAGCTGATTCAGAAAGAGCGAGTAACGCCCACGCAGTCGGCTCGACGCGGCTCTGTGAACCGTGCTGGAAACCCCAGCCTCCATCTTCGTTTTGCGCGTCCCTGAGATACGGCAGACAGACCCGTTCCACCAAAAGAGCGCTCTGACTTGAGTCTGAAAAGGATCGCGTCGTCATGGCTGCGGTGATGGGGCTATATCACTTGCTTGATGGGAGGCAGGTTCTCGCGATGAGTGGATGCAGGGCTCTCTTCTTCGGTCGGATGGATGTCGAGCTGATTAATCAACCTGTGCAAGTAGCCCCGCGCGACTCCCAAGCTGCGTGCGCTCTCGGCTTTTCGCCAGCCGCATTCCCGCAACGTCCGAATCAGCAGCCTCCGCTTGAATTGGCGGACTTCTTCTTCATATGAACTGTTGAAGGTCACTTCTTCCGATCTACTGCGAATGACACCGGGGAGATGCCAAACATCCACCGTCTGCCCTTCCGATAGAACCACAGCCCGTTGCACGGCATTTTCAAGCTCTCGTACGTTTCCCGGCCAGGAGTATTCTTCGAGAGCGTGCAACGCTGGTTGAGAATATCTTTTTACCTTCTTGTTGAACTGCTTTGCGGATGCTTGAAGAAAATGTTGTGCGAGAAGAGGAATATCGTCGCGCCGCTCTCGCAGCGGCGGCAGATGCATTTGAACCACATTTAAGCGATAGTAAAGATCCTCGCGGAATTTACCTTGTTGCACCATCTCCGACAGTTGCCGGTTCGTGGCGCAGATCAGGCGGATGTTCACGTTGATCGTGTTGTTGCCTCCGAGGCGTTCGAAACTGCGCTCCTGCAACACGCGCAAGAGTTTCGGTTGCAGCCCCAAACTTAAATCGCCGATCTCATCGAGAAACAACGTTCCTTGATCGGCTGTTTCGATACGTCCACGGCGGCTCGCGACTGCACCGGTGAAGGCCCCCTTTTCATGGCCGAACAGCTCGTCCTCGATCAAGGTCTCAGGCAAATTCGCGCACGAGAATGCAACCATCGGACGAGATGCGCGCGGACCCAATTGATGGATCGCTCGCGCGAGGAGTTCTTTGCCCGTCCCCGTCTCACCCGTTATGAGGACGTTCACATCGCAGGGACCGATCTTTTGCGCGAGCCCAAACAGTTCCTGCATGGCCGGCGATGTCCCGAGAAGTTCGTGCAGTCTTCCCGTTCCTCGTGAATCGGCCCGAAGGCGATCGAGTTCCCTCTCCGCCATATAAAACTTGTAAGCTCGCCACAAAATGAGCCGTAGTTCAATCATGTTTGGCGGAGCCGTCACGCTGTCGTATGCTCCATGTTCCATCACACGGACAAGAAGCGCTTGATTCTCTGCATCACAAAGGACGACAGCCGGGGGATGGGAGGGAATCTTGCCTATCTCATCCAGCAACTGGAGACCTGTCTCGTAGTCCCCATGAGTGCTTGCAAAACGCAGGTCTAGGAAGAAAACATCACACCATTGGCGGAGACCGTTTAGTCTGTTGAAGTGGAATTCGGTGCTGGCGCGTGTCTCAAACCCGTCGCCCAAAGCCCGTGCGATAACCTCTGCCAGCCCGGAATCTCGACTCAAGAAACAGAGGTGCATTGTGTGCTCAAGCAACCCTCACGCTCCGTGACGCTAGCCTACGCGGGAATTCTGACTAGCTAGAATGATAGGCGACTTTCGCTCTGAGATGGTGCAGAGGTAGAGGAGCGCGGCCCTAAGTCCCTATGCTGGTTCAGATGGCAATCCAAGTTCCAAATTAGGGCTGAAAATCGAGGTTAGAGACTAAACACCCCGGTGTCAACTGGATGCATCGAAAGAGGTAACAGACGTGCCCAAACGGTGACAGTCGCCCGCGAAATAGAGGGAAATCTCCTGCCTATTTACAGTAATGTTTGTGCCTTTAGGCTAACATCCATTCACTAGGTCTGCGTCCTCGTTCGGTTACATACGCGGCTGGGCCACCCAAATTGCGGTGAAATCGTTAGTTCCGTGGAACTGGCACGTCTAGGAGACTAAATGTCGTCCCAGCCGATTGTCTCGGGATAGACCCTAACTCCGCATTTCACAACCGGCACTACCGGCCCAGCGGATGTCCGGGAAGCTCCCCAGGGATTCCGACTAGTATATCCACAGCAACCGGCTTACCACCGCGCATAGCCGGCTTAAACTTCCAGCGGCCGAACGCGACGCGAGCCGCTTCATCCATGTCAGGCACTATGCTCTGATATATCTCAAGTCCCTCAATCGTTCCGTCCTCTTGAAGCGAGCCCTTGAGGACAATCATCTTAAGGGCCTTACCTGGCGGTACGGGCAAACGCTGGAAATCGAATCTCGAGTCTGAGTCGAAGTCCGGCGGCATGAGCGGTTGTTCAAGATGAATAACCGTCGAGCGAGAATCGGTGTTCGTGCCTTTTGAGCGATTGCCCTTTTCACAGTATTGCATAGCCCAGTTTGCACCCGGCATCGGAAGAAAGATCGTGTATATCTTTCCGCAATTCAGTGCGTGATAGACCGCAAGGCCACCGCCGCCGATAGAAGTGGCCGACACGACCAGAGCGTTCTTTCGAAACTTCGGAAGACCAGCCGAGGACACTGGATAAACCATGCTCGCAACCAGAGCAGATCGGAGTGCGCCCGAGGCTTCTCCGCTGCCGCTTCCGCTGATGCTGACGGCACCGGAAGCTCCAGAATTCCCGCCACCGCCGCCACCGCCCGGCCCTACTCCCGTGCTCCCGTCACCGCCAGCGCCGTTTCCGCCGCTGCCCCCGCCAACTGCGCCTCCGGGAACTCCGCCAGGGGAACCGGGCTGTCCTCCGGCCGGCGATATCGAAAATTCGCCCCAGCGATTTCCGGGGCCGAGCTCTACGACGGATCCTGCCGGAGCAGGATCCACGCCGACAACGAGCAAGTCAGCTCCGTCACCGGGCTCCGCAACTCCTCCGCTCGCTGAACCCGCTGCGCCGCCGTTGCCCGTTTTTGCGGTTGGTTTCGCGGCACTCGCGAGGGGAATCGCGAGACGCGGCTGCGAACTCGATGGATCGAGGTAGGTCGTCAAAGGCGACTTCGGAGCTTCCGCTGCGATGGTCGGCGCCGCTTCGGGCGCGATCTGTCGGTTCGTTTGCATCGGCTTGGCAGTGTTCGGATCAATTTTCATCAGCGCCTTCGGAGGTTCCGACGGATTGCCCAGCACCATATTGGGCAATTTCAATTCGACTGGAATACGAAGATCGGGCGGCGAGGAGCGCTGATAGATTGTCTGTCGCGTGTTATCGGGAACGGCTGGCTTCGAAACAACTGTCAAATTGCTGCGCGCGGCTGTGCTGCCCAGAGCAGGAAGCAGATTTGGCTTCGAGCCGGTGCCCGGACGCGCTCCTGGCCCGGCTGGCGCGATGCGCGGAAGCGTCTGCGACGCGTCGAGCAGCGGTACTCGATAATAAATTCGGTCTCTTTTCGCCGGCGCCGAATCAAAGGCCATGGCCTTTGTGGGGAGCGCTTGGGGCAGATAAATGATCAGAACAATGACCAAACAGTGCAACACAAAGGACGCGCTGAGAGGACGCCCCGCCAATTGAGATCGGGCAACGTCTGAATGGCGCAAGTAGCCGGGGCTTCTCGAACCTGAGAACTTTCCGCCAGAGCAAAGAGCCTTGAGCGAACCCCACCAGCCAAAATAACGGGAATCCCGTGGAAGAAGAAACTGGAAGGTCCTGTCCTGCCTGTTGAGATATAGAGTCGCCCGCCCGTTCACATCTGTGCCTTCCAGGTCGCGCGTTCGCAAGCTCGCGATGGCGGAACTCCTATTTTCAGACATGCTCTTCGGCGAATTCGTACGGCCCCGGGATCGAGAACAGCGTTCGCATAGGTGCCTTTATAACCCGAAGCACGTTCTATTCCAATGATTTAGTTCACCCCAGGTACTGGAAGGTCGCTTGATAGACACCCCTAATGGACAAAGACAGTCACTGTTTGGGCACACTTCTGGGGAAACTCTTGGCTGGGTGCGCTCGCGATCTCAAACTCCAGATTTCCATCCCTAAGCCTTCGAAGGCCCGAAAAAAACCGTTCTACATCGCGGGTGAACAGGAGTGAGAGTTTGGTACGTCTCCTGCTTAGATTTATGCGGCTTCATCTCCTCGTTGGGAATTGGGCTTGGACGTCTACGATAGATTCCCGTGGAGTGTGACTGCCGGAAAAGTGGTACACTTCACAGGAACTTCGATGCCAAAGATGTGGAACGCCAGCTTGGCTTTGTTTCTCATGCTTCTTATTCCGCATTCTGCCCGGGCACAAGACGCTGCTGAAACAGCCACAGTCACTTCTTCGTCGGGTGTCGCATCGAGCGTGGCGAAGGTATCGCCCGCCCGGCTCCTCGACCAAGCTGCCACTGAAGCAGCTGCAGCTACTTCATCGTCTGGCGTCGCAGCAAGCGGAGCCAAGGCGTCTCCGATTCGAGACATCAATCCCCAACAACAGGGCACCTCGCCGCATTTGTTGGCCCGACAAGGCCCGCCACCGGACGAGACGAATCGGAAAGCTCTTGAAGAAAGCGCTGGAAAAAACGCAGGTAAACTCTTGATGCGTTCCACACCAGCAGGAGCCCAGATTTTCGTCAACGGACGATTGGTCGGCCGGGCGCCGCTGCTACTGATTTTGGCGCCGGGCAAATACAAAGTCGAGATGCGCGGCCAGCGCCAGGATTATGGAGAACGTACCGTCGGATTATTGCCCAACGAAATGCAGGACATTGCACTGACTTTATCGCCGCTCTATCCGATCCGAGTTTCGACACGATAATGAAACTTATCACTGTGAGCTGACGATGGATAAATCCTCTGGAATTGGGTTCGATCGGCAAGCCTTTGCGACGTCAGGCGAGCAAGCACCCCGCCCTGCGTCGCCGCTGACTGGGATTGCTCTAATCCTGGTAGCCGTCATCGCGATTGGGTTCATCGGCTACAAGATCCTGGCGCACGTCTCCGGAGACACTTCTGCCGCAGATAGCCGAGCCCTGGTTCAAGTTCGGCAACAGTTGACAGACATCCAAGAACGTTTGGAAAAGCTGGAACAGACACGAGCCAGAGCGGCGGCTGCACCTTCTTCGAGCGCTAAGAATACAGACCTGCCCGCCTCGACCGATGGAAATGCCCACAAGACTCCGCGCACCGCCTATCAGGTCACGCCTGCGTACACCCAACCGAAACGCTCGGCGCCGACGCCTCCTGATCCTGCAACATCACAGAAGCTGGCCGGGCTCCAACAGGGATTGGGCTCATTGCAGAATGATACAAATGCCAATCGGGAAGCATGGCACGCCACAACCGACCGACTCGCGGACGTCGCGGGGGAGGTCGGGACGCAACGTACTGAGATTCTTCGCAATCGCGATGAGGTGGACCAATTGCTGGCTCGCACGGAGAAAACGGCTATTCCGTTTGAACTACTCCGCGGATCAAACCCGCAGTCCTTTGGAAACATTTCGCTGGGATTGAAGTCTTCGAATCAGAAGAATCACCACTATACGATGTGCGTGTACGTGCAGGGATCATGCATTGAACTGAGAGATCGCAGCCTTTATGAAGTGGTCGAGTTCAGCCTGTCCCGCGGCTCGCCGCCGCTGATGGTGATCGCAACAAAGGTAGCAAAAGATCGAATCCTGGGATTCCTCGAAGTCCCCAAAGGGGCAACGACGCCCTAGGGACTCACGCGCTGAGAAAATATTTCTTGCAGGCCTGATCGATCGTCTCCCGCGTAAGGCTTGGTTCCACCCTGAGATAAGCGGCCGTCCAGAAAATTTGATTGATTAGATCGCGCGCATAACATTGAGCGAGTGGCTGTTTCATTTCTCCGGTTATAAGTTGTACTAAATACTCCGGCACGTCAGCATCACAGGAAAGCGAACGAGCCTCACATTCCCTTCGAAAAATCTCCTTGAATTGTTCCGGAGTTGCGTGATCGATTTTGATTTTGTTCGGGATTCTGCGCAGAAAGGCTTCGTCGGCGAGGTCGAGAGGCTGGAGGTTCGTAGAAAAGACGACAACAACATCGAATTTAACCTCGAACTTCTTGCCTCCAGGCAAAGTAAGAAAGTCAACGCGACGATCCAATGGAGTCATCCATCGGTTGAGAAGCTCGTCCGGACGCATTCGCTGGCGCCCGAAATCATCCAAAATCAAAACACCATTGTTCGCCTTCATCTGCAGAGGCGCCGTATAGAATCGGCTGACTACGTTGAATTGCAGATCCAGCATTTCCCCCGAAAGCTCGCCCCCTGTGACGACTCGGGGGCGCTCACAGAGAACCCATCGCTTGTCCGAGTCTTCCGTAGCGGCACCTTCGACTTGATGGTGCACGCCCTGGTCATAAAGAGTAATGATCTGGTTGTCTACTTCGACTGCATGGGGGACCAAAACACTGTCGTGGTAGATCGCGGGAATGTAACTAGCTATCGTTGTTTTCCCCGTTCCTGGAGGGCCGTATAAGAAGATCGAGGTGCCTGAGGTCACGGCAGTGCCGAGGAACGTCAGGAGGTCGTCATCGAGAACGAGCGGCCGAAAGGCGCACTCCAGGTCAAGGCGCTGGATTGGAGTTTGCTGAACGCTTTGTCTCTGAACTTGTAGATTGTAATCCGTAATGGAGATTGGTGCCGGGCCTGCGTACTGATTCATGGAAAGCAGTTCGGCCCCGCGCGCTTTGCCGTACCCACTGACCGCAATCCGGTGGCTGCCCCTGGCCATTCCCTTTACTTCGCAAAGCTGCTCTTTGCGGAGGAACTGAAAGATCTCTTCAATGATCGGAAAACTGAGACACATCTTGTCCGCCAAATCCACTAAAGACATCTCGCCATTCAAGAACAGGATTTTAATAGCGAGTTCCTCAAGCAATGACCTGCGGATGCCAGTGTCATGTATCGTTTGTGGTGCCACTGAACTAAGAGCTTCCATTTCTGTCCTCTTTGTGTACAACTTCTATGACGGCCTTAGTCACGGAATTATGCGGATAGCTGCTTCCAGAAGCAAGATCCCTGCCACCCAGAATAACGACAGGGTTCTAAATTGTTATCATGCGATCTACCGCCACTAGAACTGCAATGTCTCCCGAGCGCAAGGAGACTGGCTTCTACCGAGTGTGGACGCCTTCATACAGCCCCTTCGGCGCCTGCAGCCAAAAAAGCTGCTCCTAACAAACACAATAGAAGCCACTTAGGCCTCTTTTTCATCCCATCCCCTAGTGATGCTCCTTGGCCAAAGCTGACTGAATCAACAGCAATTCCTGTTCCAACGCAACCACGTGCCCGCGAGCCCCCTTCCCGGGCACGACAGCTCGCAATTCTTAGGCTGAGATGGCCATTGAAGTGCGACCTAAAATGCGTGGGTCCTGGCGTCCGGTCTTGCCCAGAGAGAAGCACGCTTTGAAAGCAGGTGGAAATGAAGCATCACGCGAACCCGGCTCACCACCCGACGAAACAAGAAACCCATTGGTGGGTTAAGCAACTAGACGCGCTGCCAGATCTTTTTGTATCTTGCATATTGAAGAAAGAATTGCTAAGGGTAAAATACTTCCGAAACGCTTGCAAAAGGAGAGAGGAATGAAATTCGCAAGGCTCCTACCTATATTCCTGCTGGCCCTTATTCCAAGCGTCCCGGCTTTCGGACATCCTGATACCGCTGCTGGACCTCCCAAATTGTTTCACCATCATGCAAAGAGGAATCCCCACCAAAGCAGCGTTCATCACGCGAAGCCGGCTCATCACGCCACAAAACACGCGAGACCACATCAGTAGATTAGAAATCAGACGCGGTGCCGGTCCCCTGTAGGCTTGCGCTTTGCAAGCTCACGAGGTAACTCCAAACCTCTATCGCCTTACTTCTGTTCTTGTTTCTTTGCACAGTTCGTGCACCCAGCAGTACTCTCGTCGACTTGTTTTATGCGGATTCTGGCGAGCTGCACCAAGTGGATTCGAGAGAATGTAGTTCTGGATTCTCAACGTCAAAAGGTGTCTACGGTTCCCTTCTGTTCTCTATTCGTGCCCACGGCGCTCACTAGTCAATTCGCGCCGGCAGTACGTGGAAGCCGAGCGCATGAAGGTCGTCCCGAAGCTGGTTAACGGACTGGAATCGAATACCGCGCATTCCGGCTGCGCGAGCTTGTTCGAGATTTGCGTCTCGATCGTCGATGAACAAGACCTCTGAAGCGGGCACCTTGAGCACATCCAGGGAGTATTCGTAGATAGCGGGCTCTGGCTTGATCCGCCGGACGTCGGCGGAAAATATCTGATGATCGAAGTGCTTCATCCAAGGGAAATTTTGCCTTACGTGCACGACCATGTCGACCGGCATGTTCGACAGAATTGCCGTTTTCACTCCGGCGGAACGGAGATTCTCGAGCCAGAGGATCATCGAATCATTCGTTCTGCTCCACATCTCGACGTCCCATCGGCGCAGCTCCTCAATCACATCACCGCCGAGTGTTACTCCGGCCTGCGACGCGAATGCGTGCCAGTATTCTTCTGGGAGAAGATCTCCCCGGTCGTAGGGGCCGCGGCTCTGAGTGTAAATCGGCAGGAAAGACTGGGGATCGATGCGAAAGATTCGAGCCATACGAGTGATCGCGTCGGGCGCGGGAAGGAAGCATAAGACTTCGCCATAGTCGAGAATCACCGCTCGTACCTTTGGAGACACACCTGCCTCCGCCGACATCGTGAGTGCCATCGTCACGCTTCCTAGTAGAGAAACAGGCCGGTATTCTCGCCCAATGAGTCCCGGCTCCTATTTATCTTAATTGCGTCGCTAACTTTTTTGAGAGGAACTTTTCGATTCGAGATGCGGGACGGCGTCGAGAGCCAGCTCTTCTGGCGGGATATGGAAGTAATCTTGGAGCACAGATACGATCAACATATGGTCCGCGCGCTGAGGAAGCCCAGATACAGTGATCGAGCCAACACAGCCTGTGCCCTCGAGAAAGATTGGGAATCCGCCGCCTTGCGTTGCGAAATCGCGCAAATCGGCACCTGTCTTTGCCTGAAGTGTAGTCTGGTCGCGCTCATACGTTAAACCGATGGCGTAGGAACTCCGGTGAAAACGGACAACGACATTACGCTTGCGGCGGATCCAGTCGATATTGTTCGGCGTCGTGCCGGGCATCGCAAAGAAAAACAGCGGGTATCCATTGAGTTGAATGTCGATCGCAACCGCGACGTTGCGTTTCTCCGCGGCAGCTTTCAGTCTGCTTCCCAAAGTCCACGCCAACTCAGAATCGAAATATTTGAATTGCAGGCGTTTTTCCTGGAGGGCGATCGTTTCAAGATCTTGATCAATCGTCATCGTGTTTCCGGATCGAAGAGGGCGGATCGAACGTTCTGTCTTTTCTTGCGAACCTGTTTGCCATTTCGAGCAGGCATAATATCAGATTCCGCTAGATCGATTGCTGGCTTGGTTGTACGGGAGTTCGGAGCGCGCCGCCGCGCTTCTGATACCGGTTTCCAGCACTCTAATGACAGCTAAACCGTCTTCTGGAGTCACGGGGTTGGGCGCGCCTAGTGTAATAGCGTCGCGAATTCCTTCGTAGTAAGCAAGATAGTTGCCGGGAATATTCGGCACTTGCCGCGTTTCAAGTTCGCCGTCTTGCACTGTGACCAGTGTTCCCAATCGAGGATCGTGCCCCCATCCGGGGCTGCCCGGAACTTCGCCGCGCTTGAGAGAGTCCTCTTGCGTGTCCATGCCGAATTTTGTGAATCCACCGACGGTGCCGTGGACGGCAAATCGAGGCATCTCGGAGACGACGAGACATCCGGCGGTGAGAATCACGCGACTCCGGCCGTAGCGGAGCGCGACGTGAAAGTAGTCCACGGCCTGAGCGCCTCGCCGCTGGAGTTCAAGATCTGCATAGATTGCTTCGGGCGATCCAAAAAGCTGCAAAGCTTGGTCGACCAGATGAGATCCCAAGTCGAACCACACTCCAGCTCCCGGCACTGCTTGCTCCCGCCATCGCTGACGCGGTTCCGGCCGGTAGCGATCGTAGCGCGATTCGAATTGGATGACTTCCCCAAGCGAACCCTGCCTAAATATCTGGCGCAAAGTGAGGAAATCCGCATCCCATCGTCGGCTCTGAAAAACCGAAAGCAGACGCTGATGCTTCCTGGCTAGAGAGATGAGTTCGACGGCCTCTTCGGACGTAACTGTGAATGGTTTGTCGACGACCACGTGTTTACCGGCAGAAATTGCTTTGTGTGCTAGATCGAAATGCGTCGAGTTCGGTGTGGCAATGACGATTAGATCGATCTCCGGAAGAGCCAAAGCATCGTCAGGCTTCGCGAGTACGGTGACATCGTGGTCCTGCCTAACTTTCGCACTGTCGCTTGAAACGATATGGGTGAGTTGCAGGCCAGTTACGTGAGAGAGTAGAGGGGCATGAAAAGTCTTGCCGGCGAATCCATATCCCAGCAGCGCAACTTTCAGCGGCCGCTCCTTTTTCGATCGATCTTCCAAGGGACCCTCGCGTGGAATCCAAAACTCGTCCAGAGCCAAAATCGCTTGCATCGATTAAAGACGTTATCTATTCTCTTGTAGCATAACGATATTCTGCCTGCGACTGCCAACCACTGAAAGGGGAATGAATTGCCCCGAATCGTATTCACGCCCTCGTGTTCAGTGGCATTGGCTCTTTTCTTTCTCGGCCTTCCATTACCAACCGCCGGCCAGGCGCCTTCTTCCCGCGGCCTCGACGCGAAATGGGAGTTCCGCGCCGTCGCCAACACGGACCGAGCGGACGTCAAAGAATGGCACCCCGCGCAGGTGCCCGGCGTCGTCCAGACGGACCTGTTGAACAACGGCCTGATTCCCGATCCCTTCTATCAGGACAACGACACGCGATTGCAATGGATCGGCCTCGCCGATTGGGAGTACCGAACCACGATCGATGTGGATGCTGCAACTGTGTCGCGCGAACATGTCGAGCTGGTTTTTGAGGGATTGGACACGTTTGCGGATGTCTATCTGAATGATCGACAAATCCTTCATGCTGACAACATGTTCCGGCGCTGGCGCATGCCGGTCAAAAACGTCCTGAAACCCGGCGCGAATAATCTTCGTGTGGTTTTTCATTCCCCGATTACGTCGATGATACCTCAGGTGAAAGCACTCCCGTACCAGTTGCCATCGATTTCAACGCACAACACCGGCAACGAGGAGAACATCGCCACCGCGCCTTATACAAGGAAGGCTCCGTATCAATATGGTTGGGACTGGGGGCCGCGCTATGTGACCGAAGGAATCTGGCAACCGGTCCGCCTGGAGGCATGGGACGCGCTGCGCATTGAGAATTTTCACGTTCGCCAACTGAGAGTTAGCAAAGAAACCGCAGTGATTGCTGCAGAGGTCACAATCGATGCGAGCCGACCGACCGCGGCTACCGTTGAGATCAGCTATGCCGAGCTCAACGGCGCTCCCGCACCGGTCATTAGACAAGCCGTCCAACTTAACCCGGGAACCAATCAAGTCTCAGTCCCGATTCGCATTGCGAACCCGAGACTCTGGTATCCAACAGGCTACGGAGCCCAAAATCGGTACCGCTTTTCAGCGGCCGTGCGCAGGGGACGTGATGTCGCGGCTGAGGCAACATTAAGAACAGGATTGAGGTCCATCGAGCTGAGGCGGGAAGTAACGATATCAGGCAAGAGCTTTGAGTTCGTCGTGAACGGCATTCCAATTTTCGCGAAGGGCGCCGATATGATTCCATTCGATAGTTTTCCGAATCGCGTAACTCCGGAAAGTCACCGTCAGATTTTGGAGTCGGCGCGCAATGCCCATATGAATATGGTGCGTGAGTGGGGCGGCGGGTATTACGAATCAGATGATCTTTATGATATTTGCGACGAGCTCGGAATCATGGTTTGGCAGGAATTCATGTTCGGCGGCGATATGGTTCCTGGTGGCGTGGACTTTCAAAACAATGTGAGGCAAGAAGCGATCGAGCAGGTGACACGGCTGCGAGATCACCCGAGTGTCGTGCTGTGGTGCGGCAACAATGAAATCGAAACTGGCTGGGTCCACTGGGAGGATCGCCAAGCCTTCAAGGAAATGGTGTCGCCAAACAACCGAGAGCAGGTCTGGGAGGACTATGTGGTGCTATTCCATGGAATCCTGCCGGGTATCGTCGACCGGTACGCCGATCCCGTACCGTACTGGCCGAGCTCGCCTAGCGCCAATTTCGAAGACCCTCCTGATAGTCAGACCAACGGCGACATGCACTATTGGAAAGTGTGGCACGCCCTGGCTCCAATCGAAGAGTATGAGCATCAGTTTCCGCGATTCATGTCCGAGTATGGCTTCCAATCGTTTCCCGAAATGCGGACGATTCGTTCCTTTGCGAAGCCCGAGGATTTGGATATCCGTTCCGCAACGATGCAAGACCACCAGAAAAACCACGGAGGCAATGAGCGCATTTTGACGTATATGCTGCGCTGGTATCCCGAGCCCAAGGATTTTCCGTCATTTGTATACCTCAGCCAGGTGCTGCAGGCTGAGGCCATTAAAGTGGGCGCGGAACATTTGAGGAGACAGCGGCCCAACACGATGGGATCTCTTTACTGGCAGCTGAATGATTGCTGGCCGGTGGCATCGTGGGCGAGCATCGACTACTACGGACGCTGGAAAGCGCTGCAGTATTACGCACGCCGGTTCTATGACGACGTGATTGTGTCGCCTTACGAGCACGACGAGAAGGTGGATGTTTACGTTGTATCGGACAGGTTGGAGCCACTGGCCGCGCAAGTTCGTACACGACTGCTCGATTTTTCAGGAACAGTTTTGCTGGATAAGACTCAGGACGTTCGAGTGCCCGCTCAATCCAGCGCACTTTATTTCACATTAGATAGGAAGGAAATTTTGGCAAACGCGGATCCCAAGAAAACATTCCTGGCATTCGATTTGGAGGTTGCAGGACAAAATATCTCGCGCAATCTGATTTTCTTTGAGACGATGCACAATATCGATCTGCCCGCAGGCCACGTCGAGTCGTCTTTGGAGGCTGCCGTTGACGGCTATGCCGTAACTCTTCGTTCTCCCGCGCTCGCGAGGAGCGTGTACGTGTCTTTCGGCGATTTGGACGTACGAACTTCGGATAACTATTTTGACCTGCTGCCGCGAGAAGCAGTCACGATTAAATTGAAGACATCCGCCTCACTCGATCAGCTTAAGCAATCAATGCAGGTTTTGTCGCTTACCGACGCGTTTCCGGCTGCGGAAACGATGCACTAAGACGCAGACGCTGAGCGTTGGCGCTATTTGGCGCTTCCGGAGGTTGCGCTCGATTCACCCAGCGCCAGGCTGCTGCGAAGCTCGATGTCCTGGCTTGAACGTCCCACCAAAACGCTGAACTCACCCGGATCCGCATGCCACTGTTTTGTCGCGACGTCGTAGTATGAAAAGGCGCGCCGATCGAGGGTGACCGTCGACGTCTTCGTTTCGCCGGGCTTGAGGTCGATTCGCGCGAAACCTTTCAATTCCTTCGCCGGACGCGGCACCTTCGAATGCGAATCGGCGACGTAAACTTGGGCGACATCGGCGCCCTCGCGAGCGCCAGAATTCCTTACGTCGAACGTTACCTCATAGAGCGGCCCTGATACTGCTTCGCCCTGCGGGCCAGCATTGACGGATTTAATGCGGATATTGCTGTAACTGAATGTCGTGTAGGAGAGGCCGTAGCCAAAAGGAAAGAGCGGCTTCGTACCATTGTGCTCATAGCCGCGATAACCGACGAACACGCCTTCCTTGTAAATAACTCGATTGGTGCCCGGCGCCGGATAATAGCTGTCGTGGACGGGATTGTCTTCCCAGCGGCGTTCGAACGTTGCGGGCAGGCGACCCGAGGGATCTGCGTCGCCAAATAGAATTTCTGCGGCGGCTCTTCCCCCTTCTTGTCCCGGATACCAGACCTGCAACAGCGCGGGCGTGCGATCAATCCATGCGTTCATGTCGACGCCACCGCCCGAAGTAAGCACCACCACGGTGTTCTTATTCGCCGAGAGCATTTCCTGAATGAGCTCATCCTGCCCGGGCGGGAGCCGGAACGTGCGATCGGCTCCTTCACTTTCGGACGCGGGGTCGAAGCCCGCCGCGACAACTACTAAATCCGCCTTCGCTGCCAGTGCCTTAGCTTCCGGAGTGACGTACGTGCCCTGGGGCACGATTCCCATTCGCAGATAGCCGCCGAGCCATGTCGAATGCCCATGGCGCTCAAGAACAATCTTGTGAGGCTTTGAGTCAAAGGTCACGGTCGCCATGCCGAGAAGTTCTCTCGAATCTTTCCAATGATCGAGGATCAGCTTGTCGTCGACATGGAGGCGGTAGTAGCCGCCATCTTCCCCAGTCGACGAAACAAATAGATCGTAAGGGCCCGCGGCCCCAGGCGTGAAATAGCCGGTCCACCGGGCGGAGAGAGCCTGATCCGGGATAACGTTTTTGGCGGGCGCCCCGAAATTAAGGTGTACTTGATGGTCCGTGATGAATGGCTGTCCCTGCAAATCTTCTTTCTCGAAATACTCCGCCTTGAGTCCTAGCACTCCATTGGCCGAGGCGGATGAAAAATTTGTCGCGTCGGCCATCTCGGCCAAGGTCGGCACGCCCGGAGTGTAATAGACCTGACCTGCCGTCCCAAAGTAATCGCTGAGCCCCTGAATGAAGCTGACTGCTTGAAATGGCAGCACACGAGCGCTGCCTCCACCAACAGGAACGGGCGGATGTGCATCCGGACCAACCACCAGGACAGACTTAACCGCGTCTTTTTTGAGAGGCAACAAGTTTCCATCGTTCTTGAGCAGCACGCCACCTTCAAGGGCCGCGTCGAGCGCGACCTGATCGCCTTCGCGGTTATAGCGCGAGATCGAAAGATCAGTCTGGTCGCGATCAAGCCAACCGAACTGAATTGCCGTGCGAAGAATGCGGCGAACTTTGTCGTCGATCGTCGCGACGCTGACCAAGCCCTGCTGGATTGCGGGGAGAAGCTTTTCGCGGTTCAGGAACAAGCCGGAAGGCATCTCCATATCCAGCCCGGCGTTGGCCGCGGCTACTGCGTCGTAAGTTGATGTCCAATCGGACATCAGGATGCCGCTGAAACCCCACTCCGTCTTGAGGATGTCGACGTTGGCGTGCTTGTTTTGTGTAAGATGGCTTCCGTTCAGCAGGTTGTACGAATCCATCACGGCGCCAACGTGACTCTGTTTCACAGCGGCCTCAAACGCCGGAAGATAAATCTCGCGCATCGTGCGCTCGTCGATAATCGCGTCAGTGTTATGGCGGTCAAACTCGGAATTGTTTGCCAAGAAGTGCTTCACGGTGGCGCTGACGCCTTCGCTCTGCATTCCCTCGATATACGCGACTGCGATCTGCGAAGCGAGATACGGGTCCTCTCCCAGGTATTCGAAGTTTCGGCCGTTCATGGGAGCGCGATAGATATTGACGCCGGGTCCGAGCATGAAGTGCACGCCTTTCGCACGTGCGTCCCTTCCAATTTCCTTTCCGACACGGCTGGCCAGCGCGGGATCCCACGACGCCGCCAAACTAATTCCGCCGGCCATGGCAGTCGCGGGTCCGTAGTTGCGAACACCAAGCGGTCCGTCTGCCATCCTGAATGACGGCAACCCCAGCCGGGGGAAAGGGCGGATGTACATTTCGTTAATTCCTCCCAGCATGTCAATCTTCTCGTCGAGCGCCATTTGGCTAAGGATGGCATTGACGCGTCGCTCGACATCGTCTGTTGGTGAAGAAGCTGTCGGAGTGGAGGCATACGAGACCCATAGAAAAACAAGCGCGAACACAACACCAAGTCTGCGCACGGAATACGAGTTGCCCTTGTGCATGTTTCTCATTGGCTCTCCGATTCGGCTTCAACCTTGCAGCGACCGGCATGCCTGCCCTTGCTGCAATCGCTGCCATGCTCCAACGGGCCCCGTTCGCCTAATTTTGTGAATCTTGAGTTTGGCCGGCAGGCTTTTGCAATCTGCGAAACGATTCCATTTCCCGGTTCGCTTCCGCAGACTTTCCCTGCTTGCGATACAAGCCGGCAAGGCCAAAATGCGCTTGCGCCGCAAGCGAGGTGTCTTTTTCCAATTTGAGAACATGGATCCATGATTTTTCGGCCAAAGCGTCGTCGCCATCGAGCGACGCAGCCTTGCCGAGCAGATAAAGCGTCTCCGGCATGTCCTGCCTCAACTGATCGGAACGAACGAGCTCCAGGCGAGCATCGTGGAATTTGCCCAGCTGCACGAGCGCTTCGCCCAGGCGGTACGCGGCCTCCGGACTTCCGGGCTGCAACTCAGTTTCCAGAAGGAACTGTTCTTCGGCCTTATCCCATTGCTGAGCGCGGGCGTACAGCTCGCCGAGTTCGAGGTGCAAATCTGCCGTCTGCGGACGCAAACGCAGAGCTTCGAGAAATTCCTTCTCCGCGTTGGGGAGATCGCGGAGCACGGCGTAGTCTTGAGCCATCATCTGGTGAGCGCGCGCAGAATCGGGGAAGCGAGCTTCGAGCTCGTCGAAAACCTGCTTGGAGACAAGGCCCGATGCTCGGCCGTAGTAATAGAGCAGATCCGGATCGTCCGGATGTTTCGCGAGAGCCTTTTGTAAAGTGGCCACAGCCTCGGGCAGCCTTCCTGCTTCGAGTAGCGCGATGCCGAGCGCGTCCTCTACCTTCGCCTTCTCGAGGTGCGGAATTGCTTCGACGGCATATCCTTGTGCGAGAAGCGCATAGCCAAGTAGCTGGTGGCCTCCCTCGATGTTTGGGCTCAGGGCGAGAGCACGTTTGAGAGGCGGGCCTGCGGAAGCGTAGGCGCGCTGCTCGATGTATGCTTGGCCGAGATCCAAAAATGCGCCGGCAAGAGTGGGATCCAGCTCGGTAGCTTTTTGAAACTCCGAGACAGCCAAATCCAGCTGGCCCTTTTTGTCTGCCTCAACTCCGGCATGCAGATGCTGAACAGCTTGGGACGGCGGGCCCTGAAAGGCGAGCCAAATGGCCAGGGCGGCGCCGATCATGATTTCTCCGGCTCACGGACCTCGAGAAATTGATTCGCTTTCACTTCGTCAAGCACCTGGCGAGCGCCCGAGGGCCAGCGAATTTCCACCTTAGCCGTTTCCGCCGGGCCAAGACCGAAATGCAGGCGCTTGTCGCTTGCAGAAATATAGCTGCCCGCAGTCGTCGCAAATCGCGTCTGGCCGTTCACCCGGACGCGAGCACCAATGCCGTCACGATTGCTCTGCGTCCCGCGCAACGCGACCGAGAGCCAATGCCCGGCACCGCCGTGATTGAAGAAGACGAGTGGCTTTCCGCCGAGCGAGGTGACGACCGCGTCCATCCATCCGTCGTTATTCAAATCGCCAAAGGCTGCGCCGCGGCCTGCGATCGGAGTTTTCGTTCCGGGATCGGCACGTTCGAACCTTCCTTTGTGGTTCAAGGCCAGAAGGGGAGGCTGTTTGTAGCGCAGCATGGGGTCAATCCCTTCCACGTTGTCCAGCACGTGGCTCTGCGCAACGAATAGATCCTTCCATCCATCGTTATCAAAATCCTCGAGCCCCACGCCCCAGCCAGAGCTGGCTGCGGAAAGCAGTCCAAGACCAGATTCAAGGCTTCTGTAGCTGAAAAGGCCGCCGCCATCATTGTGGAAGAGCGCGTAAACCTCTCTGGGAAGCACCGTTACTAGGATGTCGGGCCTGCCGTCGTTGTCATAGTCCTGGAACACCGTGCCCATGCCCGATAGGGGCTTGCCGTCAGCGGTGAGAGACGCACCCGCCTCCAGAGCGCATTCGCGGAACGTGCCGTTGCCATTGTTGTGAAACAGAAACTGGCGCATGCCGTCGTTCGCGACAAAGATGTCGGTAAATCCGTCGTCATCGTAATCGGCAAACGACACGCCTAGCGAGCGACCTTTGAGCGATCCGATGCCGGACCGAAGGCTAACGTCCTCGAACGTGCCGTCACCGCGATTGCGATAGAGGATATTCGTAGTAGAAGGAAACTCGGCCGGCGGGCAGTACGTCTGCCACTCACCGCCGCAGATCTTGTTGTGGTGAGTGTCCCATTCCATATACCGCGTGACAAACAAATCGAGATGGCCATCGTTGTCGTAATCGAGAAAGCCCGCGGAACAAGACCATCCGCCAGCCGCTACGCCCGCCTTCGAAGTGACATCAGTGAACGTCCCGTCGCCGTTGTTGTGATAGAGAGTGTTTCTTCCATAGTTCGTAACGTAGAGGTCAGGATACCCGTCGTTATCATAATCGCCCACGGCCACGCCCATCCCGTAATTTCCATCCCCGGCATTCGCCAGCCCTGCTCCTTCCGTAACATCGGTGAAACTGCCGTCGGGATTCTGCCGGTACAGGCGGTTCCAATACTGCGAATCGTGACGGTCAAACACCTCCGGTCCCCGCATGGGATCCGTGAGGCGGCCGCTGTTCACGAGAAAAATGTCGAGCAGGCCGTCGTTGTTGTAATCGAAAAGAGCGACGCCGCCTCCCATAGTTTCGATCAGATACTTCTGACGGGTGGGCGAATTCAGATGTGTGAAATCCAAGCCGCGGGGAAGCTTTGCGTCGAAGATCGGCACGGCGAGGCCCAACAGGGAGAGTCTTTGGATGAAATCTCGTCGGCTAATTCTTCTCATTCGTTATGAGCACAAGCCTAGCAGAACTCGCACACCATTTGAATCGGTGCGTAATGCGTCCGGGGCGTGAAGAGCCATCACTGGACGCCACAAGAATCAGAACTCGTGCGCGCAATGCGGGAGGAGAGCTGCTTCATGTAGCCAGGTCCTTGTTTCTGAGAGTGAAACGGACCCTTCTTGAAAGCCTGCCGGAAAAAAGTGGGTGCCGGGGTGGACAGCACCCACTTCATTCCGTTTTCTGGTTAGAACAGGAACTTTAGAGCAAGCTGAATAAGTCTTGGCGTGTTGAGCTGGCTGCTCACAAGACCGAAAGTGCCAGCGCACACTACTCCTGACGTGGGCGTCGGGCAACCGGTGTTCGGAGGGCCAAACTGGACGCGATTGAAGGCATTGAAAAATTCGGTTCGGAACTGAAGCCCAAGCCGGTTATCCGGACCAAAATTTGTCGTTTTGAATATCGCTATGTCCCAGTTATTGATCCCCGCGGCTCGGAGTGTGGCATCCACGCGCGGCTCGTCGCCGAATCCCCACGCCGCGGGAGCCGTGAAGCAATTCGTGTTGAACCAAAGGAATCCGTTGATGGAAGGCGTGTGCGTTGTGCCTTTGTGGCATCCTGGTACAACATTCGGGCGCAGTTGAAAGTTTTGTGAGAAGCCTGCGTTTGAAAGGGGCGTGGACCCGCCAAAACTGATTGGCAGAGGGAAGCCCTTCTGAAAGGTCGTGACTCCATCGACGCCCCAGCCGGAAACGACCTTCCCCACGACGCCAGAAACGTCCGACATGTACTTCTGGCCGCGGCCAAAGGGCAGGTCATAGACGTAGCTGATCACCAGGCGCTGGGACACATCCTGCGAGGAGAGCGACTTCTCTCCCTTGAGGTTGTTCCAGTCCTGAGGTGCGCCGACGCCGCTTTCTAACCAGGTTGTTAGAGTATCTGTGTTGCTTAGCAACTTAGCGTTGGTGTAGGCGGCAAGAAGCGAGCCGCCACTCGTGAACCGCTTTGTGACCGAGAGTTGGAACGAGTTATAGTTGCTACCGCAACAGCCAAACCCGACAAGGGACAGGCCGCTATACTGGGGGTAAGGACGGTCCAACTGACCCTCGAGAATCGTTTTGTTCGTCGTCGGATTTAGCCCGCTTACACCCGTAATTCCCGTGAATGGGTTCGGAATCGGCGTAGTAATTGTGACCTGCTGGCCTGCGTTAGTTTGTTGTTGTGCTTGGGCGTAAAACGAGTCGGGAATATTGTTGATCGAGACGTTGTTCGAACTCGACAAATGCACGCCTCGGGAGCCAGCGTACGCGGCATCGACGAAGATGCCCCACGGCAATTCTCTCTGGAGGTCTAGGTTGAACTGCTGCACATACCCCGGCGAATAGCTTCTGTAGGGACCCTCAAAGGGGTTTTCACCGGCGTTAAAAGCCGAAATATTGCCTGCCCTGGTAAGCGGAACATTGACATTCGGACCGAACGGCCCGTTTGATGGGCAATTCAACGTTCCGGAGGGTGCGCCCGGCGTGAATGCGCAGTTCGTTGCAGTGAGCGTGCTATTGGGAGTGAGCCCGCCATTTGTGCTTGCGACCCACAGAGTCGAAGCCAGGTTGAGCGGGTCATTGCTCGGGTTTAGGTTGAACAACAGCCAGTTCGGGATGTAGAAGATGCCGTACCCCGCGCGAATAACGGTCTTCTGGTCCCAGCTATAAGCAACCCCAATGCGCGGCATCAATTCCTTCTTGTACAGAGGTACCGCGGTCCGGCCGGGGTTAATGCCGGTGCTAACGAAGAAGGTATCGCCCGGGCACGGGCTGCCGGGAACCCCATTTAGAAGCCCAGTCACGGGATTCACGGTCGTGAGACAGCCGCTAACCGCGCGGTTCACGGCGGATGGATCCCAGTAACTGGAAAGGTTGTGACGCTCCGAGAAATTTCCTGGCAAATCGTAACGCAGACCGTAGTTGATCGTCAGCTTCTGCGTGGCCCTCCACGTATCTCCAAAGTAGAAGCCCCGGTACGTCTCCTTTTGTGCTACCAGCGCAGGCACCTGCGCTTCACCGTAATTGTGGTTGAACAGGCTCGACTGGTTCAGGCCGTATCCCAGCAGGAAATCGGCGAAGGAAATACCGCCCGTCCCGCCGGAAACGGCATTGTTGGTCGTCCAGCTGCCATCAAAAGCGAAGGCGCCGCTGGCGATGTTCGTCTGGGCGTAGTTGTCGTACGTCTCTATGAGCTGGCCGCCAAACACCCACGTGTGACGTCCCTTGATCCACGTAAGGCTGGGCGAGAAAGCCCACTGCGTGTCGTGATCGGTGATGAAGCTTTGGCCTTGCGAACAAGTAACGGTCGGGTCCTGCGGAGTAAAGCACGGCGAGAAAGGCGACCGGCCGCCAGCGGGAATTTCGGTATTGTAAGCCGCAGGCCAGCCAAACTGGGTGAGGTCAAAGCCCGCGTTCGTCGGCGAACGCAGGTAATGGAAGCGGCTGCCGCTGAAGTTGAGGTCCAGAATCAGATTTGGCCGGATGATGTTGTTGTAGTCGATAACCGCGGCGTTCGTCTGGTACTTCTCCGAGCACTTGTCAGCGCACAACCCCGTCTTGAAAGGATCTAGCGGCAGATCCAGCAGATTCCAGAAGTTGTACCGGGCAAAAATATGCTGGTTCGCGGTCAGGTTATGGTCCACACGGGCTACATATTGATTGGCATTTCCGCCCGAGGCCCCGGCCGCGGTGAAGTTATTGGTTTCAGCGCTGTTGGTCGGCATCGCAATGAACTTCAGTTCTTCGATTGCCGCCGAGCTAATTCTTCCCATGGGAATCGTGTTGCTGGGGAATTGCGTCCGGCCACAATTCGCTGCATTGTTACCCCCGGGAGCAACACAAGCTGCGGTAACGCTGAGCGGATCGAAAATAGGAACGTCCGCCGGGAACACGCCGCCTCTCTCTGCAACAGTGGGCACTGTTGTAGTAAATACCGTGGATGCCCGCTGACGGTATGCATCCCACGCGAAGAAAAAGAACGTCTTATCCTTGATAACCGGGCCGCCAACCGTGACGCCATATTGGTTCTGCACGTAAGGAGGATTCGTCGTGTCGAACCACGGCCGCGAATTGAGAACCTTGTTGCGGAAATACTCGTACACTTCCCCGTGGTATTGGTTCGTGCCGCTTTTCGTACTCAGGTTGATGACGCCGCCGGCAAACTTGCCCCATTCGGGTCCCAGGTTGTTGTACTGCACCTTGAATTCCGAGATCGCGTCCTGGTCGGGAAGCAGAACCGGCAAGTTGATGTAGCCAATGTTCACTGGCTGGCCGTCGACGTATTCGGCGCTCTCGTTGCCGAACGAGCCGCCTACTTGGTAATTGCCCCAGCTGAACGGGTTCGGGCCAACCGGCGAGTTGCCGGCCGAGGAGCCCGAGCCGTTGCCATTCGCGACTGCCGCTGGAGAAAGCGTGATGAGGGTGAAAACGTTGCGGCCATTCAGAGGAATCTCGTTGGTCTTGCGTTCGTCGACCACTTGGCCGAGCGACGTGGTGGTAGGCGTTAGAAGAGGGGTCTCCGCTGTCACTTCCACGGTCTGTGAGACCGCGCCTACCTCCATCGGGACGTCGATGCGAACCGCCTGTTGCACCTGGACGACGACGGGATCGCGCTTGAAGCGCTTGAAGCCTTGCTTTTCGACCTCCAAAACGTAGGAACCTGGGTTTAGATCCACGAACGAATACAACCCGTCTGGGCCGGTCGTCAATGTTTGCTTCGCTTCGGTGGCGCTATTTGTCAGCGTGACCGTCGCGCCAGGCATCGCGGCGCCTGAAGCATCAGTCACCCCGCCAGAAATAGAACCGAAAGTCGATTGTGCGGCGACGGGAGCGCCGAAAGGAGCAAGGCAACAGAAAACGAGAAGCACAGCCAGTGAAGACACAGCGATACCACGAACACATAGATTGCGCATTTTCCTCATCCTCCCACCCCAGAAGGCATTAAGGTCGAAACGCCTAATCGCTTGCAGGCTGACCGTCTAACAGCTCGCTACTCGAACAGCAAACCCAGCCCCGTCACACTTATAAACACTTCGAATTCGACTGATTACTTCAATGGATGCGAATTTAGCGACAAGTGCCCACCTCTTGTCAAGTAAAAATAACGATTTTCTAATTGAGTATTTACACTTATTGAGAGCTATCCCGTTTGTTGGAAGACTCGCGCATCTGCTGGGCTCGCATGCCACAAGCAGGCGCTATAACCTGTCTAAGCGGTTTCGAGAGACTCCACTCGGACACTTCGCGAACCGTAGAAGGCGAAATAGGCGATGTATATATAGCAAAGAGCGGGTAGGAGGAAGGCGTGGTGAATTCCGATTCGATCCGCGAATACCCCTTGTAACTCGGGGATGATCGCGCCCCCGACGATCGCAGCCACCAAGATTCCCGAACCCGCCTCAGTGAGTGGCCCGAGGCCCTCGATCGACAAGGTAAAAATACTCGGGAACATCACCGAGTTAAAAAATCCAATCGCAAGGATGCTCCAGACGGCCACCGAACCCAGATTGAGCATCGACATAGTAACCAATGCGAACGCTGCTATCGCCGCAGAACCAAGCACGGTCCCTGTCCGCACCTTTTGCAGCACACTCGATCCGATGAAGCGCCCGATCATCGCGCCTCCCCAGTAGAGCGACACATATCGAGCGGCAGTCTTGACGGACATGGCGCCGATTTCCGGTCGGCTGAGGTAGTTCACAAGAAAACTGCCGATTGCAACTTCCGCCCCCACATACACGAAGATTCCGATCGCTCCCAGAACGAGGCGGCGGTGCTTCCAGACGCTGTCTTTGACGCCACTGATCGCTGCACCTCCCCTCCTAACCGCGGCGAAAGCCGGGAGGTTAAATTTCGAAATCGCCACGCCTAACAGCATGAGCGTCAGGGCCAGCCCCAAATACGGCAATTTGACCGACGATGCTTCGTGCAGTCTGAACGCATTGCGAGCGAGCTCCGGCATCGCTCGCATTTCCTCCGACGTCTTAGGCGCACTGCTTAAAATGAACAGGCTGCCGAGCAGAGGCGCGATCGTGGTCCCAAGAGAATTGAACGCCTGGGCCAGATTCAAACGGCTTGCAGCCGTCTTCGCAGGGCCCAGAACTGCGACGTAGGGGTTCGCGGAGACTTGCAGGACCGTCATCCCTGCCGCGAGGACAATCAGTGCCGCAAGAAACAAGGGAAAGGACGGAACGCTGGCAGCCGGGATGAAAAGCAAAGCGCCGAGTCCCATCGTTACCAGACCCGCCGTCATCGACCGTTTGTACCCAGTGTGCTCGATCAGCTTGCCGGAAGGAATGGCAAAAATGAAGTACGCGGAGAAAAAACAAAACTGGATCAGAATCACCTCGGCGTAATTCAAATCAAAGATTGATTTCAGATGCGGCACCAGAATATCGTTTAGGCTCGTGAGCAACCCCCACATGAAGAACAAGGTTGTAACCATCGCCATGGCGGCATGATCGGTTGACGTCAACGTTCCCTCAGCGACAGGCTCGCTTACACTCGGTGTCGTCATCGAACGTAGTGTTCTCCTCGGTTATCTGTTTTTGAGCACTCGGACCGCGAACCGCAACCGCATTTCAGAGACAATTGGCGTTTCGCCCCGCCGTTCACTCCCGTAGCCGGCAAGTGGAACGCCCCGGAAGCGGCGCGCTGCCGCGCATGATCGTCGAGAGGGAAAAATCTCCGCCATTCTTCAACGACGTGTTAACCTCCACCGCCGTCTCCGAGCGGGAGCCCGAATTCTGGCTCGCGCTCGAAGCGAAGCCGGATTGTACGTCCACGATGCGTCTGACGACACACGGATTCAGGGTTCGGGTGATGTCTTAGTGAACTACCTTGCATGGAGCGTATGTTGGCCGTTCCGTCTATGAAGACTGACAAATTGAGTGTGCCTCAATCGAAAGATTTTTTTGCCGTGGGAGTCGACGTGGGAGGCACAAAGGTCGCGGCCGCGCTTGTTGATTCTACGGGCCAGATTCGCTTTCGCAGCCGTTCGAATATGGTGGCGAACGGAACCGCCTCCGACGGTCTCGATGCAGTGGTGTTGACCGTTCGCAAGCTGATTTGCGAGTCTGCACTCGCTCCTGATTTTCGCGCGATTGGTATCTGCGCGCCGGGGCCGCTCAACCCGGATGCGGGAATCGTGATCAATCCGCCCAATGTGCCATGCTGGCGGAACTATCCGCTCGTCGCCGAGGTCGCGCGAATTTTTCAAGTGCCGGTGAAGCTTGACAACGACGCGAATGCTGCGGCGCTGGCTGAGGCAACGTGGGGCGCAGGACGCTCATATCGGTCAGTCTTCTATGTCGGAATCGGCACCGGAATTGGAACGGGCATAGTATTCGATGGCCGAATCCTGCATGGAGCTTCGGGCGCGGCCGGAGAAGGCGGGCACATGGGGATTGATATGCGCGGCCCCCGCTGCAAGTGCGGCAAGCGCGGTTGCGTCGAGGTCTTTGCATCCGGTCCAGCTCTTGCGGGAAGGATGCGGCAAAAGCTTCAAGCTGACCACGAGGGTTCGACACTTCTGGGGTTGTCGGGCGGTGACCTCGAAGGTGTTACCGCCGAGCTCGTCGGTCAGGCGGCCGCGAAAGGCGACCGTTTAGCGCTGTCCGTAATTGAAGAGGTCGTGGAGATTCTCGCCTACTGGCTGGGAAACATCGTCGATCTGATCGAGCCTGACGTGGTCATCGTCGGCGGAGGCGTGGCTCCGATGCTCGCAGCTTATCTCGATGGAATTTACAAACGCTGGCAAGGTGCATGCATCAATCCCAGGGCCCAAGTCATTCCCATTATTCTTTCCTCCTACGCGGATGACGCCGGTGTCACAGGAGCTGCTGCACTTTGTGGGATTGGCAGTTCTCAATGACCTCCAGCCCCGTCACCGAAGCCGCGCGGAAGTACGACCAAGGACTCCGCTGCCCGCTCGCTCTCAATGCCATCTCAAGAATCCGGAGAGGCTTTCGCTCAGCTCGGTTCCCCACGATACAGGCTTCGGAGGGCGCTCGTTGAAACTGAATTCCATTCTCATTCGAAGCGCGATTGTTGGAGCTCTTGGAGGCCTTCTCTTCGGATTCGACACGGCCGTAATCTCGGGCACCACCCAGTGGCTTACGATGACCTTCGGACTCTCTCCCGCTGAACTCGGCCTAACAGTTTCAATTGCGCTATGGGGAACTGTCGTCGGCTCGATCTTCGCCGGAATTCCCGGTCAAGAATTTGGTGGCCGCGAAACTCTTCGCGTCCTCGCGGTGTTTTATGTTGTCTCGGCCTTGGGATGTGCGTTTGCGTGGAGTTGGCCCGCGATCTTGCTGTTCCGGTTTATTGGTGGACTCGGAATTGGCGGTTCATCCGTCCTCGGGCCTGTGTACATCGCCGAAGTCGCCCCGGCAAAGTGGCGTGGTCGGCTTGTGGGATTGTTTCAGATTAACGTCGTCGCCGGCATTCTGCTTGCGTATCTATCGAACTATTGCATTTCAAGGCTCGGACTGGGGCCGAGCGAGTGGCGCTGGGAGTTCGGCGTCGCAGCCATCCCCTCGCTTCTGTTTCTAATTATGCTTTTTGGGATCCCGCCCAGTTCGCGCTGGTTGGCAACAAAGAATCGCGTGGAAGAAGCGCGAGCAGTGCTCCACCTGATCGGCTCCGAGGACCCGGAAACCGAGCTCCGCGAAATCGTCCAATCGATCCAGTCGGAAAGCGACCAGTCTTCGGAGCCCTTATTTTCCCGGAAGTACCGCTTGCCGATCTTCCTGGCAGTGTCCATTGGGATATTCAATCAGCTCTCTGGTATCAATGCCATTCTCTACTACATGAACGATATTTTTGCTTCCGCTGGCTTCACGAGGGTGTCGGGAAATTTGCAAGCCGTCATGGTAGGCGCGATGAACCTGTTCGCGACGTTTTTTGCCATGACGTTAATCGACAAGATCGGGCGCAAGACCCTTCTTCTCGTCGGCTCCGTCGGCACAGCTGCTTCTCTCGCAGGCGTTGCTGCGGTTTTCTTTACGCAAAGTCACCGCTCCTATCTGGTTTGGTTGCTGATTGCGTACATCACCTTTTTCGCCGTCTCGCAAGGCGCCGTAATTTGGGTTTATATCAGCGAGGTGTTTCCAAATCGCGTCCGAGCTAAGGGGCAAAGTTTGGGTAGCTCGGCACATTGGGTGACGAACGCGATTATTTCCGGAACTTTTCCCTTGCTCGCGAAATCGTCCGGCGCTTACCCGTTCGTGTTCTTTGCCGCGATGATGGTGCTTCAGTTCTTCGTTGTGCTGGCCTGGTATCCGGAAACCAAGGGGATAACTCTCGAACAGATGCAAAGCCGCATCGCCGGAGACTAGAAGCCCTGCCCCGCGCACATCGAGCGCCCTCAACCTTTTCGTCAAGCGGAAACACACGTTTGACATTATTTGGCTCTCGCGTTTCCGAGCGTACCGGTAGCTCCCGTACGCCCTGCTTGACCGACTGATCCTGCTTTCGCCGATAGTTTTCGTGATGATATACGGATTTTTGAACAATCTGGGTCTATACTTCCGAGCCCGGAGAATCGCGCATGGCACCTCGCAAGGAAATTTCAGAGCGTGACAAGCCGCAGGTTGTAACTCTGAAGGCGCTGGCAGCGCATGTTGGACTCACTCCAGGCACCGTTTCAGCGGTTCTAAATAATTCGCGCGCTTCCGCTTCGGTTCCGGAACGCACTAAGAAACGAATTCTCGCGGCTGCGCAGGAGCTCAAGTATAGGCCCAATTTCTTAGCACGATCCTTGCGCGTAAAGAGAACCTACACCATCGGCGTAATCGCACAAGAAATCGGCGACGTGTATGGGGCGATGGTCATCAGCGGAGTAGAGCAGTACCTGCGCGAACGCAATTATTTTTTCCTCACCGTAATTCACCGTCACGATCCTCGACTGCTGCAAACCTATTCCCAGCTCCTGGTCTCGCGCGGCGTTGAGGGAATCATCACGGTTGACACATCCATCGCGCACCACCCATCGTTGCCAACCGTTGCGATCGCCGGTCACAAGCGCATGGATCGCGTAACCAACATCGTTCTCGATCATCGTCACGCCGCTCTGATGGCCCTTCAGCATCTGGTTGATCTGGGACACCAGCGATTCGCATTCATGAAAGGGCCTCCGTCGAGTTCGGATACAAACGCACGCTGGGAGGCCATCTGTGAGGTAGCTGGCGAGATGGGAATCGAAATGACGCTCCAGTTCGCTCCACAGACGGAAATCGGCGCAAGTCCGGAGCCGGGCTATGAGGCAACGAAGGAACTGCTCGCGGAGTCCCGCTGCTTTACCGCCCTGTTTGCCTACAACGATTTGTGCGCGATTGGCGCGATTCGGGCTCTCGACGAGGCCGGCTTGCGAGTTCCGGAGGATGTCTCCGTAGTGGGATTTGACGACATCCCGGGCGCCTCCTATTCCAGGCCGAGCCTCACGACCGTTCGCCAACCAATGCAAGAAATGGGTCAACTCGCAGCGCGAACCCTGCTCGATCAAATTGAGAAACGCACGAGCTATGTTCCGGAAATCGCGGTCGAGCCGAAACTGATCGTGCGGCAGTCTACCTGGAAGGCGCCTTCGAAACTCGAACGCTGAGTCAGCGCGTCCATCACTGGTCGTGTTGCAGGAAGGTGCACCGCTCACGGGCGCTGCTTCTCGAATGTGACCGCCGGAGCATTCCACATTCCGCATCATGCGAACTGAAACATATACAATCGTCGGCTTGGGTGAGATTCTGTGGGACTTGTTCCCCGGCAGGAAACAATTGGGGGGAGCGCCGGCGAATTTTGCGTACATGACTAGTCTTCTTGGGGACAAGGCAAAAATTGCGAGTCGCGTCGGGCGCGATGCACTCGGGACCAAAACTATCCGTGCGCTCAAATCGCTTCGCCTAGATACCTCCCAGTTGCAAGAAGACGACCTTCATCCAACGGGCACTGTCATCGTCTCTCTTAACCCCGACGGCCAGCCCAAGTACGAGATTACTGAGCGTGTTGCGTGGGACTTCTTGCAGCGAACAGATGACTGGGAGAAGCTCGCGCGCCAGGCAGACGCTGTCTGTTTCGGTTCGCTCGCGCAGCGCTCGGCGGTCTCGCGTGAAACCATTTCGGCATTCTTGCACCACCTCAGACCGGGCGCTCTGCGCGTGTTCGACGTTAACCTTCGACAGGAATTTTTTACGCGCGAGATCTTGGACCAATCAGCCAGATCCGCAGACATCATGAAGTGCAATCACGAAGAAGTGATCATCGTGGCCAGACTGCTTGGTTCTCACGCCGAGGACTTGCCCGCGTCCGCCCAGTGGCTTCTCCAGGCTTATTCTCTAGAGCTGCTCTGCGTGACGCGTGGCGAGCACGGAAGCATTCTTTTCAGCAGTTCAGGGAATCACGCTCACCCCGGCCATCGGGTGACAGTCGTGGACACGGTCGGAGCGGGTGACGCATTTACGGCCGGCCTCCTTCATCACTACCTTCGCGGTTCTTCTCTTGAGACTATGAACGAAGCCGCCAATCAAATGGGCGCATGGGTTGCGTCCCAGTGCGGAGCAACCCCACCTGCGGACCCAGTCATCCTGGAAAAAGTTCGGACCGGCGCCGCGTGACCGCACAATAACTATCTGCGACCTTGCTGCGGTGAACCCTTCAGCCACCAATTGCCTTGGCGGCGGCCACTTCGCCACGAGCCAGATACCTCCTTCGTTGCCGTACTTTTCAGCATCTCTGCGAGGGATTCGGCAGTGAGGTTCGCCGCATCAGCGGTCCAAGTCCCGGAGAGCGACTGCCCCTTCATCGGTCGAGCTGTCCACGTGCCTTGCCAGCGCCTGCCCGTTTTCTGTGCCGACCACGTCCCTTCCAGAACGACCTCGCCTGCCTCGTTGAGTAGCGTCCATGAACCTAGGGCAGCATTGGGATTGTGCAGTGAAGTCTGCCCGGACCATGTGCCACGGAAAATCTGGTTCGGACCCGCTGTCGCCGTCCATGAGCCAACCAGAACGGGCGAAGGCTCTTGGGCCAGAGCGCAGGAACCCAAAATTAAGCCGAAAATTAAACTCGATACCTTCATTCCCACACCAAGTTCGTCTCACCAGGCGGTTCCGAGCTCACAAGTCGCGCATCACAATTAGCATGCTGGAAGGCTCGGTTTCAATCGTGTCTGCTCCTAAAGGTTTAAACTTTAATGTATCATCCTGCCCGGGAACCTCGCCGATTACGATATCTTTCTCTGCGATCTGAGTTCGAACAAAGTGACGCAAGTAACCTCTGATCAATATTGGAATGACTATCCGCGTTTTTCGCCCGATGCCCGGCAAATTGCACACGCAACCACGCGGAGCGGCAAGCAAGAGGTCTGGGTGATGAATCAGGACGGAAGTGACGAATGACGAGCGGCGAAAAGCCTCGGGTCTGAAGAGCCGAGCTACATTTCCGGAAGAGCGGTTTTTGTTGCGGTTAGAATTTTGATAACGGGCGTGTTTGCAATGAGATGACTCAAATTTTGAATTGGTGAATGTTGCTATTAGAAATTTTCGCCACGGCAGATCTACTCGGGGCGAACGAGCGACGGGTGGGTGGACAGGGGGGAGGTCGTCAAGACCAGTGAGCGGTCCGCGACGGCGGATCTTCTCGAGAAGACCGAGCGACATGATGCTTAGACCGTCGTTTAACTGCCGATTAGAAAATTGCATGTTGGTGAATCCGGGTGAGTTAGCGCGATTTCTAATCGCGGCACCGTAGATTAGAAGTGTAGGCGTGGGGTGTTGATGTTCCCGGCTAGCCAGAGTCTCGGCCGTTAGTATCATGTTCGTCATCATATAAAAACGGGCAATGGTAGCATGGATTCGGGCGGTTGTGTAGGCATAAAACTGCGCGTATGGGCTACTTTGGTAGCCCACTACCAACTGCGCTGAGCTGTGGAAAAGTGGCAGCGGTCGGTGAGGGATTCGTTCACTCAATGTTGCTGTACGCTGGCTTCAGAACGCAATTTAGGATCACAAGGGTTTCTTGTCGCTCTTACTGGTCAACTAATTGTCTCATCGACGATCGGTATGGTGATAAGCTCCGGCCTTCATACAGGGGATTTTTCCGAGCATGAGGATGACGGCCGGGAGGTCTCGACAAGATTCTCTCGCCGTAATTCAGCGAAAAAACACTCGGGGGATCAGAAGTGAGCATGGATAAAACGACCGGGTCTGAGGTTCTCTACTATCCGCACATCGAAATCGCCGATACCGAGCTGTTAAAGGGTGCCCTCTGCATTTGGGATTCAGTTTATCGAATTGTGCCTGAGGGGTGTCCGACAGACGATTCGACCGAGGTCAAGGAAGCGATCAATGAGGGGGCGCTCAAAGACATAAGATTGTCGACAGACGATCTGAAGGAAGCTCGCGAACATTATCAGCTTTTCATCGAGGGCGTCCCGATGATTCCGGATGCAATCGATAGACAGACTGATGGAAACACGCTTCTCCATCAGGGAAAGCTTGACGAGGTGATGCTTTCAGAATTGTCGGACCTCATTGGAACAGTAGCAAGACAGGGCGATTGGTTTAAGTTGCCGAGAGGAGTCGCTGATGGCTACATGCTTTTCCTTTCCGACGTCGTGGCCCGTAGAAGAGGACTTCCTAAAGTGGCGGACAGCGTTGCAATGTTTGTCGCGATGCAATACTTCGCGATGGACGGAAACATGGACGAATGGGGTCGTGGAGCGTTTGAAGGAGATATCGATACGGCGCTCGTTCTTCGATACCTTGCGCCTGCGGGGATCGATGACGAACCAATGAGCAAAGTACTAAAATTTCGAAAGGCAAATACTGAAGGACGCCAAGCGTTCCGACGTGCCGTGGATGAACTTGCAAAACAACTCTCCCAGGTTCAAGAGGATGCGTTCGCTCGAGAAGTGATAGGAAACTTTATTAGGCATCTCCAAGAATCCGAAAGGATAACTCTAAGTCACATACGTGAGTATTTTTCTCAGCCCGAAACGTTGTGTCTGGGCTTGGGGGTCCCTCTCGCAGCACAGATTTACCATTCTCTGACAGGCTCGTCGGGCAAAGAGACAACACTCGCCGCGATTTCTTTTTCGGGTATATGGGCTTTAGCTGACGTTTTGAAGAGTTGCCGTAAGGATTGGGTTCCCGCTGAGGCGACCTATTTGGCCAACATGCGTGGTTGTCTTGGTGGAAACAACCCATTCCCAGCACCCATGTTCAATAAGATGATGGACGAGTTTATGAACGATTGAGAGGTTAGGAAGTGAAAGGGCGCTTGCGGAGCCGGGCCTACAGGAAGGAAAATTAGGGCGTAATACGTCCGCAGGGGTGCGTGGCGACGAACGAAATTCGCTTAAGGCGGGGTTCACGATGCTAAGAGTGCTCGCCGTCCTCGCTTTGTTCTAACGGCCGTGGCGCTCTGGCGATCTCCAACTCAAAGCCTGATGAAGAGACGAGGGAGCCGAGCCCGCGGAACAGCTTTTCAATTTCGGATCCCTTTGCCAGAATGATGTGCGTTCCTCCCCGAGTAACCTTACAGCGCTTCAAATTCGACAGCCTCGTTCGGATAGTGTCTCTAACAGCGGCCAGAAATGTTTCGTTCTTCCTTAATAGTTCAATCGCTTTTGCGACGCAATACTCAAAATTAAGAATTCCTATCTTTTCAAGGTCCGCCCGATCTAACTTGACACAATGGTCGTCCCAGCGGCCGTTCAATATTAGTTCTGCCGCGGCGCCACCTGCTTCGAGTAAAACCTTATCTTCCAGAACGAGGCCACTTCTTCCATAGTCCCCGAATCTGGTTTTGTAGGTGACAGACACATTTTCGTTCGGGAGCTTGCATCCTGGTATCGCATACACGGCTTCGACTCTAGCTCCGAGTGACATTCCTAAAGCAGCGTGACCCGCTTCGTGTGCACTCATCGTGTTTATGAAATCAGCATCGTTGTCGGTCGAACTAAACATGGTTCTATCGAAAATGGCTTCGAGTTCGGCTTTGTCCAAAAGAACCTGTGTGCCTTCATTAACCTTCTTCGTTTTCAATAGTTCATACTTTCCCACACACTGCGATACCAATTCCCTATAAGCACGTTGCTCTTGTTTGATCACGGCGAGAGCTGAGGGAACAAAACTTTCGAGCGTTCGAGGACTGAGTTTACCCAGTCTATTTCTATCTGAGTCGAGACCTTGCTTTTCATTTGGAAGAGAAAGACCGGAAAATTGAGTCGCGGCGAATCCAGCCGCGAGCGTGTAACAGAGGCAACGTTTAACTTCTTCTGGAAGATTCGGGATCTCGGTGTCGGGTGGGAACGGGAATGAGGTCGCAAAATCTCCCAAGCAAAGGTTCCCGTCTGAATCCCGCTTTAGGTAGAACGAGATATTCGTCGGAGAGGCTAATTTAACGAATCGTCCTACTATCGCGTGCCCCGCTTCATGAGAGATGGCATATTCCGCGAAAGCTTCTACCATCGATTTAGATACCTTATTTAGCCATCTTGTAACCTTAAAGCTGTGATAACTAAACTGGGTATTATCTCACATAATAAAAGAGGCGGGTCGGTCACGACTTGGGGCGCAGGCTGAAGCCTACGCTACTGAAAGGCAAGACAAACGGCGGCGAGTTAGCCTTTCTAGCTTCGGCGGGCGAGTGCAACGAAACCCGGCAAAACGCCTCAGCGGCTGAAGCCGCATTTCTTTCCCGTGTTTTCGGCACGGCTGAAGCCTTGCCCTGACGTTAGGCACAAATCGATGGCCCTGACGGGATGCTCCAGCCGTCACTCCGAGCGCAGGGCTTGAATCACGTCGACGCGGGCGGCACGCGCTGCCGGTAGCATCGACGCGATAACGGCGACTGCCAGCAGGACGAAGGCGGAGACGGCCACAGGCAAGGCGCCTGGCATCTTGACGTCCAGGAAATACCTGGCCGCCAAACGCGCCACTACGAACCCGAATGCGGCGCCTGCCACGACGCCCCCTACAGCCATCGCGGCGCCTTCTGTGATCACACTTCTGAGGAGCTGCTCCGGCTGCGATCCCAGCGCCAGGCGGATGCCAAATTCTCTCGTCCGCGCGCTGACCGAAAACGCCAGCACGCCTGCCACGCCCACCACTGCAATTGCGAGCGCGACGACGGCGAACACGCCGAATACCAGCGAATTCAGGCGGTCCGAGGCGAGCGCTTCGCCGCGCACGTCTTCGAGAGTGGCCGCACGTTCAATGGGCTGATCGGCGGACATTTCGCGAATTGCGCGCGTGACTGGCGTGACGAGCGAATAGGGATGACTTGTGTCGGTGTGGACGAAAAGGCGGCCGTTGAACAGCGGACCCTCTTGAATGGAGTTGTAGATCGTGAGGGTGGGTTCGGGAACGACGTGCAGGTCGTCGATATCGGCGGTGACGCCGATGATGCGGTGCGGCACAGCGGTGAGTCCCGGGACGAATTGCAGCACGGGGTCCGTCCAATACACACGGCGATTGACGGCGTCCTGACCGGGAAACATGCGTCGCGCGAGACTCTCACTGACGATGACGACCGGCTCTTTGCCTTTACCTTTACCTTTATCTTTATCGTTGTCCTTGTCCTTGCCATCGAGATCCATGCCGTCGAGGTCGTTGAAATCGCGACCGGCGATGATGGGAACGCCGAGCGAGGCAAAGAATCCGGGAGAGACGACGCGGAATTGCGCGCGAGGATCTTCTTTGCCTTGCTCATGAACGTGACCGTCGGCGGAGAATTGAAGGCCGGGTCCGAAGCCACTATCGCGCCAGGGAACGACGATGCCGAAGGCGGTCTTGGTCACACCGGGCAACGCATCAATGCGCCGCATCGATTCCTTGTAGAAATCCAGGATCTGCTGAGGCGATTTTCCGTTGGACATAACGGGAACGTTGATGGCAAGGACGTGGCGAGTGTCAAAACCCGTGCGCGCTCTTTGCAGTGCAATCAGCGTAGTGATCAGCGTGCTGGCTCCGGCCAACAGCACGAACGACGCGGCGATTTGCGTGACCGCAAAGATGCGCTGGCGGCGGCTGGTGCTGCCGGTTATGCGGACGCTGCCGCTGGATATGTTCAGTCCATTGGCAGCATCGGCCGATGGTAGCCGCGGGACAAACGCTAAAATCACGGCGGCGAAGATGGCCAGCGCGGCTCCCACCCAGAGCAGACTGGAATCGACGGTCAAATCGAGGGCGCGAACGGAGAAGCGAGAAGCGTAGCGAGCCAGTATCGCGACCAATGGCTGCGCGCTCAGCACGCCGAGCGCGGCGCCGGCGCCGCAGAGCAAAAGACTTTCGGCGAGGAGCATGCGCCGCAATGCACCCGTGCCTGCGCCGAGCGCAGCGCGGATCGCAAGTTCGCCTTCACGGCGAACCGTGCGGGCGAGAATCAGATTCGCGACGTTGGAGCAGGCGATGATGAAAACGAGCGCGGAGGCGGCGAGAAGAACCAGAAGGATCGTGCGAGCGCCGGAGGTGATCTGCTCGTGGAAGAGCTTCGCATCAATCCGGAAGTCGGCTTCGGAGGAATAGGCTTCGGGATGGTCTTTCTTGACCGTCGAGTAGACGGATCGCAGCTCGGTGCGGGCATCGTCGAGGGTGGCGCCGGGAGCGAGGCGGCCGAAGAGTTCGGTCATGCGATGGACGCGGCCAGTGACCATGGTGGCGGAAAGATGATGCGGGCTGGTCACGACGTTGGCGATGATCTCCGTATCCTCGGGATAAGGGACGGAGGGCTCGAGCACGCCGATGATGGTGGCCGAGCGTTCGCCAAAGGGGCCGCCGAGGCGAAGAGTTTTTCCGAGGACCGAGGGATCTTTCTTAAGGGTGGTCGACCAGAAACGGTAGGTGAGAACGACGACGCCGGCTGCATTGGGGCCATCGTCTTGAGGTTCAATGAGACGCCCGAGGACGGGATGAAGGCCGATCACGTCGAAATAGGAGCCGTCGACTACGCCGGCCTGAACTTCGCGAGGCTCGCCGAGGCCGATCATGGTGAAACCGATTGTGGAGAACTCGCCGAAGGAGCTGAGAGTCTTGACGCTGGCGCGCAAATCGTGGATCTCGGGAACGGAAAACGCGGTGTTTTCGTCGCCGATGCCAAGCGCGCTCTGCCGAATGTAGATCAGCCGGTCCTCGTCACGATTCGCGAGAGGCTTGAGGAGGACGCCGCGCACGAGTGTGAAGATGGCAGCGTTGGCACCAATGCCGAGCGCCAAGGTGAGGATCACGGTGATCCCAAGCCCGCGAGTGCGCAAGAGCGAGTGAAATGCAATTCTCAAATCGCGGAAAAATGACATGCTCTTACCCCCGTCCTGCCAGGAATATCAGCATCACCGGTGCCAATACCAAACACCACATTGTAAATAACTTAGTATGCGATGCGTCTGTCCGGATGCTCGTTTACAGGATGCCGCTGTCGCAAATTCGGACACTGGCGCTCAGCGACTGAAGTCAGTTGTACTATTTTGGAGGCTTTCTTTACAAATTGGGGGGCGCTGCCTTGCCCCACGTCTGAGTTGAGGCAATTTCCGTCGGTCCAGCAAGTTAACGGCAAACGTCCTACCTCGGCCAAGTTGGAGGAGCTCGCCAAGGAGACAATGTTTCCCTGAATTTTTCCCTGTTAGGGCCGGAGAAAAGTTCACACGTGATTCCATACATTTCGATGAAACGATTCGGGCTGGCTCATCACTATCCTACAGGGTTGCAAAGGATAGGTGGAAGATGAGTTTCGAATATTGGTATGCGACCTCGCCCGAAGGGAGGGTCGTTAAATACGGCTATAAGGAATTGTCAGATGGAGTGGCGGCTATATCGGCGACTGTCGAGGGACGCTCGCTGATGATCTTGCAAAAGAGTTTGCGGGCGCCTTTGACGCGCGCCCAGGTGGAAGCGCTGTTCGAAGAGAAGTCTACGATCAGGGATTTGACAGACGAGCGTCTGACAGACGAGCGTCTGACAGACGAGCGTCAGCAGTCGAGCGCTTCGTGTGGAAATTGAGGGCACGCTCCAACTAGCCGCGAAACCAAGCGTTCTTGGAATCGCCAAAGCTCTTCCCTTGAGGTGCCCTACCTGCGGACGTAGCTGACCGCGAATCCGCACGGCTTGCTATCTTTTCACTCTGCGTAATTTCCTCGAGAACCCCACGTAATATATAGTTGTAGCATTCTGTAAGGGAAACCGTGGCACAGGTGTCTACAACTTCCAATTCGGTGAAGCCGGACCTGGGATCGCTGCGTATTGATGAAGGAAAGCGCCGCGGCCGCAACACCGGCAAAATGCTGGGCGCATTTGCCGCGATTTTGGGACTGGCGGTGATCGTCACGGGCGCAGTGTTTGCGTTTCGGAACCAGACGCCGGTGGTGGAAGTAGCGGCAGCGCAAAAGGCTACGGCGGGCCGCCCGACTTTGTTGAATGCGAGTGGCTACGTGACTCCGCGGCGGCGGGCAACGGTGGCGGCGAAAATCACCGGGCGGGTCACCGGAGTATTTTTTGACGAGGGGATGCACGTACCGCAAGGATTTGTGCTGGCGAGACTCGATGATTCCGACGTGCGTCGAGCGTTCGATTCTGCGGTGGCGGATCGCAACGCAACGGAAGCGCAGAGTGCGGATTTCCAGGTGCAGCTCAAAAATGCGGAAATCGAGTTGCACCGCGCGCAGGAATTGCAGGCGGCGGGTGTGCAGAGCCAGCAGACACTCGATAACGCGCGAACGACCGCGGACAGTTTGCGAGCAAAGATCGCGCTGACGAAACAGCAGGTGGCAGCTTCAGAGGCGCGGATTCAAGAAGCACAGCAGGCGGTGAACAACTGCGTGATACGAGCGCCGTTCGACGGGATCATCGTGTCGAAAGACGCGCAGGTGGGGGAGATGGTGTCGCCGATTTCGGCGGGCGGCGGATTCACGCGCACTGGAATCGCGACGATCGTGGACATGAATTCGAATGAGATCGAGGTGGATGTGAATGAGGCGTATATCGCTCGAGTGGTGCCGGGGCAGCCGGTTACAGCGGTGCTCGATGCGTATCCGGATTGGCAGATACCGTCGAAAGTTCGAACCGTGATTCCGACGGCGGATCGGCAGAAGGCAACGGTGAAGGTGAGGATTTCGTTTTTGGAACTCGATCCACGAATTTTGCCGGACATGGGAGTGAAGGTTACGTTCCTGGGCGATGCACCCGTAGAGAAGAAGGGCGAAGCGGCTCCGTCTGCGTTGATTCCACCGGATGCGGTGCGTGACGATAACGGCAAGAAGATTGTTTTTATTGTTAGGGACGGGCGCGTTGAGCGAAGAGCGGTGACGACGGGCGGCATGCGGGGCGCGGATCTGGAAATACTTGCAGGATTGAATGCCGGAGATTCAGTGGTGGTGAAGGGCCCGGGCAATTTGCGAGACGGACAAGCGGTGGAAATCAAGAAATAGGAGCGGGCGACATGGTTCGAGTGGACGGCAGAGGAAACGGAAACAGCCTGATTCAAATTCGCGGGCTCGATAAGAAGTACCGGCGCGGCGGCGAAGAGATTGATGTGCTGCGAGGCTTGAACCTCGATGTGGATCAAGGGGAATTCGTCGCCTTCATGGGGCCGAGCGGATCGGGCAAAACGACGCTGCTAAACCTGCTAGGCGGGCTGGATGTGCCGTCGCAAGGGAGTATTACGGTAGCGGGCGACGAGATCACGAATATGTCCGGAAGCAAATTGACGGAGTGGCGCGCGCGGCACGTGGGATTCATTTTTCAGATGTACAACCTGATTCCTGTGCTGACCGCGTTTCAAAACGTGGAGCTTCCGCTGCTTTTGACGAAGCTTTCGAAGGCGGAGAGAAGAAAGCATGTGGAAGCGGCGCTTTCGGTGGTCAGCCTGGGCGATCGGATGAATCATTATCCGAGGCAGCTATCGGGCGGGCAGGAGCAACGCGTGGCGATTGCACGCGCGATTGTTGCTGATCCGACGTTTTTGATGTGCGATGAGCCAACGGGCGATCTGGATCGCAAGAGCGCGGACGAAATTCTGGGAATTCTCACGCAGCTTTCGAAGGAACATTCGAAGACGATTCTGATGGTGACGCACGACCCGATGGCGGCGGAACGCGCGCAGGCAACACTACACCTAAATAAAGGCGTACTCGTCGAAGGCATGGCCACCGCGGCCGGGAGCCTGGCATGAAATATAAGTCACTCATCATGGCAAATTTATTCCGGAAGAAGCTGCGGACGACTTTGACGATCGGCTCGTTCGTTGTGGCGCTGTTCCTGTTCGGGCTGCTTGTGGTTGTGCACGGCGCATTCAACCAGGGCATAGACGTGGCGGGCGCGGACCGGCTGGACGTGATTAACAAAACGTCGATCATTCAGCCGCTGCCGTATTCCTATCGCGACCAGATCCTGCGCATCCCCGGCGTGAAAGCCATCACGTACGACAACTGGTTTGGCGGCGTGTATCAGGACGAAAAGAACTTTTTCCCGCAGTTTGCAATCGATCCTGAAAATCAGCGCGTGGTGTTTCCTGAATTCGTGATTCCGGACGATCAGTGGAAGGCGTTCCTTGAAGACCGGGAGGGCGCAATCGCCGGTTCCGGAATCGCAAAGCGATTCGGCTGGAAAGTGGGAGATCGGATTCCGATTAAGGGAGCCATTTATCCGGGCGATTGGGAGTTCAACATCCGCGGAATCTACACCGGGTCGCGCGACAACGACGATTTGACGCAGTTCTGGTTTCACTACAAGTATCTGGACGAACGCCGGCAGTACGGCAAAGGGCTGGTGGGCTGGTACACCGTGAAGCTCGACACTCCCGATGACGGTACGAGAGTAGTGAAAGCCGTTGATACGATGTTCGCCAACTCGCCGTATGAGACGAAAACGGAAACCGAAAAAGCGCTCGCTTCGGACTTCGCGAAGCAGTTCGGAAACATCGGCTTCCTGATCTCTGCGGTCGGGAGTGTGGTGTTCTTTACGCTGCTGCTCGTGACCGGAAACACCATGGCGATCGCAGTGCGAGAGCGAATTGGTGAACTGGCGGTGCTGAAAGCGGTGGGATTCAACGACCGATTCGTTCTGTTTTTGGTTCTGGGCGAGTCGCTACTGATCGCAGCTATCGGCGGGGCGATCGGGCTCGCACTGTGCAAATTGATGACTCTCGGCGGAGACCCGACGCACGGCTTTCTGCCGTTCTTTTACCTGCCTGGGCCAATGATCCTGCTCGGATTTGGCGTTGCGCTCGCGGTGGGCGTGCTTGCGGGAATTCTTCCGGCGACGTCGGCGATGCGACTGCGCGTGGTGGATGCGCTGCGGAGGGTTTGAGCGATGGCGATTCCGATCATTTACAACCTGCGAAGCGTTCGAGCTCGCTGGGTCTCTGCGATCGTAGCCGTGCTTGGGATTGCGGGGACGGTGGGCGTTTTCATCGCGATGCTTTCGTTGGCGCGCGGGTTTAAGGCGACGCTGGTGGCTTCCGGATCGCCGGACAATGCTCTGATTCGACGGGCCGGCTCGACCGGCGAAATCGACGGGACGGTTCCGCTCGACCAAGTGAAGGTGATTCAAGATGCGCCGGGAATCGCGCGGGATGGGGACCGACCGCTGGTGAGTCCCGAGGTGGTGGTGATTGCTGCGTTTCCGCTGAAGGCGACGGGGACGGACGCGAATGTGCAGGTGCGAGGCGTTTCGCCGGACGCGTTGAAGGTTCGCAGGAACGTGCATATGAAGCAGGGGCGATTCTTCCAGCCGGGGTTGAACGAGTTGATTGTGGGGCGGAATGTGCCGTCGACGTATGCGGGACTGAATTTGGGAGACACGGTGCGATTCGGCGGGGGCAATTGGTCGGTGGTGGGAATATTTGACGCGGGCGGCAGCGCGTTCGATTCCGAGGTGTGGTGCGACGCGCACGTACTGTCGCAGGTTTACAAACGCCCGGAGAATATCTTTTCGTCGATCACCGTGCGGCTGACTTCGGCTGCGGCGCTGACTCAATTGAAGGATTCGCTGACGTCTGATCCGAGAATGCAGGTGCAAGTGGATCGGGAAATCGATTACTACGAAAAGCAGTCGCGCGGATTGACGACGCTGATTACGGTGCTCGGCACCCTCGTGGCAGGAGTGATGGGCATCGGCGCGATTTTTGGCGCGCTGAATACGATGTACTCGGCTGTATCCGAAAGATCGCGCGAAATCGCGACGATGCGGGCCATTGGTTTCGGAGCGGCTGCCATCGTCGTTTCGTTTATTTTCGAGGCGCTTTTCATTTCTTTGATTGGCGGGGTGGTGGGCTGCGCGGCGATTTTGCCGCTGAACGGATTCACGACGAGCGCCATGAACTGGCAAACATTTTCGCACCTAGCGTTTGCGTTTAGAGTCACACCGCTGCTGCTTGGGATTGGCGTTGCCTTCGCGCTCTTAATGGGGCTGGCGGGGGGAGTGCCGCCGGCGATTCGGGCTGCAAGGCGGCCGGTGGTGTTGGCGTTGCGCGAGTTGTAGAGCCGACGACTACGATCATCTTCTCCTTCGGAATTTCCCCGATGGTCGAGTTTCACGGAACCAAAGTTTGCGTCATGGACGGCGTCTTGCTCTGACGCGCGAGAGTACGGCATGCCGTGCCCCTGCCGAGCAAGGACTTACCCGCATCTCGTTCGGTTTACTAGAAGGAGTCGCAGCGGGAGAATACGCGCGTGCTGTGTCGATTGCGGATTAGAGTGAATATCAGGCATCCGATCAGGGGCGGCAAATTTCATGGCGACTTCTGCGAAGAGACGTAGCGAGCGAGTCCTGCTGGATGTTCCGCTTTTCATCGAAGGAAAAGCGGAAGGGGCGCAGGATTTCAAAGAGGAAACCTTTACGCTGACTGTAAGCGCGCACGGGGCGCTCATTGTGTTGGCGGCGAAAGTGGCGTTAGGGCAGACCGTTCGGCTTACGAATTTGAAGAATAAGGATCACCACGAGGCTACGGTCGCGTTTCTTGGCCCGCCATATGCGGGTCTCGCGACTGTGGGGATTCAGTTCAGCAAGCCGGCGCCGGAGTTTTGGGCCATCAGTTCGCCGCCCGCGGATTGGAAGACGGCATAGCGCTTGTGCGGTTTATAAGTAAATCCCCACGACGAGACAAAACGCTCGTCATGGCTGCCTGGCCACAGACATATCTTCCTGTTCGATTTGATCCTAACGGTAGAAGAGCTGACTAGTCGGCCGAGGGGGCTGAAATCGCGGAGAGCTTGGCAAGTTCGTCATACGTGAAGACAAGCTGGCTGCCGTTTGATTCGGGCTTGACTTGGCCCAAACCGGCACGGCGCGAAAACCACCGAAGATCCGCGAGTGAGAGGCCAAGCAAGATTGCGGCGCCACGTTCGCTGATGTGGCTGTTGTTATCGTCGAGCACAGACGACTCCGGTTCGAAGCACACTCGTTGGGATCCCAAGTATTGGCGCGGACTACCCAGGCAAAATTCTTGAAGGGCCCAAAACTGTATCGTGGCCCGGGTAGTCCGCAGGAAAGGTTATTGCAATCAGCTAGCCATAGCCTTCGTTTCCACATTCGTCGTTAATATTCCGTAACCATCATAAGAAACAGCGGGTTACGGCCACGCGGCTCAATTCCGCTGCGAGTGCCGTCAGTTCGTTGGCCCGTGAACTGTACAAACGTGGAAGGAATGTGAATCATTCTTCACAAGTATTGGGGATTCCGAGGATGGTCATTTCTACGCGCCGCTGACAATGTCGAAGCGACGGCGCACAGAATGAGGCGGTGCCGGCGCGGATTTAGGGAGAAAAAGTGCGGAAAACTTCTGTAATTTTATCGTGCTTCGCAGGCGCATGTCTCATCGTTGGAATTCGGAGCAAGGATCCGGTTGTGCCGAGTGCAGCGGCGCAAGAAAAACCAGCGAAGAACGATGCCGCGGCGGCGCATACGGTTCACACGGAAATGCGCAACGTGATGTATCACTTCAACGACAAGGTTGTGGCGCACATTCGCACGTTGTCTGGTGAACTTGTTCCGATTGGCGGGAAAGAGATGCCAGCGTTCGACGACAAGAATTCGTTCAATCTGTGGATCGCCAACGCTGAAATTGCTATGAATACCGCGTCGCTCACGAACGCGTTCAATTCTTACGTCTTCGCAAGTCCGAAGTCGCCATTGAAAGACGTTACGATGACGATTGCGGACGGAAAGTTGAATGTAAAAGGACGGTTGCATGACAAAGGAGATATTCCCTTTGAAACCGACGGCGAACTGACGCCCACACCCGACGGGAAGCTGCGAATGCAGGCCGACAAGATTCAAGCGTTGCATCTGCCCGTGAAAGGGCTGATGGATGCGGACATCGCAGGCTTTATCAAAACGGAGAAAGTGCCAGGACTAGCAGCGGAGGGAAACGGATTGATTTTTCGATCTGAACGAGACGTTGCCGCCGCCCCACATTGATGGAGCGGTGACGACGGTGCGTATCCAGGGACAGAACCTGATTCTGACTTTCGGAACGGCAGCGAAAGCCAAAGCCGCGCTCAGCGCCAGCGGGAACTACATGGCGTATCACGGGAATCAACTTCGATTTGGCAAATTGACGATGAACGACGCGGATCTGATGCTTATGGATATGGATCCGAATGATCCGTTCGATTTTTATCTGGATCATTACCTGCAACAACTCCAAGCCGGATACACCAAGATAACGGCAAACTTCGGGCTGCGAGTATTCATGAAAGATTTCGATAAGCTGCCGAACGCCCATGCGGAGGCCAAGAGAATGAGACAGTGATACACACGCTCGCTCCGCGCAATGCGTTAGTTCTTTGCGGGACTGGAGACCGTGGATGTGCCGGCAAGTTCGTCGCGCATTTTGGCGGCTTTTTCGGATTGATTCATGGCGTTGTATTCAGCCACCAGGTCGTTTCGGGCGGTCTGGACCCAGCGAGCGGGCGGAGTTGATTGTTTCATCAGAAGTTCGTACCCCATACGACTTTCCGTCTCGGCGTCGGAGTACCGCTTGCCACGCAATAGCGTACCCCCGAGTCTGACGTGCGCGATGGCAATATTGAGGTGGCCTGCCGGAAGCGAATCGGCGTAGAGCTTGAGCGCGTCCCGGTAGAACTGCTCCGCTCTGGCATAGTCCTTTCGATCGGCATAGACTCCCGCTAAATTTGCGACCGCTGCTCCCAGTTGCTGGTTCTTCTCGCCGTACACCGTCCTGTAAATATCTGCCTGACGGTGGAAGTCCGCCTCGGCTTCATCGAGATTTCCCTGGTGCTGAAGAGCGAGGCCGAGCTCGCCGACTGCCAGCGCAACGCGAGGATGAACTTTTCCGTAGTGGTTCTCCAGCGCGGCGAGCGATTCACGAAGAATTGGTACGGCTTCGTCGGCCCGGTCTTCCGCGATCAAGTACTTGCCGAGGATCGTCATGTCGTCGGCTGTCTCTGGATGATCTTTCCCGTACCAGGCTTGCATGATGGCGACTGCTGTGCGCTGAAGCCGCTCGGCGTCCGTGTAGTGACTCCACTGGTACTGAATGTCCGCGAGGTTCGTGAGGTCCTGGGCAACATTGGGATTGCGATCGCCATAGATCTGTTCGTCCATGCGGAGCGCGCGCTCGTTCAACGACTTTGAAACATCATAGTGACCCAGATAGTAATGCGTGTTTGCCAGTTCGCTGAGCGTGGCGGAAAGATCGGCAGGCACTCCTTTTGGGCCGGACTGAAGCCGCATAGCTTCCTCAAGAGTGGGAATGGCTTCGTCGTACTTGCCGCGATTATCCAGAATGCGACCAAGTGTCAGTGTGGCTCTGCCGATCACCGGATGGTCGGGAGGAAGATGGCGTTTGCTCATATCGAGGCCCTGACGGGCCAGGGTTTCCGCTTCTTCGAGCTGGGCTTGGTCATTGCGAAGATTCGCGAGGGCGACCAGGCTTTCGGCTACTTTGGCGCTATCCGGTCCATTGGTCGCCTTGCGCTGTGCGAGCGATGCTTTCAAGAGCGAATCGGCTTGCTCGTATTTGCCGAGCTGATCGTACATAGCGCCGAGAGTCTGATAGAGGTCAGCTTGAATCTCCGGCTCTTCATCGAGGGCGCGTGCTTGCTTTTCGCCGCGTTCGAGAACGGTGACGACCCGGAGATCGTCAGCGGGGCCGGTGGATTCAGCGTCGCCCTGAAACAGGTCCTGCATGAACTGCTCGACGCGCTGGGTACGAGCGGCCTCTGCAAGCGCCGCGTTGCGAGCTTTCGCAAGGCGCAGAGTATAAAAGATTACCAAGCCGACTACGAGCGAGAGGACGAGCGCTGAAGCGGCGACACTCGGCCGATTGCGTCCGACAAATTTGCGCATTCGGTAGAGAGCGGAATCCGGCCGAGCCTCCAGCGGTTCTCCGCGGAGATAGTGATCGACGTCGCGAATCAGCGCTTCCACAGAACGGTATCGGCGCTGGGGATCCTTATGCATCGCCGTGAGACAGAGGACATCGAGGTCAGCCCAAGCCGATTTGCCGATTGAGCTGGCCATACTGGCAGATTTCATGCTCGTTTGACGGCTGGCCCGGCGAACGATGAGCGACGGCTTCACTGGGTCGTGTTCGCGAATCGACGCCTGGGCTTCAACGGGCGTTTGATTCGACAAATCGAACGGAAGCGCACCGCATAGCAGTTCGTACAGTATGACGCCGAGCGAGTACACGTCAGACTGGATCCCGACTCGATCGCCTCGAATCTGTTCGGGTGAGGCATAAGCGGGCGTCAGAAACCGGAGGCCCGTGCGAGTAGCATCAGCGGCCACATCCACCTGCTCGAGGTGCTTCGCGATGCCGAAGTCGAGGAGCCGCACTGTGCCATCATTTCTCACAAGAATATTCGATGGCTTCAAGTCGCGATGAACCACGGCTTGGCCGTGAGCGTATTCCACCGCTTCGCAGACGGAACGGAACAGCTTCAGGCGATCATCGATCGAACAATCGTGTTTCTCGCAATATTCGATGAGGGAGCAACCTTCCACATATTCCATGACGAACAAGGGCGTGCCATCGGGAAGCGTGTCGGCATCGTAAAGCCGAGCGATGGAAGGATGGTTGAGCTGCGCGAGTGTCTGCTGTTCGCTCGAAAAGCGCTCGCGACGGGCGGGCGAAACCCACGCGTCGCGCAGAATCTTGATCGCTACCTGACTGTAAATGTCGCTGCGTTCGGCAAGGAATACGATCCCCATTCCGCCCTCACCGAGCATCCGCAGTATGCGATAAGGCCCGAACTCCTTGACCGGGAAAGAGTGGGAAGCGGGATCGTCAAGAATCTCGTCAGCGATGTCCGCCATATTACGGTTGAGCAGCGAGGAATCTTTTGCGTCCTCGTCGAGCAGAGCTTGCACATCTGCGATCAGTGATTCGTCATCCGCGCAGGCCGATTCAAGGAAAGCGCGTTGCTGCAGCTTCGGCAAATCCGCTGCGCCGTGAAAGACGGACTGAATGCGATCCCAGCGAGTACTGTCCATCGATTTTTCCTGAGGTGCAAGCTGCCAACGGATTGGTTTAGCGCCCTCGGCTAAGTTCATGCGCAAGCCAGGCTTTGGCGGCTCGCCAATCGCGCAGAACCGTCGCTTCGGAAACCTCCAGAAGCTCGGCGGTCTCGGCGATATCGAGGCCACCAAAAAAACGGCTTTCGACCATCATGGCCTGACGCGGATTCATTCGCGCTAGCTGTTCGAGGGCGGCATCGAGCGCGATCAATTCCCTTCCGGAAGCTGGCTTTTCGTCAAACGAGTCGTCAAAAGCAACCGTGACATCGGTTCCACCGCCGCGCTTATTGGCATTTCGGCGGCGTGCGGCTTCGATGAGAAGCTGGCGCATCGCGCGAGCTGCGATTCGTTTGAAATGTAATCGGGACGCCGTCGTAAAGCTCGGCGATTTCGATAGCTTTAGCCATGCCTCGTTGACGAGCGCGGTCGGACTTAGCGTGACGCTTGGGTCACCGCGCTTCACTGCGGACGCAAGGCGGCGGAGCTCTTCATAGGTAACGCTGAAAAGTTGGTCGAGGGCGCGTCTTTGTTCAGGGCTGGAGGCCAAACCGGAGGCGCCCAGAAGTTCAGCGGACTTTAGCGACGGCCGAGATTCTCGAAGCGCCATGACAGTTTTCCCCGCGCTTTCGCGCAATGCGTTATGAATGCCGCTGCCGATGCCCAGCCGGTAGCGGCCTGTTGAGCGATCTTGGGTTTGAACGCAAAATCGTAGCACCGGGATTCGCGCGCGGCAACCGTCCAGAAAGCGTGGATCCAGTAAGGCCACTCGAGCAGGGCCGGCGCGGCATAGATATTGTGTTGATCCCACCAGGAGACCTGCTGATGAACAGCGCGATTTCCAGTAAGTTTGTTCTTGCATCGCTTCTTGCCGGCAGTGCGTTTATTCTAACTGCGTGCGGCGCCGGCGTATCCGGCACCTACACAAATATGAACGGCTTGGTCACGCTCGACCTCAAGTCCGGCGGCAAGGCCTTGCTTACGATGATGGGGCAGAATGAACAGTGCAGTTACGATGTAGACGGAAAAAACCTGAATCTTACCTGCAACGGAGAAAAGACAGTGTGGGGCATCCACGACGACGGCTCACTGACTGGACCGGGCTTCGTGGGCGCGCTGACAAAGCGGAAGTCGTGACACGTCAAGAGAGTGATCCAGAATCGAGGCTAGCTGTGGCGGAACTGCTTCTCGCTTATGCCGTTCTCACTTGCGCTCAGGACCTCGCGGACTTTGTTGGCAAGATCCTCGGGACTGAACGGCTTTTCGATGAACGCGGTTCCGGGACTAAGAACTCCAATATTGATCGCGGCGTCTTCCGTGTAGGCAGACATGTAAAGGACTTTGATGCCCGCGCGCAATTTCCCAAGGCGTTCGACCAGTTCGCGGCCTTTCATCCCGGGCATCAGAACGTCCGTTAGCACGAGAGCAATCGGCTGCTCACGGCGTTCCATGAAGTGAATGGCTTCTGCACCGCTGCGAGCCTCAAGCACGGTGTAGCCGCCTATTTTCAAGAATTCGCGCGTCATCCGGCGAACAGCGTCGTCGTCTTCGACGACGAGAATTGTCCCTTCGCCCTTCCTCGCTTGCACCGGAACCTCTGGTGCTGACGTAACTTCGACGGGCTCCTCGACCCGGGGCAGAAAAATTTTGATTTCAGTGCCGGTTCCGACCTTGCTTGAAACGCTGATAAAGCCTCCGCTTTGGCTGACGGTCCCGTAGACCGTAGCCAAGCCGAGCCCGGTTCCCTTCCCCCTGTCTTTCGTGGTGAAAAATGGCTCGAAAATATGCGACTGGGTTTCTTCGGTCATGCCGTGACCGGTATCGCGGATGACGAGTACGACGTAAGGGCCTGCGTGTGCCCCAGGAAATACGGACAATGATGCCTCGTCGAGGTCGTTATTCAACGTATGGATCGTGAGCTCGCCGCCTTCCTGCATCGCGTCTCTCGCATTGAATACCACATTCATAATGACCTGTTCGAGGAGCGCGGGATCGGCCTTTACGTGGCCGAGATGGGGATCGAGGTCGATCAAGAGCCGAATGTCGTCCCCAAGGACGGGCGGCAACATATTGGCAACCTGAGTGGTCAAGGCATTGAGATCCAGCACGCGTGGCTGAAGCACTTGCCTACGACTGAACGCCAATAGCTGCCGCGTAAACGAGGAAGCGCGATCGGTGGCCTGCAAGATTTCGTCAAGTTCCCTCCGTAGCGGGCCGTTTACTCCCGCGTTCCGCAACGAAAGCGCTGCATGGCCGCGAATGACCATCAGCAAATTATTAAAATCATGAGCCACGCCCCCGGCAAGGCGCCCTACAGCTTCCATCTTTTGTGCCTGACGCAGCGCGTCTTCGGCTTGCTGGCGGCCGGCGATTTCTTTTTCGAGATTCGTATTTGCCTTTACCAGGTCCCTCGCGCGCAGCTGAGCAGTTTCTGCCATATACACTGCAAATGCCAGCATTCCAGCGAGCAATATTCCGGCGACGAATGCGACTTGAGGTAAAGGGGTTCTCGTGTATGCGAGCGTTTCCGGCTTCGGCCATGCGTAGGCGCGCCATGTGATCTGCTGAAACTGAATGTCGGCAGTCTGCACCCATTTCTTATCTGGCTGGCTGCCCGAAGAGCGATTATAGATTTGCTCGCCGCCATCATAGATCTCGATCCAATAGTCAGGAGCCACGTCCTGCAGAATGGGCGAAAGAAGCGCTTGGTAGCGGAACGCGCCCAACAGAAAACCGGTGAGCTGCTCGTGAGAGTAGACAGGCACACAAATCAGCAGCCCTCTGCCGCCCTGCCGGAAGTTAGCGGAATGCGAGACAACTACTTGGTGGCTTTCCTGTGCCGATTGGAGAACGCTTCGACTGGGCTCGTACTGATTCAAATCTGCACCTTGCTCGCGTGGGTTGCGATTCTGGGGCGTTACCCAAACGACGCGGTACGATAGATCAATCCCTTCGATGGCTTGATAAGCTGCGTAACCGCTCATTGCGAGCTCAACATCTGATTCCATGTCCGAATCACTCTGTTGACCGCGTGCCTTCCAGCGTGCGGCCAATTGTTCCAGGACTAAAATGCTAGCCCTTAGTTCTGACTCCGTTTTCGTTCTGACGAAAAGAGCCTGCTCCTTCGTCGCAGCCTGAATTTCCGTGCGGCGATGGCCCAACAATAACTGCCAGAGAATAAGAGCAGCTATAACGGTGGTGATGCCAAATATGGCGGGCAGTAGCAATCGATCGATAAAATTCCTCTGCATCAATTCCATCCCGGAGAACCACAAAATCGGGAGCAAAATCCCAGTTTCCAGCACACGATTCGCTATTGATGCTGCGCTTTCCGCGCGTGGCAAGTCAAGTTCGAAGGAAGCTGCCCTCTCTGCAGCAGGAGGGTGACGTAATTTTGAGTGTGTAAAGGAGAGAGGGTGTAGGTTTTGTTTTGTCGAGCAACAAAATCTCCCACGAAAGGAGCCTACACCCCCAATGCGAGTAAAGAATATCACACAGCGTCGATTTTCAGTCGTTTCAACGAGGACTGGAAAACCCACGCCCTGAACCTAAATACACAAGCAGCTTGACGTCACCCAGCAGGAGCTCAGCGTCTCCAAACGGACTTGTTTTATGATAAAGTCTCGCGGTTTGCGATGACGTTCTAAAGGGTGCGAAGGATTTTGACGCCGACCGAATACATTATCCTCGGCATAGCAGCTATCCCCTTCATCTACTATCTGCTGGCTATCTATAGCACTGCTCACTTCTTAGTCGAGGCGAAACGTCGGGGGAAAGGCAGCGGTGATTTCATGCCACCCGTTAGCTGCCTGAAACCGATCAAGGGCCTTGATGTGGACGCCTATGAGAACTACGCGAGCTTCTGCCGGCAAGACTATCCCGAGTACGAAATACTGTTCTGCGTGGACGCCGACGATCCAGCGCTTCCAGTCCTTGAAAAGTTGGTGCGCGATTTTCCCGAGCGGCAGATCCGCTTACTTTTTGGTTCCGGCCGGGACGCAATCAACGATAAAGTCGCAAGGCTTGTACGTCTGACGAACGAAGCAAAATATGATCTGTTCGTCATTACCGATGGCGACGTACGTGTGCGGCCTGATTACCTGCGGGTTGCGGCGGCGCCATTCCGTGACCCGAAAGTTGGCGCGGCTACCTGCCTGTATGTTTCAACGCAGGAGAAGAGTTTTCTGGAGGAACTGCAGTCGATTTCTATGATCTCGGATTTTTTTGCCGGCATCATCGTAGCGTGGCAAGTCGACGGAGTGAAATTCACGCTGTCACAGTCCATTCTTACGACCCGAAAAAATATTGAGGGATTCGGCGGCTACCAGCTCATTGAGGACCGACCGGCTGATGATCTTTACATCGGCCGCCTTGCCGCCGAGCAGGGATTCGAAGTGCGGCTCCTGCCGTATGTTGTGCAGTCCGTGGCGGACTTCCAGACTCTCCGTGAGTTTCTCTACAAGCGCGTGCGCTGGATGACAGTTATGCGGCTGATGCGTCCGTGGGGTCATCTGGGATTGCTCTTCACGTGGGGGTTGCCCTGGGCGCTGGTAGCGGTGGCGGTACACCCCTCATTGAGCATCGCAGCAGCATACCTCGGAACATACATCGCGTTGCGAATCGCGATGACCTGGCTTATTGGCGTTGGAGCCATGAAGCAGACTGGCTTATGGAAGAAGATGCCGTTAATCCCGCTCTGGGACGCATTCGCATTTTTCATTTGGCTGGTCAGTTTCGGGCGGAAGACCATTCGATGGCGCGGCATTGACTATTTCCTTCGAGAAGGCCGGCTCGTTGCCGTTAGCCAGAATCCCGCCCAGAGTGCCGCACGCTGACACGAATCGGACAAATTGAATGAAATCTTACTTGGTGACCGGAGGCTGCGGGTTTATCGGCGTCAATCTGATACCACGCCTGATTGAGCAAGGTGGGCGCGTTCGCGTGCTCGATAATCTGAGTCTCGGAAAGCGTGAAGACGTCGAGCAGTTCGGTGTGGACCTGCATGTGGGTGACATTCGAGATCAGGCGGCTTTCGCGAGGGCCTGCAAAAACATCGATGCCGTTGTGCATCTGGCCGCTCATACACGGGTGGTGGAATCGCTTTCCGATCCGCAATTGAATTTCGAGATCAATGCGATCGGGACCTTGAATGTATTGCAAGCGTGCCGCGCCGCCGGGATTTCGAAAATGATTTTTGCATCTACTGGCGGCGCGATTCTTGGAGAGCAGGAACCGCCGGTGCATGAAGGAATGGTTCCGCGACCGATTTCGCCTTACGGCGCAAGTAAGCTCGCCGGTGAAGCATATTGCTCGGCGTATTCGGGAGCGTATGGTTTGAAAACGGTGGCGCTGCGGTTCTCGAACGTTTACGGCCCGTACTCCTATCACAAAGGCAGCGTGGTAGCGCAGTTTTTCAGAAACCTGCTGCGCGGCGAATCCATCGTGATCTATGGCGATGGAGAACAGACGCGAGATTTTCTGTACGTGGCAGACCTCGTGGAAGCTATTCTGTTGGCCGATAAAATTAAACCGGCCGGCGAGGTATTTCAAATCGCTTCGGGACGGGAAACGTCGGTTCGAAGTCTAGTAGGTGCGATGAAAGCGATGCTACCCGATCACAAGTTCGACGTTCGATTTGAACCGGCAAGACCGGGAGAAATTCTGCGCAATTATGCCAGCATTGAAAAAGCGCGCCGAATTCTCGGGTTCGATCCGAAGACTCAACTCAACGAAGGCTTGAGAAAGACTTGGCAGTGGTTCATTTCTCACGATCGCGATGGCACGATAAAATAACCGTCCGAGATTTCAGCAATCATATCTACCGACTCAATCTAGAACGAGGACCAATGAGTTCAAGCAAACTTACGATAGAGGATCGCGATGATATGGTGCACGTCGGCGACCCGCACAACAAGCCCGCTCATTCCGGCAGGCACTTCAAGACGTATTTCTTGATTCTACTGGTCGTGACGTTCAGCCCACTCGGCAATGTCCTGCTCAGTACCGGGATGAAAGAAGTAGGACCAATGACGTTTCACTCAGCTTCCGAATTTTCCCACGTTTTCACGCAGGTGTTCACATCCGGCGCAATCTGGCTCGGGATCGCGTCACTGTTTGCGTATTTCATTTCATACATGCTGGTTTTGTCCTGGGCTGACTACAGCTACGTCCAGCCAGCCACTGCCATGGGCTACGTCATCGTGGCGTTGTTAGGTCATTTCGTGTTGCATGAAACGGTCACCCCGCTGCGTTGGATCGGGATCTCTTTGATCTTTTTAGGGGTGCTTATCGTCGGCTATACGCCGCCACGCACGACGGAGCACAGATAATGCTGAAAGAGTTTGTGCTTCTGTTCCTCATCGTGTTCGCCGGAACTGGCGGTGAATTGTGCGTTACGCGCGCGATGAAGAAGATTGGAGAGGTGAAAGACTTTCGTCCCGCGGCTTTGGTGCGAACGATGATCCGAGTGTTGGGCGTGGGGTGGATGTGGCTCGGCGTGGCTTTGATGGCCGTCGCATTTTTTTCCTTACTCGGAATGCTGTCGCTGGAAAATGTGAGTTTCGTCGTGCCTGTTACGGCTTTGAACTATGTCGTCGGAGCACTGGGAGGCAAATTCTTTCTCGGTGAACGCGTGATGGGACGCCGGTGGGCGGGCGTGTTTCTCGTTTGTATTGGCGTGACCTGCGTATTTTTTAGCAGAAGATAGGATTTGAAAAAAGATCAGCGGGAGATCAGCTTAACTCTTGGTCGTCTAAGGTTGCGGGCTAGGCGTTCGACGTGTCGTTGATCTCTGCCACGCCAATCGGAAATATTTTCTCGCCGCCATTCTGACCTTGTGTAAGACGGCCGAGGTGGAAGAAAGCGGAGGACACCGCATGTTTCATCGCCAACGAACTCTCTACGCCGCAGGTGCAACCCGGACATTCGCGCCGAATCATGGCATGAGCCTGTTGAGCATATTCGTCTGAGGCCAGGATGTTCTCAAGACTATCCCGCAGAATGTTGCCGACCGGTTTCAGCGGATAACATCCGGTGAGAACGTCGCCATTCGATATGACAAACACCTGAAGGAATCCGAGAACGCACGGAGGCTCTTCTAAAGATTCGTCGTTATTGTAATAGCGCGTGATGTAATCCACTTCGTAGTCTGGACGCTTCAATTTGTCGCGCAGGACCGTCTCGATTTCCCTGACGTCACTTCGCTGCGGCCACATCGAATCGAGATCCGCATCCTTGGTGAAATAGAGGCTTCGCGTAAGAATATTAGACTCCAACTGAGCGCCTGCAGCGCGAGCGATATCAGCGAGCTCGCTGAGTTCTTTGGCGGAAATTCGGTTTAACGTCACCGAGATCTTAACCGTTTTATTCCGCAGCAACTTGATGCCTTCCATCGCCAAATCGAAATAGCCCCGGATCCCGCGAATTAGGTCGTTTGTTTCCTTCAGGCCGTCGATTGAGACTGCTACGCTTGTAATCGGAGAGTCGTTCACTTCCTTGTGCAGCTTCTTCAGCAGCAGTCCATTTGTCTGGATGATGATGCTCTGGAAGGACGCGGTATTGGATCTATTCAGAATTTGAAACAGATCCGTACGGAGCAGCGGTTCTCCGCCGGTAAACCGCAGAGAGCGCACGCCCAAAGCGTTGATTTCGTTGACCAGTGCTATGGCGCGATCGGTATTAATCCCATCCTGCCATCGAGTCTGCCAGTAGTTGCAACTGATGCATTTCGCCTGGCAATTTTCCGTCAGCTTCACGTGCGCGGCGAGCGGCCGAATCTTGGAGGGCAAAAGCTTGGGCGACACCTTGCTGCCCAGCCATACTCGCGGTAGATAGAAGCCAGAAGCCACTTTCTCAGACTCCTCAGAAGCACACTATTCGCAATGCCCGAATAATAATCGTACCCTGCATAACTCGCTCTAGCAACACGAAAGCTTCGAGTGCTTGCTATGAGTTACAGGAGCGGACCCTTACGATGCCGCAAGCGAACTCGCAACTTGACCGGAGCTGCAGCCTCGAAAATCGACGGGCACGCGTCTAGCGTTTCCTCCCTTTTGTCGTCGGACGCGGAGACCGCTTGACGCCGCGTTCACCCAGTGACGCCCTCGCGGTCAAGTTCAGTTGCAGTCGGCGGTCGTTGCGCGGCTCGCGCCAATTCACCTGGGGCAGCATGAGCGACGGGTCCACTCTGTCGCGATAACGCACAGCGATTGTCACCAGCGAGTCCAGCAGGGCGTCGGAAAGAAGATGTGGCTCAAGACCCAGATCAATGAGCTTCGAGTGCTTGGCGTTGTAATAATGCTCTTCTGCCTCGACGCGCGGATCGGGAAGATGGTCGATTTCGACGTTCATCCCCAATTTTTTCCCGACCGTTTCCACCATCTGCGCCAATTCGAGAACCGAGAATTGCTCCGTGAATTGGTTGTACACTCGGCACTCGCCGCGAGAGGCCGGATTTTGGCAGGCAATCTCGATGCAGCGAACCGTGTCTCGAATGTCGAGAAAACCACGCATTTGTCCGCCCTTGCCGTACACGGTGAGTGGCTGGCCAATGGCCGCTTGCACGCAGAAGCGGTTGAGCACGGTGCCGAACACGTCGTCGTAATCGAACCGATTGATGAGGGCCTCGTCGAGCGCAATTTCGTCGGTCATCGTCCCGTAGACGACGCCCTGATTCAAATCCGTGGCGCGAATTCCCCAGATTTTGCACGCAAACATGATGTTGTGGCTGTCGTGAACCTTTGACAAGTGATAGAACGAACCCGGCTGCTTGGGATACGGGAGGAGGTCTTTGCGACCGTTGTGCTCGATCGTGACGTAGCCTTCTTCGATATCGATGTTCGGCGTGCCGTATTCGCCCATCGTGCCGAGCTTGATCAGATGGCAGTCTGGCCGAAATTCGCGAATCGCGAAAAGCACGTTCAGCGTTCCGAGGACGTTATTGACTTGCGTGAAGACCGCGTGCTTGCGGTCGATCATCGAGTAGGGTGCGGAGCGCTGTTCCGCAAAATGGACGACCGCCTCCGGCTTGAACTGTTTAACCATCGAAGAGAGGAAATCGAAATCGGCGACGTCGCCAACGAAGAGCTCGATCACCTTTCCGGAGCGCGCTTGCCAGACGCGGAGTCTCTCGGCAAGTGGACGTATTGGTGTGAGCGTTTGCACACCGAGCTCGTCGTCCCACTGACGGCGCAGGAAATTATCGATGATGGCTACTTCGTGGCCCTTTTGCGAAAGATGCAGGGCCGTGGCCCAGCCGCAATAACCGTCTCCACCAAGCACTGCGATTTTCATTGTTGCCCCCGAACTGCGTTGTGCATGGATGATGCACCACAAAAGCGAGGTGTCGACACGAAATCGGTTCGCGTTTCATCCGAAATATCAATATAACACGATAACACGGGCGGTCCCGCGGGCGCTCGAATGTGCAGAGCCTCGTTAGTGGATTAGGCTTCGACAATAGGAATGAATTTTTCGACGAAAGCGTATGCATCAGTGAACGAATTGTAGAGCGGTACGGGCGCAACGCGCAGAATGTCGGGCTCGCGCCAATCGCAAATCACGCCTTGCTCCTTGAGCGCTTCGCAAACGGCGCGGCCTTTTCGATGAAGACGGAGAGAAAGTTGGGCCCCGCGCTGTTGTGGATCTTGGGGCGTGATGATCGAGAAGCTGCGCGAGGGGTGCTGATCCAGGAGAAATTCGAGATAGGCAGTCAGGGTCACGCTCTTCTGGCGCAAGGTGCTCATTCCGACCTCGTCGAAAATTTCGAGCGACGCGCGCAGAGCCGCCATCGCCAGAACGGGCGGATTCCCCAACTGCCAGCCTTCGGCACCGAAAATCGGTTGAAAGTCGGGCCCCATCTGAAATCTGGTTGGTTTGTCGTGCCCCCACCAACCTGCAAACCGCGGTAGATCAAATTCTCGCGCATGGCGTTCGTGGACGAAGCATCCGCCGACGCAGCCGGGACCGCCGTTCATGTATTTATAGGTGCACCAGACCGCAAAATCGCAATTCGAATCATGCAATTCGAGCGGCACATTTCCAGCGCCATGCGCCATATCCCAACCGACGACGCAGCCCTTCGCACGCGCAGCCGCGGTGATGCGCGGATAATCAAAAAATTGACCGCTGTAATAGTTCACGCCCGCGAGCATCATAAGCGCGATCATATGACCTTCGCGCTCGATTAGGCTTTCTATATCCTCGGTGCGGATTGTGGTTTCCCCAAGTCGAGGCCCAAGCTCAATTAGAGAAATCGCTGGATCGTATCCGTGAAATTGGATTTGTGACTTGACCGCGTATTGATCGGACGGAAACGCGTTCGATTCAATCACAATTTTATTGCGATCGCCCGTGGGCCGGTAGAACGAAACCATCATGCAATGCAGATTCACGGTGAGCGTATTCATCACCACTACTTCCGAAGGCAGCGCGCCTACAAGACGCGCCGTCGGCCCGTTAAGCAGCTCGATGTAGGGAACCCAGGGCTGCGGCCCATGAAAATGGCCCTCGACCGCAAGCTCCTGCCACAACTGCAGCTCGCGTTCGACATACTCGCGGGCGGATTTCGGCTGCAACCCCAGCGAATGGCCGGTGAGATAAACCCACTCATCACCATTCGGTCCGCGAGGAGTGTGGAAGCGATCGCGGTAGGAAGCGAGCGGATCTTGGCTGTCCAAGTTCCGCGCGAAATCTTTTGTTGCTTCGAATCGAGTCGCTTCGAACCCGCTCGATGCCATCCAAGTCTCCTGTGGTCGCAGAACGATACCACAGGAGACACACGCCCCCGTTCCGGAAGGAATGAGGATGAAAGAATCCGCCGAGACTTTACTTCACGCTGGCAGTGCTGGTCGGCAGATTTACGTATTTGCAGACGTCCTTCACCGCATTGCTCAACATGCGAGTGGTGGTGCTGTAGACCGCGACTCCGCCATGCTGGTACACCGTGAACTTGTAGTTGCCAGACCAGCCGCCCGCTTCGAGCATGAAATCGGACTTCTTCGAATCGAGCGTCATGGCAACGTTAGGGCACTTCTCAACGATGTGCTTCATCAGATCTGCGCTTGAAATCGTCGATGCGGGAGACAAAAACAGTCTGACAGGTCTTGGATCCGCATTCGCGGTTCCGGCCCCTGCCAAGAACAACAGCATTGAAGACAAAAGTATGATTTTGTTCATTTAGAATAGCCCCTCCTAGACAAATATTACAAAACTTCTGATTATTGGGACGAAATTTATCCCTAAGAGGTTGCATCGTCATCAACAGTGGAACACTACAGCACGCATTAAGTCGCGGTGAATGCCCACGGTTCTGACACGGACATCAAAATTCGCAAATTTCAAGGCAATTTAGCCATTAACTGCTGACCCGACGGCAGCTGCGACTTTCCCCAGCCCCCGCCAAGCGCCTCGATGAGCTGCACACTGGAAGTGATCTGCTGGTTTCGGAGATTAACAGCGGTTTCCTTGGCCGACAATAATAGCGTTTGGGCGGTAATTACGTTCAAGTACGGATCGATGCCCAACTTGTAGCGGTCTGTCGCGACCTTCAGGTTTCTCTCCGCTGATCTCACTGCCGTGTCCTGCTGCTGAATTTCCAGAGACAAGATTCGGAGCGCTGACAGACCGTCTTCCACCTGCTGAAAACCGGTAAGCACAGCCAGGCGGTAGTTAGCGACGGTCTGGTCATAAGCCCCTCGGAATTGTTGAACGGTGGCGTGCCGCAATCCCGCATCGAAGAGCGTCTGGGCGAGTGCCGGTCCCACGGACCAGTATCGGCTCGGCCAAGTAAACCAGCTGGTAATCGATGTGGATTCGAGTCCCAACACAGCGCTTAACGTGACGGTGGGATAGTAGGCGGCCGTCGCGACTCCAATTTGTGCATTGGCCTGCGCCATCAAGCGTTCGCTGGCAGCGATATCCGGACGCCGCTCGAGAAGCTGCGACGGAACACCGAACGGAATTGCCGGAGGTTTCGCCTTCAACGGCTCGACGGGAACCGAGAAGTCAGATGCAGGCTTGCCAATGAGCACTGCAATCGCGTGTTCGAATTGAGCGCGCGTTAGACCCACGCCGGTAGCCTGCGCTTGTGTCGTTTCAAGCTGTGTTTCCGCCTGTGCCACGGCTTCGTCGGAATCGATGCCGGTCTCATAGAGAGCCTGGGTGAGCTTCAGTGACTCCTGATAGTAAATCACGGTAGAGTCCAGCAATTCCTGCAGCGCATCCTGGGTGCGGAGAGAAAAATAATCGATAGCCAGTTCCGACTGGACGGTCAGACGGGTATTTTCCAAGTCGGCAGCGCTCGCTTGGGCGCTATACACCTGCGAGCGCACCGTATTTCGGATCTTTCCGAATAGATCTGGTTGCCAGCTGGCGTCAAATGGAAGGTTATATTCCGTGAACGAAAGGTTCGCACCAGAACCGGTGCCGCCTGTCCCAGAACCCGTCGTAAACGTTCTTAGCGAGGCGGATTGCCGGATCTGCGAAATCGACGGGTTGGTGGTCACTGCCGGGAAGTACTGCGCGCGCGCCTCCCTGACGATGGCGCGAGCGGAGAAGAAACTTGCAGCAGCGGCTGCTATGTTCTGGTTCGATATGTTGACCTGTTCCTCGAGGGCATTCAGTTGAGGATCGTTAAAAATCTCCCACCATTTCCCGCGAAGCTCGTCATCTTTCGGCTGGGCCACTTTCCAGCCGTCCGTCGTGGGAAAATTGGCGGGTGTCAATTCTTTGTAAGCACCCGGCGTAGGTGCAGAAGGCGTGTGATATTTCGGGCCCACAGTGCAGCCGCCAAGTAGGGTTGCACCGGCCGCCGCAATACACAATCTTCGGGCAAGCGCCGACGCGGGCGTAGCTCGCTTTCGTTGTCTTCTTTGTCCAGTTTGTTGAAGCATCGCTCGTGTTTGCCGGAGACTCATCCGGCAATCTCCTGCGGACTTGTTCCCGCGTGTCCCTTTTCATGACGTCGTACCCACCAGAGGCGTATCCAGAGGCGCATTCGGTCCATATAGAGGTATACGACGGGGGTGGTGTAGAGCGTGAGCATTTGACTGAAAATCAATCCGCCGACGATCGCGATGCCGAGCGGGCGCCTGAGTTCGGAACCGACGCCGCGCCCCAACGCCAACGGCAAGGCTCCAAGCAAAGCAGCCATGGTAGTCATCAGAATCGGGCGAAAGCGCAGCAGGCAGGCTTGAAAGATTGCATCTTTCGAACTCTTCCCTTCATTACGCTCCGCAGCGAGCGCGAAATCAATCATCAGAATCGCATTTTTCTTCACGATTCCAATCAACAAGATGATCCCAATCATAGCGATAACACTGAGGTCCAATCGAAAGAGCATCAAAGCCAGGACAGCGCCCACTCCGGCTGATGGAATCGTGGAGATAATCGTGATCGGATGGATGAAACTTTCGTACAAGATCCCCAGTACGATGTAAACCGCGAGAAGCGCGGTAGAAATCAAAAGCCATTCGGTCGAGAGCGAGGCTTGATAGGCCTGTAAGGTTCCAGAATACATTCCCCGAATGGACTGCGGCATCCCGATTTGCTGCTCCATCTGGTTGATTCTGGCAGCCGCGTCGCTGAGAGACACGCCCGGTGCGAGATTGAACGAGACTGTTACAGATGGGAATTGGCTTTGATGATTTACGGCGAGCGGCGCAGTCTTAGGCTCGAAGTGCGCGATTGCGCTCAAGGGAACTTCACCGCCGGTCGCCGGATGAACGTACACATCATTCAATCCGACCGGACTCTGCCAGAACGGGGGAGCCGCTTCCATGACGACGTGATACTGGTTCAGCGCGGTGTACATGGTCGAAACCTGCGCCTGGCCAAAAGAATCGTACAGCGTGGTGTCAATAAGCTGCGGTGTAATTCCGAGACGCGAAGCCGTGTCACGGTCATAAATTAACGACGCTTGAAGACCGCTATTTTGCTGATCAGTATTTACGTCGGTGAGGCCGGGCAACTTTCGCATCTGTTGAAGGAGTTGCGGTCCCCACTTCACGAGGTCTTGCAGGTTGTCGCTTTGGATTGTGTATTGAAACTGCGCATTGCTCTGCCGCCCTCCGATCCGCAAGTCCTGCCCGGCCTGCAGGAAAACGGTCGCGCCGGGAACGGATGTCAGTCTAGGCCTAAGCCGGTTGATAACTTCGCTGGAACTGATCTTTCGCTGCTCCAGCGGTTTCAGTCCTATATAGACGAAGCCACCATTGGTGGCTCCGGCACCTCCTGTAAATGCCATGACATTCGCCACCGCCGGATCTTGCTTGATCATGTCGACGAACGTCTTGATGTCCTGCTGCATAGCCTGGTACGAGATATCCTGCGCCCCTTGCAGACCGCCGAAGATAGTGCCGTTGTCCTGCTGCGGAAAGAAGCCTTTTGGGACAATCATGAGCAGGTAAACATTGACGCCGATTGTGATCAGAAGAGCGAGCGCCGTAAACACCGGGTGCCGCAGAACAACCGCTAAAGTCCGTTCGTAAGTGCGCACCATCCAGGTGAAAAACTTCTCGCTTGTCCGGTAGAAAAGACCGCGGGTCTCCGCAGATTCCGGCCTCAAAAGCTTGGCGCACATCATCGGGGTTGTGGTCAGCGAGATACCTAGAGAAACCAAGATCGCCACTGATAAGGTTACGGCGAATTCGCGGAACAAACGTCCGACAATTCCCCCCATCAGCAGGATCGGAATGAACACGGCGACGAGCGAAATACTGATCGACATCACGGTGAACCCGATTTCTTTTGCCCCCGCCAATGCCGCTTCTTCGGGGCTCATTCCTTGTTCGAGATATCGGGCGATGTTTTCGATCACTACGATGGCGTCGTCCACGACGAATCCGGTCGAAATCGTGAGAGCCATCAGCGAAAGGTTATCGAGGCTGTAGTGGCAAAGATACATCACGCCAAAGGTGCCGATGAGAGATACCGGCACAGCGACACTCGGAATTATGGTGGCGCGAACATTGCGAAGAAAAAAGAACACGACAAGGATCACGAGCCCCACCGAAAGAGCGAGCGTGCGTTCGACGTCTTTTACCGACGCCCGAATCGTCGTCGTTCGATCGAGAACAACGGTGAGATTGATAGCCGACGGAATCGAAGCTTTCAGAGATGGGAGCTCCGAGTAAATTCGGTCCACCGTATCAATAATGTTCGCGCCGGGTTGCCGGGAAATGATCACCAGCACACTGGGCTTGCCGTTTACGAAGCCGGCGGCGCGGATGTTCTCGACGGAGTCTTGTACGTCCGCCACATCGGAAAGCTTGATGGCAGCGCCGTTGTGATAGCCGACGATGAGCGGCTTATAGTAATCGGCTTTGAGCAATTGGTCGTTCGTGGCGATGTCTGCGGAGGTAACACCGTTTGAGATCTGGCCCTTCGGTAGATTCGCGTTTTGAACGCTCAACATTTTTTGAACATCTTGTACGCCCAGGCCGTACCCGTCTAGTTGAACGGGGTTCAATTCCACCCGAACGGCGGGCAGCGAGCTTCCACCGACAGTTACTTGTCCAACGCCCTGAATCTGTGACAGCTTTTGGGACATGATCGTCGAAGCCGCGTCATACAAAGGCCCGCGATCGTAAACATCTGATGTGAGGGCGACGATCATGATGGGCGCATCGGCCGGATTCACTTTTCGATAGGTCGGATTGCTCGGAAGATTGGTCGGCAGGTAGCTGCGCGCGGCGTTGATCGCGGCTTGGACATCCCTAGCGGCGCCATTGATGTCGCGGTTGAGATCGAACTGAAGTGTGATGCTTGTCGTACCAAGAAAGCTCGACGAGGTCATTTCCGTGACCCCGGCAATCCTGCCGAATTGGCGCTCGAGTGGCGTTGCCACGGATGAGGCCATGATTTCCGGGCTTGCTCCCGGCAACGAAGCGGCGACGGAGATAGTTGGAAAGTCAACTTGCGGAAGCGGCGAGACTGGCAGGAAGTTGAACGCCACCGCCCCGGCAAGCGCGACAGCCACGGTCAACAGAGTCGTCGCGACCGGGCGGCGAATGAATGGAGACGATAGGCTCATACCTGCTCCGCCGGCACGGGCCCTCCGCTCGACGCCCTGGCGCGCGATCCCTTGAGTCGCATTGCCAACCGATCGAAGAAGATATAAATCACGGGCGTCGTGTACAGCGTCAGAACTTGGCTGAAGATGAGCCCGCCGACCATGGCAATGCCGAGAGGCCGGCGCAGTTCCGCTCCGATGCCGGTACCGAGGGCCAGCGGCAAACCAGCCAGAAGGGCGGCCATCGTGGTCATCATAATCGGCCGAAACCGCAGCAGGCACGCCTGGTAGATTGCTTCCGTGGAGTCCTTGCCTTCTTTGCGCTCTGCTTCGAGCGCGAAGTCAATCATCATGATGCCGTTTTTCTTCACGATCCCGATCAGCAGAATGATTCCGATGAGCGCCACGACGCTCAGCTCCTGTCCTGTGATCATTAGCGCGAGAATCGCACCCACCCCGGCGGAGGGCAGCGTGGACAAAATCGTGATCGGATGAATGTAGCTTTCGTATAGAACACCCAGCACAATGTATACCGTAATCAGAGCCGCGAGGATTAAGAGCGGCTCGTTTGACAGGGACGCCTGGAACGACGCCGCTGTGCCCTGAAAAGCCGCCTGGATGCTGATCGGCATTTTGATTTCTTTCTGCACTTGCTCAATCGCCTTCGTGGCCTCGCCGAGCGAAGCATTAGGCGCGAGATTGAAGGAGATCGTAACAACCGGGAATTGCCCCTGGTGGTTGACAGACAACGGAGCGGTACGCGACTCGAAATGGGTGAAGGCGCTCAGCGGAACCGCAGCTCCGTTGAGCGCAGGCGCGGCCGGCGGGTTGGAGGAGCCCGTCGTGGCGTTCGAGCTGGTGCCCCTGGGCCCGGTGGTGTTTGAAGATGTCGACGAGCCCGCAGTCGTGACGACGCCGCTGGGCGTCACGCTCGAAGAAGAGTTCGATGGCGTGGCGGTGGCGCCCGCGGGCGCTGAAGAACCAGATGGAGATTGCGTTGTCGCGGCGGACCGAACGTAAATATCCTGCAGTTTCGCCGGGTCTCTCTGGAAGTCCGGCATCGTTTCCAGCACCACGTGATATTGGTTGAGTTGCGTGTAAAGGGTAGAGACCTGGCGTTGGCCGAACGCGTCGTACAGGGTCTCGTCAATCATTTGCGGAGAGATGCCGAGGCGCGACGCGGTTTGACGGTCAATCACGAGCGAGGCAGCGAGTCCGGAGGACTGTTGGTCGGTGGCTACGTCACGCAGTTCAGGCAGCGTTTTCAGCTTATCGACGAACCGCTGCGTCACCCGGTTCAGCTCGTTGGGATCGGGATCTTCTAATGTGTACTGAAATTGCGTCCGGCTGACGCGATCTTCGACTGTCAGATCCTGCACGGGTTGCATGTACAGCGTGATCCCGTCCACCTTGTCGAGTTCGGGCTGAAGTCTGCGGATCACATCGGAAGCGTTGATTTTTCTTTCCTCCAGAGGCTTCAGGTTGATTTGAATGCGGCCGCTGTTGAGCGTGGTATTTGTCCCGTCGACGCCGATAAAGGACGAAAGGCTTTGGACGGCGGGATCCTTGAGGATGACGCGAGCCAATGCTTGCTGGCGTTGGGACATTGCGTCAAACGAAATCGACTGCGGCGCTTCCGAAATTCCCTGGATAACTCCGGTATCTTGAACGGGGAAAAATCCTTTGGGTATCAAAATGTAGAGAATGATCGTGAGAATCAGAGTGCCCAGCGCCACGAGGAGCGTAGCCGTCTGGCGTTGCAAGACCCACTGAAGAGTCCGCCCATAAAAGTCGATGACGCGCTGAAACGCCCGCTCGGAAGCCTCGTAGAAGCGGCCCCGCTGCGCGTCTGCCTTGTGGCGCAACAGCTTCGCACACATCATCGGAGTCAACGTCAGCGATACGACTGCAGAGACCAGAATCGTGACGCTCAGCGTGATCGCGAATTCGCGAAAGAGCCGTCCGACGATATCGCCCATAAAAAGCAGCGGTATTAATACGGCGATAAGAGAAATGGTTAGTGAAACGATCGTGAATCCGATCTGTTCGGACCCTTTCAGCGCGGCCTCAAGCGGAGCGTCGCCTTCTTCTAAGAAGCGCGCGATGTTCTCGATCATTACGATCGCGTCGTCCACCACGAAGCCCGTAGCGATCGTCAACGCCATGAGCGTGAGGTTATTCAGGCTGTAGCCGGCCAGATACATCACGCCGAATGTGCCCACGAGAGACACCGGGACGGCGATGCTGGGAATCACGGTTGCGGAAAGACTCCGCAAGAAGAGAAAAATCACCATGACCACGAGCGCGACGGTGAGCATCAGTTCGAATTCAACATCCTGTACGGAAGCGCGAATCGTAATGGTGCGGTCGGTCAGGATCGAAACTTTCACTGAGGCAGGAAGCGTCTGCTGCAGGACAGGCATCAGTTTTGTGATGCGGTCCACCACCTGAATAATATTTGCGCCCGGTTGGCGTTGGATGTTGACGATCACCGCCGGGGTATCGTTCATCCACGCCGCCTGCTTCACATTTTCGGCGCTATCGATGATATTGGCCACGTCCGACAAAAACACCGGCGCGCCGTTGCGGTACGCGATTACGACCGGCTTGAAATCCTTGCTCGTCAGAAGCTGATCGTTAGCCTGAATCTGATAATCCTGGCGAGGCCCGTCAAAATTTCCCTTCGCAAGATCAAGGCTGGTTTGCTGAATGGCAGTACGAACGTCCTCGAGATTAATTCCGTAATGCGAAAGCGCAGTCGGATTCACTTGAATTCGCACGGCGGGCTTCTGTCCGCCGCTGATGCTCACGAGTCCAACGCCCGGAAGCTGCGAAATTTTCTGCACCAAACGCGTGTCGGCTAAATCTTCCACCTGAGAAAGCGGAACCGTCTCCGACGTCAGCGCCAGCGTCAGAATGGGCGCGTCCGCCGGATTCGTTTTGCTGTAGAGAGGCGGCGTCGGCAGATCAGCAGGCAAATACGTTTGCGCCGAATTAATCGCCTGCTGCACTTCTTGCTCCGCCACGTCGATACTCAGGTCGAGCGAAAACTGCAGGACGATCACCGAGCTGCCGTCGGAGCTCGTCGAGGTCATCTGGTTCAGGCCGGGAACTTGACCGAACTGCCGCTCCAGCGGCGCCGTCACCGCCGACGCAACTACGTCGGGACTCGCACCAGGATAAAATGTGATGATCTGGATCGTGGGGTAGTCAACTTCCGGGAGAGCCGAAACGGGCAGTTGCAGGAATGCCACAAATCCAGTCAACAAAATCGCAGCCATCAACAAAGATGTTGCGACTGGCCTGAGAATAAACGGGCGGGACGGATTCACGGAGTTGCCCCGCCGCCGTCACTCGAGTTCGCATTGCCGTTTGCCCCGGGTTTTTGGATCCTCACCAGAATGCCGTCCTGCAATTTATCGAAGCCGTTCACCGCAATCACATCGCCGGGATTGATTCCTTCGACGGCGGTCGTATTTCCATCCGTAGTTCCTACCTTCACGGTTCGAATCGCGGCTTTCTGATTTTGGATTAGATATACGTATGCGCCCTGAGCATTCCTCTGAATGCCTGCGGTGGGAATCAGCATCGCGTCATGCTGCGTCTTGACAAGAAGCCGGGCATTTACGAACTGGTTGGGAAAAAGCGCTCCGTCCTTGTTCGGAAATTCTGCCCTCAGCTTGACGGTACCCGTCGTCGTGTCGATTTGGTTGTCGATCGTAAGCAGCTTTCCTTCCGCGATTTTCGTCTGTTGCGTGCGGTCGTATGCGTCCACGGTCAGCTTGTTGCCATTACGCGTCTGCTGCTGGATCTCAGCCAGATAGTCTTCCGCCACGCTGAAAATTACCGTGATCGGCGCAAGCTGTGTGACGAGAACCAGCGGCGTCGTGCCGTTCGCCTGCACCATGTTGCCGGGATCGACGAGACGCAAGCCTACGCGACCATCAATCGGCGATGTAATGTGCGTATATACGAGATTCACCTGCGCGTTGGCCACTAGCCCCTGGTCATTCTTGACCGTTCCTTCATCCTGCTTCACGATCTGAGTTTGGTCATCGAGCTGCTGTTTGGCGATCGCATTTCGATTGAACGCTTGCTGATACCGGTCAAGATCGATGCGCGCTTCTGAGAGCACCGCTTGATCGTGCTCCAATTGTCCTTCCACCTGAGTGAATGCCGCTTGAAAGGGTCTCGGATCAACCTCGAGAAGCGGTTGGCCTTTGCGAACCATCTGGCCTTCTTTGTAGTACACATTCATCACCTGCCCTTGCACGCGGCTGGTGATGTTCACGGTATAAACGGGGGTTACCGCCCCAAGAGCTTCGACATAGACTCCGATATCACCCTTCCTCGCCGTCGCCGTCACGATCGGGACAGCGCGAGGTTGCTGCGCGGCTTTAGCCTTCGCCGCGGCGTCATTAGCAGCTTGTCGATGCCGGTAATAAATATATCCACTGATAAGCACGATCGCGGCGACGAGCACCCAGATCCACCGATGGCTCTTGTGCTCTTCGTGCTTGTCGGAAAATCGAGGCTCGGGCGAACTGGGCGGGCTGGGTACCGCGGTCGTGGTAGTCGTATTCGTGTCCATTTACGGTAATTTCAGCATATCGGCACCGGTTCGGCAATCAGGAGGAAGTTGCAAATTGCTTCCGAAGCTCGATTGAGGTGCACCGCCAGAAGGCAGAGTAGTACCGACGCAGAAAGTTGCTCCCTTTCACGCAGCGAACTTACGCTTACTCTTTGACGAACCAGCGGCAGCTTCGGTTACGGGCAGAAGGTGCGGATGCTCAACATACAAAGTTCAATCAGAACCAGAGCTAATCGGCCTTCGGGGAATCACTTTCCCACGAGTCGACCCACCAGAAGTTCAATGAATCGAGTCGAATCGACCCCTACGGCCACGTGCACGTTCGGCTGAACCGAATCCACTCCAACGGTTTCCAGCCGATCGCCTCTCGGGATGACACGGTCGACGGCGTTGCCACGATTACCAACCGTCTCGCCGCGGGTGAATCTGCCATCGGTCTCGATGTCGACACGCATATCTTGCGTCTTCAAAAACGAGCGATCGACCACCGCCCCGACCGCTAGCGCATCGTGCACGGCTCCGCCGCCAAAACCGGTGCCTTGATAGGTTCCAATTTGAAATCGCGCGACAGCCGCTGCGAAATTCGCTTGCGGCCCCGCTTTACTCTCGAGTCGCTCTACGTCGGCCTTTGTGATGAGCGTGTGTTCGGTTACGTCCAAGCCCACCATCGTGATCGGCCAGCCGGCGTTAAACACCATCGAGGCCGCTTCGGGGTCGCTGTGGATGTTGAATTCGCTCGCCGCGTTCACGTTACCTCCCGTAATCGACCCGCCCATCAGCACTACTTCTTTTACGAGCGGAATAATAGACGGATCTTTCGAAATCGCGAGCGCGATGTTCGTCAGCGGCCCGATCGGCACCAGCGTAATTTCGTGAGGATAGCGGTGGACCATTTCGATAATCAAATCCGGACCGAACTGCGAGGTGGCATGACAGTTGGACGGCGGCAACTCGGCGCCGCCCAAACCGTTCTTTCCGTTCCAAAACTCTTCCGTATTCAGTTTCTGAAACAAAGGATGCAGCGCTCCTCGCGCGATAGGAATATCGCAGCGGCCTGCAAGGCTCATCACTTTAAGAGCGTTTTCGAGTCCCAAGTCAGCCGTCACATTGCCGGCCACGATCGTGATCGCTCGGACATCCAGCTCCGGGGAATTCACTGCCAACAGAATCGCAAGCGCATCGTCCGTGCCAGGGTCGGTGTCGATTATCACTTTCTTTGCAGCTACCCGGGATTGACATTTTGCCGCCGGACTTGCGATAGCCCACAGCGCCACGAGCCACACAGATGCAATCCATGTCGAGAGCCGTGCGATTCGAGCGATGGTTCGGCGTGCCCGCATTGCGTCCTCCTGAGAATTGGGCTGTAAGAAAATGAATGACAGCTAGATTGCGCAGATTGCGCGCAAATGCTAGCACGATCCATCAGTTGGAGATCTTCGCGACATGTCGCTACGGATCTGCGTGGCTATGACAATTCGACGATGATCGAACACTTTTACTATGAAAGTGGCGCGATTGCGTTCTCAGTTTTTGTGCTAGCATCCTGCGCCTTGAAGCTGCGAAACTGCGCCTGATAGCTTCCAGACCGTTTAGTAGGAGAGGCCTATGCCTATCGACACGAATTCCAGCATCACCGACATAGTTCGCGAATATGCACGCCCGGATGTCCACATCGGCGCGGGCGAGGACGAATCGCCGTGGGTTCCGTTTATTGAGAATGTCTACATTCGTCATCTGGCTTTCGATGTCCGCGGAAGTTCTTTCGCAAATATCCTGTGGGTCAAAAAAGGCGGGAAGCTCGGACGCCACCGCCACTGCGGCCCTGTGTTCGCATGCACTCTCGAGGGCAGCTGGCGTTATCTGGAATACGACTGGGTGGCGCGGCCGGGCAGCTACGTTCATGAAAGTCCCGGCGCGATTCACACCTTGGTGTCGGATGATCCGAACGGCATGAAAACTTTTTTCTGGCTGAACGGGTCCCTCGAATTCTACGACGATAACGATACGCTGCTCGAGATGCTCGACGTCTTCTGGTTCATCAATCACTACGTGAGCTATTGCCGCGAGCATGGATTGAAGCTGAACGAAAAGCTCTGGGTCTAACTGAAATCGAAAAGGAACCTCAGATTATGTCAGGGACGTATCGAGCTGACCAAGTCGGAAGTTTCCTCAGGCCCGCTGAATTGCTCGAAGCTCGTCGCACAGCTGCGCCTGGAGTCTTGGATGAGATGGAAAACCGGCACATTCTGCGTGTCCTAGCGAAACAGAAGGAGCTCGGGTTTGAGATCTTCACTGACGGTGAGCTGCGCCGGCGAAACTTCATGAGCGATTTCACCGACGCCGTGGAAGGATTCGATCTGGGAGATTCCGTGGCGCGCACCTGGAAGGCAGGAGAAGCGAAGGACGCTCATGCCAGCAGCGTGACCGGTATCGTAACGTCGAAACTGCGAGCCCTCCGTCCTCTCACGGGGCATGAGCTTGCATTCCTCAAGGCGAATTGTAAGGGCGCGATCAAAATGACTCTTCCAAGCGCCACGCAGTTCCCCGCGATTTCATACAAGCGAGGCGTTACGGACAAAGCGTACGCTGACCATTCCGCTCTGCTCTGGGACATTGTCGAGATCATGAAGAAGGAATTAGCGCGCCTGGCTGCCGAAGGAGTGGCCTACATTCAGATTGACGCGCCTCGCTACAGTTATTACATGGATCCCAAGTGGCGCGATTGGATCCGCACCGAGATGAATTCCGACCCGGATACTCTTCTGGACGAAGCGATCCGCGCGGACAACGCCTGCTTTGCAGCGGCGCGCCGACCCGGCGTCACTCTCGCAATGCATCTCTGCCGCGGCAATAATCGCAGCCATTGGTATGCCGAAGGCGGTTACGATGCCATTGCTGAGAAACTTTTTACAACGATGGACGTAGATCGCTTTCTTCTCGAGTACGACGACGAGCGTTCCGGAACATTCGAACCGCTTCGCTTCATACCGCGGAAAAAGACTGTCGTGCTGGGACTCGTCAGCTCGAAGCACCCGCAACTGGAAAGCGGAGATCAGTTGGTTGGGAGGATCAACGAAGCCGCACGCCACTTACCTCTCGAGAATCTGGCCTTGAGTCCGCAGTGCGGGTTTGCTTCAACGATGGAAGGAAACCTTCTAACGGAAGACCAGCAGTGGGCCAAGCTGCGCCTTGTCGCAGAAACAGCGCGCCGAGTGTGGAGTTAACGAGCTACCCGCGCGGCGTCGCCCGATTTTCGAGACCCTCAAATGTCAAAGAACACCGTTTCGCCATCGCCCTGCAGTATCACGTTCCATTCGAGCGCACCAGGACTTGCAGTCTTTCTCGCAATAAGCGTGCCGAGCCGCGTTGGCTCCACGAGACTGAGCACGTAGTCTGCGGAATTTCCGCTCTCATCCGGAAAATAGATTCGCGTCACGAGGCGCCGCAGCAAGCCGCGCGCAAAGACCGAGACTGCTAAATGCGGCGCCTGCGACTTTCCGTCTGGCCCCGGCACGGGTCCGGGCTTAATTGTGGTGAAGCGAAATTTGCCGTCGTCATCCGTTGGGATTCTGCCGAATCCCTGAAAATTCGGTTCGATCGGCTTACTTTGGGTATCGTCCGGATGCGCATATTTCCCATGTGAGTTTGCCTGCCAGATCTCGAGCAGAGCATCTGGAACAGGCTTGCCATCGCCATCCAGGACGCGTCCTTCGATGGTCACTCGCTCTCCGGGGACGCCTTCGCTGGCAATCTCGTTCCGGTTGAGCCACGTGCAGCCAATCACGAAAAAAGGACCAACCGTTTGCGATGTGCTCGCCTGAAGGCTCATTTGCGCTCCATCGGCGTTTCGTCGCGTCCGCCGAGCACGACGTCGAAACGATAACCGAGCGCTTGAACCGGAATCGTGCTTTCCCAATCGAATTGCGAAATCAGACGGTTGCGCGCCTTCTCGTCCGCGGTGCAATTGAAGATTGGATCGTAGGGAATGAGCGGGTCGCCCGGAAAATACATCTGCGTCACGAGCCGCGTCGCAAATGCGGGACCGAATAGCGAAAAGTGAATGTGCGCGGGGCGCCATGCGTTGTGATGATTGCCCCAGGGATACTCTCCCGGCCGAATCGTCACGAAGCGATACCGGCCCTCAGAATCGGTCATCGTGTGGCCGCAGCCGCTGAAGTTCGGATCGAGCGGCGCATCGTGCTGGTCGCGCTTGTGCAGGTAGCGTCCCGCGGCATTAGCCTGCCAGATTTCTACAAGCGTGTCGCGAACCGGCCGACCATTTTCGTCGAGCACCCGCCCGCTCAAGACAATGCGCTCGCCCACCGGCTCGCCCGCATGCTGCTTCGTTAAATCGAAGGCCTTCACGTCAACTATTTTTCGTTCGAACACGGGGCCAGTAACTTCGGTAAGCGTGTACGGCATATAGACGAACGGCTTCTTCGGCGCCCGCTTGATCGAGGAAACGTAGGGAGCATGAAGCCAATCCGGCTGTGTGCCCGGGAACGGCCGCCTATATCCAGCTATATTTCCCATATCTAAAGATTCTCCTCGATCCGGAGTCGGCTCACGCCACTGACAAACGACTATTCCGCTGCGGCTGTGTTTCCGTGCGCCGCAGCCGTGCGCGCATGCAAATCGCGCAGCGCGCTCAGTTCGCGCTCGTTTGGCTGGGAGGTAGTCTCAAGCTGGGGCGCGACTTTCAGTTGCCAGCCGGTTGCATCCCTCACCTGTTCGATTGTAGTGCCTGGATGGACCGCCGTTAGGACCAGTTCTCTCGTTGCTGGGTCGGAACGCATCACGCCCAAATCCGTAATCACGGTTGTAGGGCCGCGGCCGCGCGGTCCCGGTCGTCCGTTACCGCTCGCGTTCGGGTAGTATCCAGAAGAAGTCACGAAATCCAATTTTTCGACGAACGTGCGCTTGCTCTGCTTCAGGATGATCGCCACTTCTTTTGCCGCGGTGGCGATCTCCGGCGCGCCTCCCGCTCCCGGGAGCCTTACCTTCGGTTTTTCGTACGAACCAATCACCGTCGTATTGATGTTACCGAACTTGTCGATCTGCGCTGCCCCGAGAAATCCAATGTCGACTCGGCCTCCCTGCAGCCAGTATCGAAAAATTTCCGGCACCGAAACAACGGTGTCCGCGGTTTCAGCTAGTTCGCCATCCCCGATCGAGAGCGGAAGCACGTCCGGCTTCGCGCCGATGGTTCCCGACTCGTAGATCAAGACGAGCTCGGGAGCGTGTGTAATTCGAGCGAGGTTCCCCGCGGCGCTCGGCAGTCCGATGCCGACAAAGCAGACAGTCCCATTCCTCAGCTTGCGCGCCGCCGCAATCGTCATGATCTCAGCAGGTGTGTATCCGGCGTCAGGCATGTCCGACCTTCATCTCTGATTCGATGCTGTGCCGGTACTCGGCAAAATCCTTTGTGCCCAAAACGTGCCGGTTCATCCACGCCCGGAATTGGTCGCGATCGCGGGAGATGCCGTCCCAAGCCTTGCAAAACGAATTATCTCGTTTGTAATAGCCGTGCGCGTAGGAGGGATGCGCGCCGCCCGGCACCACGCTGACGCATGAAATCACCCATGCCGGCAAAATACATGCGTTTACGGGAGCATCGAGATCGTCGACAACCTCTTCCACGGTTACGATCACTTTCTTCGCAGCAAGCGCCGCTTCTTTCTGAATTCCGACGATTCCGAAAATCGCGACGTTTCCCCTGCGGTCGGCTTTTTGCGCGTGAATGATCGTGACGTCCGGATTGAGCGCAGGCGTCGCCGTCAAAATCTCCCCGGTAAACGGACATGTAATTGGCTGAATTCTCTCATTGAATTTCGGCAAATCGGATCCGACGTATCCTCGCATAACGGCGAACGGCAAGCCTGAAGCGCCCGCCTGATAGCTCGCAGCCATGTCCGCGTGGCTGTGCTCTTCTATCTCGACACGCGTCGGCCAGCCGTTCTCGATCGCGTCGCGAAATCGGTGCAACGACCCCACGCCCGGGTTTCCGCCCCACGAAAACACCACCCGCGACGCGCACCCCATGCCGATCATCTGATCGTAAATGATATCGGGGGTCATCCGGATGAGGGTCAAATCTTGACGCCCTTGCCGCAGTAATTCGTGCCCGGCCGCAAACGGAATCAGATGCGTGAATCCCTCGAGCGCAACGGCGTCGCCATCGCGCACCAGACCTGCCACGGCTTCCCGCAATGATAAAAACTCAGCCAAGACCTCGCTCCGCAGTCTCCAAAGGGCTGATGAGTGCCCCCGGGATCCATTCGGCGAATCTAGTCAACGCCTCTCGGCCTTGTCAAGGCCGATTATCGAAATAGCGTGCGCCTATCGCCCAACTCATGTATCCTCACATTCTCTGCACCACCTAGGAGCACGCTTGCCTGCACTCAATCCGCAGAAGGGTTCCGCGTCGGTAGTCCCTGCGATGCCTATTAAACAGGCGGGTGACAGCGACGCATTCCCCGGCGATCCAAATTTCATGACGTCCCTGGCTCGGGGCCTCGCCGTCATTCAAGCATTTTCTCAGCGACGCCACCACCTAACGATCTCTCAAGTCAGCACGGCCACCGGTCTGTCGCGAGCCGCCGTTCGCCGCTGTCTCTACACGCTCGCAAAGCTCGGCTTTGCCGGCTCGGACGATAACCGGCACTTTTTTCTGCGACCCAGGATTCTCGCGCTTGGCCATTCCTACATTTCTTCCATGCCTCTTGCGACAGCGGCTCAGCCGGTGCTCGAACACATCAGCCATTTGCTTCACGAGTCCTGCTCCATCGCGACGCTTGACGGAGTCGATATCGTCTATATAGCGCGCGCAAACGTGACTCGCATCATGTCGATCGATCTCGGCGTGGGCAGCCGGTTGCCCGCATTCTGCACTTCCATGGGCCGCGCGATTTTAGCCAACCTTCCGCCAGAAGAGCTGAAAGCCGTCCTTACCCGTGTCGAATTCAAACGTTACACCGAACGCACGATCGTCAGTCCCGCCAAGCTAACTCAAGTGCTTCGGCAGATTCGGCGCGAAGGCTACTCGATCATCGACCAGGAACTCGAGCATGGACTGCGATCGATGGCGGTACCGATTCAAAATCCCAGCGGCAAAGTGGTGGCCGCGCTGAATATCGGTGCACATGCGCAACGAGTCTCGATTCAAGAAATGCAGACCAAATTTCTGCCTCACTTGCGCTCCGCGGCGCAAGAACTTTGCTTGCTTCTAAAATAACGTTTCCTAATTTTTTGCTCCGCAGTGCCGACCGCGACATCTCCTGCCCCTCTATCTGAGCACCGTTCTACGCACTTCCTCAGGCAGAAGTCATTGCGGCGGCAAGATCGCACCCGAACAGAAAACAAATCTGGAAAGCAAATAAGAAGAGTGGAGATTTGGAAAATGAAATTTCAATTGCAGCCGATATTCGCACAATCGAACGATTAAAGGCTTGACAAAGAACATTGCTGGCGTTAGACCTTCTGCACAATTGGGGCATTTTCGGGCTCTTGCACTCGGATTCGAGACTTAGGAGCGAATTCAAGCCTGAAAGGGGTGGGGTGATGAGGGGACGTTCTAGCGTTCTGATTGTGCTGGCAATCCTTTGCTTCTTAGCATACGTCAGCCCGGCCTATCCGCAAGGAACCACGGTGGCTCAATTGACCGGCACTGTCCTCGACGAGAGCGGCGGGGCGGTCAAGGGGGCCACGATCACGCTCCGTCAGCCAGACACCAACCGTTCTTACACCACCACCTCGAACGATTCGGGCTATTACGGCATCCCCAATATCCCGCCGGGACAGTACGAGCTAACCACTGCCTTTAAAGGGTTCGCGACAACCGTGCGTAAAGGCCTCGAACTAACGGTGGGCCAATCGGCCACGATTGACGTCACCTTGAAAGTCGCTACCGCCGCCGAGCAAATTGTTGTCACCACAGAAGCTCCCGTCATCGAGCCCACCAAAACCGAGATCAGCCAGGTGATTGGCACGCAGGAAATCAACTCCCTCCCTATCAGCGGACGGTTGTTCACAGACTTTGCATTGCTCACGCCCGGCGTCGCCACGGGCCGCACCAGCCTGCAATCCACAATCACCGAATTCGAAGTCACCCGCGTCTCATTTGGCGGTATGCGCGACCTCAGTAACCTGGTCACGGTCGACGGTGCTGACAACATTAATACCGCCACCGGTTCGCAGCGGTCAACGCCACCGCAGGAAGCTGTTGCTGAATTTCGCGTCGTCAACAGCAGCTTCGGCGCTGAATATGGACGCGCGCTTGGCGGCATCGTCAATATCGTCACGAAATCGGGCACAAACGACTTTCACGGCTCGGTCTACGACTACCTTCAAAATAACGCCACCGACGCCCGCTCACTTTTGCAGCCTGCGCCAGATGCCAATACTCTTCGGCAGAATCAATTCGGCGGGACGCTAGGCGGTCCGATCCACAAGGACAAAACGTTCTTCTTCATGAACTACGAAGGCCAGCGAAGAGGAGAATCGCCAACTTTCCCCTCGACCCTGACGCAGCCTGTGAATGTGTTTTCGGATGTGGCTCCTTTTGCTCCTACGGTGGCGACAACCAACCTGGACCTCATCGATGCGGCAAAAGCAGCAATCGGACTTTCCCCGGAAGGTTGCAACAAGCCGATCGCCCAGTGTGCCGGTCTATCGAACCAGGCGTTCCTCAACTCCGTCTTGAAAACGAAGGACAATGATTATGGGATCATTAAGCTCGACCATCAGATCAACGCCGACAATCATTTGTCGCTTCGCTACAACGTAGAGGACGCGCGTGACCTTAACCAACTCGTAGGCAGCACCCTCGACGGCGGCGGCATCGGCGCTCCAAGCAGCGGACACGATGTCTTCCTTCGCGATCAATCCCTGGTTGGCACTGTAGCCACCACCATTAGGCCCAACCTGGTGAACAGCGTGCTCGTTCAATATGCGCGGCGACATTACAACTTCCCCGGTGTGACCGGCGAGCCGAACCTCGATATACCAAACACGCTCTTATTCGGGCACAATTTCGGAGTTCTCGACGCAATTTACGAGAGCCGCTTCCAGATTTCGGATTCGCTCTCGTGGGTCAAAGGCAATCACGTCGCGAAATTCGGCGCCGATTTCAACTATGTAGACAACTTCGTGATTTGGCCCGGCTTCACTCCCATGCGTATCGTTTTGCCGGGCATCAACTGCCTTGTAGACTTCGTCAATTTCGTGAATCCGACCGCCGCGATTCCCTCCGCGCCTGCCGACGGTCCGTGCCCTCTTGCGTCTGGGACATTCTTCCCGCCGCAACCCGGGCCTAATCCCAACGATCCTCTAAGCGGCGTGCCAATCGCATTCTGGGGTGCTCCGGTAGGGACCGCACAGCCGAACGCAATCGGCCAACTCCCGACTCCGCCGCCCATTCCGACGACCTGGCAGAATGCCTTCCTGCCCTCGGAAACCGAGAATTTCTCCGAAACACTGGCCCACAAGTATTACGGCTTTTTTGCCCAAGACCAGTGGCGCCTCCGGCACGACCTGACGTTGAACTACGGGCTCCGCTACGATTTTGAACAGGGCTTGTGGAAGCAGATCAACCCTCACTACAGAGGGTTCCAACCTCGTGTTGGGCTGGCGTGGTCGCCAAACAGCAAAACCGTGATTCGCACCGGCTTCGGTCTCTTCGACGACCGCTACAATCTCTCGTTCCTGTTCATCACCCAGCCGCAGCGCCCGGTAATTCTTCCCGGCGAAACGGTAAACGGCGTTCGCAAGCGTTCGGAGGTCGCCACTTGGGTCTTGAATCAGTTCACGCCAGGACCGTTAGGCCTGCCTTCAATGGCGGCGGCGACGTTGGTCACTACGGGCCAGGTCCCCGCCCAATTCATCACAGGTCCGTGCCCTCCCTCCTGTACCGCCGGAGACGGCTTGGTGGATCCCCGGAGTCCGATTCCTTACTCCGAGCAGGCTAACCTTGAAATCGATCGGGAAATCGGACACGGACTTACTGTGAGCGCCGGGTACATGTTCGTCGCCGCGCACCACTTGGTTCGCGCGGAAAATCTCAACGTGTGCCCGCCGAACGGAGCTCCTGCCAGCACAACTGTTCCCGAAGTTTCGCCTGGAGTTCCGAGCTGTCTGCCGGCGCCCGCGCCTCCCGCCAATTGGCCTGCCGGGAAGGACTTCTTTGGCTTCCCGGCCGCTCCCGGCAATCCACCAGGGGGCGGTCCAGCCTACAACAATGCTGGCTTGCTATATTTCACCGACAACAGTGGAAATTCGGTCTACCACGGATTGACCCTGCAAGCAGTCGAACGATTCAGAAGAAACTTCAGTCTCGATGCCAACTACACTTTTTCGCACACGATTGATGACGGAACGTTTACTACGTTCGTCAGCACGCCTCAGGATCTCTACAAGCGGTCGCTCGAACGTGCCAACTCGAACCAGGACGTTCGGCACCGCTTCATCACCAACTTTACTGCCACTGCGCCAGAGGACAGTTTCCTCCGCAAGTTTGCGCTCAGCAGCATCATCACCGCGCAGTCGGGACGACCGTTTACCATGTTCGTCGGCTTCGACGCGAACGGCGACACGAACCCGGTGACCGATCGCGTCGGTGACCTGGGCAGGAACACCTACTATGGCGATCATCTTTACTCATGGGATTTGCGTATTTCGCGCTACTTCCAAATCCGAGAGCACTACCGGCTCGACCTGATGGTGGACGCGTTCAACCTTCTCAATCGCCCGAACGTGGACGAAGTTACATCTGTCTATGGCGCGGCCATAATTTGCGGTGGCACTGCCACCCCGAGGAATTACAAAGACAGCGCGACGTTTCAAACTCAGGCACAGGCGCTGGCGTTTGACACGGGAACCGGCGGTCCGACATGCCCCAGTATCGCGCCTTCGCCAAGCCCGCCGGTTCCAAACTTGCTCTTCGGCACACCGAGGACCATGCTCAACCCGCGGCAGTTTCAGTTCGCGGCAAAATTCTCGTTCTAAGTTTTGAGGTGGCCGGTCGCAAAATGTAGTTCGCGGCCGGCGACGAAGAGAAAATATTTGGGGACCGCGTCGTCCTACCGTATCTAAGCGTGGCCGTTGTCCTCCAGCCGTCATCGGGGAGTGCGCGAATCCGGCTCGCAGGGCTTGAATTTTCCGCGGCCTCGCAAACCCCTCAGGAGAACCCAGCGTGGAAACGTTCGTATTGATACACGGTTCCTGGCATGACGCCGCGGCCTGGGAGCCGACGATTCTCGAGCTTGTAAAAGGCGGACACAAGGCGTACGCGCCGACGATCGCGGGCCACGGGAAAGGCGTCAACAAGCGAGTCAATCACGCGGACTGCACCAAATCCATCGTCGATTACATTGTCGGTAAGAATCTTTCAAATTTCGTTCTCGTGGGGCATAGCTTCGGTGGCACCGTGATTTCCAAGGTTGCAGAAGCAGTTCCCGTGCGCATCAAACGCCTCGTGTTCCTCAACGGATTCGTTCTCCGCGATGGACACAGTCTCAACGACGAAACGCCTCCTCACTATCAGGCGCTTTTTGACAAGCTCGCAGCCGAATCTTCCGACGACACGGTGATGATTCCCTTTCCGATCTGGCGCGAGGCATTCATAAACGATGCGGACATCGAAGTCGCGAAATGGACGCATTCGCAGCTCTCGCCCGAGCCCTATCAACCTTGCAAAGACAAGCTCGATCTGAAGAAGTTCTATTCGCTCTCCACGCCGAAGAGTTATATCAATTGCACGGAGGACACCGCCTTGCCGCCGGGTGAGTGGGGCTGGCATCCGCGCATGTCGAACCGGCTAGGGCTTTACCGCCTCGTCCAAATGCCGGGGAGCCACGAAGTTATTTATACGAATCCGAAGGGCTTGGCGGCGAAAATCATCGAAGCGGGGCGCGATTAGAGATTCGCATGACGAAATTAGACGCAAAGCCGAATCCGGTTGAGGTCGATTGGAAAAAATCGGCAATCGTCGTGGCGGACATGCAGAATGCGTTCGCCAGCAAGGGCGGCATGCTCGATATCGCGCGAGTCGACATCACGGACGCGCCGCGCGTGATCCGCGTCATTCGTTCTGTTACCGATGCGGCGCGCGAAAACGGCGTTGCAGTGGTTTATCTTCGCATGGCGTACAAGCCCGATCTGAGCGATAGTGGCGGCCCAAACTCGCCTAACTTTCATAAGGAATTGGCGATGACCCTGATGTGTTCGCGGCCGGAACTAAAAGGCAAAGTTCTCACCGAGGGCACGTGGGACGCAGAACTTGTCGATGACCTCGCGCCGCAGCCCGGCGATCTCGTCATCACCAAGACGCGATACAGCGGCTTCGCGGGCACGCCGCTCGATTCGCAGCTTCGGATGCGAGGCATCCAGTACCTGTTCTTCGCCGGAATCGCGACGAACGTTTGCGTCGAGTCCACATTGCGCGATGCCTATTTTCGCGACTACTGGCCGATCCTGCTTCGCGATGCAGCTATGCCCGCGGGTTCAGCGGCCGCACACGAAGCGACGCTATTCAACGTAGAATCCTTTTTCGGCTGGACTATGACTTCGCAAGAGTTGGTAAGCCACTTGAGGCAGAAGGCGAGCCAGATCTCCGTCTTGGAACAGAGCAAAGCTGCAATTCCGTAACGCCGGCTTGCCCTGAGACGAAGCGAACGGGCGTCCCGCCGGCTCTTTTGAATTGTCTTTAAGAAGTTCGAATACGTTGCCACTCTGAATAGGAATCCATGTGGACAGTTGACATAGACGTCGGCGGCACACTCACAGACGGGATTTTCACCAATGGCGAGCAAGTCTTCTCAGCCAAGGTCGATACTACGCCCCACGACTTGACCGTCTGCCTTTTCGATTGCCTGGCGCAAGGCGCTTCCAAGCTTGGCTTTGCTGATACGCCCGGATTCCTCGAACATATCGACCTGATTCGCTGGTCCACCACGATCACTTCGAATGTTCTGGCCGAGCTTCGTGGCCCGAGAATCGGCGTTCTCGTTTCGAAAGGCCATGAGAAGGACCTCTATGGCCCCAACCCGCGAAGCTCCGTACTGAACCGCCTGCTCGCCGAAAAGGACATCATCGGCCTTAACGGTTCGTTCGATGGCGCCCAGGTCACGAACGCCGCTCGCGCGCTCCTCGAAGGTGGCGTTCGGCGAATTTGCGTCAGCCTGAAGGACAGCCACCGAAATCCGGCCGCGGAGCTCGCGGTGAAATCGGCGATCGATTTGCAATATCCGGATCACTTCCTCGGTTCGGTTCCCGTTTTGGCCGGCAGCGATATCTCGAAAAGCTCCGACGACTGTACGCGGACGTACTGCGCTGTGATCAACGCGTACACTCACGGCGCTCTCGCCGCCACTCTTTTCAAAGCTGAAGATGAGTTGCGCCAAACATCTCAATACGCCGGCACATTTCTCGTCAGCCACATCAACGGCGGCGTCGCCGGCATCGCGAAGACCAAAGCGATCGACACCATCGAATCCGGCCCGATTCTTGGCATTCACGCCAGCGTATTTTTCGCACAGCTGTACGGCCTAAAAGATGTTGTCGCAATGGACATCGGCGGGACGACCGCAAAAGTCAGCATCTTGAAGAACGGGCTGCCCATCAATCGCAAGCCTTCCGATTTTTTTGGCATTCCCGTCGAAATCTCGCTTCCCGACCTGCGCTCAATTGCGCTTGGCGGAGGCAGCATCGTGAAGCCTGCCGGAAGCGCCGGAAACCCGAGGATCGAATTGGGCCCCGAAAGCATGGGCTCGTTCCCGGGGCCCGCCTGCTACGGACTTGGGGGCGATCAGCCCACTCTCACCGACGCGTTTGTCTTGGCAGGACTCATCAATCCGGAGTTTTTCCTCGGCGGCGCAAAACCGCTCGACCAGGATCTCGCGCAATCCGTCATCGAGAATCAAGTGGCGAGGCCCATGAATATTTCGGTGGACGAAGCATGTCGTCGGATTATCAGCCGTGCTTTCGAGCTCGTAGCGGACCTTATCGGCGCGTCGGCTAAGGAATTGAAACAGGACCTTTCAAAGCACACACTCTTCGCCTACGGCGGCAACGGCAGCCTCTTCGCGTGTGGAGTCGCGGAAAAGGCAGGAATCAACGAGGTGCAGGTGTTCGCGCTCGGCCCCGTCTTCAGTGCTTTCGGTTCGTCGGTTTCTGATATCTGCCACGTGTATGAACGCGGCCTCGCGGGCGTCGCGATTGCAGATGAAGATCCTGGTGATTTGCGAAAACTCCTCCAAGAGATAAAAGCCGAAGGCTTGAAAGATTTGCTCGGCGAGGGAATCCGTCCAGACGGCCTCACATACGAGATTGAAATCGAAGCTTCCCAAAATTCCGGCAATTCGATTGCGGTTCCCTGCTCCGAATCGGTTCTCGCCAACTCGAAACAATTACAAGCCGCAGTCGCGTCAGCGCTCGGAAGCGTAGCGGGCGCCAGCGCGAAAGATGTCTCGCTGGAATTAATGCGTGTTCGAGTGAAGAAGGCGATGCCGAAGCCCCACGTAGCGGAGCGCGCTTTGACGCAAGCGGATTCGTCGCACGCGCGCACAGGCACGCGAAAGGTTCTTTGGGGCAGCCGCACCGGCGAAGCGCAAGTCTATCGCTGGGAATCGCTCGAGCCCGGCAACTGTGTCGCAGGTCCGGCGATTCTCGAAGGGCTGAATACGACTTATTTTGTTCCGGAGAATTGGACGATGTCCATTGATCGCTTTGGCAACGGGGCGCTGACAAAATGATGAAGAAACACGGGTTGGAATTTGAGCCGCAGAGTTTCTTGATTGGGCGGTTTTACCGCCGATTAGAATTTGTGATGTAGTTGATTATGCAGAACTTACGACGATTTCTAATCGCGGAACCGTAGATTAGGAACGGTAACCGGCAATCTCCAATAAGGAGATCACATGTCTTATGATGCCAAAAATCGGCTGAGGGTTACCGAGTATCTGGACCTTGATCTCGATCGCGAGCAGTGGCTGTGCAATCGCTGCGGACACCCGATTGGTCCGGCGCGCGAAAACTACAAGCGCGGCTGCCTGCTTTACGATCGCGACCCGCGCGAGATCCACCCACCGCTCGTTCCCGGCTCGTTCAGTTTTTCTCCCGACCCGCTCTGGGTGCGCATCGTCGAATTTTACTGTCCTGGTTGCGGCACTCAAGTGGAAACCGAGTACTTGCCTCCGGGCCACCCGATCACGCACGACATCGAAATCGATCTGGATAGTTTGAAAGAACGGCTGAGCAAGGGCGAGTTCGCGATCCGCGACCAGAGGCTCGAGGTGGCCGAATGAATTCGATTGATATCGACGTCGGCGGCACCTTCACCGATCTCGTTCTCAATTTCGGCGGCAAAGCGCTGATCAAAAAGACGCCCACGACTCCGTACGACCTCTCCGTATGCTTTTCACGCGTGATTGAAGAAGGTGCGGGAGCTTTGGGTATGAAGATCGATGAGCTTCTTCCGGCCATCGACATGATCCGCTATTCGACGACGATCGCGATGAATCGCCTGATCGAGAAAAAAGGACCGCGCCTCGGCCTGATCACGACCGAAGGCCACGAGGACGTGGTTCTCATCGGCCGCGGCGCGCAGTGGATCGACGGCACCCGCGTACAGGAGCGCCGCAATCTCGCAATCCAGAAAAAGCCGGAGCCGCTCATACCTCGTGACATGATCGTCGGCGTGAAGGAGCGGGTGGATTCGCGCGGCAAAATCATGCGGCCGCTCGACGAAAATGATGTTCGCGAAAAAGTCCGCTACCTCGTCAGCCGCGGCGCGCGCGGCTTCGTTGTTTCCCTGCTCTGGGGCTTCCTCAATTCCGCTCACGAGCGCCGCGTGAAGGAAATCATTCGTGACGAGTACAAGGAGTTTCACATCGGCTATCTGCCTGTGGTGCTTGCGGGACAGGTGGTCGGCAAACTCGGCGAATACGAACGGACGCTTGCTGCAATCCTCGATGCCTATCTGCAGCGTTCGATGCAGATCGAGCTTTCCGCCATGTGGGACAAGCTGCGCGAGCGGGGCTACAAGAAACCGCTTCTGATGATTCAGAGTTCGGGCGGGATCGCCGAGGTCTTTCGCACGACCGCCTGTCGCACGTTCAACAGCGGGCCGGTTTCCGGCTTGATGGGCGCGCACCATGTGGCGAAATCGCTCGGCTACCAGAATGTGGTGATGACGGACATGGGCGGCACGAGCTTCGACGTCGGTCTCGTTGTGAAAGACAGCGTGCGGAGCTACGACTTCCGCCCGATCATCGACCGCTGGATGGTGGGCATTACGATGATCAAGACGCTTTCGGTCGGGGCTGGCGGCGGATCGATCGCTTCTATCAATCCGCTTCTCCAGAATCAGCTGCAAGTAGGTCCGCGCAGCGCCGGATCGATACCAGGCCCTGCGTGCTTCAGCCTCGGCGGCACGGAACCAACGGTGACCGACGCCGACGTGGTGCTTGGCTACATCAATCCTGCCTATTATTCAGGCGGCCGTATGAAGCTCGATAAGAATCGAGCGATCGCCACCGTTCGCGACAAAATCGCGAAGCCTTTCGGCATTTCGGTGGAAGAGGCAGCGATGCTGATCCGCAAAATCGTCAACGGCAATATGGCATCAGCCATCATGAAAGAGGTTCACCTGCGCGGCTACAGTCCTGAAGATTTCATTTTATTTGTTGGCGGCGGGGCGGGCGCGACGCATGCGGAAGGCTATAAGGCCGACATCAAGAAAGCCGTGACGTTTCCGTTCTCTCCGGTGTTCTGCGCGTTTGGCTCATCCACTATGGACATCATGCACGTCTATGAAGTTTCGAAGAAACTTACGCTCATGTCGCCCGGAACACAGGAGTTGACCCAAGAATTTACAGTCTTCAATCGCACGGTCGAAGAACTGCTCGAACAAGCGCGCAAAGATCTGGTCGCCGATGGACTCGATCCGAGCACAGCGTCGTTCGTTCTCGAGCTCGACATGCTTTACGGCGGGCAATTCCACGTGAAGCGCGCCCTTTCGCCGCGTCTCGCCCTCCATTCAACCGGCGATGTTGCCGCAATCTGCGAGGCGTTCAAGAAGGAGTTCAGCGAGGCCTTCAGTCCGTTCGTTGTAAATCCCGAAGGCGGGGTATTCGTCGATAGCTTCATACTCAAAGCGATCGTTCCCGTGCAGGAGATCAATTTGCCGAAATTGACACTCGAAGGCTCGGACCCGTCGGCCGCACGCAAAGGCGAGCGGCCCGCATATTGGGCGGATGCGAAGGATTCTCGTCCGACGCTCACCTACGCATACGAATCGCTGCGGCCGGGAAATCGGCTCGAAGGCCCAGCGATTCTCGAGGGCGAATACACGACGGTGGTCGTTCCGCCTTCGATGAGATTTTCGATCGATGAACGAGGGCTCGGCATTCTCGAAAGCTGAGCCCGTGGAAGTTTGGAAAAAGACTGGAAGGAGACCTATGCCGATTCCGAGTACGGCTGAGAAACTCGCGTGGCTGAAGCCAGCGCCCGCCACTCCATTCGAAAAAGAGTGCGCTGCGAAAGTTCAGGCGGGCGACTATGAAATCGGCGTCCAGATCACCAACGATATTCTTGACGAAGCGATGGAAGTATTTGTTCGTTCCTCTCGTAGCTACTTCGGCGTCTCAGGCGATTCGATGGTCGCCATTTTTACCGCGAACGGTGACCTGGTAAACGCCTCATGCGGAACGTATCTGCACGCTATCATTCAGCCGATCGTCATCAAATTTATTCAGAAGTATTACGCGGAAAATCCCGGAGTTCGTGAAGGAGACATCTGGTACACGAACGACGCGCTTTACGGCGGTATCCATAATCCCGACCAGGTGGCGCTGATGCCGATTTTCCACAAGGGCAGGCTCATCGCCTGGGCCTCGGCAGCTTTGCACACCACCGAGACGGGCGCCATCGAGCCGGGCGGCATGCCCGTGAGTGCGAAATCGCGATTTGATGAAGGCCTCAACATGCCTCCGATCAAGATCGGGGAGAATTTCGAGCTGCGTAACGACTTCCTTGAGTTCTATACCGTGTACGGTCTGCGCGCTCCCGCGATGTTCATCTCCGATCTTCGCGCGCGCTGCACGACTGCTGACCGCGTGCGCATACGATTGCTGGAACTCGCCGCGAAGCGCGGCGGCGAATTCGTTGTCGGCCTGCTGCGTAAAATGTCGGACACCGCTGAGGCTGGCGCGCGGCAAAAGATAAAAGCCCTGCCCGACGGCAAGTTCCGGACGGTTGTGTTCAACGACGCGATCGGCTGGACACCCGCGCTCGTTCGCGCCTGCTATCTGACGCTGATCAAGAAGGGTGAGACGCTGACATTCGATTTCGAAGGCACCTCTCCCGAAAATCCATCGTCATACAACGTGCATCCGCAAGCCGTGGTCGGCCATATCGCGAATTTCATGTATGAATATGTGTTCCACGATTTGCCGATTTGCAGTTCGACCTTTGCGCCGATCGATTTCATTTTCCCCGAAGGAATCATTCTGAATCCGGGGCGTATGGCAGCTACGAGTTGCTGCGTATATATCGGCATGCAGTGCCGCTGCGCCACGCACAATAGCTTCGCGAAGATGACATTCTCGAGTGCAGGGCTGTGGCGACAGGTCGCTGCCTCTCCCGGCAGCCAGCACACGGCGCAGATTTGCGCGGGGCACTCGCAATGGAATCTCGCCGTCTCGGACGTGCTTTCGTTTTCGCTCAACACACAGGGCCAGGGAGGGCGTGCCGCAACCGACGGAATGGACGCCTACGGCTTCGCATGGTGTGCGTTTGGCCGTGCGCCCGATTCCGAGCAGGTGGAAAGCGAGTTGCCCGTAACGGTCACGCTCTCGCAGCACTGGAAGGATTCATCCGGACCTGGGCGGCATCGCGGCGGCTCGGGCGGCGTGCAGCAATGGATGATTCATAAGGTGCCGAACCTTGTCTCGCTGTGCATGGGCAACGGCAGCAAAGTGCCACTCGGGCAGCCCCTTTTCGGCGGCTATGCTTCCGCGCCAATTCCCGGCATCAGCGTCCGCAAAGCTGATCTGCTGAAGCAAATGGAAGAAGGAAATGCGAGACTCTCGATGGACAGTCGCGACATCCTCGAGAACAAAACGGTGCACGGCGACTGGACCTTTGAATTAATCGCACGTACGCCGAAGCTCTACGACGAGGGCGATCTGCTGTTCGGGTTCAGCGGAGGAGGCCCTGGCTATGGCGATCCACTCGAACGCGATCCCGCCGAAGTGCTGGATGATCTGAAGAAAAAAATCGTTTCCGATTGGACCGCTCGCAACATTTATCACATCGCTTACGATCCCGAGCGCAACAAGCTCGATGCGGAAAAAACAAAGCAGGGGCGGGAAGACGAGCGCAAGAGCCGACTCGCGCGCGGCAAGAGCTTCGACGAGTTTCAGAAGGAGTGGAGCAAGCTGAGTCCGCCGCAGGATATTTTGCAGTTTTACGGGCGCTGGCCCGATGCCAAATCACTCGGGCCGATTTTCAGGCAATAGCGATCGATCCCGGGAGTTTTCACGCCCGAAATTCTTTTTAGTGCTAAAGAACACTAGTTCCATACGTGATCGAACAACTCACTCCTCGCCAAATGATGAAGAGCCTGCTGCAAGGAAATCGGCAGCCGCGCCCTCTTATCGTTCCAATCGTATTTTCTCTCGGCGCAAAAATTGAAAACCTCTCCTTTCGCGCGTACCTCGAGAATCCGACAAAAATCTCCAATGCTCTTCGCCAGATTCGCACGCAGCTGAGAACGGATGGCGTATCCTGCTATTTCGATCCACTCCTCGAAGCCGAAGCACTTGGCGGCGCGCCGCAGTGGGACGAAGCGAATCAGAATCGCAGCATTCGTTGGCCCCAACCCATACAGAGGGACGAATTGCCCGCGCGGTTGCGATCTCCCGAAGAAGCCGCGAATAGCCCGCGTGTAAAGGTCGCCGTCGAAGTAATTCGCCGCCTCAATTCCCTTCTACTTGACGAACCGTTGCTCATGGCAGGCGTGTCGGGGCCATTCACCCTTGCTGCTCGGCTTACCGAACTCGATCCCGGAGAGATGCGCCAGGGTCGAGAACTGCCTGAATCCACGCTGGAGGTAGCCGCCGCTGCGATCACAAAGATTGCTTCTGCTTTCGTTGAAGCGGGCGCGGATATGATTTTCATTCGGGAGAAAGCCCTGCCGTCTCTTTCTTCTGACAAATGTGAGAACTGGGCTTCCTTGCTCGCGCCGGTTTTCAACATCGTCCGATTTTATGAAGCGCTGCCTGTGCTTCAAATCGCAACTGAGGCAGCAACTGCGCAGAATGTCGAAGTAATCTTTCAGCAATCGTGGGATGCGATTCTCTGCTCAGCGTCTCAACAATTCGTCACTCGCGCTCAAGGTCGCGATGAGAATTTCACGCCCGGCTTCTCCGTGCCGCTTGAAGTTTTGGAAGCGAGCGATCCTAGCGGCGCGCGATCTCCGGGCCTTTCAAGTATTGAGCCGGCACTACTGACGACCGATGGAGACGTTCCGGTCACGACCGATCTGAAACGCCTGATGAGCGTTTTTGATTCGATCGCTCGTCGTACTTAGTTCAGTTGCTGTCACGTTTGCGGCGCGGGAAGCGCGTATTAGAATTGGAGTGACGAAAATCGGACGATGTCAAAGCCAATCTTGAGTAATACTCGGCCGGCGACGGGTGCTTTGGAGAAACGAAGCAGCGGCGTCAGGCACGTCCGGCTTCGCACTTCCGGCGCATCTGTCGAGCGGCTTCCGGACGGCTCGCTGTTGGTCCGTCCCGATGAGCGTCTCGGTCCGTATCCGAAAGTTCTCACAGATCGCGTTGCTGAATGGGCGGAGATCGCGCCGGATCGGATTTGCGTGGCAAAGCGAGATAGGGATGGGGGCTGGCGGTCACTTACCTACTCGCAGGTTTATGCGGCTGTGCGGAGTATCGCCCAAGCGCTGATCGATCGAGGTCTCACAGCCGACCGGCCCATAGCAATACTTTCCGAAAATGATCTCGAGCACTTGCTGCTGATGCTCGCTGGGCAGCATGCGGGAATTCCTACTGCGCACCTTTCTCCAGTTTATTCGCTCGTTTCAAAGGACCTTGCGCAATTGCGGCACTGCGTCGGGCTTCTCACGCCAGGGATGGTGTTTGTGTCGAACGGCGAAAAATATCGCCGAGCAATCGAAGTCGCGGTGAGCGATGAAATGGAGCTCGTCGTTGTGTCATCGCCGCCGGCACTTCGCAAAGCGACCCGCTTTGCGGATCTTCTTGCAACGAATCCGACAAACGCGCTCGACGGAGCGCACGAACGGATCGATCCTGAAAGCCCTGCGAAATTCTTGTTCACGTCCGGCTCGACGGGGATGCCGAAGGCCGTGATCAACACGCACCGGATGATCTGCTGCAATCAGCAAATGATCGCGCAAGTGTTCGGATTCTTGCAGGACGAACCTCCGGTGCTCGTCGACTGGCTGCCGTGGAATCACACTTTTGGCGGAAATCACAATATCGGCATTGCGCTCTACAACGGAGGAAGCTTTTACATCGATGAAGGCAAGCCCGGGCCGGGCTTCATTGACGAAACAGTTCGGAATCTGCGCGAGATCGCTCCGACGGTATATTTTAATGTGCCCAAAGGTTATGAAGATTTGTTGCCAGCACTACGCGCCGATCGTGAGCTCCGCGAGAACTTTTTCTGCCGGCTCAAGCTGCTGTTCTACGCGGGCGCTGGATTATCACAGCCGGTGTGGGACGCATACCGCGACTTGGCGCAGGAGACTTGTGGTGAGCGCGTGGTGATGGTGACGGGGCTCGGTTCCACCGAGACGGCGCCGATGGCGATTCAAACGACTTGGGAAACAGATCGAGCGGGAGTGATCGGGATTCCAATTCCCGGCGTTGAAGCGAAATTGGTTCCGCAAGGAAACAAGTTGGAAGCGCGCGTTCGCGGACCGAATATCACGCCGGGCTACTGGCGCCAGCCGGAACTTACGCAAAAAGCGTTCGACGAAGATGGCTTCTACAAATTTGGCGACGCGGTTCGGGTCGTCGATCCGGCTGATGTGAATAAAGGTTTCGTGTTCGACGGCCGTTTCTCCGAGGATTTCAAGCTGGCGACCGGGACTTGGGTCAGCGTCGGACCGCTGCGAGCGCGGATTCTGAGCTTCTTTGCGCCGTTTGCGCGTGACGTGGTCATCACCGGTCATGACCGCGACGATGTGGGCATGATGATTTTTGCGGATGTCGAGGCGTGCTGTTCGCTGTGCCCGGGTCTCTCGCTTCGCTCGGCGACTTCGGACGTTCTGCGTCACAAGGCGGTGCGTGAGCGCTTTCGCAATCTATTGGCTGCATTTGCAGCGGAATCGACCGGCAGCTCGAATCGAGTATGCCGTGCAATACTTTTGGAAGAGCCACCTTCGCTGGACGCGCGTGAAATTACCGACAAGGGCTCGCTAAATCAGCGCGCTGTGCTCGAACATCGTGCGGCGCTTGTCGAGCAGTTATACGAGCCGGGGACTTCTGATTTAATTTTTCGACTTGAGGCAAAAAAATGACGGCAAAAGATAAGAGTGGCCTGTTCATCGCGTATGACGACATTTGGCTTCTCGATGGCGTGCGCACGCCATTCGTCGATTACAACGGTCCGCTGGGACTCGTATCTCCGACCGACCTCGGTATCAAAGCTGCGCGCGCGGTTTTCGAACGCGCGAAAGTCTCGCCTGCCGACGTCGGTTCCGTGATCGCCGGATGCGTGGCGCAAGCTAGTTTCGATGCTTATGTGTTGCCGCGGCACATAGGTCTATATTCGGGCGTTCCGATCGACCGGCCGGCGCTTCTGGTGCAGCGCGTTTGCGGAACCGGAATAGAAGCGATCGGTCAGGCTGCTGACGCGATTACGTTGAAGAAGATTGATCTTGGGCTTTGCGTTGGCACCGAATCGATCAGCCGGAATCCGATTGCGGCATACACGCACCGCAGCGGATTCAAAATGGGACAGGTTGAGTTCAAGGACTTCCTTTGGGAAGCGCTGCTCGATCCTTCGGCTGACGTAACGATGGGTGACACTGCGGAGAGAACTGCGCGCGAATACAAAATCACGCGAGAGGAGGTGGATCGTTTCGCGGAGTTGAGCTTTTCTCGCGCCGTTGCGGCGCAGAAGGCTTGCTTCTTGTCCGGTGAGATCGTTCCGCTCGTCAGCGAAGAATTCCGGCTTGAGGGCTACAAGTCGCGCGGCATCCAGCTACCGAAGGGTGTCGAAAATCTTGCTGCCGATACGCACATCCGGCCGTCTTCCTACGAGGCGCTCGCGAAAATCCGGCCGGCATTCGGTGGAGTGCAAACTGGCGGTAACAGTTCGGCTATTGTCGACGGTGCGGCGGCTGCGCTCGTCGCGTCGGGAGACTACGCGAAATCTCGAAGCAAGAAGCCGCTCGCGCGCATCGCTGCCGTTGCGACCGTGGGTGTTCCGCCAGAAATTATGAGCATTGGCCCGGCGCCTGCAATTCGCAAGCTGCTTGATGGCGTTGGACTTTCCCTCGATTCAATCGATCGCTTCGAAATCAATGAAGCGTTCGCCGCACAGGTGATGGGCGTCGAGCGCGAGCTGAAGCTCGATCGTAATAAGCTCAATGTGAATGGCGGGGCAATTGCCATTGGTCATCCGCTGGCCGCCACGGGCGTCCGGCTTGCTGTCACGCTTGCGCGCGAGTTGCAGCGTTCGCAGAAGCGGTACGGCATTGCGTCCGCATGCATTGGAGGCGGCCAAGGCATCGCGATGCTTCTCGAGAATCCTCGCTAAAACAGCAGTAGGATCCGTGGGTCGGCGTGCGGTGAATTTAGTGGCCGAGATAAATTTCGAACGGCGCCCAATAAAACGGCTTCTGATAGACCGTGCCGGAATTTAGAAGTTTCAACTTGGCGTGGCGTAGAGCGGCGTCCGGGGCTGAGCCTTTCTGAATTTCAGCGTAAAGATCATTCATCAATTCCGGCGTGGAATTGTCGTTAACCTCCCACAATGCCGCGATCACATCATGCGCGCCCGCGCGCAAGAATGCCCAGGTGAGGCCGACGAGTCCTTCGCCCGAGTAGGTGCGCTCGCCGGCGCCATGACACGCGGAAATCGTCACCAAATCCGCGCGTAGGGGCTGCGCGACGATATCGCGTGCGTATAGTTTGTAGGAATCGCCGCTCTTGGTAAGAATCACGGCAGAATCAAGCGGACTCGCGCGGCTTGCGGTCCCGTGGGCCACGAAGTGAATGAAGGAATACTGCGACGGATTACTGCTCAGATATGCGGCGGCCGTGGCCTGCTGTCGTGAAAGCACGGTGCGATCCGGCGCCGCAAAATATCGTTCGACGTCCGCCATCTCGGTAGCCGCTTGCGGCAGATCAGGAAACTCCGCGCTGGGAGAAATCGGATCGCCAACCAGCAGCAGTTTCTTTGCCTTGGCCGGCGGTTGGTTCGCGGACGCCGCCAGCAGGACGAGCGAATTCGCGTTCGCAACGACCGCATCTTCAATCCAGTAATGAAGTTGTGGCTTCGGATTGAGAAGTGTCTCGAAGTTCAGGCCGTACAAGCCGCCATCCGGCAGGATAATCACGCGTGAACCGGGTGCTATCAGCTTGTGCGCCGGTTCGACAAGGATCTCGTACAGCTTCGTCCCATCTTCGTTCGAAGTCTCCAGGACATCCCTCGGTCCCAGCAGCGCTTGCCGATATGCCTTCAAAACTGGCTCAATTTCCGAAATGGCCGGCAACGGAAAAAGCCAGACACGCGAAGGAGTGATCGCCCAAAGGTAGGAATGACTTTCACCGAGCCAGTAAAAAAGCAGCGTGGCGCCAAATCGCTGGGCAATCAATCGCGGTTGAAAGTTTGAGATCGGAAACGAAATTTTCGAGCTGAATCCTAGCCCCTCAGCGAGTGTTTGCGCCCGGCTGAATTCAGCCACCTGCAATCCGTCTTCGATCCTTCCGCGCGAAATCAGAAATCCAATGTAGTCGTCGTAAAACGCGATTGAACTCGTTAGAAAAGACAGGCGAAGTTCTTCGCGGTCGATAGAAGACCGAGCCTTCGCGATCGTTGCAATCGCACGGCGAAACTCCCTCTCGGCCTCCTGAGGGTTGTTTTCACCAACATCAACGCTCGCCAAGCGAGCTTCCGCTTCCCACCGAAGCGGGGTATTGGCCTTCGGATCGTGAATCACTGAGTCAAACAACTGTTCCGCTTTCGCATAATTTTGACGTGCTTGCTCAATCCGGCCCTCGATCAGAGGAGCGTAAGGCGCAAGATAGTGATCCGGATGAGCCGTTACAAACAGAAGCATTTCGTCAAAGTATTTTTGAGCCGAAACCTCCTTGCCAGCTTCCAAGTTCACCAGCGCCAGATTTTCGGCGCACTCCGCCATAAGCGCTTGGTCCCCGAGATCTTTGGCGAGACCGAAGGCGCTTTCGAACTTGCTCTCCGCTGAATCGTAGCGATGTTGAGCCAGGTAAACTCTCCCAACGCTCATTCTCCAATAGACACGATCACCTGCCAGGCCGGCATGCGAAGCTGACTCCTCAGCTTGCTGATAGAGTGCCGAAGCAGTTTCGAGATCTCCCATCTCGAAGTAGCTCCAGCCCATGTTTCCAAGCGTCTTGGATTCAGAGTATTGCGTCTTCAGCGTCCGTGAAAGCTCAAGCGACTCACGATACCAGTCGATCGCTTCGTCGTAGTGCTCTTGCCACATCGCGAGATATCCGAGACTACCGAGCGCGTTCGCCTCCACATATGGCATTTTCTTGTCCCGAGCAAGAGTGACGGCTCGATGGAACGCAGCATCTGCAGCTGCGTACCTTCTGCGATCGAGTTCCAGCGCACCCTCGGACAGCTCCAAATCGCCGAGCATCCCGGGCTCGTACTCGCTTGCGAGGCTTTTCGCTTCGGCAAATGCATTTTCCGCTCTGTCGAATTGTTGCGCATGGTCGTAGGCGATGCCTTGAACCATTTCCCGGCGGACCGCGACATCTGTTTTGGTGAGGATCGAAGGAGGATCGTCGTTGAGAAGGAGCAGCGCGTCACCGTCGGAACCGCGCATCACCATAATCTGTGCTTTCAGGACACGGAATCGCCACGACCACTCGGGATTCCGCGAGAAGGTGCGGCTGTCTTGTTCGACCTCGCGCAACGCGTCATCCAGAGCCCCACGCTGCATCATTTGACGGATCTGACCGTAGGAAATGTCGGGCGATGCCTGTTTATGACAAGCTGTCGCAAGCGAGAACAAAAAGAAGACTGCTGAGACTAGGACGGTGGATAAGGCCGTCCGTTGCTCATGGTCTGGACAACGGTAGTGTTGCCTGAGATCGAACAGCCCATCTGGATACGAAGCATTGTCACCGTACGCTTGCAACGCTCGGCAATCACCTCGCCGATATACACCCTTCCGAACTCCGGAACTTCGAAGGCGTGACCTACGGGCTTCACCTCTGGACAATTGATGATCTTGATGTCCTTCACGAGCGAGCACAGAAACACTCCGCACGGATCGACTGGAACCCTTGGCTGCGTTGCGACAAAGGGGTCAGCTGCCATTTTGCGGAATGCGGCGTTGCCGTCAAACTCTTTTTTCAGTGTCTCGAAGGTGTTGAGGCGAAGGAACAAATCGTCTTCGAACTCGAGATGAACGGGACATCCGCTGATTTTCAAGTTTTCGATCTTGCTCCCGAGAAGGGTGATATGGGGCTCCTCATCGTCCAGCTTGTGACGTTTCTCTTTGTTCGGCTTGTGGCGCTTCCCTTCGTCCAGGCTGTAGTGCGAGGCGAGTCGCGCTACCACGCGATCCGCAGTGACAACGTCCAAAATGTTCAGGTTTTCTACGACCGCAGTGACCAGCGTCGTGAACGTACCGGGGCTACTCTCGCTGCCGGCTACATACGTATAACCGGCCGTAAAAGAGACATACTCGCGAAAGCGAAAATTCTCAACGCGCGATTGTCCAATACCCCCGGTCGTCGGAAGCGACATCCCGGCTTGCACGTCGATTTGGTGATCGAACGGTTGGGTAATGTGGCCGCTCAGCGCGTGACCATGGCCGTTGTAAATATAGGTTCTTTGAACGGTTTTGTTCAGCATTGGCGCTGCCTCCTGCGTCAATATCGAGTTACTTGGTGTATTCGAGAGAGAACGGGTAGCTTGCGACGCCCATCTTATTCGCATCGGGCCTCTCGGGCGAGCCCGAACCGCGGACGACAAGCACGTGCTTTCCCGACGGTAAGCGTCCGGGAGGAATCAATAATTGAATTGTTCGTTTCGCTTCGTCCGCTGAGATGGTCAACCACAATTCAGGCACTCCGGAGTCCGTTTGAAACTCGCAAACGTAAGAGGCGTAGCCACCCTTTGGCGGAATGTCGACAAAAAAGCTGAACGGCTTGCCATTCGGAACCGAAATCGCGAGCGGAGCGCCGCCTCGCGAATTCCCGGAGATCAGCGAAAACGACGGCAGGGTCTGAGCCGTATCAGACTGCGATAAAGCCGTTTTCAAATGCGGAATCGTCACGGCATTTTGGTATCCGGCGACAAGCAGCAACAGTGCGAGCACGGGAACTGCGAAAGCTGGCCACAGCAGTGCGGTCCGCCAACCACCAGAACGGACGGGCCGACGCTTCGCCGCTATTTCAGCGACAGAACTTGAGCTCAAGACATCTCGCGCATTATCGATAAAGACTGCGCCCGTTTGCACGTCCAGCGCGCATTCTGCACAGCCGAAATAGTGGTCCTCATACTCATCGCGCAATTCGGTGCTTAGCTCGCCCAGGAGGTATTTTTCAGCAGCCTTCAGCCATATTGCTTCGTCATGATTCATCGTTTGCATACTCTCAATAGTGACGCGGGAGGGTAAATCGTTTCACACATAGCCTGGTCAACCGGCCCCGGCCCGCCTGCACTGTTCGTGCTGTTCGTAGAGCATTCGGAAGTTCTGCTTCGCCCGGTACAAGAGCACGCGGAGATAATCTCGATCGACTCCGAAGTCGACACAAATCTCATCTTTATTCCTTTCCTCGAAGAACATAGCCCGCAACAGACGCCGATCTTTCTCGGAAAGCATTGAAAGCGCGTGCCTTACATGCTCCCGGGTCTCCTTCGCTACGAGCATGCCCTCCAGATCAATGCTGGTGTCTGGCGGATCGAGTGGAGGGTCATCTTGCGGTACGGCGCGATCAAAACTGCGATAATATTCCTGTAAGACATTGTTACATATGGAGTTAACGAAAGATCCAAGCCCCTCCGAGCTCCTAATACCGCCCGTTCGCACTGCCTTCAGTACGCGCATAAATGTCTCTTGACGGATATCGTCCACGGCTTGGGGAGAACGAAGGCGGGATCGCAGCTTTATCAGCAGGAGTTGACCAAAATAGTCGACAAAATGCTGCTCGGTCGGGAAGTCCCCGCCTCGAAGCCGCTGGAGATAGGACTCGTCAAACGAGAAGAATTGCACTTACCCCTCAAGTGGGCAGGAGTATAACCCCCTGAGAAATCAAGCGCAACGACGCGCTCGCCGGTCAAAAACTTGTCGGAAGAGCCCTTACGCCCCACCCTGTTTGCGTAAACAAAAATAATTTTCCCGAATTGAAACGATTCGTCGCGAGACTTCACTACTTTGCGGCGATGGTCGATGCGTTCAGAAAGGCAGACTCGAATTCTGAAGAAGGGGTTTCAGCTCCCCACGCCCCCAGCGCATCCCGGGTCGTCCCTACCCCGAACGAACCGGGATGCGCTTCCCCCGTCGCGAGGCATAAGAAGGGTGATAGCAAAATGAGGCAACCGACTGAAACCGAGTTCGTGCAAATCGAAAACGTGGCCGGCAATTCCAATCTATCGGAAGCGAGAACGGGATTGGCGCCAAACGGAATCCTGGTTCGAACGCTGCATGTGCGATCGGTGGAATTAATAGCCCAGCCCAGAAAAATTAACGAGTTGGGGAGCTGTGTTCGAGGCGCCTTACTGGACCACCTCAAAAAACAGCGAGGATTCGCCGGCGCGATCGTTCTCAGCCCCCTCAAAGAACCGCGACTTATTCTTGTGATGAGCTTCTGGAACGCTGAAAAAGACGCTGGAAATCGATGGGAATGCTCAGCGGCAGTCTTGAAAATGGTGTCGCCGCTGATCGACGTCTGCACAAGAGTTCATACGTACGAAGCGGCGCTGCCCGGTTTCCCGGATGCGCCGCTGCCTTCAGCGGCGACACCGGTTTGTTGATCGGAATGCAAATGCCATTTGCAATGCACAGCCAGACCAACTTCTCAGCGTCATCAAATTCCATGGGGACAATGAAGGCCATGAAAGAAGATTCCAAAGAAAAAACCAAGCCAATTGAAATCACCGAACTATCCGCCAAAAAGTGGACTCGATGTGACGCGCCTCAGTGCGGAAATCCGGCCGTCGGCCTGCTCGCGCTGAGATTTTATTGCGTCGGCCATTTCATATCGCACTGTTACGAGTATCTTGAGCGCTGTAACTGCAATCCGATCCATGATGCAGACATCTTTACGTCCTTTTCAGTCGACCGTTTCCTGCAGCAATGCGTCGCGCAAGCTGGGGAACTAGTCCGGCCGATTCGCAGGTTTGACAATTTAGACCGTGCGCGGCTTTTCGACATCTTCCTGTGGGCGTCAGACCTCGTCACGAAACGAAGCCTCTTCAAAACCGAAATCGTGCCAAGCAGAGAAAACCGCTTTGATGCCGCCGAGTTGGCCACGAAAGCGAGCGGGTAATGATGAGAAGGTGAAATTCTGCGGGATGCGGTGGGCAAACTGCGACTTGATTACAGCTTCTTCACTGCCTGAATCGCTTTTTCAAGCGGTTGCCGGCTTCGAAAAAAATCACTCCATGGATCGGCTTTCTTAAAGCGTTCTGCAAAGTTACCGATATTGAATTTGGAGGGAATCAATGATGGCTTTACTTCCGTCCAGGCAAGTGGCGTTGAGATGGGGGCTTTGGGTTTTCGGCGTACCGAATAAGGTGTCACCACGGTCTGCCCGAATCCATTCCGAAAAGGATCGAGGTAGACGCGTCCTTTCCGTCCTGCGATGGAATGCTCCGTGGTGAGTTCTTTGGGATGAGCAGCGGCTAGCCTTCCGACAAACTCCTGCGCAAATGAACGCACGATGTCCACGTCAGGACCGACGCGAAGCGGCACGAAGACATGGATCCCGCGGCTGCCTGAAGTCTTTGCAAATGATTCGAGCTTCAGCGCATCCAAGCCTTCTTTAACGTAGAGCGCCGCGCGCGCAGCGTCGGAAAATTCTTCCGAATCCGGATCGAGATCGAAGCAGACCCAGTCTGGCTGTCGCGGCGACGTGGCGCGCCCGCCCATCGCGTGGATGGCGATGCAACCAAGATTCACAAGCGCGAGTTGCGTTTCCAGGCTGCCACCAACCACGTAATTCGTGAAGGGCCTCTTGCTGTCCTCGTTTTTAATTCGTTTCGTAGGAGTATTTGCCGGCATACCGGCATTTCCTTCTGATAAAAGCACTGGCCCGCCATTCCGTCCGGACATCGCTCGAGAGTGAGCAAGCGATCTTTCACATACGGCTCGAGCTTCGGAAATATCGATACGTAAAATTCCGCTAGATCGCCCTTTGTGAAGCCATCTTCGGGCCAGAAAACCTTGTCGGGATGGGAAATGATGACCGGTAATTGTTTCTTGACGGTGCGCTTCGGTTGGTTTTTTGGTATTTTCATTTTTCAGGCTCCGGCAACAAGACCTCCGTGGGCTTCTTGTCGTCGCGCAAGCCCAGAAACACCGGCTGGCGCAATTTCATGTCGGCCGTCCATTCTTGAAACGAGATTTGCGCAACGAGTTTCGGTTCGATGTAGGTGACGTCGCGCTCGCGTGGGGGATCCACGAACGGCGGCCGATCAATCTTTAAGGGCTTAAACTTTTTCGCCAGGGAAGCAAGCAGGCTTTCGTTGAAGCCTGTTCCCACCTTGCCCACATAATGCAGTCTTCCGCCCTGATAGGCACCTAGCAGCAGAGCGCCAAAATGTCTACGAGCGCCAGAGGGCTTTGTGAAGCCTGCGATGACGAACTCATCTTCCTGGTAAACTTTTACCTTCAGCCAATTTGTCGACCGGCCTTCGACGTATAGTGACGACGCATCCTTGGCAACCAAGCCTTCAAAATCGTGTTTCTTCGCCTCACGGTAGGCTTCAAGGCCGTTTGCGGCCAGGCGGCGTGAGGGAATCAAAACTCCCGGCGGGCGAAGCGATTTCTCCATTGCGGCTCGCCGCTCCGAAAGTGGCCGACGACGAAGATCTTTTCCTTGGTCGTACAAACAATCGAAGACCGCGTAAACAGCTTCACCCTTTCCTTGCTGCAGCAGCTGAAAGCGCGACACATTTTTGCTATCGAACACGACCAGTTCGCCGTCCAGTAGCAGTGTCGAGGGTTTTAACGTGCGGATTGCATCGACTATTTTCGGAAAGCCTTTCGTCCGGTCAATGTCGTTTCGCGAGAGCAGTCGGACATTCTTCCCCTCCTTATAGGCTAGGATCCGAATACCGTCATACTTCTCCTCGTAAACCCATCCAGGTTTGTCGAATGGCTTGCGCACAAGAGTCGCCAGCATGGGTTGAACGCGAAACGGGATTCGATCGCTCATGCGGGGTAGCGGCTCCTTAGGATTTCAGCACGAACAGAAACAGATGAAACTCTGACTTATGCTCGCCGCTTGCGAGGTGTTGCTTGAGGCGCTGGCTTCGCGCGTTTGGAAGTTGTTTTTCGGGGCTTTGCCTTGCTGATAGGATCGCCGGTGGCTGCGAGTTCGACATTGCCGCCGTTATCGCGCGCAATATCCGCTAGGAGACGATTGCTAACGACCGATCTTGGCTGGGTTTCAGTGATATCTTCCGTCGAGGCATACTGATCGCGGTGTTTGATCAGCAGCCATGATGGCTTGCTGCTGCTACCGAAGCCGCGCGTCCGAACCAGAACCCACGATCCCTTCAGCTTCTTCCCATGGAGCGTGAATTTCAGATCGCCTTTTTCCAGCGCGGCCTGCGGATCGGGCTGCTCCGGCTCCCAGGTTCCCTTGTCCCAAATCATCACGGTTCCCCCGCCGTATTCTCCAGCGGGTATCACACCTTCAAAGTTTGCATATTCGATCGGATGGTCTTCCACCTGCATCGCCAGCCGTTTCACGGAAGGATCGAGCGAAGGGCCTTTCGGGACTGCCCAAGAAAGCAGTGTTCCGTTCCACTCCAATCTGAAATCGTAGTGTAACTGTGTGGCTCGGTGTTTCTGCACGACAAAGATTCGCGACGGGCTCTTTTGAGCTTTACCGTCTTTTTTCCCGGCCGGCTCCGGCGTAACCCCGAACCGCCGCTTCTTGCGATACTCTTTCAGGCTCATCGGTTGACGATCCTCACAAACAACATTCATCAATTCTTCGCACTATCTAAGGAATCAAGTCAATTACATTTTTGTTCGGTACACGGAACGCATGGGGATTGTAGAGGGAACGCCTTATCGCATGCTTTCGGGGGACAAAAAAACCTGCGGGATAATACTAACACCGCAACCGCCGGCCGGGGGTTTCGTGCTGAAACCGCACGTCATACGCAGCCGTCTTTTAACAGAGAGAACGGATGGCAAAAGGTGTGAACCAAACGTACACACAGTTCCGCGCTAAATCTCGCGGTAAGTCCTGATCCGAAGGGGATTCGTACCGAGTTAAGATCGAAGAATCTTTTGCATTTTATTTGAAATCAAATTAAGGGCGGAAGTATTCGTTTCGGTTTATTCTGGCGGTTAACAACCGATGATAGTCCATAAGGCCATCGAATTCGCAAAGCCCGCCCACGAAATTTTTCACTGGCTGCATCACCTCGGCGGTCCGGGCCTCATCGTCCTAGGCCTGATCGACAACTCGGTGATTCCCGTGCCCGGGAGCATGGACGCGCTGACAATCATTCTCTCCGCCAACCAGCGCAAGCTGTGGCCTTACTACGCACTGATGGCTACGATCGGCTCCGTCATCGGTGGTTATGTCACCTATCGCATCGCTCACCGCCAAGGGAAAGGCGCGATGGAGCGCAGATTCTCCCAACGCCGAATCAGCAGAGTGACGAAGACATTCGAGAAGTGGGGATTTGGCGCAGTTCTAATTCCCGCGATTCTTCCGCCGCCGGCGCCGATGGTTCCATTTCTGATCGCGGCGGGCGCCATGCAATATTCGCGCAATAAATTCCTGGCTGCGCTTGCGATCGGCCGCGCGATTCGATTTACTATCCTTGCGTGCTTAAGCGCTTTTTATGGCCGATTGATTCTTACGATCATCACCAATCACGCAAAACCAATCCTGATCACGTTTATCGCCGTCTCGGTGACCTTGGGTTTGTACATCCTCTTTCATTACAGGAAGAAACTGCACTTCAAGAAGAGCAAAGCCCGCCAAGCAACGTAACTTTCCTTGTTTGTTTCAGCCGCGCTTGTCCACCCGCGCGCCAGTGGGCTTAGCTTTTTACAGACCCTTCCAAGCCACGTATGCTGCACCCATCAGCGGGCATTTCTCATTCAATACCACCACCACTGGAATCTGTTCCAGATAAGCGCCCATCTTTTCCTTATCCTTCACTGCCGCGGCGAACCAGCCATTCGTCATCTTCGGCAAAATCTTCACCGCAATTCCACCCGCCACAAAGATCCCGCCGCGAGCCATCGCTCGCACCGCCAAATTTCCCGCCTCCGATCCGTAAATATCCACCCATAACTCGAGCGTTGCCGCACACACCGGACACTCGCCTGAAAGGCCGCGCTCGGTGATTGCGGGCGCCGGATCGATTCCAGGCACGTCGAAGTCATGCCGAACGGACGGATCCAGAAATTCATGCACGCGCTTGAATCCTCCGCCCGATAAAATCATTTCAACGCTCACGTACTCTTCACGTTGTTTCAAAAATTGCCACAACTCCGCCTGCTGCTTTGTGTGAGGCGCAAAATCTGCGTGGCCACTCTCGGTGGCCATCGGCACATGCTGTTTGCCGTCCCAGAAAAGAAGAGCCTCGCCTAGCCCCGTTCCTGCCGCGATCACCGCGCGGTTCGCCTCCGGGGTGGCGACACCGAGATGAATGACCTCTAGATCGTCCGGTTCCATCACCCCAATCCCATACGCTGCAGCCTCCAAATCATTCAGCAAACGTACGCGACTTAACCCCAGGTGCCGCGCCATGGCTGCGCCGTCCACAATCCATGGAAAATTCGTTGCATGGACCCGATTCTGTACTATAGGCCCCGCGATCCCGAACGACGCTGCCGTCACTTTGGCTTTTGTCACGCCAAGAAAATCCGTAACCATTTCTTCGAGGCCTTTGTGTTCCTGCGTCGCATATCGTTTGGTACACACGGTCGCTAGCTTCCCCGCTTGAATCTCGAATAGACCCAGATTGGACTTCGTTCCACCCAGGTCGCCCGCAAGAATCATCGAGGATCCTCCGCTGTAAAAAGCGCTTGGAATTGTATCGCCCTAATTGGGTATGGGTAGCAGCCTACAACGGGCGCCAGCGGCGTCCATCGGTAATGATCAAATCATCGGCAGCTTTCGGCCCCTGGCTTCCCGCTGGATAATTGGGGAACGGCGGCGGTGGGCTCTTTTGCCATGCGTCGAGAATTGGGTCCACGAGCGCCCATGCCGCCTCCACGCTGTCCGCGCGATCGAATAGCGTCGCATCGCCCCGTATACAATCGTTGATGAGAGTCGCGTATGCATCGCGCGAGCCGCCGCCAAATGCCTGCTTGTACCTGAAGTCCATTTTCACCGGGCGTATCTGCATGTGTCCGCCAGGGGCCTTTGCGCCAAATGAAAGCGAAATCCCCTCATCCGGCTGAATGTTTAGCACCAACGAATTCGATTCCACATTTTCGCCCTGAAAAACCATGTGCGGCGCTTTCTTGAACTCGATCGCGACTTCGGTATCCGGCCGGGCGAGCCGCTTTCCCGTGCGCAAGTAAAATGGCACGCCGCTCCATCGCCAGTTGTCGACGTAAACCTTGAGCGCAACAAACGTTTCGGTCGCCGAGTTCGGATTCACACCCGGCTCCTGCCGGTAACCCGGCACCTGTTTCCCACCTACGGTTCCCGGCCCGTATTGGCCTCGCACGACCAATTTCCAAATCGACTCCGCAGAAAACGGCCGAATCGATTGCAGCACTTTGATTTTCTCGTTTCGCACTGCCGTTGCGTCGAACGTTGCTGGCGCTTCCATCGCCACGAGTGACGTCAATTGCAGCACGTGACTCTGAATCATGTCGCGCAATGCGCCCGTGTTCTCGTAAAATCCCCCGCGTCTTTCCACTCCCAGCGCTTCTGCCGCCGTAATCTGAATGTGATCGATATAGTTCCGGTTCCAGAGCGGCTCGAAAATTCCATTGCCGAACCGGAACACCAGCATGTTTTGCACCGTCTCTTTGCCCAGGTAATGATCGATCCGGTACACCTGATTTTCGTTAAAAACGCTCAACACTTTCGCGTTCAAATCCACCGCCGACGCCTTGTCGTGTCCAAAAGGCTTCTCGATGATCACGCGTGTCCACGATTTATCGCTTTTGGGTTTAGCGAGCCCTGCCTTACCAATCTGCTCGATGATCTTCAAATAGACGTCCGGCGGCGTGGCGAGATAAAAAAGCCGGTTCCCATGCAGATCCGCTTCGCGATCGATTTCTTCCAATCTCTGAGACAGCCGCTGAAACGCAGCGGGATCGTCATAGTTGCCGCTGAAGTATTGCAAGTGTTTCAGAAACTCATCGAGTTTGCCTTGACCGCCTTCGCCGTCGCCTCCCGATGTTTTTGGCAAGAATTCTCCCGCCCGTTTTCGGAAATCGTCATCGCTCATCTCTGTTCGTGCATATCCCAGCAAACGGAACCGCGGCGCCAAGCACGCATGCACAGCAAGGTCGTAAAGCGCGGGCAGCAGTTTTCGCCGTGCCAAATCGCCGGACGCTCCAAACATCACGATCGCGCAGGGATCATTCGGAACTTCGCAGTAATAAGAATCCGTTTGGGGCAGCTCAACCGTTTCTGTTGCGCGGGTATTCATAAATGGTCTCCGGAAGCCTCGAATACGTGGAGAAGCGAGTCTATCTTTCTCTCCACATCGTGTCCAGACCGCAAGCGGCTGTCACGATTTCATCGGATGTTTCCACTCACTCGCAAGTTTCAGTTCGGCGTTAACTGGAATTTTACAGGTGAATGAAGTATCTTGGGATTGTAACTCTTCGCTACCTGCTCAGGAGGCTCTCGTGGCCGACGACAAATGCGCAGACAACACGCCGGTATCACCCGCACCGCAGCCTGCAGCGCAAGGCGGCCGCATGGTTCAGTGCGTCAAATTCGGCCGCCAACTACCCGGCCTCGACCGCGTACCCTGGAAAGGCGAAATCGGCAAACGCGTCTACGAGAATGTCTCTAAAGACGCCTGGAAAATGTGGCTTGAGCACTCGAAAATGGTCATGAACGAGTACCGCCTGAATCCTCTCGATCCTAGTTCGCAGAAAATCATGGAAGAGCAGATGGAACAGTTTTTCTTTGGTGAAGGCGCCAAACTACCCGAAGGCTACGTTCCTCAGCATTCGAAAGGTTAGCGCGCACGATAGCCACGGCCACTTCAGTTTCCGATTTTCCGACTCACAGGATGCTCCACCGGTAGTCGCGGAGAGAATCGAAACCGCAATTTCCCATGCGCCGCGCGCAACGATTCTTCCGCGCCAGCCAGCGAATCAGCCCGCGAGAAAATAAACCCCAAATAGCTCGATCCCTCCGGCCAAGCCGCCACGTAATCGTGCACCCGCGCCGTGATTCGGATCTCCATCACACCCGCAACCTTTTCTGCTTCCCCGATCCCGTCGACTCCCTCAAAGATTCCGCTCCGCGGCACCGGAATCATCATCACGCCGCTAGCAGCTTCTTCTCGCTCCAAATCGCTTCCCGCTATCCCGAGGGCATGACGCAGCAGCAACTCTTCGAGCGACACGCGGTCCGGGCCGAAGCGAAGCGCCCTCGAGCACAGCCCGCCGATCGGTCGCGGCGAAATTTCCAGCATCCACGGCCCACTTTCATTCACCCGAAATTCCGCGTGCACGGGACCCGTTGTCAAGCCAAGCGCCCCAATCGCGCTTTCTGCACACTCTTCGATTGCCTTTTGCGTCTCCGCCGGCAATCGCGAGGGCGTCACGTAGATTGTCTCTTCGAAATATGGCCCTTCGAGCGGATCGGGCTTGTCGAAAATTGCTAGAACACGCAGCCGTCCGCGATCGATTAGCCCCTCGACCGCAACTTCGCGTCCGGGGATATACGTCTCGACCAAGAGCCGATCGCGATCCGGCTCGCGGAGCACCTGAATCTCCGGAGACTCCATCAGCAACCGAATCCGCCGTACCGCCTCGGCAAATTCATCTGGATTGTTCGCTCGTATCACGCCTTGGCTCGCCGAAAGCGAGAGCGGTTTCACGACGCATGGAAATTTCGCTTGCGTGAGCACATCAGCCAAGTCGTCTGAAATCGCAAACGAAAAGAAGTCCGGTACGCGAATGCCAGCCGCGCAAAGCACTTCACGCTGCCGCAACTTGCTCCGGCAAATTTCCGCCGCTGCCGGCGGGTTCCCGGCAATCCCCAGCGCCTCCGCTGCATACGCTGCCGTCGGCGTAGGCCGGTCGCCTAGGGCGATCACTGCATCAATCTCTTTCTCGGCCTGCGCGTCGCCACTGAAAACTCTCGCGATCTCTTGCGCAGCGTCTCGTGGCTTCTCGAATTGAAGCGCGAGCGCCTTGTCGCCCCAAGGATCCTCCATTTTATGGCAGCGATCAGTGCCAAACCTCACCTCGATTCCGAGTTTCGCTGCCGCTTCTGCAAATCCACGAGTCTGATAACCGAGCTTACTCGCTAGTATCAGCACGCGTTTCGGGCGTCTCACATCGCCGTGTCCTCTGTTATTTGCGTTCATCAATGTTCATCAGTTCAGCCCTAACTTGAGGCTCACCCCGCCTGCATCACACAAACGTGTCTGCCTGCCGCGTCTTTCTTCTCGCCTCCACGATGGGAACCAACTGGTCCCCGGTAGGCTCGGCTCAACAGTACCAAGGCTCGTTAAGATGGGGGATCGACGCCCGCGATGGCAATGCCGGCAAAGCGCCCCGAGTAATCCCGCCGTTCGCGACCCCGAACGCTGCATCTTCTATTCGTTCGAAAATCTCAGCGCGATCGCGCTTCATCTTTTCGCCCGAATGCACGATTCCCTGAACCTCTTCGCACAGATGATCCACTCGAGGATCGGCGTGCTTCCACGGATACACGAGCGCCGCTTCATCAAACGCCGCGACATTTCGCCGAATCTCATCGAGTTCCAATAGCCGCGAACCCGCCGGAATCAGCAATCGAATCGCAAGCTGAATTGGCGCCACGTTCCCGGCAAGCTCCTGCCCGCGCAACACTTCCAGCAATTCGCAATAGCCCTCGATTGTCGTCCACGGCGTGAATGGCACAAACGTCGGCTGCAGCACCAAATCAATTTCTCGGAACATCTCGACAACACGCAAAAAATCCCCGCGTGAGTGATTCTTTTCTAGTTGACGCAGCACTGCATCGTCGATGCTTTCCACCGCGCTCGTCACGAACAAACATCCCGTGTCGCGCAGCTTGGCAAGGCACTCCGAATGTTTCAATAAATGTTCTACTTTGATCGTCACGTCATACGTGACCTTCGGAAATTCCCGATGCATCGCCTCGACCAACGGAATTGCGTGCCCGATGCCGTTGAAAAAATCTGGATCACCAAAGGTGATGTGCTGCGCCCCGGCTGAAACTTGCTGCCGAATGTCCGCGATTACTACTTCGCGATCAACGATCCGAAACACACCGTTGTAAACCGGCACAATGGGGCAGTGTCGGCATAAATGCTTGCACCCGCGGCTCGCTTCCGTGTATCCCACCGTTCGTGTCTCGCCCGACGGCATTACCAGCCGCGCGTATTTTTCGAGCGCCACCATCCCGGCTCGGTCAGGCGTGATGAACTTCTGTCGCGCAAGCGAAATCACGGGTTCTCGCTGCCCGTCTTTCACTGCTCGCGTGTACTTTGCGCTCAGCCTCTCCGCGAGTGAGCGCAAACCCTCCTCGAATTCGCCGCCAAGAATTGTCTCTACACCTAATCCGCGCAGATAGGGCTCGTTCACCGGAGCATACAAACCGTAAAAACACAGATGCGCTTTCGGATTCAGCCCGCGCACCGCAGGCAGGGCCGCCACCGCGAGCCGCGTCGCCGTGTGCATCGGGACGTAAAATGCCACTAAGTCGGCCGCTCTCACCGCATCTTCGGACAAAGTTTCACGTGACAAATCAACGCAGGTAACGCCCGCGCCCGCAGCGCGCAGCCACGCCGCCGCGGAAGCTAGCCCAAACGGCTGTCGGCCTAATTCGTACGTCGAAATCAGCACAATATTCATTCGTCGGTCCGCACCGAAATTATGTCACGCTTCGCCGGTTACTGGCTGCGTTACAATATCTTGTTACTCATACAGGAGACTTGGAACCAGCATGAGCCCATCGCCAAAGAACTCCTTCGCGACTCGCGCCGCTTTGAGAGTCGGCAGCGAATCATTCGAAATCTACCGCCTCGATGCGCTCGAGCGCTCCGGCATCGGCAACCCTTCACGCTTGCCTTTTTCTCTGAAAGTGCTTCTCGAAAATCTTCTTCGCCACGAAGACGATCGCTTCGTTCATGCCGAAGACGTTCGCGCTCTTGCCGGATGGGATCCAACCAGCGCCGACGGCGCCAGCGAAAAAGAAATCTCGTTCATGCCCGCTCGCGTTCTGCTTCAGGACTTCACGGGCGTTCCAGCCGTCGTGGATCTTGCCGCCATGCGCGACGCGATGCGCCATCTCGGCGGCGATCCAAGAAAAATCAATCCACTCCTGCCCGCTGAGCTCGTCATCGACCATTCCGTGCAAGTAGACCAATTTGGCACCGCGGGCGCGTTTCTCTTCAACGCCGACCTTGAAATGAAGCGCAATATCGAACGCTATGCGTTCCTGCGCTGGGGCCAGAAAGGTTTTCAGAATTTTAAAGTCGTTCCGCCGGACACCGGTATCTGCCACCAGGTGAATCTCGAATATCTCGCGCGCGTCGTTTTCAAGAAGCAGGAAAATGGTGCCTGGACCGCTTTTCCCGATTCGCTCGTCGGCACCGATTCGCATACGACGATGGTGAATGGCCTCGGCGTCTTCGGTTGGGGCGTCGGCGGCATCGAAGCAGAAGCGGCCATGCTCGGCCAGCCGCTCTCGATGCTGATTCCGGCTGTCGTCGGATTCAAACTTCACGGACGTTTGCCCGAGGGTGCGACGGCCACCGATCTTGTCCTCACCATCACCGAAATTCTGCGCAAAAAAGGCGTCGTCGGAAAATTCGTCGAGTTCTACGGCACCGGACTCTCAAGCCTCACGCTTCCCGATCGCGCCACGATTGCAAATATGGCACCAGAATATGGCGCGACGATGGGCTTCTTTCCTGTCGACGCAGAGACGCTCGCATATCTCCGCTTTACCAGCCGCAGCGAAGACCAGGTTCGGCTCGTTGAAGCCTATACCAAGGAACAAGGCCTGTTCCGCACGGACCAGACTCCCGATCCAATTTTCTCAGACCGACTCGAACTCGACCTCGCAAAAATCGTCCCTACGATGGCCGGGCCGAAGCGTCCTCAAGACAGTGTTCCGTTGACGCAGGCGAAGAAGTCCTTCGAAAAATCTCTGGCAGGCGCGGCGCCAAAACACGTCAATGTGAAGAACAATGGCGACCATTTTGATCTCGCCGACGGCTCTGTGGTGATCGCCGCTATTACAAGCTGCACGAACACTTCGAATCCATCGCTCATGCTGGGCGCAGGCCTGCTTGCGAAAAAAGCTGTTGAGCGCGGGCTCAGTTCTAAGCCCTGGGTCAAAACCAGCTTCGCCCCTGGGTCCAAGGTCGTCACCGACTACATTGAGAAGGCCGGTCTCTGGCCGTATCTCGAGAAGCTGCGCTTCCACCTCGTCGGTTATGGCTGCACGACCTGCATTGGAAATAGCGGCCCACTGCCGGAAGCCATTGGAAAAGCGATCAAAGACAACAACCTAGTGGCCGTTTCCGTCCTCAGTGGCAATCGCAATTTTGAAGGCCGCATCAACGCTCTCTGCCGCGCCAATTATCTGGCCTCGCCTCCGCTCGTCGTTGCTTACGCTCTGGCCGGCCGCATGGACATCGACATCGTCAACGATTCGCTTGGCAGCGACAAATCCGGCAAGCCCGTCTACCTCCGCGATATTTGGCCCACGCCTCAGGAAGTCGAAACTGCGATGCGCGATTCAGTTACGAGCGAAATGTTCCGCAAGGAATACGCGGACGTTTTCACCGGTGACGAATACTGGCGCGCGCTCCCGATTCCCGAAGGCGATCTCTACGCATGGGATCCGAAATCCACCTACATCAAGAATCCCCCGTACTTCGAAGGAATGCCCGAGAAACCGGGACCACTCGCCGACCTCCACGGTCTGCGCGCGCTTGCAGTTCTCGGTGACAGCGTTACGACCGATCATATTTCTCCTGCCGGCTCGATTCCGGCGGACACTCCAGCAGGAAAATATCTGATCGCGCACGGTGTTCAGCCGAAAGACTTCAATTCCTACGGGGCGCGCCGCGGCAATCACGAAGTGATGATGCGCGGCACGTTCGCGAACATCCGCCTGAAGAACATGCTCGCACCCGGTACCGAGGGCGGCTGGACGATTCACCAGCCGAGTGGCGAAAAAATGAGCATTTACGACGCCGCGATGAGATACCGCGACGAGCATGTTCCGCTTATCGTGATCGCCGGCAAGGAATACGGCTCGGGTTCGTCGCGCGATTGGGCTGCCAAGGGAACGATTCTTCTCAGCGTTCGCGCCGTGCTCGCTGAAAGTTTCGAGCGCATCCATCGCTCGAACCTCGTCGGCATGGGCGTTTTGCCGCTCGAATTCCTCCCCGGCGAGACTCCAAAAACACTCGGCCTTACTGGCCTCGAAATCTTCGACATCGATGGGCTTGCTCACAATTTCGAGCCCCGCAAAAAAATGAAAGTTCGCGCCCGCGACGCCTCAGGCAAGGAAAAGCACTTTGCCGCCATCGCGCGTGTTGATACTCCCTTCGAAGTTGCCTACTACCGGCACGGGGGGATTCTCCAGTACGTCCTTCGCCAGATGCGATAGAAGCCTGCAACCTTGAGCTGGGAACTGGCCGCGAAGGCGCGGCGAAAAGGACAGGCTCATCTCACATCACCTATTTAATACTTGATTCGGGCTATACGCCTGTTATAAACAAAGCTATAGCTTTCCAAACTACAACTAGGTGAACTATGAGGCTCCCAGCCCTCGTAAGTTGCAGTGTCTTCGAGCGCCTTCGCCGCAGCTTGTTGCGCGCAACTGTGATGATGCTGCTCGCAGCGACGTCTCCGCTCTTTAGCGCCGGTCAGACAGTTCCCAAGCGAGCCCTCGTCACGCAGCCCGTCGAAGAATCGAAGCTCACCGTCCTGCGTGGCAACACGTATCCGCTCGCGCGTGCCGAATATGATCGCGGCGCCGCTCCAGCCAGCTTGCCCATGCTGCGGATGTTGCTCGTGCTGAAGCGCAGCCCCGAACTGGAAACAGCGCTCGAAGCATTGCTCGACCAGCAACAGGACAAGTTATCGCCGAATTATCATGTCTGGCTGACGCCCGAGCAGTTCGGCCAGCAATTCGGCCCCGCCGACGAGGATATCCAAGCGATTTCCTCATGGCTTCAGCTTCAAGGCTTCCAGATCGCGCACGTATCAAATGGCCGCACGGTAATCGAATTTTCCGGCACCGCCGCGCAGGTGCAAAACGCGTTTCACACCGAGATTCACAAGTATGCGGTCAAGGGCGACGAGCACTGGGCCAACGCCAGCGACCCGCAGATTCCAACCGCGCTCGTGCCCGCCGTCGCCGGTATCCTCACGCTGCATAACTTCCCTCGAAATCCGATGAACCACGTGGTCGGCACGTTCAAAAGATCGAAGGGGTCGAGCACGCTCACACCGGCGGGGACGCTGTTCACCCTTCCGAATTTTTTCGCAAACATTACCTTTTACGGCGTGGGTCCGTACGACTTTGCCAAAATTTACAATGTGTCGCCGCTTTGGAACGCGACGCCCGCAATCGACGGCAGCGGCCAGACCATCGCAATCGTGGGCGAAACCGACATCGATATTCAGGATGTCCAAAAGTTTCGCAGTCTATTCGGCATAGTGGCGAAAGATCCTGTTTTCATTATCGACGGGCCCGATCCAGGAGTTCAGCAAGATGAGATCGAAGCAGACCTCGACGTCGAATGGTCAGGCGCAGTCGCTCCCAACGCGACGATTAAGCTTGTGATTGACGCGACCACCGACTCGACTCTCGGAGTTGACCTCTCGGCGCAATATATTGTGGATCACAATGTCGCGCCAATTGTCAGTGAGAGCTACGGAATCTGCGAGGCCGCGCTCGGAACCGCGGGCAATCAATTTTTCAACCAGCTCTGGCAGCAAGCCGCGGCCCAGGGAATGTCTGTGATCCTCGCCAGCGGTGATAGCGGATCGGCCGGCTGCGATGGCGGCGGGCCTGCACAGTTCGGTCTGCAGGTGAGTGGCTTTGCTTCGACACCGTATGCCGCGGCGGTAGGTGGCACCGACTTCAATGATCTGAGCAATCCGGCAACATATTGGAATCCTACCAACGACGCGCACCAATCCTCCGCCAAAGGGTACATTCCAGAAACCACCTGGAACGATTCCTGTACCAATTCCGAGTGGTCCACTTTTACCGGCAGCACGAATGTCGAAGCCAATTGCAATAACCCCCAAATCCCATTTGCGGATATCGCAATCGGCGGCAGCGGTGGAAAGAGCGGATGTACGACAGGCGATGGCTTGGACATCACCAGTTGCTCGGGTGGATATCCAAAACCTTCCTGGCAAACCGGTGCGGGAGTGCCCAACGATGGTAAACGCGATATCCCGGACGTTTCGCTTTTCGCGAGCGACGGCTTCAACGGAAACTTTTACGTGATGTGCTCCAAAAATCTCACCAATGGCGCCTATTGCGATTCCAATAATCCCAATGGCACCGTTGTAGGTGTCGGCGGCACCTCGGCATCAGCTCCCAGCTTCGCCGGAATCATGGCGCTTGTCCTTCAAAAGACCAATTCACGCCAGGGAAATCCTAACTACACGCTGTATCGGCTTGCAGCTCAGCAGTCCGCCGCCGCGTGCAACTCGAGCACAGCGCCTGCGAACACATGCGTTTTCAATGACGTGACCTCGGGTACGATCGCGATGCCCTGCTTCACAGGAAGCACCTCCGATTGCCAGACCAATATAAAGTCGCACCAATTCGGCGTGCTCTCAGGATACCCGACGACGGCCGGCTATGACCTTGCCACTGGCTTAGGCACAGTAAATGCGGCCAATCTTGTCAATGCATGGGCAACGGCAGCGACCGGCTCGAAGGGAAGCTTGACAACACTCTCGATAACACCGACGCCGTTGACTATTACTCACGGTGCGACGGCTAGCCTAAACGTCACTGTTGCTCCCGCGCAAGCAGGCGCGGGCACACCCACGCCCACCGGAGCGGTATCCCTGTTGACCAGCACCGGTTTGGGCGTTGGAAGTTTTCCTCTCACAAATGGCGCCGTCGTTGCCGGCACTACGGGCGATCTCCCTGGCGGTTCCTACACAGTAACCGCGCATTATCCCGGGGATTCCACTTTCTCTGCCAGCGACTCCGCGCCGCCCATTTCGGTAGTGGTTTCGCCTGAGCCGAGCACCACCACCGTAAAGGCTCTGACGGCAGATGCGAACGGCAATCCAATTCCTTTTACATCTGGACCGTACGGCACCTTCGTTTATATCCGTGCCGACGTCGTTGGACAGTCGGGCAACGGGAACGCCACCGGTACCGTGACAATCAAGGACAACGGCACCCCAATCACCGGCAGCCCTTTTGCTTTAAACTCGCAAGGCAACACCGCGACGCCAAACGGAGTTTTCACATTCGGCGGAGGTCAGCACACGATTACGGCCACCTATAGCGGAGACGCAAGCTTCACCGCTGGCCCCGCAGCGTCTACTGTCGTCACAATCACGCCTGCGGTTACGACCACGAGCCCCCCCTCCATCCCGGCCGTCAGCACATTTGGTTCTTCCACTTCTATTTCTGCTTCTATAAACGGCACAAGCTGCGGAAACCCCGCGACGGGAACGATAACGTTCTTTACGGGAACGACACAAATCGGGAGCGGGAACATCCAATCAACAATTAACCAAGGAACGTGCGCGTTGAGTGGAACTGCCACCATCAACACGACGATGCTGCCCCTGGGTAGCAACACAATCACAGCAAAATATAACGGCGATGCCAACTACGCCGGTTCCACGTCTCCGGCCGCGACTACGGACGTGGAAATTTCTACGGTGACAGCAGTCACAACCTCGGCCTCCACGATTAACCAATTTCAGAGCATCACATTCACTGCTACCGTGACTCCCGGGCAAAGCGGCGGTCCTGCTATGACGGGGAACGTCCGATTCACGTCTAGTAGCAGCGTGACGACGCTATGCTCAGCCACCATCGCCAACGGCCAAGCGCAGTGCGCGACCACATCTTTGCCTTCCGGACAACAAACGATTGTCGCTACCTATGCGGGCGATACAAACTACGAAACCTCCTTCGCGGCAGTCAATGTAACTGTGAACCCTGGGCCTGACTTCTCCATCGTTGCAAATCCCGCGTCGATCACAATCGCTAAGCCCGGGCAGTCAGGCAATACATCGCTGATGCTGTCGTCGATGAACGGCTTGACCGGTTCGTTTAATCTGGTTCCTCAGTGCGCTGGTTTGCCGTCCGAAAGCACCTGCAGCGTTTCGCCTACGAGCATCACCTTCACCCCAACAATGACGACGGCGAGCGTGATGCTGACGATCTCGACGACTGCACCGTCTAACATTGCGCCCAACCGGCGCCCGCACTCTCCTGGAGCGGGGATCGGAATGGACGCCGCGACTGCAATCAGCCTGCTCGTACTTTCGTTGCTGCTTGGACTGCTGCGCAAACGCCGCAAATTAGAGTTCGCACTCAGCGTGATCGTATTTGCGGCGCTTCTCACTTTCGCTGCTTGCGGTGGCGGAGGGAGCGGCGGTGGTGGGGTTCACGATCCCGGGACGCCCGTGGGTCTCGATCCGAACGCAAGCGTCTCGCTCACCCTGGGTTTGGCAACGCATTCGTTACCGTTTTCCGTCAACGTCCAATAGCCACAAAACTGGTGGCGAGGATCGAGCAGCGCAGCGGACTCCGCCGCAACTCATGCGGAGGAATCGGACCTCAATATGATCGCGTCTCTGCTCTCGCCATTCGTCCCCGACGGTCACGCGCTGACTGCCTTGCTGGTTGTGATTTGTTTTTCTGCGGGATTGAACGTGTATGCAACGGTCGCGATGCTGGGTGTTCTCGCGCGCGGCCACATCCTGATGCTGCCACCATCACTCGGAATCGTCGAAAGCTGGTACGTGATTGGCGCTTGCGCGATCTTATTTCTTGTCGAATTTGTTGGCGATAAGATTCCGGTCTTTGACCTGCTGTGGAACGCACTACAGACATTCGTTCGCGTGCCGGTAGCAGCCTTGATCACCTATGCTGCCACTTCCCAGTTACCACAATGGCAGCAACTACTCGCCACGCTGGCCGGATCTCTGATCGCGCTCGCCGCGCATGGCGGCAAGACGGCGGCTCGTGCAGCAGTCCTGCACTCGCCCGAACCGATTTCCAACGCCGCGCTAAGCCTCAGCGAAGACGCCGCAGTCGTGTTCCTGATCTGGTTCGCAACCAAACATCTTTACGCCGCGGCTACCATCGTCCTTATTGCAACGGTCGTAATCGTGTTGATGTTTCGCATAGTCATCCGCGCGATGCGAAATCTATTCGTAGACACCGAACGCGCACTGACTCCGCGACGTCACACCCATTTGAATTGAACGCCTAAGACCGCCGAACTGGGCCTCGAATTATTTCTTCTTGCCCAGCAAGCCGCCGAGCGCGCCCGCCGCACCGCCCGCTGCACCAGTGGCTCCCTTGCCGCCGTTAAGCATTGAAGCGGCGCCACCCGTTGCCATGCCTTGGGCCATTCCGGCGACGTCGGGAACGAAAATAGGATTCGACGTAGTGCCCGTGATTCTGAACGGAATGCCACCGCCGCTGCCCCCTTTGCCTCCGCCACCAAACGGCAGCGAAGCTATCTGCGAGACCCCGCCCATCGCGCCGGCCAATTGAGCAACCATCTTGCAGTCGAGCTTTCCTGCAGCGTCAACATTGGCATCGCCGGTAATCGTGCCGACTCCCTGCACCACGATGTTCAGATTTTGCGCGTGCGTTCCGGCTGGTTCCACTCTCACATTCGCGGTCAAGCTTTGAATCACGGTGTCCGAGTTCTTGTTTCCGCCGCCGAGCCCGGTAAACGATCCAAGCGCCCCAAGCTTAGAGCTAAGGCTGAAGCCCGCAAGCGTCCCGTTCGTCAAATTAATCGGGCCGGTGATTACGAGCTTGTCTACAGGACCATTGATCGCAAGGTTCGCATCGAGCGATCCTGTCTTCAGCGACGCGCCTGACGGAAGCGTAACGCCGACTGCCGGCAGCACTCCTTCCAGATCAGGAACAGGCATAGCCTGTCCATTTAATTTCATTCCCACGGACGCAGTTTCCCCGGCGACGTTGAAAGCGCCGGTCAACCTCGCCAGAGCTTTGCCCACGTGGATGTCTCCCTGCTTCAGGACGCCGGACTGTGGCTTCAGTTGATAATCCGCGTCGTAGTCCACGTTCACAGGAACCGTCGATGGGCTACCAGCTGCCGATAATTTGAGCTTCGTCGTCTTCACCGTTCCTTTCGAGCTCATCTGTTTTCCATCCGACGTAAGTGAGCCGTTGAAGTCAACCAGCCCGGCAATGCCGGACGATGGGCTCAGGAAACCTCCGGATGCGGCGAGATCGAGATGCTGCACGTCGATCGTGGCGTTGAGCGGCGTTAGCGATGAGTCGGTTTGATCGATCGGGCCGGCCTTGCCTTCCACTTTCACCGCGCCATTGCTTGGATCCTTCGCCGAAAGTTTGAACGGAAACTGGGAGGTGTAGGAGAGATCGGTCACCGTCAAATTCACGTCTTGATACACCAAAGGCTTTCCGCGGGAACCAACCGTTCCCACGGAGATTTTTCCGTTCGTGATTTCAATCTTTCCCACAGAGACAGCCTCGGCGCTGGACGCCGAGCTCGAAGGTTTGGCACCGCTCTTGGAAGCCCCGCCCATGCTGGAGTAGTTCCATACACCGGCTGAGTTGCGAAGGAGCGTCACCTGCGGGTCCTTTACGGTGATCGACTCCACCTCAAGTTGCTTGGAAAAAATAAGCGGAATCAGATGCACGCCGACGGTCAGTTCCTTGGCCGCCAGAAATTGTGAGTTGCTGAAGGCGGGATCGTCGGAAATAGCAACGTCGTCTACAACAACGCCGCCTGAGAAAATGGAAAGCTTGATGTTGCCGATCTGCACATTACGCCCGAGTGCGGTTCCAAGTTTCGTCTGGATCTCCGGCTTGAAACGGTTTGCGTCGATCAGCGACGGCAATATGAGAATCACGATTAGCAGAACGGCGACAATAGCGCCGACAATAATCAGTATCTTTTTCGTATTCATGGTGTGCCTCCGAAGGGGACAACCGAGCCGCGAGGGGGAATCGCCGCCTGCAAAAGAAATACCATATTTTGGCGTCAATTACTCTTGGAATTACGTTCGTAACCGGATCAGTTGCAGGATCTATGCGTGAACCTGAAGCGCCGCGAATGAAAATTCGCACACGCGATGCATAGAAGATGCATCCATCCACTATCCACCCTTCACAAATTTCCCTACTCCGCTGGGTTGCAAGCTGTTCGCACTGCACTCGGTCGCGGCAAGATTTCGCTAGGTGAATTCATTAAAGCATGCTATGTTTTGTCTGCGTTTGTTGCTCTTGTAACACCTTTAGATTCGATTGAAGGGGCTGCAAGTTCACACTTGCGGCCTCTTTTGCTTTACGGCTGGAGGCGGTCGAGAAGCACAAATAGCTTAAAAAAAGAAGGAAGTACATCAGTGAGAGAACAAGGAACAGTGAAGTGGTTTAATGCCAGCAAGGGTTTTGGGTTCATCCAGCGCCAGTCCGGCGAGGACGTTTTCGTCCACTTTTCCGCCATTCAGGCGGAGGGTTACAAGTCGCTGAACGAAGGCCAGGCGGTTGAATTCGAAGTTACCCGCGGCCCCAAGGGTCTGCAGGCAGCCAACGTCACGAGCCTCTAGTCGAGAAAAGGCGGGTCGGCTTATGCTGACCCGCCTTTTTTTGTGTCCAGACAACGATAAAGTAGTGGATTTAGCGCGAACGAGTTTTAAGGCGAGGCAATCGCAGCCATCTCAGGATGAAAGAACCTCACATCATCGTTCAGTTCGTCGGTTTCCAGTCCAACAATTCCGCGCGTGAATACACGTTCACAGTTCGCGAACCGGCTACCGAGCCCCGCGAGTACACCATCGCAATTCCAAACGAAGCGTTCAACTCACATCGCGCGCGATATCAGGACGCTCCGGATATCTGCTCCCATAAGCTCCACCGCGAGCTCGCTGCTTCGGAAAACCATCCAGAGAATAGCCATTTCCGGCTCACGAATGCGGAGTTAGACGACTACCGCACAACGCACATGCCGAAACCGCCGAAGTATCCCTACGCACCGAAGCCTGTCGAAGAAGCCTAGTCTTCCGCCGAACAGACCATAAGATCGCGAAATTCCGTTTTGCAGTGACGCAGCTGGCTCTCGAGGATTTTCTCGACATCTCAAATATCTTCTTCAAAGCGGCGACCGGCTGCCGTAATTGCGGTCACTAGCCTTCTTAATGGCGGTCACAGCTTGGCGGCCGCATTTCGGCGGGCATGGGGCAAGCTAAAGATCGAGGACTGCAATAATCACGTTCGGGTCGGCGCTCCCGCGGACTGTGAAATGAAAATGTCTTGCGAGCGCCATCATTCCGTGATTTTCGGGAAGGATCACCGCAATGATGCGTTCAAGTTTTTCGTCGCGTGCAACTTCAATCAAGCGTCGGACTAGCTCTGCGCCTAATCCTTGCTTCTGTGCTTGGTCGCTGACAAGCACCGCCACTTCCGCCTCGGAAGAATCAGGAATTTTCGTCATCCGGCCCACTGCGAGGATTTCATGTTCGCCTGTCGACGAATTCTCCCGGTCGACTACGAACGCCATCTCGCGGTCGTAGTCGATGAAACATTTTTGAAGCAGTCGGTCGTGTGCCACACGCGAGTCAAGTTTTTCCATGTGGAAATATCGTAGATAGACCGACTGCTCCGAGAGGGTGCCATGGAAGTTCACCATCAGCGGTTCGTCTTCCGGACGAATGGGACGAATCGTCACTGGCGTTCCGTCCTTGGTCGTCCAGCGGCCTACATAGTGCGTTGGATAAGGTCGAACCGCGGGATTGGGCATGCTATTCCGCTCCGATTGTATTAGGAAATGTCCGAGTCTCGGTTTGCAGTATTTCACGGCCCACCTGCTGCTATACAAATAGGTCCGTCCTCTACTGTTCGCGGTACCGGACATCACAGTGGCACATGACCTGCGTCACCATTCGGGGTACCGTCCACAACTCTATGCGACGACATGATATGTTTATCGAAGAAAGGCTTGGTATAGGTCGCCAGACTTGCTTTTTCGTTCCGCTGTAACGTTTCCTGCTTCCCCGCAGGAACAACATTCGCCGATTGAACCGCAGACTGAAATTCGAGCGCTGCCGGGGGCTGTCAGGTTCATTGCAGGGCATCGGATACGATTGCTGTTAATTTCACTTCTTTTGTTGATTCCCTGCTTCTGGCATCGCCACATCGAAGCCGGCGACCTGGGTAGCCATGTGTACAACGCTTGGCTCGCACAACTGATTGAGCGCGGTCATGCGCCTGGACTGTGGATCGCTCATCCTTCGAGCAATATTCTGTTCGACTATCTGCTCAGCACCCTCGCCAAGATTTTTGGGCTGCAAATCGCCGAGAGGCTGTCGGTGGCGCTCGCGGTTTTGATTTTTTTCTGGGGAGCGTTCGCGCTCATTTCTGCTGCCGCGCAACGCGCCCCCTGGTTTCTAACGCCGGCGCTCGCGATGGTCGCCTATGGATGGACCTTCGAGATGGGTTTCTTCAACTATTATATTTCTCTCGGATTGTCGTTTTTTGCTCTCGCGATTGTGTGGCGCGGAATTGGCTGGGAACCCGCGTTTGCTCTGGCACTCGTGCCATTCATTTATCTGGCACACCCGCTCGGCGTCTTTTGGCTGATTTCTGCCGCTGTGTACATTCGTGTTGCGTCTTTCCTGCCCCCGCGATTTCAGGTTCTTTTGATCCTCGCCGCAGCTGCTTCTGTGTTGCTGCTGCGTTGGTATTTATCGCACCACTTCGTCGTGGATATGGAAAACGATCCGCTCTACCTCTTCAACGGTGGCGACCAGTTCGTCCTCTCCGGCAATCGCTACAAGATTGTCGAGGCGCTCCTCGGAATTTTTGCTGTGATCGCGATTGCGATCGACATAATCGCTCGCAGACGCGAGCGAAATTTCTGGCGAGCTTACCTTATTCCTCTGCAACTCTACGTAATCGCGCAAATCGCGATATTCCTGATGCCCGACGGAGTGCGCATCGCAAACCAGCCTGCAGCCCTTGCGCTTATCACTGAACGACAGACTTCCCTCTCGGCAGTGCTCATTTGCTGTCTGCTTGGTGCGATGCTGCCGCGCAAATGGCATTTGATCGTTCTCGCAGGGATCGCGATAGTTTTCTTCGCATTTCTCTACCAGGACACGTCGGTGATAAACCGAATGGAAGCGCAGGTCGAACATCTGGTGAAAACTCTGCCGCCCGATCAGCGTGTCCTAGCAACGATTCTCAAGCCAGACGAATCGCGCGTTCTGGTGCAACATATCGTGGACCGCGCTTGTATCAGCCACTGCTTCAGCTATGGAAACTACGAACCGGCTTCGGCTGTGTTCCGGATTCGAGCGCTGCCGGGAAACAAATACGCGATGTCAGACTTCGAAGATGTCGCCTCAATGGAAGCAGGAGACTACAGGGTGCAGCCAGAGGACCTGCCGGCCTACCAGATCTATCAGTGCAGCGAGGATTGGACTGAGCTTTGCATTCGCCCTCTCGAGGCAGGCGAGCTAAACGATCAGCTCGGGGTCCATCCCCACAACTGAGCAACGCCGAAGAATGCGCGCGACCGCAATCTACGGCAGCTCGCCGAAGACGATCACGCCGGTCGGCGTGCCCACAAAAACTTTGCCATTGGCAATCATCGGCGTGATGAATTTGTTGCCCGCGAAATTATCGCGCCCGTTTGCGGCTTGGCTGCTGTTGTAAAGTTCGGTGGCAAGATTTCCTGCGTCGTAGGCATGCAACACCGCCGTTCCGCCATTCTGCACCGCCCAGACAATCCCATTGGACGTTCCGTTTGCAGAAACGCTCGGAGTCGTTCCGGGATAACCGAACGAGGCTGACGAAGCGGATGCGGCCGACGTCGCGACCTTTGCGTTTGTAATGGGGAATGCTTTCAGCGCTGCGCTAACGGACCCATAATAAATCGTGCCCTTGAAATAGGCCGGCATGGCCCAGACGCCGCCAGGTAGTACGCCGTTGAGTTCCTGATAAATCGCGTTGTCATTCTGAACGTCGAATTTGCCCATCATGTCGCGATTTACGATGTACATGTTCGTGTCTTTGCCCGCGCCGACAGCCAGATGCCAGGTGTTTTGCGCGCTGTCTTGCAAATCGGGAAGCACCATCGCGCCGCCGGAACCGAGATCGGTATCGGAGCCGGATTCGGAATCAGTGTTGAACATGTTGAAATAGTCGGCGACCGCAAGCGTGTTGCCGGCCGTCGAGAGTTTTATGAATCCGTTGCCGAAATCGCCGTGCTCCGGAAAGCCGTTCGAGTTGAGTGTGTCGTCGAACGTCCCGTTGCCGGCCAGAAAGTAAATGTTGCCAGTCGAATCGGCCGCCAAACCCGCGCCGGCCATCCAGATGGCAGCGCGCTGACCGTTCGGCGTGATGTTGATCACGCTCGTCTGTTGCAGTGAGTTTTGGTTATATCCCATCACCCAGCCAGTGTAGGGATCAATGTCGCAGTGCGAAGCCCAACTCGTATAAATCACGCCATTCAACAGCAGCAGAGCTGCGCGCTCTTTATATTGCTTGGGAGCGAATGTAACCGTCGTGCCGTTGCCGCCCTCGCCAGTTCCCGGGACCGAGGCTTGAATAGCGACGGGGCTGCCTGCGAGGTCTGCGCCCGTGGTAAGGTCGAGAGCGTGCAACCGCTGAAAATAAGTCGAGCCGCTCTTCGTCATCGCGACCAGGTAAATCGTTCCGTTCGGCCCTGCATTCGGATCGATCGCAGGTGTTGAGGTAATTCCGATTTCAGGCGAGACCTGCCCGCAACCACCGACTGCGTCGCTCGTAGTTTCACCAGACGGAATCATCGAAACCTTCCACAATTGGGCGAACGAGTCTGCATCAAAGGCGTACACGGAATCATGTTCGGTGGCGACGAATACGACGTTGTGGGCTACGCCGCCAATTTTTAGATTCGAAACGTAGAGCGGCTCGGCATCTACCAGCCCATCGGTTGTGAGAAAAGCCTTCTTACCGAAGCTGGTTGAATTCACATTGCTGTGGGTCAGAGTCGTTTCATTTAGATTCTGGCCGGTGCGTCCGATGTCGTTGTGGTAGGTCAGAACGTTGATGCTGGTGCTCGGCGGCGGAATGCTGATTACTGTCAGGGTGACCGTATTGCTTGGTGTGCTGCCGGCCGAATCGCTGACCGTTACCTGAATCTGGGCGCCGTTATCGGCCGAGGTAGTTGCGGCAGTCGTGTAAGTCGATGAGTTCGTTCCTACGTCGGTTCCGTTCTTTGTCCACTGATAGCTCAGTGTCGCAGTCCCGCTTGCTGCCACCGTAAACGTTGCAGTCTTGCCGGCCGACACTGTGGTGTTCACCGGCTGCGTCGTGATCGCCGGTTTCGTTGCCGTGGCGTTCACAGTGAGCGTGATCATGCTGCTCGGCGTGCTGCCTTTCGAATTGCTGACCGTCACCTGAATTTTGGCCCCGTTATCGGCCGAAGTTGTGGCCGCCGTAGAGTAGGTGGCGGAGTTCGTTCCGACGTTACTTCCGTTCTTTGTCCACTGATAGCTCAGCGGCGCGGTGCCGGTTGCCGCCACAGTGAAAGTCGCAGGCTGTCCGACTGTCACCGTGACGCTGGCGGGCTGCGCCGTAATGACGGGAGCAGCCGCGGCAGTCGCGGGACCGCTCGAGGTGCTGCCACAAGCAGAAAGCAATCCGCATAGCGCCAAGAAAATCGAAACAGGCAAAACCGGGAAAAGTGCGTTTTTGTTGCGATTAGAATTTGACCAACCGCTTTGTTTCCAGACATTTACGCAAATCTCTAATAATCGACTGTTGCGATTAGACTGCGTTCGTTCTGGGGTACGGATTGAGAGTTGGAGACTGGAAGCGCTGCGATCCAGGCCCGCGTTAAGCTTGGTCATGAGCATGAGATGATCAACCGTCTGCTCTCTATTGTAGAGGAAGGGCGTTCCCGACACACCTGTACTTAAGAGTAGTTGCTGGTCAGCCAACGGTCGATGGGCAGATTCCTGTCTATCGGAAGCCTAAATCCTGTAGCGCATGATCACGTAGAAGAGAACCGCGAAATAGTGGCAGGCGCTTCCCGCCATGACAAAGACATGCCATATCGCGTGGCCGAACGGAATGCGGCGAGCAGCGAAGAATGCGATCCCGATCGAATAGAGAAGCCCACCCGCCACGAGCCAGTAGAGGCCGTGCGCCGGGATTGAAGAAAGCAGTGGCTTCGCCGCGATCAGAGCGATCCAACCCATTGCGAGATACAGCGCCGTAGACAGAATTTTGAAATGGTCGACGAACCAGAACTTGAAGACGATTCCTGCCATCGCAAGCGCCCACACAATCGAGAAAAGCGACCAGCCCCAGCCGCCCCGCAGAGTCACGAGTGTGAAAGGAGTGTAGGTGCCCGCGATCAGGAGGTAAATTGCGCAATGATCGAATATTTTCAGAGCGCGCTTGGCACGCGGCGAAGGCAGAGCATGGTAGAGAGTCGAAGCAGCGTAGACGCAAACGAGAGTGCTTCCATACACCCCGCAGCTTATGATTTGCAGGCTGCCGCCGCGCAGGATGGCGAACACCAGCAGTACGGCGAAACCGGCGACGCTGAGAATCAAGCCAATTCCGTGCGTAATGCTGTTCGCCAATTCCTCGATTTGGATGGCTGACCGAGTTGGAGACGTGTGACCCACTTCAGTGCTCTATTCCATTTTTCGCTGTTGCCGCGGCGGGCGCAATAGGCAAATCGTAATAGGGAATATCAGCAGATTTTATGAAGGGCGCGCGTAAAAGCTAGGCCGTTTCGGCGGTGGTTGGCTCTTCCCGGCGAACGGTACCGGTTGCGTTGGCGTCGAGGCGGCGTCCGTTCAACCAAGAGCCAATTCGCCAGGCAAGCAGGACGGCAACGATTGCTGCGTATTTCAGCGGCTCGCGAACATCTGATTTGACGAGCCAGTAGTAGTGAATCACGCCAGCAATTGCGCTCACATAGATCGCGCGATGAAGCAGCTGCCAGCGCCTGCCTCCGAGGCGCCGTATCCAACCGGCTGTCGACGTGATGGCGAGCGGAATCATGAGAACAAAGCCGATAAAGCCAACCGTGATGTAGGGACGCTTCGCGATGTCCTTCAGCATTTCGGGCCAATTGAAGTAGCGATCGAGCCAAAGCCAGGTGGTGAAATGGAGACATCCATAGAAAAATGCGAAAAGGCCGAGCATCCGGCGGAAGCGGATCAGTTGCGGCAGCTTTAGAGTCTTGCGGAGCGGCGTCACAGCGAGCGTGAGAATCAAAAACCGCAGCGTCCAATCGCCGGTCCAATGCTCCACGAACTGAACGGCGTTGGCCGACAGGTTGTTATGCAGGCCGCGCCACACGAGAACTCCGAGCGGCAGGAGGCAGATCAGAAATACGACGACCTTCGTCCATTTGCTCGTCAGAATCGAATTCAACGATCGTCTCGCTCAGTAGTACTTGCGCAGATCCATGCCGGTGTAAAGGCTGGCGACCTGATCGCCGTATCCATTAAACATCAACGTTGGAATTGGCCGATCGAACAGTCCGAGTCCGCCCTTCAACCGATGCTCGTGCGCCTGGCTCCAGCGCGGATGATCGACGGTGGGATTCACGTTGGAATAGAAGCCGTATTCGCGCGGGTTGGCAATGTTCCAGGTGGTCGGCGGCTGATCCTTCACGAAGCGGATTTTCACGAGCGACTTGATGCTCTTGAAGCCATACTTCCACGGAATCACCATGCGCACCGGTGCGCCGTCCTGATTCGGCAAAGTTTCACCGTACATTCCAACCGTCAGTAGTGTGAGTGGATTCATCGCTTCTTCAATTCTCAATCCCTCGACATACGGCAGCTCGATGCCGGCCATCGGGCCTTCGGGCATCTGCTTCACGTCGTAGTAGCTCTGGAACGCAACGTATTTTGCGTTTGCGGTCGGTTCGACCAACTTCGCGAGCGCACTGAATGGATATCCGATCCAGGGAACGACGATCGACCAGGCTTCGACGCAACGGTGGCGATAGATGCGCTCCTCGAGCGGCGCGAGCTTCATGATTTCGTCCATCGAAAACTTGCGCGGCTTTTTCACCTCGCCTTCAACGGACACGGTCCACGGCACGGTGACGAAATTTTTGGAATTTTCGGCCGGATCGCCTTTACCCGTGCCGAATTCATAGTAGTTGTTGTAGTGGGTGGTTTTCTCAAGCGGCGTCTGCTCTTCCGTCGTGCTCCCCGGCCACTTTGTGAAGCCAGTCAATTTTACCGGCACATTTCCGCCGGCAGCCGCCGACGGAAGATGGGAGAGCTTTTTGTAGCCTTCCACGATGCCAGCCGTCGCCACCAAGCCCAGCAGGAAATTGCGCCGCCCCATGTAAACACCCTTCGGCGTCACATCGGCGTAGGTCAAATCCGGACTTTTCTTAATCAGCATTGGAGATTCCCGACCGCAATTCTATACGCAGTCACCATAAATACGCATCTGCTACAAGTTTGGATGCGCGATCCCGGTACTTGGAGACCGTTGTGCTCCCTCGCAAACGCCTGCCTCTATTAGCGCTTAAAGCAAGCCCGGTTCACGGCGCAACTCTATAGGCAAGGGGGTGTTTCATGGACATGCGGCCTTCGTGATGGATGCAGAAGGCCAAGCCCAAATAACGCACTTATACGCGCGGAGGATGAGATGAAAATCATGAAAGCTATTTTGAGCGGCACAGCGCTTTTCGTTCTGTCCGCGCCGGCCATGTTCGCGCAATCGGCAACGACGAATGAAACGCCGCAAACCATTCAGCAGCGTAAGGAAAATCAGCAGGATCGGATCTCACAGGGCGTCCAGAGCGGCCGGCTGACGGCCGGAGAAACGAAGAACCTCGAAACAAAAGAAGCCGGTCTCAACAAAGAAGAGCGCACGATGCGTTCGGAAGACGACGGCCATTTGACCGCAGCCGACCGAGCCAAACTGAACAACCAGCAAAATCGCTTGTCGGACCAGATCTACGACGATAAGCACAACGCAGCAGTGCAACACAACGGCACGCGCGAGATCGGCCAGCGAAAAGAAAATCAGCAGGACCGCATCGCGCAGGGAATCAAGAGCGGGCAATTGACGCCCGGAGAAACTGCCAAGCTCGAAAAACAGCAACAGGGAATAAATCGCGAAGTGGTGGGAATGCGCGAAGCGAATGGCGGCAGGTTGACGGCTGCCGACAAAAAGGCCGTGAACCAGCAGCAGAATCAGGCATCACGCAACATCTACAACAAGAAGCACAACGGGCGCCCGCAGTAAGCGGCGTTCGTAACCAAACAGCAAATAGCCCTGGCTTCACGCCGAGGCTATTTTATTTTTAACCGGGAACTACCTGGTGCTTGCGAGCGATTTATAACCGTGGGGATATTTTTTTCGCCAATCCCGCGCCGATTGGATGATCGAGGTTAAATCGGACATCGTGGGAGACCAGCCAAGTACGGATTTGGCGCGCGAGGGATTGGCGACGAGGCGCGGCGGGTCGCCCGGCCGCGGATTTTCGATGCGGACACGAATTGGGCTACCGGTTAAGCGGCGGACTGTTTCGATCACTTCGAGAACCGAATTGCCTTGGCCGGTTCCCAGATTTAGCGCGTCGGATGCGCCTCCTTGGCGAAGATATTCCAGAGCGCGAATGTGCGCTTCGGCAAGATCGGCCACGTGAACGTAGTCGCGAATTGGGGTGCCGTCCGGCGTCGGATATTGATTGCCGAACACTTTCACTTCTTTCTGAGTATCAGCGGCAGCTGCGAGAACGTTGGGAATTAGGTGGGTTTCTGGATCGTGGTCCTCGCCGCAACGTTCGGTGGCGCCGGAAGCGTTGAAATAGCGCAGGCTAATGGACTTCAGGCCGTACGCCGTGTCATAAGTCTCGAGAAGGCGCTCGAGCGTAAATTTCGTCCAGCCATAGGGGTTTTTCGGCCACTGCGGACAGTCTTCTGCGATCGGCATCTTCTCCGGCTCGCCGTACACTGTGCACGAGGACGAAAAGACGAAATGACGCACGCCCGCGTCTACGAGAGCCCCGATGAGAGAAATTCCCTGCTGAACGTTGTTCTCGAAATATAAAGCGGGATTTTCGACCGATTCGGCGACCGATGCCAGCGCGGCGAAATGCAGGCAGGAATCGATCTCGTGCTCTTTTGCGATGCGAGCGATAAGTGCGCGATCGCCGGCAGATCCCTGATAAAAAGGAATATCCGGGTCGATCGATTCGCGATGGCCATGGGCGAGATCGTCGAGGACGACGACCTGATCACCTTTTGTTGTCAATCGTTCGACGGTCACACTGCCAATATAACCCGCACCCCCGGTTACCAAAATTGCCATCGATTTCCTTTCGAAATGGTCTCTCTACCCAAGAATTACTGTAGCACAGACTTTTCGGTTACTTTGGCGGGGTGCAGAGTATGTTCGTGGGAGTGAATGCTGTATTCGTCTCAATTCAATTAACGGCTCAGTACCGGGTCATGTGTTGACGTCGATCACGGTGCGTCCGCGGATTTTGCCGGCGAGGATTTTATCGGCCAGGTCATAGATTGACGAAAGCGGCTCGGTGGCTGTGAGCGAATCGAGCTTATCGAGCGGCAATTCGCGTGCGAGGCGCTCCCACGCCTGAATGCTGAGGGGTTTCGGCGTGATGACGGAATTGATCCCGAGAAGCGCGACGTTTCGCAGAATGAATGGAAAAACCGTCGTCGGAAGTTCGGCGCCGCCGGCGAGGCCGCAGGCTGCGATCGCGCCATACGATGCGGTACCTGCGAGCAACGACGCGAGAGTTTGTCCGCCAACCGAATCGACGCCACCTGCCCAACGTTCGGAGGCAAGCGGCGCAGTCTTCTGCGCGAGTTCGGCGCGATCGACGATCGTCGTGGCGCCGAGATCGCGCAGGAACGCGTGCAGCTCCGGCCGGCCAGTGGACGCCGCCACTTTGTATCCCTTCGCGGCGAACAAAGCCACTGCGGTCGAGCCGACTCCGCCCGCTGCGCCGGTGACGATAATTTCCTTTTCGCCGGGCTTTACGCCGTAATGCTCGAGCGCCATCAGGCAGAGCATCGACGTGAAGCCGGCGCTCCCAATCGCCATCGTTTGCTTGAGCGTGAGGCCTTTCGGAACGTGAAGCAGCGCTGCAGCGGGAACGCGCTGCCGTTGGGAATAGCCGCCCCAGCGCGTTTCGCTGAATCCATGTCCCACAGCAAGCACTTGATCACCCGCGCGGAATTCCGGCGAACTCGATTCCAGCACGCGCCCTGCAATATCGATCCCTAGCACCATCGGAAATTTTCGAATGATTTTGCCGCGCCCAGTGACGGCGAGTCCGTCCTTGTAATTGAGCGAAGAGTATTGCACCTCGACGAGAACGTCCTCTTTGGGCAGCTCGTCGTTGGTAAGCTCTTTGAAAGTGACTGTGTACGCGCTGCTGTTCCCTTCCGCAATCAGCGCTTTGAACTTATCAGCAGGCATCAGATCCTCACGGATATTTTACCGCAGCGGCTAACGATTCGCAGCGGTGCGAGTATAGCGCAGCAGTCACGTAACGTGTCTCTTTTGAGGCGTGACAACGGACGATTTCGCTTACAAACCGGCTTTTCGGGATCGTCTTTTCGCGATCGTCCGGGATTGCTTTGCTCTGGCGCTGGAAGCAGAGTAAAATCGTGCGGTAAGTTTCCTTCTTTGCGTCCGCGAATACCTTTCGCAGCGCAACCTGCGCGCCCGTAGCTCAGTTGGATAGAGCGTGTGCCTCCGGAGCACAAGGTCAGAGGTTCGAATCCTCCCGGGCGCGCCATTTATAAAGGGGTCCGGACCGGACACATAGGTGACAGAACGTACCGGCTACATAGGTAACACTTTTGGGCCAAAAGGGTTGTCGAGAGGCTGCAGAGTTTTTTCCTCCAGGTCGATGTAGCCGAGATCGTAATCCATAAAGCTGACCAGCCAAATACCTTCTTCGACCTCCTTGATCCCGACCGCCTGACCCGCGAAGACCGTGCTGAGATTAATTTTTTTGCGGTGTAGACA